>Ga0210409_10005114_pt1 | contig 13837 bp, 16 predicted proteins | sample IncBWH17MmetaG_FD_161649 | JGI IMG/M metagenome (GOLD analysis project Ga0210409, IMG submission 161649) | Forest soil microbial communities from Barre Woods Harvard Forest LTER site, Petersham, Massachusetts, United States - Inc-BW-H-17-M | ecosystem: Environmental > Terrestrial > Soil >... | reverse complement strand
GCTTTGGCCTCGTGGCCCCGCGCAACGGAACCGTAGTAACCAGTTTACTTGTAGCCGCCCTGTCGGTATCCACCGCAGTTCTCTTGGTCCTGAACTTATATACTCCGTTCAGCGGGCTAATCAAGATTTCGGACGCCCCGTTGCGTGCCGCGTTAACGCAGTTGGGTAGGTAAAAGCACTGCTAATGTTGCAGGTCAATCATCGGCTGCTCGCTTACGCGGATCAACCCTGAGCGCGGCCGGTCGAGATCGATGATTACCGCGAGAACCAGGGTGATGGCCACGGCTAGCACGTACATTGCGAAGTGCCGTCGCCCACTCAGTCCAAATGCGTAGCCGACAAGCATAATTGACAGGATGCCGACGACGGCATTGGCGTAGATGACGCTTTCCGGCACATGATTTTGGATTGCCATTCGGCGTGCCGATTCCAGATCGATAGCTTGGTTTAAAGACTGTAGCAGCAAGCCGACTCTCACGGAGTTAGGATCTTTCTGCCCGTAAGCGACGGCTCGCGTCCAGAACTCATTCTGCAGGCGGAGGGACTGGGTGTGCGACCGATCGAGTTGCGTGGGATCCTCATCCATAGTCCCATCTTGCACTCGGACGTTGATGTACTGACGGAGAAGATTTCCTATATCGGGGCCCTCCGGCGCGGGAAGGAGCGCTGCGCGGAGAGAAGAGGTGCCGATGGCGTTGGCTTCCTCCAAGACAAGCTGCTTGCGAGCTTCGAAGCGCGACACAGCCATCGACATTGTGAATCCAAGCAGCAGGCCGAGAAAGCCAAGCATCGCGGCTTCGACGGTAGAGACCAAGGACTTAGTTTTGTCAGGAGTCTGCAGCTCGGACTTTCGGCCGAGACGAAAACCAACCTCGGTAGCCCCGAGCATCAAAGCGAAGAATACCAAGAAGACGATGATCTCACTTGTCCCGTAAAGGAAAATAGTGCTCACAAACATCTCCTAACAAGATCGTCTGCCGGTGACTTGGCCCGAGAAGCATAACCGAGAGGAATAAATTTCAAGCTGTCAGTTCTGACAGTAGAGAAGTCTGGCTAGACGGATCCTTATAAAGGGTGCAAGGATAAGAGGTGAAGGGTCCTCAAGCCGTAGGCTGTTGCCGGCCAGAGCGGCGTGTGCGGTCTTTGAGATCTCCAGGATTTCTAGGATTCGGGTTTTCCCAGGGAGATTTGTGGATGCCCGCCGCAGGAATTGCCAACCTATCAGCGCGCCTAAATTCACGATTTTTCGATGGATTGGCGCCAGGTGAGCTCGAGGTCGTCTGGGCAGCTGCAAAAGAGCGGCGCTACCTTGCCAATTCTGTGGTCACAAACCAGGGCAGCCCTGCAGACAATTTGTTCCTCTTGACCAGCGGCCGCGCCAGACACTTCTTCATCACGCAAGAGGGTCAAAAAACTCTTCTGTTCTGGCTCACGCCTGGTGAGGTCTTCGGTGGCGTAGCGTTCTTATCCAAAGCCAAGGATTACCTCGTGAGTACCGAAACGATAAAGGATAGCTCCGTCTTGGTGTGGGATCATTCGACCATCCGAGGCCTTGCTGAGCGGTACCCAAGGCTAGCGGAGAATGCATTGTTAATCGCCTCCGATTATTTGGCTTGGTATCTTGCGGATCATCTGGCTCTAACGTGTAAGACAGCTCGCGAGAGACTTGCCCAAGTTTTGGTTTGTCTGTCCGGAGTCATCGGCCAAAAAGTTCGTGACGGTGTTGAATTTGACGCAACAAATGAGGAGTTGGCTAACGCGGCGAATATCACTCCCTTCACCGCTTGCCGTCTGTTGAGCCAATGGCAAACGGACCGCGCCATCGTGAAGCGGCGCGGCAAAATCCTGCTGCGTTCTCCCGAGCGGCTGTTTCTAAACGTACTCTAACCTAGATCTTTTGATCGCTCACGATCGACGGTCTCGCCACATTTGCTCCAGGTCAATTTCAGACTTGCCCTTGGTCAACGACGATGTTGGCCAAAAGTTGCAATTCTGCGGGGATGTTCAGGATGCAACTCTCCGACTAACTGAGGGTTAGTGACCTAAGGAAGGCGATGAATCTAGATGGCATTAGTTAGGGTTCTTATAGTCGATGATTTCAGGCAGTGGCAGAGTTTCGTCATTAAACAATTAGCGCAATATCCCGATGTTTCCGTTGTCGGCCTTGCGGCGGATGGATTGGAGGCCGTATTTCAGGCGGAAGAACTCCAACCAGACTTGATTTTGCTGGATGTGAGCCTCCCTCACTTGGATGGGATCGAAGCGGCTCGAAAAATTCGGAGGTCCGTCCCCAACACCAAGATACTTTTCTTGAGCTCAAGTTCTGATGCTGATATCGTGCGAGATGCCTTCAGAGCAGGTGGACGGGGCTATGTTCTCAAGTGTGACGCCGGCGCAGCCCTGTTGAGCGCCATGGAAGCAGTTCTTCTCGGCAAGCGTTTTGTCAGTCCCAGCCTTGCGGACATCGATATCGCAAGCGACTCGCCGGAATGGGGGTTTGAATAGATATTTTGTACTCGAATCATGTTGCGTTGGAAGAACGTGAACGAGCTGCAGCAAACGAAAGCGCCCGCCGCATCCCACCGCACTATTGCCGTTCCTCAACCGCGACTAAGGGTTTGGAAATCACGAGCCTGGCGCATTCCCTGTGCCCAGTCTGTTGTCGTGGGCACCGTCGAGATACTTGATCAGCAAAACATCATTGCCCTTCTCGTCGTATATAACTTCATCGACGAGTTCCTTCGCAAGCAGGACGCCATAGCCGCCCGGACGCAAGCCTTCTGTCTCACGGTAGGCAGCATGGCGAATTGGGTCCTCCGGAGGATTGGTCAAGGCACTGTGGCGAATTTGATCCAGCGAAAAGCCCTTGCCGGGATCTTTGACGCGGCACATGACGATGTGACGAGCACGAAGGTAAGAAATCTCAACGAATTCATTGGCATTGAAATGCGCGCCGTGCTCGATCGCGTTCAAGAGTATTTCGCGGAAAGCAGTTGCGACATGTTCTCGCTCAATGTCTGGAAGGTCGGCGATTTCCTTGATGAACTGGACCAAGCGTTCAGCGGTCCGCAGATCACAACTTGCGGCCAGACGGATCCAGTTTGGCGTTGCTGAAAGAACCTCGATGCCTTCATCCCAGCAGGGGCTTTCGGCTGCAGAACGAATCATGCCAGCGAGGGACTCAGATGAGAATGGTTTGGAGAAGTAGCTGAAAGCACGTTCGCGCATAGAAGCAATGACGTCGGCTGGAGTCCCCTCGTCCGCGAGAATGATCAGTCGGGTGTGCGGCCGAACGCGCCGGATCTTGCGCAATAGTTCAACATCATCTTTGCCGGACGTCTTCTCGCTTGTGACGATGAGGTCACAGGGAGCCGCTTCGGCCAACGCCAGAACCTCGGCATTGTTGGAAGCGTGCCGAATACACCAGGACTGAGGGTTGAGCGCGTGGCTAAGCACCTTATCGATCTCAGGATCGGCGTCAACCACAAGTGCAGATCTAATGGGGTATGGTCGGTTCTCAACATGCGGAACGGCACTCATTTATAATCAACCACTAGAGCTGTACCGCGTTTTGCTTCTCGAACCTACTGTCAGAAATACCAGATAGGCTTCGTCACCAGCAATGAATCAACGGGAGGCCAAATCCCCCCGACGGGACCTTGCGACGGTTGACCCTCACGCTCTGGACAAACTGAACCGGAACCCTATAGATTCGGGCCGTCACTGACACGATCCATCATCCACAAACTGGCCATTCGCAGCCATTGCCGCTAGAGAGTGTCCACAGTTTACAATCTTCTGGTTCAAGGGATCGTTCTCGAGGGCATTCGGGGCAATGTAAGTTAGGGACTGACGCCTGGCGACGTATTGATTGCTCAGCGCTTTCATATTATTGAACTCATTGCTGAGCAACCGATAGGCACTTTGATCGGAATCGGTTGACGTCGCAACAGAAGCGAGTCTGAGGGCCGTGGCGGCCTGGTTGCGGTAGCCGCCCAGCCAGTTCTCAGCTATCGGAAATCCATTTTGGATCGCATTAGCAAGCGCGCTATGCCATTCCCTGACCATCGCCATAGCCTCGATGCCCGCCTTCAGGAAGCCTTTGGACAGTCCCGTGTTTGCAGTCGGGCTTGCTGAGAGATCTGCGGCCAATGGCGTGGCCGTGGTGGCAGGTAGCGTCAGCATGATCTGATTCCCGTTAAAGCTGAGGGAGCCATTGGCGACTCGCGCCAAGGCTTCGAGGTCGACGTAGGAGTGCCCGTTCATCTGGACGACGGTCACTTGTCCGGGCTGGCCGTTCACGGTGAGAGTTCGGGACTCCTGCGCGGCCTGCGAGAGGGCAAGCGTCGGCACAATGAGAAAGATGACCAGTGACGCCCAAGATGACCTTCTTAGCATAGAAGCGCTCCAACACCGGTCTCCGACTTTACTGCGGGGAAGTTTACGGGCCAGGTTGAAGAGCGACGCCAGCAGACTTGCTCGAACCGAAATTCGCAGCTTATGCTAGCGCCGGAGCCGGGTGGAGTGGGGGGAAGCCACGTCCAACCGGCTTGCGCGGGCTTGCGGTTCTCCTCGCTATTGCGTTTGGCGAGAGAACTCTGTTTGCCGGTCACCCTCGTAGGCTGGCAAGTTGTGAAATTGCGCCACGAATTGCCATTGCCGACAGAGAAATACCGCAGAAGAGCACTCCAAGCAGGCCGATCAACGGAAGATCGCTGGCGGTCTTGGGGAGGGCGGTGGGTTCGGGCTCCGCGGCCGTCTCCACAGGCGCAGGTGTGGCTGGCAAGAACACAACGAGAATCGGCAGATCCGGCTTGGGTGCTGGTGGTGGTGGCGGCATCTTTCCCGTTCTCGCTACCTCCTGTGTCAGCACCGTCTCAGGTTCCTCGACCACCCTCTGCGCACTCACCGTCATCCCCTTCTTGAGGCCAAAGGCGTCTGTTTCTTTCCCACTGATCGTGAACTTTTGGCCTTTAGGGATATTGAACTTCTGGTTGGTGCCGTCTTCGAGCGTCAGGATAACGGAGTTCGGGGGTGTGACGTGAAAGACCTTGCCAGTTACGGTTTGTACCGTGGTAACGACCCTCGGCGTGGTCGTCGTAACGGTTTGCTTCTCGATCTTCATTCCGGGCTTGATCTGGTGGACGTTGAGCTGTTGACCGTCAACATTAACAGTTACGCTGTCCGGAACGTTGTTGAAATGGCGGAGCTCTCCATCCTCCCCTTTGATAACGACACTGTTGCCGGAGACATAGACGACTTCTCCGCGCTCGACTTTGACCGACTTAGTTGATTCGCCGTGTGCTGTCGTTTTGCTGGTTTGCACCTGCGCAGCCGATGGCAGGCAGAGGGCGATGCAAAAAACGGTTCCACCCACTAGGCCACGCAAGATGGTTCCCGAAAACCTACTCGACATCATTGTGTTTTCTCCTTGTTCTTGATTTTCTTGCCTGCGGAAATTGAGTTTTCGTTCACACTCTCATCCGGCCGACTAGAAGTCTCTAAAGATGCTGTCACGATGTATCGCTTGGGAGCGTTGCCGACGAAATAAAAGGGAAAACAGGTGACCAGGGTCAGAGTAGACACTGGCGTCGGAGCCAAGACGGAAACATCATTTGGGTCAACGGTCTGAATTCGGGTGATGACGTACCGATCTGTATTTCCGGGTCGGATGAGCTCGACGACATCGTCGCGGTCGACGTCCTTCAGACCGCGGAAAAAGCCGTCCCTATGTCCGGCTATGCCAAGATTGCCCGGCTGCCCGATCTGGGCCGTGCCAAGAATGCGGCCCACTCCGCGATTTAGCGTGAGATCATCTGTGTCGTTGAATACGGGCACCTCGAGATTGATCTTGGGAATACGAAGAACCGCAAGAGGAAGATCTGTCTTTGCGGAAAGGCTCGCCTTGTAGGCGACGACCCGTTTGGGGTTCCACAGCGTGAAATCCACCTTGGAATCAGGTACGGAGCCAGCCCGCGCGTGGGCAATCGTGCCAGGACTCGCCACCGCGTCACCGCGGAATCCTTCGATTGCTGCACGGGAGGCGACGATGCCGTGAACACGCGCCAATACCCAGAAAGCCAAGAGCAGTAGGCCGACGGCGAGTAGGAGGCGCTCGCCTTTTCGAAGCTTCATGCCACTATCGGAATCCATTTCTAGCATGCTGTTTTACGTCCCACCGTGGTCCTTCCTCTTTGCTGCCGGGCGCCACAAAAGTTGCGTTTCACTGCATTCGAGAGCCCGTTCATGCCATGCAGCCCCGCGTTGCCCGAGCGCAAACGGCTTCAGGCTGCACGAACTCAGGGACGAACTTAGCTGGCGTTAGGTCACGGTACGTAGTTCTGCCGATGGCGAAAACTGTCAAAAGTAACAGTCAAACGAGTTTCGGAGTTCGAGCCGTAGCCGAGGAGGATTTCCTGCGCCGTTAGTTCTGGCACTGAAATAAACCCGTCCGGGTGACAGATTTAGGTCCATTTAGTCCAACAGGCTGGCGACACCGCTCGCGATTTCATAGTAGCCGGCCACAATCTTAACCTTTCCTTCTTTCAGCAAACTGGATATGACCGTGGAGGCTTGGCGTAGAAGAGCTGCCTGGATTTTAGCATTCGCCTTGGTTGCGGCCTCGAGATTGGGTCCCGCTTGATCCACAGCAGGCTGGATATGCGGAAAAAGTGCGCTGATCTGACCGGGAACTTCCTTTGCTTGAATTGTTGCCTTTACAGCACCGCAATTGCCGTGGCCCATCACAAGGATCACCCTTGTGCCTAACACTGCCGCGCCATATTCCAGACTCGCAATAATTTCAGGGGTGACGATATTCCCGGCAACCCGCGTCACAAAGATACGGCCGATGCTCTGATCGAATACCATTTCGACGGGAACACGGGAATCGGCACAAGATAGCAAGGCCGCGAATGGCTCCTGCTTTTCTATTGTGTTTTGTTTGAGGATCGCAAGGTCCTGCTCATGAGCGGTGAGGCGACCGGTCGTGAAGCGTCGATTGCCGTCCATCAGTTCCTGGAGCGCAGCATCCGGGCTGAGCTTGCTCTGGGCCAGAACCGGATGAGGCGTGGCAAACTCGATGCCCGCGGCGGTAACCAGGCTGGTTAGGGTCCCGCACATGGCCATCCGCAGAAATCCTCGCCTGGAGGAATCTTTGTCGGAAATACAGGTCTCTAAGCGGCCGTCGACGGGGCAGGACTGCTCCAATGGGATGTCCGGCGTTTCGTGGTTCGCTGTCTGTAGTGAATTGAGAAAAGTGGTCATCATCTCCGGCTCCTTGTGTCCCAATTGGCTGCGTGTTCAGGGTTGTGCGTATCCCTGGGGAATAACGAGCAGTGATTCGTTGAGTCTTGGACCATTCGTGTCGGATGTCACCGTCTTGAGGGAGATCCTTAGCGATACACCCAAGGCTTACGAACCCGCTGCGGGGACCCACACGTTGTCGGCAGCTGCGATATCGGCGTTCGCCACTTGGGTTGACACACTGACGCGCTGGAGTCCCTCTTTCTTCCGCGGTACGGCCTGAAATACGAGGTAGTACTGGTTGTCAAAAATCCTTTGCAAGCGTTCCAGGTAAGGCTTGAAGCTGACCGCATTTTGAGTTCCGAGCGCGAAATATTCTCCGCCGGTTTCGTCCGCGATCTTGGCGATGCCTGATTGACCAAGCTGTGCTTGCCAGGCGTTCCGTCCGAGTCGGCCAGCGCCCGTAGCGTAAATGGAGTGAACAATAACGCCGTAGCGTTGGCTGTTTGTACTTGCCGAATCCGCATCGGGGCTAATCGCGGGCATCGTATATAGCGTCGGCGTCAGGTTTGGACCCACACCGCTGCGCGAAGGGAACTGCGAAGACCTTTCGCCACGGAGACGATCGATTCCGTCAGTGACCAACAGAACCTCGCGTCGCACCTTCTGCTGTGGCCACCCCTTCACCAAGCTGATGAGCGACAAATACGGACTGTCCATGGATGACAGGGTTCCACGAGGCAGACGGACTGCCTTAGCTGCGAGAGCATGATCGGCGGTGAAATTCTGAGCGATCTGGATCGTGGCGTTTGACATGAAGGCGACACCGACCTGGGTTGACGGAGGCTGGGCATTGATGAAGTCCCGAATGTCGTTGAGGTTGTTTCCGATCCCCGGGTCGCACGTGTCATCGATCAGGATAAACAATTGCAAGGCGGCATTGTCGCCTTGAGCTGGGATCAATTGGTTTATCTTGAGGCCGCTCTTGCCTTGTTTTACTTGTACGTTGTCCGACCGGAGAGCAGGAAGCTCGGCATCATTGTTGAATGCTTGGTCCGTGATAACCATGTGAACTTCAATGCCGGCGGGGCTGCTTCCCTGCGAACGCACGATCCGCGCGCCCCAAGCCAACGCACAGAGCGTGCCGAACAGTCCGAATACTATCTTGTAGATGTTCATTGCCTTGCTCTCCTCTGTTACGTGTACAAACGATTGCAGCGATCATTGGCCGTGGGCGCGCGACTCGCCTACCGTGTACGTCTGCGCGGAATACCAGCAGCCCGGAGGATGCACACAGGGTCTTCGGCTTGAAAACTGTCACTTCTAACAGTAGGGAACGACTGAGTCTCAGGTCGGGCGCGAGGTCAACGTATGGAACGGGCGGCCCGACTGTCGTTGGTTGTAAGCGCTTTTGAAAGGGGATGTTGTCAAACGGAGTGTTTTCCTTTTGCGAACTGGGAAACCGGCGTCGCTACGTATCGGGAGGGTACGAGGAATTTGGAGAAATGAAGATATGTCCTGCGAGAGCTTCTTGAATAGCGGGTACCAGGTCAACGGCGAATCGAGACTTTGTAACGTATCCGAGAGCGCCGGTAGCCAGGCAGGTTTGGACGAAATCAGCATCGGAGTGAACGGTCAAAAAAATAATCTTTGCCGCGCAGCCTGAGTCATTCAATTGCTTGCTGGCCTCTATCCCATTAAGAATCGGCATAGAGATATCGGTGACAATAACGTCGGGCGCGAGGCGTCTCGCGGCATCGAACAGAGACTGGCCGTCAGGCACGCTCCCGACAACTTCGCAAGTTGATGCTAGCAGACGTTCTACCATCGTCAGAAACTGCCGATGGTCATCCGCTAAGAGTATGCGTATCTTGCCCAATGAGTCCGCCTATCAAGTGCGCGGCGCGAAGATCTGTGTTGCGCGATTCCGAAGGGGCGTAATTGAGTTTTCTTTCTCCCGTGCGTGCGTTCGATTACGGGTGCAGGCTACTTCCGCGATTGAGTGATGTCTATTGTCAACAATAACAGGGGCAAGTACATCGCTACGTCTGGTGCGCCACTTTCCTGTGGGTAGAACACGTGAAATTGGACCGCGAAACCGTAAGCCGCCGATTCAAGAAGCCAATGGGGAAGATTTATTCGGCGAATGCAGCAAATCCGTGACTCGTGTTAGCATGAAACCCTCAGTTGGGCGCGCTTTGCGTCCGCGATGCCCCCGGGGTCCAGGGGATCGCGTTTCTTGCTCGCGGGTCCTCCGCTGTGGGGTGCAAGATGGCTTGTAAGGCGTGTGCGTCGGTCAACGTACAGAAATTGGCCGGGGAACTATCGGCCAGTTTCCCCGATCTCGAGGCGGCCAAGGTTCCGCCTATTTACGTTTGCCAGGATTTGACGGTCTGCTTGGACTGCGGTTTTGCAGAACTTGTCATTCCCGCTGATACCTTGGAGCAATTGAACAGGCGAAACGCGGCATCCGCCTAACGAGTTAGCTCCTTCTCACTCTGGTTCTCGCTCGCTGGTGAGCGAATCTTGCCTTTCTGCCGGTCTTCGGTCGGCTTACATCCTCTGGTACTTGGAATTCTGCATAGCGATCGTGAGCTGCTTGCTTACGCCGTTTACCAGCATACTCGATACATGGTTCGGTCCTTCAGGCTCTTTCGTAAACTGGGCGGAGAGCGTCATCCCGTCCTTTGGGTTCTCCAGATACGACGACACCGCGATAGACTCGAGAGCCTTTTGCGCTTCACTGAATACAAGGGTCACCGAGTCGCCCTGTTTCAGATAATCATGGATGACTACTTTGAGCGCGCGAGGGGTTCCTGCGGGTCCAAACATAATGTTTCCTTGCTGAAAAAGCTGCTGAAGCCTTTCAGGATCGGGGCGTGCATAGTCTTGCGCCAATGCCGCCATCTGCTTTGCGTAATCTTCATACTCCGCCTTCTTTTTTTTCACGACCCTCTGTTTCAAGCCGTGCTTGCGCCCGCCCGAAGATTGGTCCTGGGGGTTAATTTCGGTTTTTTGTGGTTTGCCGTCAGGCCCAAACCGTACCAGAAACCGTTTCTGAGTCTTTACATCGCCCTTAATGCTGATGGTTTGCTGTTCTTCCCAGGTGTATTGGGCGAGGGCTTGTTTGTTAAGCGCAGCGGACGCTTTGATTTCGGCCAAGCGCTCTTGGAGTTGGGAGTTCTGAGCCCAGGCTCCCGGCTTTGCCAGGCACGCTAACACCAACAAACCGGCCAACTGGGAAGCGTTAACAGGAAATGACCTTGGTGCTGTCGATCGCATCCTCATAGGCCCTTCTCCAAGAGACCTGGATATCCGTCCATTTTTACAGACACCTTTAGCAATGGGCGTGTAGACGCTGTTGCATCTGTGCGCGCGCTCGGAAAATGCGCGACTTAGCCGTGGAAACCGTAATTCCGATCGCGCCGGCTAGCTCACGGTGCGTCCATCCGCCGGCGGCGTGCAGAGTGAACATTTGTCTGAGCAATGGGCGCAGTCCATGAAACGCTCTCGCCGCCAGCTCTCTGGTCATGTACTGGCGCTCCGGGTCGGGGCGATCATCCTCGATTTCCAGAAGCGGGCGGTATTCACCCTCGGGCCTTGGCATATCGACATGAAAGACCATGCGTTCAGAACGTCGGCTGCGGATCTTCATCAATGCTTCGTTGACAGCGATACGAACAAGCCACGAGGAAAAACGGGAACGGCCTTCGAAACGATGGATGTTCTTATGCGCCTTGCAGAAAACGTCCTGGACATTATCTTCAGCATCCGCGTGATTCCGCAAAATTGTCAGCGACACTCTGTAAATCTGCGGTGAGTGCAGGCACGCCAATTCTGCGAGGGCGTCCGGGCTACCGCCGCGCGCTGTCGTAACTAGCGATTCCTCGAACTTTAGGTTTTGGGTGGTCTTCTTCACGAGAGCTACCTCTCACAGTTTGCTGATGGCAGAGATGGATTCACTTTGGCGCCGGTAGGGAGGCAGGTTGTTGCAGGCGGAATTCGAGCAATGTTTCGCTTGGAATGGTCACCTTTGCGCCCTTCGTTGCCACGGCCGCCGTCGTTCCCACCGCTGCGCCGATCGCCGCACCTTTCCCTGCATTTCCTGCGATGGCGCCAATCCCGGCACCCAAACCTGCGCCGCCGAGCACGCGCTTGGCTGTTTTCTTGCCGCTACTACTGCCTTTCACTTCGTAATTGCTGCTGAGAACTGGATAGGCCGTACCGCCGACCACGATATCTGTCAATTCCAATTGCAGCTCCGAACTCCCGCCCACACGTCCAGCCTCCTTCGCCTGAGAGAGTCGGCCGTATACCGTACTCTTGGCGGGGGCTACAATGACGCCTGCTGCTACGAGGTTGGTTTCGAGACTGGCAGTGAAACGCGAGCCGACCGCATTCTTGCTCGAATCTACGCTGTCCACCATTCGCACCAGGAGAGTTGTGCCAGCTGGCACGGTCACCATAGTTTGCTGAGCCCATCCCGGTAGTGCGAGGGCGATACCCGAAAAGAGAAGAAACACAGCTGCTGCTTTTTCTACTGCTTGGTTCACGTAGGCTCGCATTTCTCTGCTCCTCTTTCCTGTATGAGACAGTTTGAAGGCCTGCACCCGATACCTACTGCAGGGCCGGAAGATTCGCGGAAATTTGAAGATCCGCCACTTGCTGCATCTGATTTTCGACCTGGAAGAACCTCGCGGCAGTCCTTGCGGAAAGCGCCTTTTTCATGATGTCGAAGTGCTTCTTTTTCAGTTCGGCCCGCTGCTCCTCCAATGAGAAAGCTGAACTCATCAGCCCATCGGCCTTCTCGTCCGTGATGTCATCGTAGTTCTTGATGTAGTCTGAGATGAGCTGAACTCGGGTATCGCCGAGCTTGGACAGTTCGTGGTCGTAATCTCGAAAAAGTGGCCAGAACGTTGCAGCGTCTGCGTCGCTGAACTGCATGATCTCGGTGATAATCGCCACTCGCTTCGCCTTGACATCGGCCCTCAGTAGCTCGATGTATGCGCGCAGATTCAGTTCTCGATCACTGCTGGTGCTCGTGTCTTGTGTGAGCGCAGCAGATGCAACGAGCATTGCCACCACAAATAGGATGACCACAAAGATCTTTTTCACTGATTTCATGTCCTCGCACCCCTTCACTAAAGATGGTCTCGTCGACTCAGCTCAATTCCTTTCCATGATGTTCACTAAACGCCACGGCCCGGATCCGTAGCTCTCAAACGAGACTTGCTTGTTCTTGTCGATGCCAAACTTGCCTGCGACGATCAGGCTTCCATCGCTTTGCTTAGGATCTGTATTCAGATTGATTTCCAGGGCCGACAAGTCGTAATCCTTTGTACGGCCATTTACGTAAGCCTCGTTGAAACGGATAGGACGATCGGTGATCAACCGAATCCTCCGGCCATTTTCCGTGGGAAAGGAGCGTATATAAGCGATCTGGTAGCCCAGCGTCCCTGTGATCGCGACCTTACCCTTCGATTTCATCTTGCTCAAGGCTTCCACCAAAGCATTGTGCCCACCGTTGGTGAAAGCATCGGACAGTACGTTCTGGTCTTCCGGCGTGGAGTACGACTCGATGTTTACAGTTATATGGAACGTTTTCCCCATGGCTCTCTGCTGACCCATGGCTGTGGCCTGAATCGTTTCGCGCTCGGGTTTGTCCTGGGCGCTCGTCTTGAATGCGACCGGCAGAAGCATGCCAATGCCTGCGAGACTACCTACCAGCATTAAGTCGCCGAAAAGCCTCTTTTTCATGTGCTTTCCTCCGAGCTACCCCACGATGACACGAGTGAGTGAGCGTTCTTAACTGTCAAAAGTGACAGTGCGTTGAGAGAAGGTTGTCGACCCCAGGCCAGAGAAATTGAGTTCGCGGATGCGCGAAACAAAGCCGTCCGCGAAGGTGTGCCAAAGCGGAGGCACGGGGAGCGTGATTCACAAAGTTGGGTTTTCCAGTCGATGTGCTCTTGCGGAGCCCGGCTGCGGCGCCTGCAAAGCAACCCCTAGGATCTGGTTCGTAAACGGCTCGCCCGGAAGTGTGGCCGGCTCCAGGCAGTAAGGCGTGCAAGGCTCGTGTTTAGCCCGCGGACTGCGCGGCGTACTCCGTCTTGCAGCAAGACGAAGGCGACTAGAAGAAGCAATGCAGGCACCGACACAACAACAATCGCGATCAGCACGACAAGAAACTCCTGCGCCACGTACTGCTTCATCGCGAACGGCATCAGTGCCACGAGCGGCAACGCCAGCGCAATTCGGAATGCTCTCCGCCGCATCACGTCTGCGATGTTGGTTGTATGGCTCCCACTTAGCATAGGCGGTCTCAAGCCCCATTTTTCGTAGCCGTGGCCGGCGAGGCCCGTTGTTGTCTTTCGGATGGATCGTAGCGCGGGGCCGTCTTGTATTTGAACGCGGTTGCCGGAGATATTGCAGTAAGAGCGGTCCGCGGCTTATCGGCTCCACGATCCTCGGTAGGTATCCTTATCGTGATGAAGGAATGCCGCCAATCTTTGTGCCGATCACCTCGCCGGAGATGATTATCTCCACTCGGCGATTCTGCTGGCGGCCTTGTGAAGTGTCGTTGCTGGCTACGGGA
>Ga0210409_10005113_pt1 | contig 13841 bp, 9 predicted proteins | sample IncBWH17MmetaG_FD_161649 | JGI IMG/M metagenome (GOLD analysis project Ga0210409, IMG submission 161649) | Forest soil microbial communities from Barre Woods Harvard Forest LTER site, Petersham, Massachusetts, United States - Inc-BW-H-17-M | ecosystem: Environmental > Terrestrial > Soil >... | reverse complement strand
GAACACGATCGTCTCGCCGAACACCGACGCGGTCTCGGCGAGCGTGAGCGGCGTCCCCTGGTGAAAGACCCCCTGCTCGGCTGCCAAGGCGAAGTGCACGCCATGGCCGAGCTCATGGGCGAGCGTCAACACGTCGCGCCTGCGCGAGGTGTAGTTGAGCATCACATATGGGTGCACCGACGGCACAGCCGAGGCGCAGAACGCGCCCCCGCGCTTGGCCGGCCGCACCGGCGCGTCGATGTAGCTCTCGTCGAAGAAGCGCTTGGCCACGGTGCCCAGCTTTGAGGAGAACGACGAGTAGCAGTCGATCACGATCTCGCGAGCCTGGGCGTAGGAGTAGGTCACCTCGTCCTCGGTGACGGCTGCCATGCGGTCGTAGTCGGCGAGCCGCTCCACCCCGAGAATGCGCGCCTTCAGGCGATACCAGCGCCGCGGCAGCTCGTAGCGCGCGCGCACCGCCTCGATAAGCGCCGCCACCGACTCGTCGCTCGCCTCATTCGACAGGTTGCGGGCCGCAAGCCAGCTCGGGTAGCGCCGCAGGCGATCGTCTGTCGCCTTGTCGGCCAATAGTGTGTTGAACAGGAAGGCGCGTGTGCGCAGGCCCGGAGCAAGTGCCTCGGTGACGGCCTGCGCGGTGCTTCGCCGCAGCTCGCGGTCGGGCAGCGCCAGGCGGCTGAGCGCAACGTCGAGCGCCGCCGTCTCCTTGGGCAGACGCACCTCGATCGCAGAGGTCAGCTCGTCGAACAGGCGCGACCACGCGCTGGCCCCCGTGACCGCCTTCTCGGCCAGGATCTTCTCCTCCGGCTCGCTCAGCAGGTGCTCGCGGTAGCGACGCGCGTTTCGCAGGTGGTGACTGCAGAACTGGAGGCGCTCACAGGCCAGCAGCTCCTCGACACGCTCGTCGGGCAGCCCTGCCCACTCCAGCTCGAAGAACAGAAGCGTGGTCTCGATCTCCGTTCCACGCTCCTGAACCTCTTGCATCAACGCTCCAGCAGCTGGGTCTGCGGTGTCCACCGAGAAGCACAGCCCTGCGTAGGTGCCCGCTCGTCCCACCAGTTCCTGGATCGCGCCAAGCTCATGCATCGCCCGCTCGAGACTCGCGCCGTCGAGCTCGCCGAGCTTGCCCGCATAGCTCCCGGCGAACGCCCGCGCGCGCTCCAGCGCCTCCTTCAATTGCGCCCGTGCGCCCTCCGGGCCCCGCCCGTCAACCAGCGGGTCGAGGTTCCAGGCGGTTGCCTGAAGCTCGGGGTCGGGTGTCAGCTCCGTTGCTGCCTCGGTTGCCATGGGTGACGGCAGCTTAGCTTGCTCGGTTGGCCACGCCCCGAAATCCCGGCAGGCCAGCATGCGGACGCAGACGAGGGCGCCCGCCCCGGCGGAGGGGCCGCGCTACTCATTCATGAGCGCTTGCAGAAGGTCGATCTTGGCCGCGCGCCGGGCCGGCGCCTGCGCAGCGATCACGCCCGCGAGCGCGGATACCACCAGCAACACCACAAGGGTGCCGACGGGGATCGACAGCACGAAGCCCGAGCCCGACAGGGCGAGGCTGGCAATGACGGCGCCCACGACGCCGATCGCGATGCCCAATACCCCACCGATCAGGGCCGTGATGATCGACTCGTAGCGAATCATCTGGCGCACCTGGCGCCGAGAGGTGCCGATCGCGCGCATCATCCCAAGCTCGCGCGTGCGCTCGTAGATCGACAGGATCAAGGTGTTGACGATCCCGAACAGCGACACGATCACCGACAGGGCAAGCAGCACGTAGATGAGCGTCAACAGCGTGTTGATCTGCGCGGCCTGGTCGGCCTTGAACTGGGCCGCGGTGCGCGACTTGGCCTGCGGGAAGCTCGCGGCGAGCAGCCTGTTGACCGCAGGTTGCACCTGAGCGTTGCTCACACCGCGGGAATAGGTCACGAAATCGACCGCGTCTTCGCGCTGGCCGAAGGCGGCTCGCGCCAACGCACGGGAGATCGTGAGGTCACCGAGCAAGCGTGCGTTGTCGGTGGCGATCCCCCGCACCGTCAACAGCACATGGCGTTCGGCCGGCGTCAGCACCGAGATCGTCTGTCCCACCTTCAGGTGGTGCGATTCGGCGTACCCCTTGGTCAGGATCGTGCCCGTGCTCCCGAGGGTCGCGAGCGTGGCGGGGGAACCGGTCTTCCATTCGACGCGGTAGACCTGCTCAAACGTGCTCGGATCGACGGCGGTCACCGACGAGTTGCTGTTCGAGCCGCGCGACCTTGCCACGGTGAAGGCAATCGGGGTGGCGCTCGCGACACCCGGCACCCTGCGCAGCGCGGACGCCAGAATGGCTGGGATGCCCTGTTCACGCCCTGCCTGTGAGTTCTCGACGATCAAATCGCCCGCGAAGGAGCGACTCACGGCCTTGTCGATCGAGGCCTTGGTGCCGGCCGCCAGCACCGCCACGAACGTGACGAGCGCAAGCCCGACGGTGAGCGCCGCAGCGGTCACCATCGTGCGACCCGGCTGGCGGATCGCGTTCTCGCGCGCGAGGCGCCCCGTGATTCCACGCCAACTGACGAGCACCCCGATCGCCCTTGCGAGCGCCGGCACGACACGGTAGCGGCGCCCGCGCGCACGCTGGCGCAGGCGCACGTACATGAATACCACGCCGAGCACCAGCAGAATCGCAATCGTCGAGAAACTGTCTTTTTGGACGATCCCCAGCACGAGACGCGCGACGATCAACAGCAGCAGGATCGGCACCGCATAGCGCCCATGCGTGATCGGCTTGCGCAGCGGGATCTCAACCCCCTCGCGCAACGCCGCAATTGGTGGCACACGCGTGGCACGCAACGCCGGCATCATGCCCGCCAGCAATGTGACGATCGTGCCCACGAGCAGCGACACGACGATCGTGCGAGTCTGCAAGACCGTGCCGCTGTCGGGGAGATCGGCGCCGAAGCTCTTGAACAGCTGGTCGAGCGCGGGCGCCAGCGCGATGCCGCCGAGCAGGCCGAGCAACGAGCCCCCGACTCCGAGCAGCACTCCTTCGAAGATCACCGAGCGCAGGATCTGCCGGCGCGATGCGCCGAGCGTTCGCAACAGCCCGAACTCGCGCGTGCGCTGAGCGACGGTGATCGAGAAGGTGTTGAAGATGATGAACGCCCCTACGAACAGCGACACGTAGGCGAAGATCAGCAGGAATGTGCGCAAGAAGCTGAGATTGCTTTCGAGGTCTGAGGTCTGCTTGGCGGCTTCCTCCGAGCCCGTGCGAACGGTCACGGTGGAGGGCAGGATCGCGCGAATCCGGTCGCGCAGATCGGCCGGGGAGACGCCGGGCCGGGCGGCCACGTCGATCGTGTCGAAGCGGCCCTGCTCGCCGACGATCCGCTGGGCCTCCGCGGGCGTCATCATTGCCGCGGCGGCCCCACCAAAGGATTGGCTGCCCGCGAACTTGACGATTCCCACGATCGTGTAGCGGCTGGCCGGCGCGGAGGCGGCGACCAGCATCTGCTGTCCGATCTTCAATTTCGCACGGTCGGCGGTCGCCTGGTCGATCGCCACCTCGCTCGAAGTCGCGGGGAAGCGTCCGGCGATGGGCGTAAACGACTCGAAGCGCTTTGGCGCGTGGGCGGCGACGAACGCAGGGGCACCGCCGTTGGTGAGTCGTTTGCGATTCACGTCGAGCAACGTCCCCAGGCTGAAGATGCCACCATCGGCCTCAGCCACGCCGGGCACGGCGCGCACGCGCGTGAGCATCGCGTCGGTGATCGGCGAGACCTGCGTGCGTACTCGGTTGCCAAGTCTTTGGGTGGGCGTGACGACCACGCTCTTGGTCGCGTTAGCCGTCTGGAAGATCCCCGCAAACGAGTTGTTGATCGTGTCCGTGAGGATGTACGTGCCGGCCATCAGCGCCACCCCGAGCGCGATCGCGATAGCCGTGAGCAACACGCGCAGCTTGCGCTGCATGAAGCCGCGCAGGACTAGCGCAAGCATCGGCAGGCGTACCTCAACGCGCCGGCGGCCCGCTCGGTCTGTATGCCACGCGGAACCTGGGCCAACATCAGCCCGAGGACTTCAACAGATCCAGGGCCTGCTCGACCGTGGTCCCCTCGCCATCGTGCTCGATGCGCCCGTCCGCGAGCACCAGCAGTCGATCGGCAAACGACGCGGCGTGGGCGTCGTGGGTGACCATGACGACCGTCTGGCCGAAGTCGTCCACCGCATGACGCAGCAGGGACAGCACATCGCCGGATGCCTTCGAGTCGAGGTTCCCCGTCGGCTCGTCGGCGAACACCACAGCCGGCCGTGAGACAAGCGCACGCGCAACCGCCACACGTTGCTGCTGTCCCCCGGACATCTCCGCCGGGCGATGCTTGAGACGATCGCCGATGCCGATGGTCTCGATCAGGCGATCCAGCCACTCCTCGTCGGGCTTGCGCCCGGCGATCGACAGTGGCAACAGGATGTTCTCCTCGGCGCTCAGCACAGGGAGCAGGTTGAACGTCTGGAAGATGAACCCGATCCGGTCGCGACGCAACTGCGTCAGCCTGCGGTCGTCGAGATCGGTCAACTCGACCTCGTCGAGCTTCACCGACCCCGAGGTCGGACGATCGAGCCCAGCGAGAATGTGCATCAAGGTCGACTTGCCAGAGCCCGACGGACCCATGATCGCCGCGAATCGACCCTTCGGGAACCCCACGCTAACGTCGCTGAGGGCATCGACCGCGGCCTCCCCCTCGCCAAAGCGACGGCACACGCTCTGGGCCTCGACGATCATTTGCACCGCGGTGGTGTCCGGGAGACTCACCGAAGCGAGTCTAGAGCGCAATCGCGAAGGATGCCGCAGGGCACGTTCTCGTGGCCGCAGTCCTTCCCGAGCCGCAGTCGCTTGAACCCTATGGAGACTTCATGAGTCTTCCTGACCGTCACGTAGGTAACCTCCACCGGGTGGTCGCGCCGCACCCACCTGCGCGGTGTGCAGGCGAAGGTTGTGGCCCGACTTGAGCCACTCCTGCTTCCTCGCCAACTGCGAGGAGGACATCGCGCTGGTGTAGACGGTGCATTACGATGACGCCCGTCGTCGAATGTTCTACGCTAACAGCCTCAGGTTAGAATTTGGCTGAGCCCGATGTCACGGCCCACATCTTCAGGCTGTTGCGATTGATTGCTCCCCTGAAAGTCAGGTGTCCCGTCGCATGCCTGTATGTGCCCGTGGCGTGGATCACGCTAAGCGTCCCGTTGAAATCTCCTACTTCTCCGATGACCTTGAAGTTGGCGTTTGCGGTTGCGGTAATCGCGCCGCCATTCAGAAAGACCGTGACGACAGCAGCCACTGAATGTGCGTGGAACGTCAGGCCCGCTATCACGAGCGCGTTGTAAGTGCCCGTTGCTCGGCCGCTCTCAGAGATTTCCGAACCGGGTATTTCCCGCTTGCTGGGTCTCAGGTGCGCGATCTCGGCTAGAGATACCGTTCGCGCCGCTCTGCCCGTCGGCGTGAGTATGCCAGTCGATGCCTGGGCAAAGATTCCAGCGGCCATGAATACCAGCGCTGCTGTGCAGATGCCATTAGCCGGTCCTCGTCTCCCACAATTATGTCGCATGAAGCCCTCCTTTCTCACGGATCGACGACGCGCGTCATCAGCGAGATATGGACCCCTCAAGCCGGTATATTCACTGCCGTCAAAGCTTACGACCCACCCCGTCTAGGTATGGTCAGTGTGTAGGATAGCTCGGATAGTGGAGGTTGGTGGTGTCTGAGCCGGTGTTGGTGTTGGATGGGGTGTGGAAGGGTTTTGATCGTGGCGGGCGTCCGTTTTCGATGCTCGAGGATGTGTCTTTGCGCGTGCTCGCGCGAGAGGTCGTGTCGATCATTGGGACGCGCGACCAGGGCAAGAGCACGCTCGTGAGGATCGCGGCGGGGTTCGAGCGCCCGGATCGCGGCTCGGTTCACGTCGGTGGGTTTGCGCTGGCTGGCTTGAAAGACTCGGAGCACTCGGGTGTTCTGCGCTCGCTGATCGGGTTGGCGGCGAGGTCTGGTCCGGGCGGTACCCAGCCGAAGATGGGCGAATACGTTTTGTTGCGGCTCACCTCGGGCCAAGGTTTCTCCAAGCGCAAGCGGCGCGTGATGGTCGCGGCGGCGTTGGAGCGTCTGGATGTCGCTGATTGCGCGGAGTCCAGGTGGGAAGACCTCTCGACGTTGCAGAGGATGAGAGTCGAGTTGGCGCAGGCGATCGTGACGAGGCCGAAGCTGCTGCTGGTGGACGACATCATCGACGGGCTCGGGCTCGGCAAGTCAAAGGACGCGATGGAGCTCGTGCGTGAACTGGCTCACGAGCTCGGTTGTGGCGTGTTGATGGTTGCCTCCGACGATGTCGCGGTGATCCCCTCCGATGTCGTCTGGAAGCTCGCCGAGAAGAAACTCAAGCTCATGGCCGACAACCGAACCCACAACATCACACCCATCGATGTCTCGATCACCAATCGTCGTGCTTCATAAGGCGCACCGATGCTCACGGTAGAGAGCGTGATCAAGCATTTCGAGGACGGTGATCGCAAACGTATCAAGGTTCTCGATGGGCTGACACTCCGGATTCAGCCCGGCGAGTTCGTCGCGGTGTTCGGCCCAAGCGGCTCGGGTAAGACCACATTCATGGACCTGATCGCTGGCTTTCAGACCCCCGACACGGGGACCATAAATGTCAACGGTCAGATCGTCTCCAGGCTCGCCGGACGTGCACACGCGGACTATCTCCTACGAGTAATCGGCATCGTCGGTCAACCACACGAACTGATGCCCGGCGCGAGCGCACAGGAAAACGCAGCGCTAAAGCTCCTTCGAGACGATGCCCGCCACGCCAACCAGAACATCGTGCCACTATTGAGCGAACTGGGTCTCGGCGACCGGATGAAGCACCGGGCCAGCAAGCTCTCGATGGGCGAGCGCCAGCGAGTCCAGATAGCCCAAGCACTCTCAATGGGCCCGAAGCTGGTGCTCGCCGACGAGCCGACCGGCCACCTCGACCCAAACCGTAGCCGGGAAGTCCTCGCTCTGCTTGCTCGCCTTTGCCGTGAGCGCAAAACAGCGGTGCTGCTCGCCACACATGAACCGCAGGCCGTCGCCTACGCTGACCGTGCTCTCATGCTCAGCGACGGTCGCCTCCAATCATATGAGCCCGAAGTCGCGTCGAACTTTCCGCTCAGGGTACCAACGTGATGTCGCCAGTCAAAAGAACGCCCGCCTTGTCAAGTCGACGGTGGATGCCGCTCGGCGAGATGTACTGTGTTTATCGAGCGTGGCTGTTATCCAGGTACGTACTCGTGTTGGAGTGTTTCGCCGTCTTGGGGCTGGCGATTGGTGTGGCGTTGCTGTTCGCCTCCCAGGTTGCCTCCACAAGCCTTGACTCCTCCGTGCGCGAGTTGACCGACCGGATAGTCGGCTCTAGCCAGCTGCAACTCGACTCCCGCAACGCTGCGGGTTTCAACCAGCGACTGGTGACGCAGGTAGCACACATACCAGGCGTCAAGGCTGCGCTCCCGGTGCTCGAGCAGCCAGCGACGGTCATCGGGCCCAAGGGCGAAGCGTCCGTGGATCTCCTCGGGGCAGACCCGCGGTTCGCCCGAGCTGCACGGTTTTTGCCGCATATGTCCGCGAGGCAACTCGAGCGGCAGAAAGGGCTCGTGTTGCCGAGCGCGCTCGCTGCCTCACTCGGTGTGGGACCGCTAGAAGGGGTGACGGTCCAGGTGGGAGAAAAAGTTGTCGGAAGCTATGTGGGGGCGACGCTCGGATCCTCCCAGATCGGTGGCCTCGCCCAAAGCCAGATTGCACTCGCGGCGATCGCCTATGTGCAAACCCTCGCGGCTGACCCCGGCAACGTGACCCGCATCTTCGTCCAGACGCTTCCCGGTCAGCAGGCCGAGGCTAGGGCGAGCTTGCAAGCCCTTGCATCGCGGGAAAACCTGATTCTCACGTCCGCTAACTTCGACGCCAAGCTATTCAGTGTTGCCTCCGCGCCGGCCCAGCAAGGAGAGGGTCTGTTTTCGGTGATCTCCGCAATCGTCGGCTTCCTGTTCGCGTTCGTGGCGATGCTCTTGACCGTGCCAGAGCGGCGAAAGGCGATCAAGGAGATGCGTAATCGAGGCACCACCCGCCTTATGACGGTGCAGTTTCTGTGCTGTGAGGCCATCATTCTCGGCGTGCTGGCCGCAGGCGTTGGGTTTGCGTTCGGCGAACTGCTCTCGACCCATGTCTTTCGCTCCGAACCGGGCTACCTTTCTTTCGCGTTCCCTGTCGGCTCACAGCGAGTCGTCACGTTTCCGACAATTGCGCTCGCAGTCGGCCTGGGTATCCTCGCTGCGTTTGTCGGGGTACTCGTCCCACTCTGGACGACACTCGCCCGGCCTTTGCAACCCCCCGTCAGGACAAGAAGCCGCAGATCCTGGACGACAAGAGCGCAGCTAATTATGGGTGGCCTCTGTCTGGCTATCACGACACTCATCCTCGTCCTGCGCCCGCAAGCGGCGGTGGCAGGGAACGTCACCCTGCTTGTCGCGCTCCTGTGTCTGCTTCCGATCTTGTTCAGGGGGGTCATCGCCGCGTTCGGGATTCTCCAAAGTCCCTTCGGTGCCACATCCACCATGCTCGCTCGAATTGCACTCCAAGAACCGACGACACGAGTCAGCGCGCAAGGCATAGCTGCGATGGGGGCGATGGCCGTGTTCGGGATTGTTGCGATCCTCGGCGCGCAACAAAACCTTGAGCACGGGCTCAACCGGACAGCAACGGAAGTGAACGACGTCGCCAATCTGTGGGTGTCCCCTGGCGGGGTGAACAACACGCTGGGCACCACTCCGTTTTCAGTTGAGGTCGCCCCGGAGCTGCGGCACGTTCCCAGCGTGCAGTCCGTGTCGATCTACCGCGGTGGGTTCTTGACCTTGGGTGATCGTCGCACCTGGATAATCGGCCCGCCAAGAAATTCGCCTCGGCCGATACCACCTGGCCAGCTCACTGAAGGTAACCTTCAAGAAGCGTCCGCGCGACTCCGTGGGCACGGGTGGGCCATTGTGTCGGAAGCTATCGCCCACGAAATGCATCTACACATCGGTGAGCAATTCCTGCTCCCCTCGCCTCATCCAAGCACGTTTCGGGTTGCTGGGTTGAGCACTAACGGCGGATGGCCTCCGGGAGCGATTCTCATAAACGCTGCCGACTATTCCGAAGCGTGGAGAACGTCGGCTGCAAGCGCTCTGATGATTACGCTAAGGGCCGGTGTGACGCCCTCCCAGGGCCGTGGAGAAGTAAGGCGAGCACTCGGCCCTAGCTCGGGGCTTACGGTCCAGACCGCCGAACAGCGCGCTCACGAGTGGCAGACTATCGGCCACCAAGGACTGGCTCGCCTCACCGAGATAGCTACGCTCGTCAAGGTCGCGGCGATACTCGCTATGGCCGCAGTAATGATCTCAATGATGTGGCAGCGAAGGGGAAAGATCGCTTACGTCAAGCGGCAAGGACACACTGCGCTCATCATGTGGCTTGCGCTCTTCTTTGAGAGCGCCGTTCTCCTCGGTGCCGGCTGTTCGATCGGGGCGCTGTTTGGCGTGTTCGGTCAACTTGTGATCTCACACGCGCTAGCGACGATCACAGGTTTTCCCATCACGATCTCGACGGGGGCGACGGTCGCCATTGTTAGCTTCACGATCGTCAGCGCCGCCGCGCTTGCGATCGTGGCGATTCTGGGGGCATTCGCGGCGCGCGTTCGCCCAACGAACGTGTTGCCTCCCGCCTAGCGCTCACCCGGACAGCGCGCCGCTCACGCGTCTCCAGATCGCGGCCCTTTTCAGCGCCACTATACGGGAGCTGGTTTGGGGCCTGCGGATCGTCTCCGGCGAGGTCGCGCACTGGCGCACCCTTGTAGCAAGCATCCCGGACGAGGCGTTGCGCACCGACGCGCAGACAGCTATTGAGCAGAAGCGCGCAAACATCGACGGGGCAGCCCTTTTCTGGACCATCCCGCGCGCCCGTTCACTGGCCCTGCTGCGTCTGCTCGTCGCCTATGAGGTTCTCGCAGATTACCTTGATTGCGCGAGTGAGCGCGGCGCCTACGTGGGTATCGCCAATGGCCTACAGCTTCACCGCGCGCTCATAGACGCCCTCGACCCGACCGTTGAACTCGGCGACTACTACAAGCACCACCCCTGGTCCCAGGACGGCGGATACCTGCACTCGCTAGTGCAGACGTGTCGTGACGCGTGTGGGCATCTGCCCTCTTACCAGACAATTAAGCCGCTGGTGTTGTGTGCGGCACGACTCACACAGGTACTCGGGATCAACCACGAGCCCGATCCAGAGCTTCGAGACGCGGCTCTGCAAGCGTGGGCCGCTACCCACCTTCCCAACCCTGTCGACCTAGCTTGGTGGGAGCGCACCGGAGGCGCGAGCGCCTGGCTGACTGTTCTAGCCCTTCTGGGGCTGGCCGCCGAACCGGCTGCAACACACGATCAAGGCTGCGGCGTGTACGCGGCCTACCTACCGTGGATCTCGCTTGCCGGGACGATGCTCGACAGCTATGGCGACCTGACAGAGGACGCCGCTGGCGGTGACCACAGCTACATCGCCCACTACCCAGACACGGCCACCGCTTCACGGCGGCTCGCGGAGATCGTCCGACGCTCGCTAGCCGAGACACGCGGTCTCCACGATTGCGAGCGCCACGTCGTAACCGCGGCTTGCATGATCGCGATGTACCTCACAAAGGACAGTACACGCGACGCGGCGTTGCGTACCACGACTTCCGAAATCATCCGCGCCGGCGGGTCACTCACACGTTGCCTAGTCCCGGTGCTCCGCGCTTGGCGGGTTCTCTACAAACAGCAATCCACATAGGAGGCAGTGCCACACCATGCTCTCGCTCAACCATCACACATTTTCCTATCGCCACCGAGCTCATACTCCACCCCGAGATGCCACGAACAACACCGACGGACTTCCACCAAGCCTGCCCCTACCAGCCGCGCTTCAGACATGGGGCTTCTGGCGTGCACCACACGCCTACCTCGAACTCTGCCGGAAGCGGTACGGAAACATTTTCACTGTAAACGCACTAGGCAAGCCGCCAATGATACTCATGTCTCACCCTGCTGAAATAGCGAGTATTATTGGCGCGTCCGCGGATGTGCTTCACCCCGGCGCAGGCGCCAGTGTAATCAGACCGCTAGTCGGTGAGCATTCCTTCATGCTCTTAGAGGAGCCTGGGCACATGGCGGTGCGCAAGACGATCATGCCCGCATACCACAGAGCGGCAATCGCCGAGCACGTAGAGATGGTGAGAGGCGTAGCCGAGAGGGAAATCGCGGAATGGCCTAAAGATCAGCCATTCGCCGCTCATCTCCGGCTGCGTTCGTTGACTCTGAGGGTTATCCTCACGAGCATATTCGGCGACGAAGACCGACGAACCGGCGAACTGCATACACGACTGTTGAAGATGCTCACAGTGACCGGGAGCATCGTGTTGCAAGAGCCACAACTGCGCATCATACCCGGGTGGCGAGGAGTGTGGCATTCGTTCCTTTCTGAGCGCACACATGTGGAGACGCTCTTGTCTGGCTTGATCGACGATGAAGTTCACGCCAAGTCTCAAGAGCGTGGCGCTCTCGCGTTGCTTCTCGGCGCGGCAGGCAGGTCTCTCTCTGCGGACGAGATCAGAGACCACCTTATGAGCCTTGTGCTTGCGGGACACGAGACCACCGCTTCGCAGCTGGCGTGGGCCTTTCAACTTCTAGCCCACAACCGCACCGCACTCGCCACGTTGACGGACGAGCTGGATCAAGGTGGCGAGATCTACCTGACCGCTGCTGTTCAAGAGGTTCTGCGCCATCGTCCCGTGTTCTTGTTCGCTATCCCGCGTGTGCTTGCCCGACCTGTTGAGATCGCAGGGAGGCGCTACAGTCCGCCCGGGCAGCTAGTGGGTTGCATCCATCTCCTGCACCACGACCCTGACCTCTACGCCGCGCCGCAGCAATTCCGTCCTGAGCGATTCCTGGATTCCCCGCCGCAGCCCGCCATATGGATGCCGTGGGGCGGGGGGAGAAAGCGCTGTCCAGGCCACAACCTCGCCACGTTTGAGATGCATACGATCATTCGGGAGGCCCTGACTCGATGGTCGCTGCGGCCCGGCGGAACCCCCGAGCCCGGGCGATGGCGCAGTGTGATCGTGACGCCCGAACACGGCTGCAGGATCGTCACGCACCCCAGGACACGCCTCCGGATTGTCCCAAAACCGGGTGACTGTGCCCCATGAGGACGTTTCTGTTTATTTAGGACACTGTCCCTGTCGCATGGGGCAGAAATTTGATCCATCCGAACAGATAGCCGTCATCATAGGCGCGTGGCGCACAGGAACGCGAGCCGGACAGGCGAAGCCCAATGCAGCACCCGCGGCAGACGAGACGTAGCAGTCCCTCCCGTTCCCGAACGCCCATTCGGTCCAACCGGGCTTCGGCGCACACGTTCCACGGCGAGTCGAGATGAGAGGCCAGCAGACACAGGGGTCGGCTCGCCAGTGCGTCACCAAATCGCCGAGATAGCCGGCAGCACGCTCGCGGGGCCGGGTCTCACCGCGGCTGGCGCGCGATGAGGTCGGCGACGCTTGAGTGGCCGATGGGGGTCGAAGTCACGAGCTGGTCTGGTTTGTCTGAGCCTGAGGAGGCGATGTATGTGGCGATCACGCGGGTGTGGTGTCGGTTGGGTTCGCCGGCGGAGCGTCGCGTACACCCGCTGGGTCCGTATGTGCTCGGCGGCGGGTTCGTCAGATCGTTCGCGGACTGTTCGGTTGATGGGCTTGTCGTGGCGATGGTGTGCGCGAAGCTCGCGTCGGGTTACCCGTGGAGGCGGAATAGAGATGAGCCGATGCCTTTGCCTGGTCGTCCGCTGGCGTCGTTTGACGCTTTGTCGGCATGGTGGCGTGCTCTTGAGGAGGATGGTGGTCTTGGGGTGCATTACGACGAATTGACGGGTGGGACGTTGGAGTTCCTGTTCGTCGGTGCGCGGGGGGAGCGGCCGGGGTGGGGGTTCACGCGCTCATGAATTCACGGGCCAGCCATCGCTCGTCAGACGAGGGGCTTGTGTGGTTTCCGACCCTCAGGGAGCCACGCTATTCCCAGTCTTTGGAGCGTGGTTTGGGGATTCTCGGGGTTTACACGCCTGAGCGTCCCGTACTTGGGATCGCGGAACTCGCTGATGAGCTCGGGATGAGTCGTTCGACCACTCACCGTTACGTCATAACTCTTGTCGCTTTGGGTTTTATGGAGCAGGTCTCGAATCGTAAGTATAGGTTGGGGATGCGGGTTACGGATCTCGGGATGTCGGTGCTGAATTCGACCGGTCTGCGGGAGCACTCACGTCCCTATCTCGAAGAGTTGCGTCAGCGCAGTAGCTTCACGGTCAGTCTGGCAGTTCTCGATGGAGCGGAGATCGTGTATGTGGATCGGGCGCGTAGCTTCCGCCGTGGACAACACAGGATCGATATGAACCTGCGCGTGGGGTCACGACTGCCGGCGCACTGCACGGCGATGGGGAAGGTGCTCTTGGCCTACATGCCCGAGGTTGAGCAGCGCGAGCTCATCGCCACGATGACGCTCGCCAAGCGAGGACCCAACACGATTACAACCAAGAAGGCGTTGTTAGAAGAGCTCGCACATGTACATGAGGAGGGCGTTGCCGTCAATGACGAAGAGCTCCTGGCCGGCCTTATCTCGATTGCGGCTCCGATACGTAGCGAGAGCCGGGAAGTCGTCGCGGCCCTCAGCATGGCGGCTCACACCGACATGATTTCTCTCGATCAGCTGGTTGACCAGCTCCTGTCGCATCTGCTTGCGACGGC
>Ga0210409_10005111_pt1 | contig 13843 bp, 8 predicted proteins | sample IncBWH17MmetaG_FD_161649 | JGI IMG/M metagenome (GOLD analysis project Ga0210409, IMG submission 161649) | Forest soil microbial communities from Barre Woods Harvard Forest LTER site, Petersham, Massachusetts, United States - Inc-BW-H-17-M | ecosystem: Environmental > Terrestrial > Soil >... | reverse complement strand
AACATAAAAGTATGCAGATATCTCTGTATTGGCAAAAGGCATGTTAAAAAAGTATACATATTCGTACCATAAGCGGAATTAATTCAGACAGGCAAATAATAATTTTATCATGCAATTTTCAAATGATTATCGGACTAAGCATACAGAAAAAATGAAAATAGTACAATACAGACTGGGAGAAGAGCTATTGCCTGGAATTGTAACTGAAATTGGGATTGTCGGAATCGGGGCGTTGTTAAATTCCTTAAATAAACCTTTTCAATGTCGTTCCTTAACGAATGACGATGTGGCGGAATTAAAAAGTCTGAAAGACTCCCAGCTGAGGCTAACAGAGGGAATCCCGGAATCTCGTCTCAAGTTTGGCCCCTGCGTTTCGGGATTTTCAAAAATTATATGTATTGGTTTGAATTATCGAAAGCATGCAGCTGAAACAAATATGGAGATACCAAAATATCCCATCGTATTTAATAAGTTCAATAACACGTTAACGGACTTTGAAAATGATGTGCCGCTGGGAACAGAGGGTGAACATTTTGACTATGAAGTGGAACTAGGGGTGGTAATCGGGGAAAAATGTAAAAATGTTTCAATCGATAAGGCGCTCAGTTATGTGCTCGGCTATTGTGTTGCGAATGATTTGTCCTGCAGGGATCTTCAGTTTAAGACTTCCCAATGGTTGTTAGGTAAAAGCCTGGATCATTTTCTGCCCCTGGGTAAATACCTGGTGACTGCCGATGAAGTCGGAGACCCTCAAAAGCTGGAATTAAGCTGTTTTCTTAATGGTGTGATCAGGCAGAAGTCAAATACTTCAGATATGATATTCACGGTGGCGGAGATCATTTCATTTTTATCAAAGCATATGACACTGGAGCCGGGTGATCTTATCCTAACGGGTACACCATCCGGCGTAATCATGGGACTCCAAGACAAGAAATGGCTTAAACCCGGAGACCTGGTAAAAGTGGAAATTGAAAAACTGGGTTTTACTGAAAACAGGATGGTATAATTAGGTTATCCAATTTGAACTGATCCGCCAGACAAAGTCCTCGGGAGTGAAAGTGGGTATTGACGGGCTAGCCTGTTCGGGAAAAATTAAATTGATTTCATGAAGATCAACAGAGAGATATTGACGCTGGAAGAATTCAGAAAACAGGAACTGCGGTTTCTGCCCCATGCGACCGGTGAACTGAGTAACCTGTTACGGGATATTGCCCTGGCGGCCAAGCGGGTAAATTTGGAAGTAAACAAAGCCGGTCTGGAAGATATTCTAGGTGAAACAGGGGAATCAAATATCCAGGGGGAAAGAGTTAAAAAACTGGACGAATTTGCCCATACTGAATTTATCGCTGTTCTCAGAAGAGGAGTAAGTTGCGCCGGTGTCGTATCTGAAGAAGCGGATGGGTTCATTTCTTTTGATGAGGAACTTTGCAATAAGTCAAAATATGTGGTTGTGTTGGATCCCCTGGACGGAAGCTCGAATATTGACGTAAATATTTCCATTGGGACAATCTTTGGCGTTTACAGACGTATAAGCGAAATTGGATTTCCGTGTAAAGAAGTAGACTTTTTACAAAAAGGTGAAAAAATGGTTGCGGCCGGGTACATAATTTATGGATCATCGACTATGCTGGTATATGCGACGCGAAGAGGAGTAAACGGTTTTACGCTCGATCCGGCTGTCGGAGAATTTACCATCAGCCACCGGGATATTAAACATCCGAAAACTGGTAATATCTATTCGGTCAATCAGGGGAATTATTTTAAGTACAGTGAAAAAGTCAGGCAGTACATAGACGACTGTCAACAGAGACCCATCCTTGGCGACGCATCTTATTCCCTTCGTTACACGGGAAGCATGGTGGCAGATATGCATCGCAATCTGTTGAGGGGAGGGATTTTTTTATATCCTGCTACTTATGAAAATGCCAAAGGGAAGCTTCGACTGCTTTATGAATGTAATCCCTTTGCATTTATTCTGGAAATTGCGGGTGGTAAATCAACTGACGGGGAAAACAATATCCTGGAAATCCAACCGGAATTGCTCCATGAACGGACAGCCTTTTTCGCCGGCAGTAATCATTTGATGAAGCCTTTTCTGACAAAAAGAACCTAAAAAAATAAGCGGTAAATTGTTTATGGATTTAGCGAAAAGTTTGAAAAAAATTCTTCCGGAAGAACGTATAAAAACGAGACTGATTGATCTCGTTGGTTATGCTTCTGATGCCGGCTTTTATCAGCTTATTCCCAAAGCAGTCGTTCAGCCGGCTAACGAGGAAGAAATCGTTGCTCTCTTTCATTTTTCCCATTCGGTAAAATTGCCGTTGGTTTTCAGGGCAGGTGGTACCAGTCTTTCCGGGCAATCCATAACGGATGGTATCCTCGTTGACCTCTCCCGGTTTTGGAAAAAGATCATGGTTGAAGAGAATGGAAAATCCGTAAGAGTTCAGCCAGGGATAACCGGTGCCATGGTGAATGTTTATTTGAAAAAATACAATCGGAAAATCGGCCCGGATCCATCCAGCATCAGTTCTGCGATGATGGGGGGTATTATTTCCAACAATGCAAGCGGGATGTGCTGTGGGGTGAAATCCAATTCCTATCATACAGTTCGTTATCTCCGGTTTGTACTTCCGGATGGTAACATATTTTCTACTGAAAATTACAGCGACTATGAGCGGTTTCAACGGGAGTGTTCTGTACTTTCGAACGAATTACTCGATTTAAGAAAAAGTATCTTGTCAAATGAAGGCCTCTATGAGAAAATTCGGAGAAAATATGAGACAAAAAACACAGTGGGCTATTCCCTGAATGCATTGCTGGATTATGAACAACCGCTGGAGATATTTGCTCATTTGCTGGTAGGAGGTGAGGGGACGCTGGCTTTTATCTCAGAAGCTGTCCTGCAAACGATACCTGATCTACCCTATAAAGCCGCTGCGCTGTTATATTATCCGGATATATATGCGGCCTGCGAGGCCATTTTGCCACTGGTAGGGGTGGGAGCCGAAATGGTGGAGTTGATGGACAGGGCGGCTTTACGTTCAATTGAAAATATCCCGGGTATTGATGCGATTGTAAAAACGTTGCCTGAGACAGCGGCTGCCATGCTGATTGAATTTCAGGAGGCGGATTTAGCTTCTTTGGAATCCCGGGTAAATGAATTTTTAAATATTGCGAAAGAATTTTCACTTTTAAATACACCGGAGCTTGCCAGGGACCCCAAAAAAAGGGACTTTTTATGGAAAGTACGTAAAGGATTATTTCCCGCTGTAGGTGCAGTGAGGTCGAAGGGTACGACCGTTATATTGGAGGATATAGCCTTCCCGGTAAATTTATTGGGTAATGCCATTCTCGATCTGCAGGCACTGTTCGTAAAATATCGTTATACAAATGCGATCATCTTCGGGCATGCGAAGGACGGGAATATTCATTTTGTTATCACCCAGTCCTTTGACAAGCCGGCCGACGTTGTCCGGTATGACGAGTTTATTAGGGAAGTTGTAGTGCTGGTTGTCGATAAATACAAAGGGACATTAAAGGCTGAACATGGTACCGGCAGGAATATGGCCCCTTTTGTTGAGACCGAATGGGGATTGGACGCCTATAAAATAATGAACAGGATTAAAGCAGTCTCAGATCCAATGAACTTGCTCAACCCGGGGGTTATTATCAATAATGACCCGGAAAGTCATATAAAAAACCTGAAGTCGCTACCGGCTGTAGAAGAAGAAGTAGATAAATGTATAGAATGCGGTTATTGTGAATATAAATGCCCCAGCAAAGATGTCACGCTTACCCCGAGAAGGCGGATAGTCGTCAGGCGGGCGCTTGTCCGTTTAAAAAAGGCAGGAAATCATGAGAAGTACCGCGAATTGCTGAAGCAATATCATTATGATGGCCTCGAAACCTGCGCGGTTGACGGACTATGTGCCAGTGTCTGCCCGGTTGATATTAATACCGGAGATTTAGTGAAAAGGCTAAGGAAGGAAAATCACTCAGCGGTTGGAAATAAGTTTGTACTGGTTCTTGCGAAAGAATTCAGGCTGGTCGAATCGCTGGTTCGCCTTGCATTGACATCAGGCAGGCTGGTGAACAGGTTAGCCGGTGAAAAGGCAATGGTGCGGCTGACTAAAGCGGTCAGAAAGATGATGCCCACTTTCCCTTTGTGGTCAAACCAGCTTGAAAAACCGCCGGAGCTTGCAATCCTTAAAAAAATCCATTCGGATCCCGCAATTCAGACAACTGTGGTATACTTCCCGACCTGTATTTCCAGGGTACTCGGTTCTTCAGCTGAAGGCCGGAAGAATATTATGGAAGCTTTTATAAGCGTTTCCGAAAAAGCTGGAATCAGGGTCGTAATTCCCAAAAATATATCCGGGAGTTGCTGCGGACAGATATTTTCTTCCAAGGGTTTTCGGGATGCCTATCATTTTACGGCAAATGCCTGGATGGAGGAACTTTGGACAACCAGTTGCGAAGGGAAATATTCCGTAGTGGTGGATGTTAGTTCCTGTACCTATACTTTGCAGCATTTGCGGCCGGCACTATCGGAAAGCAACCGGCTTCTTTTTGACCGGTTAAAAATAATGGACAGTATTGAGTTTCTGTTCGATTGGGTATTGCCGGGTAGTCGGGTTAAGCAAAAAAAAGGCAAAATCATTTTGCACCCGGTCTGTTCGGTGGATAAAATGGGTATAGAACATAAATTCAGGGAAGTAGCCGCATTTTATGCGCATGAAGTCGTCGTACCGGTTAAGGCAGGTTGTTGTGGAATGGCTGGTGACCGGGGATTCCTATTTCCGGAACTGACTGAATCGGCAACACTTGAAGAAGCGGCGGAAGTTAAGGAGTCGGGTTATGACGGGTATTATTCATCGGCGAAAACCTGTGAAATGGCGATGTCTGAGGCGGTAAATAAAAATTATGAATCCATTTTACACCTTGTGGACGATTGCACGTAGTAAATTTGAACGCTGGATTAATGCAATGAAAGCTAAGAAGATTAAAATGTAAATTGCTTTTAAATAATAACTTATGGAACCGACTTTATTAAAAGATCAAAATTATAAATGGGATAGCGATGCTGAACTGTTTGAGCTCTTCAGGAATGAGTTGTATACACCTGTAGTTGGAGACATACTGGATGAGATTGGAAATTATCATCAGTTTCTGCCGCAGCCGATTCAGCCGATAAGAATTACAGATAAAATTGTTGGACGTGCAATGCCGGTTTTAATGAGTGATGTATATGGACCCCAAGAACATCCTTTTGGAAAGCTGACTGCTGCCCTTGATCAACTTGAGCCTGACGAAATATATGTTGCAGGCGGTGGTGCCATGCGCTGTGCTTACTGGGGAGAGATCCTGACAGCTACTGCAAGAAAAAGGGGTGCTGCAGGCGCAGTAATCGACGGTTTTTACAGGGATACTCAAAAAGTGATGGAGCAAAATTGGCCTGTCTTCAGCAGGGGAAGATATGCACAGGATTCATCAGTACGTACTCAGGTGGTAAATTACAGATGTGATATTGAAATTGGCGGAGTTTGGATAACTCCAGGTGATTTGATCTTCGGAGATATGGACGGGGTATTGGTAATACCTAAAAAAAGTGTAGAAGAGGTTGTGGTAAAAGCGCTAAAGAAAGCAAGAGGTGAAAACACTGTCAGGCAGGCGATTGAAAATGGAATGTCAAGTACGGAAGCGTTCTTAAAATATAAAATATTATAATTGGAAGACATTTCGCGAATAATTGTAGTTATCAGTAATTTTTAAAAGAAATGTTCAGTTTAAAAAACAAAACAACAATAATAACAGGAGGCGGAAGCGGCATTGGGCGAGCTACATCTATTCTTTTTGGAAAACAAGGCGCTATTGTTTGTGTGGTTGATATAAACCAAGAGCAGGTAGAAGAAACTACCCGGCTGATTAAAGGTGAAGGAGGAGAGGCGTACGGATATAAGTGTGATGTAACAGTGCAAGCAGATGTAATAAATTTATATAAAGAAATTGGAACAATCGATATACTCATAAACAGTGCAGGCGTTTCGCATATCGGTAAAGCTGATACAACGACAGAAGAGGAATTTGATCAGGTTTTTAAGGTGAATGTGAAGGGAGTTTATAATAGCCTTCATGCAGCATTAGGCATAATGAAACAGCAAGGCGCAGGCATTATTCTAAACCTCTCTTCCGTAGCTGCAGTAGTAGGGTTAGCGGACAGATTTTCTTATTCAATGAGTAAAGGCGCGGTGTATGCTATGACAATGAGTGTTGCAAAAGATTACATTGGGTATAACATACGCTGCAATTGCGTTTCACCCGGACGAGTCCATACCCCGTTTGTCGATAACTTTCTTTCCAAAAACTATCCCGGAAAAGAAGAGGAGATGTTTGAGAAATTATCAAAAACGCAGCCGATTGGAAGAATGGCTAAACCTAATGAAATTGGATACCTCATATTGTATCTATGTTCTGATGAGGCAAGCTTTATCACCGGCAGTGATTATAATATTGATGGGGGGTTTATAAAGTTGAACAGTTGAATTTTAACAAGCATTCCGTAAAAAATGGGTAACTTAGATACAGGGTTACATTTAGTTCGTGGAACTGGACCGATAGGGTCAAAGGAGAATATGAAAATGAAATTTGAAGCCATTACCATTAAAGATATCGCCAAAGCGCTTGGGCTTTCTACTTCTACGATTAGCAGGGCGATCCGGGATGACTACGCCATAAATCCGGATACGAGGAAATTAGTGCTCGACTATGCTAAAAAGGTCAACTATTACCCCAATCCTGTAGCACAGAGTTTGAGGGAGAAGCGAAGCCGGTCAATTGGTATTATCATCAGCGCAGTCGCAAATAATTTTTTCTCCCAGATTATTAACGGTATTGAGTCTGCCGCGCATAAAGAAGGATATACGACCATTATTTCGCAAACGGCGGAGAGTTATGAACGGGAAGTTCAGACGACGCAATTTCTTGCGTCCAAGCTGGTGGATGGGATCCTGGTATGCGTGGCTACTGAAACCAAAGACTTCTCCCATATAATTGAACTCTACGACCGAGGGTTTCCGATCGTTTGTTTCGACCGGGTTATCGAGGAATTAAATACCCATAAAGTGGTTGTCGATAATACCAAAGGTGCTTATGACGGCGTCACCCATCTCGTTGACAACGGGTATAAGAAAATTGCTTTTATATCCTTCGCGGAGAGCCTGCCAATAACAAGGGATCGCTTTGATGGGTATAAAAAGGCGTTGGCAGAGAATGGTATCCCCTTCCGCGAGGATTACCTGATCCGTTTCCCACCAGGCAATTTAACCTATAAGGACCTCGAACAAAAGATAGATGAAATGATGAAAATGAAAAACAGCCCGGACGCCGTTTTCCTTTCCTCAGATAGACTGACCACCAATTTCGCCCGCTATTGCCGGCTGAAGGATATCAAAGTTCCGGAGCAGATCGCTATTGCCGGCTTTAGCAACCTTGATGTCTCAGATATATTCAATCCTTCCTTAACAGTTGTCAAACAACCTGCATTCGAATTGGGAGAGGAGGCAGCTCAACTACTCATCAGCATGATTGAGAGCAAAAGGCCGGTCACTGAATTCGAGACCAGAGTCTTACATACGGAATTGATCATCAGGGAATCTTCCGCCAAAAGGAAAAGAAAAAACTAATTCCGTCTCATTCTTCTTTGTACATGAACACTTTCATCTGGATTTTAATATTTTGTTTCCGATTGGCAACGTTCCCGTGATTTTATTGTAGTCTGTCTCCTGGTTTGCTCTCACGTTAACCATCCGCGATGACGGCATTGGATTTAACCCGGAAAAAAGACTGTCGGCATCGGCCTGCGGAATATCCGGAACCGGGTGAACTTTTACAACGGTACCGTGGATCTCGACTCCGCCCCCGGGAAGGGATGTACACTTATTATCACTATTCCTTTGCCGGGATGATCAGCCATGGGATGGCAACGCCTTTTGGCAACGTTCTCATTGATTTATTTGGTATGCGTAACAGTACTATCTATTTTTAGCAGAGAGATAAAAGAATTGATAATTTTTTAACTTACCAAAACTAACGGCCAATGAAAAGTAAATTTGTCGGGCAAAAGAAAGTGCTGAATGTTTTACTGTTGATTTTCCTTTTTGTTTTCGTCTCCTGGAGAATACAGGCGCAAAGCCTTAAGGAGGTTAGCGGGACGGTTAATGACGGTGGTACGAATACGGCCATATCCGATGTGAGTGTGAAAGTAAAAGGAAGTAACCGCGGCGGTCTGACAGACAGAAAAGGAAGATACAGCCTCCGGGCCAGCAGCGCGGACACTCTTGTTTTTTCATTTGTAGGATTTGAAACCCAGGAGGTGCCCGTGGGAAATCAAACTGTCATAAATATTCTTTTGAAGGGAAGCACCAGGGGTCTGGCTGAGGTTACCGTAAGTATAGGCTATGGAACTTCCACGCAAAAAAGGTTAACAACGGCCATATCAACAGTGAGTGCAAAAGATGTCAATGATCTTACGGTTACCAATGTGGCCAACGCTTTTACGAGCAATATTGCAGGTGTTCAGATTGAAGAGCAAGGGGGGCCAGGCAATGCGCCGGTCGTGAGAGTTAGGGGGTACGGATCGATTAACGCTGGCAGTGAACCGCTCTACGTCATTGATGGGATGGTCGTTTCAACCTATGAATTCGGATTACTAAACCCAAAAACTATTGCCAGTATCGATGTACTGAAAGATGCTGCAGCAGGCGCCATTTATGGGTCGAGAGCCGGAAACGGGGTTGTCATTGTCACCACCAAAGGCGGTGAAGGTAAAGCCAAATTTAATTATAATGGTTCCGTGGGCTTCCAAAATATAGATAGAAAGATCCCCGTTTTGAATAGTTCGCAATATATGACTTATGCAAACCAAGCCTATGAAGAATCCGGAATGGCCGACCCTGTCTTTCCAGCGAACGTTGCCAATACAAACTGGCAGAATCAAATATTCAGGACCTCGCCTTTCCAGAATCATCAAATTTCGGCAAGCGGAAGCAATGAAAATGTACGGTATAATCTCTCGTTCAACTACTTGGATAACGAAGGGATTATCATAACAACTTTTGAAAAGCGTTATTCTTTAGACGGTAAGTTCGATATAAAACTAAACAACAAACTCAGGGCCGGATTTACATTTGATGCCACGTACGACAAACAGCGGTTTAGCCCCGATTTGACCGGACCGGCTAGCGGTAATGGCGGAATTCTTGAAAGCGCGGTTATATTTTACCCCACAGTACCTGTGTACCTGCCAAACGGCGATTATGGTCAACAGCCAAACGGGAATTGGGGCTCAACTGTCCAGTATAACGGATATGGAAACCCCGTCGCGGGTCTTAAAGAAGTAAATGATACGCGTTCCGCGATTAACGGCAGGGGAAGAGCTTTTTTGAACTATGAGCCGATTCATGGCTTAAACGTTAATGCAAGTTTTACCGGATCGGCCATTGCGGGATTTTCCCAGGATATTGAAAGCCCCTATCTGGCTGCTTACGGACACGACCCCAATGCGAATTTCTCCACGCCTGAATACTACAGCGCCGTGGCAACTCAGGGTAATGATCTGACTACCGGATATATTGCCGATGGATTTATTGATTACAAACATACGTTTGCAAAGGTCCATAATTTTGATATTGTTGCAGGTTTCGATAATCAGTTTACCGGCTACCGACTAACGTCGGCGAACGCTACATCAAATAATCAGGGTGTTAACGCGGCCAATCCGCTTCCGGATTTTACGAACTGGCTTCTTCCAAATATCTATGGAGCAACAGCGGTTTTAGGCAAGGGCGGGTATTATGACCAGGCGCTCACTTCGAATTTTGCCAGACTAACCTATGATTATGAGGGGAAGTACCTGTTTACAACGTCTGTTCGCCGTGACGGGTCGTCCGTATTTGCGCCGAACAAACGTTTTGGTATTTTTCCGGCTGTTTCTGCTGGCTGGCGCATAACCGAAGAGCCGTTTATGCGTGAGCAACACCTATTTGATGACCTAAAACTAAGGGTAAGCTATGGGGTTTCGGGTAATGACCAGATAGGCAATTACGCTTGGCAGGGTAATGCCAGTTACGGTACCCAGTATCTTTTTGGCCCGACCCCCGGGTCCGATGGTGCTGTAAATGCAGAATACCCGGTCACAATTGAAAATCCAAACCTCAAATGGGAGACCAACTACCAGTTCAATACCGGTGTCGACTTCAGCATCCTGGATAACAGGGTTCAAATGACAGCTGATTACTATATACGAACGACAAGGGATTTATTGCTTCAAAGGCCGTTGCCCAGCGAAAATGGTATAGCCACCAGCATCATGGATAACATAGGGGTTGTGCAGAACAAGGGTCTTGAACTGTATTTTACTACAACCAACATTAAAGCGAAGGATTTCACGTGGACAACCAATTGGATCTTTAACAAGGTTTGGAACAAAGCGGTTAAAATCAATACGCCCAATGGCATCATCCAATTGAATACCGATGCGTATAATCAGGTCTGGATTGTTCAGGGTCATCCAATGTTCGAGATCTACGGATATAAAGTGCTTGGGATGTTCAAAAGCGCACAACAGCTTGCGACGTATCCCACGCCCAGTGGCTCGCAAATAGGTGATCCGATTATTGAAGATGTTAATCATGATGGGGTTATTAATTCCGATGATTTCGTAAAATTGGGAAATGGGCTGCCGGATTTTACCTACGGATGGACCAATACATTTAGCTATAAGCGTTGGGACTTCAGAATTGCCATCGATGGAAGCTATGGAGCTTCAAAATACCTGCCGGCGCTCCGAAATGAAAACTGGATGTCTCCGGATCAGGGGAATCTGGCCACATTCATATATAAAGGAGCCGGGACAGAGTTTCCTGCGTTTTCCGAGAATTATACTGGGGACAGAGTCACCCCAGACTCTTACGACGTATTTAAAGCTTCATACGTAAGAATTAAAAGCCTGACACTGGGTTTCAATCTTCCTGAGCGCACCTGCAAATGGTTATCCATTAATGGGCTGAGATTCACTTTGACCGCTCAGAATGTACACACGTTTACCAGTTATCCATGGTATAGCGTACAATCAAACTATTACGGGGGCGCGCCGGGCACGGCCCAATTCGGGGTGGATTATGGTGGGTATCCTTTGGCACGTTCGTATGCTTTCGGGATAAACCTGACGTTTTAATCATCTACAATTAAAAAATATTTATGAAATATTTGTTCCCCCAGGCAATCATTTTTAGTCTGATCATATTGCTGGCCATGGGTTGTAGTAAAAATTATCTTGACAGAAACAACCCTGCAACTTTAACATATAGTGATATATACAATACGCCGGATGATTTTGAAGCGGCTTTGGCCGGCTGCTATCAATCGATACAGGGACCATCGACTACGAATATTTTTATCGGAGATCTTCCGAGCGATAATGTATATGTATCCAGATTTCAACCGACGGGAGACCTGACCGATTTTGACGATCTTAACTATAATGCACAAGATGGCACGTTAGATACCTATTGGGCAAATAATTATACGACGATTGAGCGGGTTAACCTGCTGATCAACAAAATGACGAATTCGGGGATAGATTCAACTCAACGACTTCGTATTACCGCTGAAGCTGAATTTTTAAGGGCGTATTCCTATTTTAACCTGGTGCGCGTTTTTGGTGGGGTCCCATTGTATAAAACGCCAACTGATATTAACACGGTCTTTAATGTTTCGAGATCGACACCGCAAGATGTTCTTAATTTTGCCGTCGGCGACCTCAAGGCGGCAGAGAACGTCGACTCCTACCGAACTCCGGGACAGTTGGATAGCGCAGGCGGGAGAGCGACAACCATGGCGGCAAAGACGCTATTGGGTAAAGTGTACTTATGGGAAAAAGATTTTCCCGATGCCGAGACTACCCTGGCTGATATTGTTTCCAATCCCGGACCTTATGCGTTGGAGCCAAATTTGTCTGCTTTATATAATCCCAACAACCCCTTTGACCAGGAGATTATCTTTAGTGTAAATTATGAGCGGGCCACTGGCTTCGGGAGCCCGTTTGTCAATGCGTTCATCCCATACGACGCCCCTCCGACACTCGGGATATACCCGAATATTACGGAAGCGGACGGGAGCGGGGACGGGATGATTGAACCCTATGTCGCAGCAAAATTTACATCCGGGGACAAAAGGGCAGCATTGATGGACACCGCAATATTTTCGGTTTTAAGCCAAGTGGATACCAATATTTATTCCCTCAAATACATTGACCCCCAAACAACATTTGACTATTTGTCTGGCTCCAATACCATCATTCTTCGCTATGCAGATGTCCTGTTGATGTATGCCGAGGCCCTCAATGAAGATGGAAAAACGGCCCAGGCGTACCAGTATATTAATATGGTGAGGGAACGGGCAGGAATAGCAGATTTACCTGCGGGTTACTCGCATGATCAGATGTTTCAGGCCTTGGCGGACGAAAGACAAAAAGAATTCCTTTTGGAGGGGGATCGTTGGTTTGATCTCCGTTATAGAGGAATAACTTTTCTTGAACAAGAGATGAGTGCTTTTATACCGAATGCTTACCTGACCCGGGATCAGAATATTCAGCTAACGAACAAACTCCTGCTATTTCCCATTCCATCGGCTGAAATACAGTTGAAACCAGGTGTTCTGACCCAAAACCCCGGGTATTAACCAGATGATGAGAAAAAAGTAAGGAAATCACAATTATGAAATTTATCCCTGGTAAAAACTCATGACTTTAAATAAGATAGGTTTGATATTTGTGTGGCTGGCCTTGTTTTATTGTAATGCATGTGCTCAGAAAAAGGTTGTACAGTATAATAATATAACTGTTAAAGGTTGGAATATACTTACAGATGACTCTTCGGAGATCGAAAGCGTAATCAACGCGGCAAAAGCGTATGACATCAATCATCTGCAACTTTCTCACCAACTCATCATGGATCTGCGTCAGCTGAAAGATCCTGTCAAACAAAAAGAGATTAACGGATTGATTGCAAAAGCACATAATGCCCACATCAAAGAAGTTACGCTGTGGGACCATGCTTTATATGATCTTGGTTACTATCCCGACAAATTCAAGACTGGTCCGCGAGGAACGATCGATCTGGACAATCCTGAATTCTGGAAATGGTTCAGACAGGATTATCGTGAGATGATGGCGTTGGCGCCTGGTGGAAATGGATTAATTTTGACATTTGTAGAGACCGGTGCGAGGGCTGAGCAACAATATTCAAAGAAGATGGACCGCTCGGAAAAACTGGCCACGGTAATCAATAATATTGCGGACGTCGTGATTGGTGAATTAGGGAAGAAGTTGTACATCAGGACCTTTGCGTATACTGACGATGAATATCAGACGATTATCGGATGTATGAACTATTTAAAGAGCAGTAAGATCATATTAATGATGAAGGAGACGCCCCATGATTTTTTCCTCACTCATCCTGATGATCAATTTGCCGGAAAGATTAACCGTCCCACAATTATTGAATTTGATGCGGGCAATGAATTCAGCGGACAAGGAGTGATTGCTAATACCTGGCCTGAACATATCTTAAGGCGATGGAAAGACCTGAAGGCGCGAAGGAATGTTATAGGATATGTGGCCCGTACGGACAGGTTTGGGAATACCTCTGCCATTGGTCGACCGTCCGAGATACTTCTGTACGCACTTAAAAGATATAGCGAAGACACCGCAATCACGGCAGAGATGGTTTACGACGAATTCATCACCGCTCAGTATGGAGCTAAGGCACTGCCATGGATAAAAAAT
>Ga0210409_10005109_pt1 | contig 13848 bp, 9 predicted proteins | sample IncBWH17MmetaG_FD_161649 | JGI IMG/M metagenome (GOLD analysis project Ga0210409, IMG submission 161649) | Forest soil microbial communities from Barre Woods Harvard Forest LTER site, Petersham, Massachusetts, United States - Inc-BW-H-17-M | ecosystem: Environmental > Terrestrial > Soil >... | reverse complement strand
GTATCCTGGGCGGAACGAACCAACACAAAAACCGCCAACAACCCGGCGGTGCGGCCGATGATTTCCAATGTCGCGGCCAGGCGCATGCGCTCCAGGCCTTGGAAAAACCAGAGCGGAATGAAACCTTGGGCCGCCGCATAGAACAGGCCGGAGGCCACCAGCCGGGGATTCTTGTGCAACAGAGGAATAAAAAAACTAACCCCCGCGGCTGCCGTAATCCCGACGAGAGCGAGAACAGCCTGCGCTCCCAGAACTCCGGCCATGATTTCTCCGCAGTTCTCTCTGGATTCCCGGTGACGCGCAATCTCCCGGGTAGCGGACAGGTTAAAGCCAAACTCAATTACAAGCACTACGATTTCGGCCAGGGACTGCATGAAGGCGACCATGCCCCATCCAGCGGGCCCGAGAACCCGCGCCATGTAAGGCACGATCACCAGTGGCAGGAGTTTGCGGACAAACTGAACGCTGTATAAGGCCGCTGCATTCCGGGCGAGCTGATTTCGAACCAGACGCTGAGCGAATCGCTTCACGAAAGATCCTCGCTGTTGGAAACGAGCTGCGGGCGCTGCACGGATTCCACGTGCTCCATGGTGGGCTGCGGTGACGGGTTCAGAGGCTGCCCCCATCCATCCAAGCGCCCGGCAAATACCGACCAGTGATACCGTGCCTTTCCGGGGACTCCCGCGAACAAAGCGTGTGCCGCACCACCCAGCGGGCGAGCCAGGTGGTATGCCACGCTCCAGCCCGGATAGCCATGCTTCCGCAAGACGCGGCCCATGCCCATGCCATATTTGCGCGCCTTTTCCTGGACCTCCACGGTGTATGGGCCGGACCGTCCTTGATGCCAGACAGTCACTGCCGGGTCGTACCTCAACACGTGGCCATCCGCCATCAGACGCAACAGATAGTCGGTCTCTTCGCCAGCACCCCACGGGGTTCCCGCGCCCACGCCCAAGGTTTCATCGAAACGGTACTGCTGGGCCACGCCCCGGCGGAGAAACGTGGAAAAGGAAATCGCCCGCCGAAAAATGTTGTGGCGCGTCACCAGCCCTGGATTAGCGTCCCAACGTCCGCCGCTGGTGAAGCCGGGTTCGACGACCTCGCGCCCTGTGATGCCGCTCCAGTGCGGATGCGCCGCAAATAGGTCCGCAACCTGCTGCAATAGCCCTGGGCCATACCAGCAATCGTCGTCCGGAAACGCGACGACTTCTCCGCGAAGCTGTGGTAACCCAATGTTGAAAGCACGCGAGTGGCCCCGCGCGGAGCGCAGCCGGCGGATCGGGAGCAGCGCCGAATAAGACTGCACCAGGCCTTCCAGCCGGTCGTCCGGGTTCTGGTCGATCACCAGCACCTCGAAGTCACGCCATGTCTGACGCGCGAGGGAACTCAGAAACTGGTTCACCTCTCGAGTGCGGTCCACCGTCGCAAGTAAGATCGAATAGAGCATACGATTCCAAAAGTGCTTTACGGGATGCCCATCGTCAGCCCCCATATGCCGAGGCTGCTGAGACGCAGATAAGGCTCGAGCTTGCTGATCGCGTTCCGCGGCACAATCAGCATGTCGTCCGGACGCAGCGTGATGTCTTCCCGCACAGTACCTGGCTGCATCAACTTTGCTAGGTCGAACACCTTGACTTCGGCGTATTCCGAGTTTGCCCGCCGCACCAGGATTACTTGGGTGCGTTTGGCGGAGCTGTTTACGAAGCCTCCGCTCAACGCGATGGCCTGGATAAGGCCGATGTCACCGCGCAGTTCGTAGCTTCCAGGTTTGGCAACTTCACCCGCCACCACGAAGTGGGGCTTGACGAAATCTTTCAAGACCACCCCTACTTCGGGGTCCTTCAGCCGGCTGCCGGACTTTTGCCCTACGGCTTGGGAGATCTGAGAGGTGGTCATGCCGCCAACATTTACGTCGCCCGTGATTTGCGATGAAATGTAGCCATCGGGCTGAACCGTCGCCGTAAAGTTGAATTCGGGGGTCAGACGAAACTGAACTTCGATTACATCGTTCGGCTGCACGCGGTAGCGCGGATTCCGTTCCGCGAACCCGGCGTTTGCTGGACCGGGATGATCTCGGCCTGGTTCCGGCGCAATGGCTGTCCCGGCAACTGCCGCCGGGTTCTGAGGCAGGGCGTGAGCGGGGATCAGAAGGCCCGCACATACTGCCATACTTATATTCCTCCGAAACAGTGTCATTTCAATCCCTCCTGGAGAGCTCACCATCGCCGTCAGTTGGATGTGGTGTACATCACCTACGCAAAGAGTCTGACGATGAATCCTGGCATGGACTCAACTCGCTTGTTGAGAACCAACCCGAGCAAGTTCGCCGATGCGACCTGGAGCATGCTCTGCGCCCGCTGAACGTCCTTGCGCCGGGTGCACCCCGCGCTAACCACCAGGACCACTCCGTCGCACGACCGGCAAACCGACAGGGCCGTAGGGGACGCACAAATGGCAGGACAGTCAACTAGAGAAAACGCGAACCTCCTGCGCAAGCCTTGGAAGTCCTGCCAGGCAAAATCACCCGCGCGGCCGTTGGCCGCGTTGGCGGAGCGTAGCCGGTGCACTGGGTGCGAAGCCGGCCAGCGGACCGCGGACTCCGAGAACCGCGCCGTGGCTGCGCTACTGAGGCCCTCGGGCGTTGCCAGCAGCGTCTGTTCCCCGGTTTGCTTGGCCAGCTCCCAAGCCAGGGACTCCGCGATATAGGTGACCCCATCACCGCGGGAGACCGAAGAGAAAGCTACGATCACTCCGGATTCGCGCTCACGCCGCATCTCCGCCAACTTCTCAATTAAAGGCTGGTACGTGCCCGGCGGAACCAGCACCTGCGCGGGAGCGGGCAAGGGTTGGACTTGAAACGCAGTCCGCGTTCCGGCTTCAAGCAGGCTCGCATGAGACGTCAAAGTGTCACCTCCGGTCTGACTGTCTTTTCGGGCAGCGCTTCCGCTAACAAAGCGCGCGCGTTGGTGCCGCCCATCTGGAGCGGAACGCTCGCCAGGACCGGGAAACCGGTCAATGCTTCGAGTTCCCAAGGCGTGTGCAGGCGAGAGGATGTGCCTCCCGCAAGGAAAGTGAAGGCAAGAATCAGCGCGCAGCCCAGCACGTATGTCGCCGCGGCGGTCAAGGTCAGTGCGGGCTGGGGCAGGGCCGGGAGTCTGGCGGCTTTTACCAGGGAAACATTCGCGATCTTTTGCTTATCCATGGCATCTTCGATGCGCGCCTCTTCACGCTTCTTCGAATACAGGAAAAAGTTATCCTCGGTCTCTTTGATTTCACGCATCAGTTGGTCGTCACCCGCCGTCGCGCTTTGGAGTCCAGACAGTGCCTCATGGTACGCTGCGGCTTCCCGCACCAAGCTGACGGCGCGCGTACGATATTCTGTGTCTGCCAGTTCCGCCTTCGCCAGTTCTGCATCCAGCGACTGGCGGAGCGGGTTCACATCCGTGGTCTCTTCCGCCGATGACATTTGGTTTGCGCGGCCAAGCGCCGCTTTCGTATCGGCGATTTGAGCCTCCACTTCCTGAACCATGCGGTCCTGAGGCTGGAACTTGGCCAACAGCTCCGTACGCTTGTTTTGCAGTTCCACCAGCATCGTGTTGAGCCGCTCGACGGAGTACTGATTGGGAATCGTCCGGGCTTGGGTGGTGATGCGCGGGCTCAGATTGTTGAGCTGGCTCTTAAGCTGGTCGATCTTCTTGGCATTGGCCAATGTGGCCACCTCATTCTCGCGGCGCGCAGCTTCCAGGTCGAGCAGGCGCCGCAGGTTCAATTCTTTCTGGGGCCCCAGCACAACGATGCTGTTTTGCTCCTGAAATACCGCCAGCCGTTTCTGGAGTTCCTCCAGATGTTGGGCGTAACCGCGCGCCTGCCTATCGAACAGATCGTAGGCTCCGTGCGAACCATGTGCGCGGAGGTGTTCGTCAAGGTAACCCGAGGAGAGAGAGCGCAACACGTTCTCGACCTCGTGCGGATCGGAGGCAGCGTAACTCGCCTTGATCATGTCGGCCTTAAGAACCGACCCGGTCTTCAGTTTCCGTTGGAGATTCTTGACTGCTCGTTCAACATCCACCGGCGAGTTGCTATCGGACAGACTGCTCTGCAGGACAACCTGCTGGAGCAAGTCTTGGTTGGACAGCAACTGAAGTTCAGTGGCAACCACCGTCTCGTCCACATAGTCCCTGGAAACTGGTCCGTTGTTGAACTCCGGACTCACGACCGCCCCGGCCCTGTTGTTGTTGATCAGGAATTGGATCTCCTCTTCGTAAACCGGCGGAGACAGCCATAGATACAGCCCCATTCCGGTAGTCCAGATTGATAGCAGGATTATCAGGAGACGCTTCCGGCGGAAGATCCGGTCAAGCGCATCCCACGCCGCGATCTTTCCAGGTCCAGGATTGTCAAGAACACGAATGCTTGTAGACTCCACTTGCGTACACCTCACGGGCCGTCGTTTTTACCGCCGGGAGTTAGGGCTCTCCTTACATGGGTTGTTCCGACCTGGGATCAATGCGGCGACTCAATGCAAGCGCCCTTCCAACGATGGAACTTTGTGATTCCACGTACTGAGAAAGAAGTGCTAAGACGAACTACTAAGTCAAAAACACCAACAAATGCGGGACCCCTGAGGAGGAGTTACCGGAAAGTTTTGACTCGTGAGCAAATTATTCCGTGAGACAGGGTTAATGATAGGCGACAAGAGAATACTACCGCGCACGTTTCTTATCTAGGCACATTCGGAGTTACATTCTATGACTCGCCGGTTTCCGGGTTAAGGTGTATTCGTCCATGTGCGCGAGGCGGCGAAAGATCGACCGCCAAAGGACCCCGGTCGATCGAGATCAGCCGAGCCGGCAAGATCTACGTAGCCTTGCGCGAAGGTATCGGCGTGTTCGAACTCCATGCGAACTGTGGCCGGGTCAAGCGTTCGCCGAAACCGGCCAGAACGGCGATTCCGTTAACGGCGGCCCAGCCATCGCCGCCAAGTTTGGCTTGCTCAGGGCCGGGTGCCGCGGAAAACACTCGCCCTTCGGGGTGTTGTGAGCTGTGCTGCCGAAAGCAGTGTTGTCGTAATTCCGGTGGCCGCCGGCTCACCGCACCCAAGCGCGCGATCACGGCAAAGTCGCGTAGCCGGTGCTCGCGCTCGCTTGTTCAGATTGGGAGCCTGGTGAACCTCGCTCCGGCCATCGTTCGATGGACAAAAGTTTCTCGCTATGATGCGATCACGAATAGCCACGTGGACATACACGCGACCCGTAGATGTGGAGCCAGCGGCACATCCGGTGGTGGGAAGTGTGAGACCTAAAGCCGTCTATCGAGCTGAAAGCGTTCTCCGGAAATACGTCGCCTCTACGGCGTTGCGAAAGGGGATCGAGGGACCTAATCCTACTCGTAAAACGCCGGCGCCTTCTTAAGCTTGGCGTTACCCAGGATGTCGTGCTGGATCCACAACTGCGCGCCTGTCTTCTTCAAGAAGAGTTCCAGTTCCGCTCTGGAGGCGGCCGTCTGCTCCTTGTTGAATTCAGCTACTGGCAAACGATTCAGCGTCCGCTCTTCGGGATAGTGGTATAGGTCGCCGCTCAACACTACCGGCCCTGTTTTGGCCAGCTTCAGAAACAGTGATTGATGGCCCGGGGTGTGGCCCGGAGTGGATTTTAAAATCACGCTTCCATCGCCAAAGACATCGTACTCATCCGTTTCGATAATCACCACCCTGCTGTTCTTGAGCAGGTTGTAATTGGCCGGGTCCGACCGAGGAATCGGTACACTGGCAAACATGCCGTCTCGCTCCTTCTTTCGCGCCAGCCAGATCGAGCCACCAAAGGAATTGGCGTTCGCAACGTGATCGCCATGATAGTGCGACATAGCCAGATAGGTGATGTCGGCGGGCGTGTAACCCACCTCCGCGAGTTGAGGCAGGAGAGGTTTGGCTTGCGTAACCACGCCAGCCTGGACCGGCCCCCCACCCGGCTTGAACGCGCTGTCGGGAATGTCGCCGTTGTCCCACATCAGAGTTCCTTTGGGGTGGGCGATCAGGATGCAGGGAATCGACATCTCGGTTGAGCCCACCTCCTCCTTCTTCAGCGAATAGGCATCCACATTGTTGGTGTGGATCGTCCCGCAATCGAAGATGTACAGCCGAAGAGACTGAGGAGCTTTGGGGTGTTTGGGCGCTGGTTGAGCGGCTAAGTCCCCCATGCACCCACCGGCCAGGATCACGAACGACAAGGTCGCCAGGAAACGTCGACGCCCGCGTGAACTTGTCATTTGCCTGTCAAAGCCTCGCGGTTCAACCCATACGTTGCGCCGTGGACCGTCCGATGGGACAAGTATTGCCATCGCCCGTTGCGTTTGACGTAAACTTTTTCGTACCAAACGGAAAACCACGCGCGATCCGCGGGAACATGCTGCATGTGGCCGATGTAGTGCCCGTAGGTGATGGCGACGTCGCCATGCATCTCCACTCTGGCGGAATCGATATCGTGCGCGAGGTAATCGCGGTTTTCAACGCGCTTCATGAAGCTCTTCTTGTCGTCGACCAGCAAGGGCTCGCCTCCAGTGATCCAGCGGTCGCTATGAGTCATTACAAAATCGCTCGCCGTGACGCTGTCGAAGTAAGCGGCGTCACCGCGCGCAATTGCGGAGCCGATGCTTTCCTCAAGTTTCAAAACTTCAACCGCGTCCCCTCTCTGCCCGGATGTTCCGGTTTCCGCAGAAGTGGTTGGAGCCTCCAGGCGGACTGCAGATTGCTGCGCGAAAGTTACGCATACAAAAACCACGGGAAGAACCCCACGCCAGAACATCATGCACCGCAATCTACCACACCCGGGCAGGTGTGTAAATCGCTCCGGATCCGAAGGCGTAAAATCCAGCTCGCTTTGCATCGCTGCGATTGTTGGTAGGCGATGCATTGACTTTCGGTTTTCCCTGAGATATAAACGCTGTGACAAGTCCTTCGACGATCGGGAGGGTTCGCTTATGTCGACGAGTTCGGCGACGTTGATCTCTCGGCGGGTGACTGTCCTGTTGGTAGCGGGTGGCATCCTCGTCCTCCCCGCCCAGCAGCAACAACCCCCAGGTGAGCGCTCGCCAGATGCTTCCCAGCAGCGCGCCCTCATCAATCAATATTGTGCCACCTGCCACAATGCCAAGCTAAAGACCGGCGGCCTCGCGCTCGACACGGTCAGTGTGGAGAACGTGAATCAGGACCCCGAAGTTTGGGAAAAGGTCCTCCACAAGGTGCGTGCCCGCTATATGCCGCCGGCGGGCCTGCCGCGACCGGATGAGAAAGCCTACCAATCCCTGGTCTCGTATCTGGAGACGTCCCTGGACCGGTTGAGTGCGGCTAATCCCAATCCTGGCCGGACGGCGACGCTTCGCCGCCTTACCCGAACCGAATACCAGAATGCAATCCGAGATCTTCTCGGACTTCGGGTCGACGTGGCCCAGCTTCTGCCTAGCGACGAGTCCAGCTTCGGTTTCGACAACATTACGGTGGGAGAGCTCTCGCCGACACTGCTGGAGCGATACCTGGCAGCCGCGCGAAAGATCAGCCGCCTGGCAATCGGAAGCCCGGTTCGATCCCCGGCCGGCGAAACTATCCTGATTCCGCCGGACCTCACGCAAGAGGAGCACTTCGAAGAACTGCCCTTCGGCACGCGCGGAGGGACCGCTGTTCCCTTTACTTTCCCGCAAGACGGCGAGTACGAAATTCGGCTCGAACTCACCCGGGATCGCAACGAGCACATCGAGGGCCTGGGCGAACCGACGGACATCGAACTAATGTTGGATGGCGAGCGCGTAAACCTGTTCACTGTGAAGCCCGTTAATAATGTCACCGGGATTCGAAACGCCAACAGCGTTCCCAGCGACGATCAGGTCGACAAGCATCTCCACATCCGCATTCCCGTGAAGGCAGGCCCGCACACGCTTGGAGTTGCATTCCCCAAGAGCCCCTCACTTCTTCTCGAAACCGAGCGCCAGCCCTACCAGGCGCACTTCAATATGTACCGGCATCCCCGCATCAACCCGGCACTGTATTCCATCAACGTGGTTGGCCCCTATAATGCGACGGGATCCGGGGACACGCCTAGCCGCCGCCGGATTTTTGTGTGCCACCCAGCGAAGCCGTCAGAAGAAGAAAGCTGCGCTAAGCAAATTCTTTCAAACATTGCACGGCGCGCCTACCGGCGGCCGGTGACCGATGCGGACCTTCAGAGCCCGCTCAAGTTGTATCGGGAGGGGCGCGCCGCGGGAGATTTTGACGCGGGGATTGAGCGGGGCCTGCGAGCCCTGCTGATCAGCCCGGAGTTCTTGTTCCGGGTCGAACAGGATCCCGCCAACATCGCGCGGAATACCAACTACCGTCTTACGGGCCTGGAACTGGCCTCGCGCCTGTCGTTCTTCCTGTGGAGCAGTATCCCCGACGACGAATTGCTGGACCTGGCCATTGGAGGAAAGCTCAAGGAGCCCACGGTGCTCGAAAAGCAGGTGGGGCGGATGCTGGCCGACACCCGTTCGGAGGCGTTGGTGAACAACTTTGCCGATCAATGGCTCTACCTGCGCAACCTGCAATCGATCATTCCGGACGCGCGCGAATTCCCGGACTTCGACGACAACCTGAGACAGGCCATGCGGCGTGAGACCGAGCTCTTTTTTGAGAGCATCATGCGTGAGAACCGGAACGTGCTGGATTTGTTGAGCGCCAACTATACCTTCGTAAATGAGCGGCTGGCCAAGCATTATGGGATTCCGAATGTGTACGACAGCCACTTCAGGCGCGTCACGTTCGACGCCAATACTGCGCGCGGGGGGCTGCTGGGCCAAGGGAGCATTTTGACAGTGACTTCCTACGCCGACCGGACTTCGCCGGTGATTCGCGGCAAGTGGATTCTGACCAACATTGTCGGCTTGCCGCCGCCGCCACCTCCGCCGAATGTGCCGCCGCTGAATGCCAGCGCCTCCGCCGCCAAGGCTCCGACGATGCGCGAGCGCATGGCGGCGCACCGCGTCAACCAACCCTGCGCCGGCTGTCATCGCCTCATGGATCCGGTGGGTTTTTCGCTGGAGAACTATGATGCGGTGGGCCGCTGGCGCACCACCGACCAAGATGCGCCGATTGACGCATCGGGAAATCTTCCCGATGGCAGCCAGTTTGTGGGAGTATCTGGACTCCGGCAGGCTTTACTAAGCCGTCCGGAGCTGTTTGTCACCACGCTCACGGAAAAGCTCCTCACCTACGGGTTAGGCAGAGGGCTTGAATCATACGATGCTGCGGCGGTTCGCAAGATTGTGCGGGATGCCCGCGGCAATGACTACCGCTTCTCGTCGCTTATTTCAGGGATCGTCAACAGCACACCGTTTCAAATGAGGAGATCACAATGATCGTAACCAAGAAGGCATTACCAAGACGTACATTTCTGCGGGGCGCGGGCGTGACCTTAGCGCTGCCCTTGTTGGATGCGATGATTCCGTCCTTTACCGCCAGGGCCGCGGCTGCCAGTCCAGTGCGTCGTCTGGGATTTGTCTACATTCCGATGGGATGTAATTGGTATCAGTGGTTCCCGAAGGATGTGGGGAATATTACCGCGCTGTCGCCCACGTTAAGCACGCTCACACCGGTTCTGGACCAAGTCACGGTGATTTCGAACCTAGAGTTGAAGAATTCGTACTCGCCGGGAAATCATGCGACTTCCAACGCCGGGTTCCTGAGCTGCGCGAAAGCCAAGATGACCGAGGGCGCCGACTATGAGCTGGCGACCACGGTCGATCAGATCGCCGCGAAGCAGACCGGCAAGGATACGCGGCTGCCGTCGCTCGAACTGACCACGGAATCGACGACACCGATTGGCGCCTGCGACGGCGGGATGTCGTGCATTTACGAAACCAGTCTCTCCTGGTCCTCGCCCACCACGCCGCTACCGGCCGAGGCTAACCCGCGCGTAGTCTTCGAGCGCTTATTCGGGGACGGAGGCAGCGCCGCGGACCAGCTCGCCGCACTGCGGGAAGATGGCAGCCTGATCGATTTGCTGTCCGAAAATATCTCGCATATTCAAAAGAAGCTCGGTCCCGGCGACCGCACCAAGCTGGGCCAATACCTCGATACCGTTCGGGAGATCGAGCGCCGCATTCAGAACGCGGAGACACAAACGGCCAATTCCACGCTGCCGGACCTCGAGCGTCCGGTCGGCGTGCCGTCGGCGTATGTGGACCACGTCAAGTTGTTGTTCGATTTGCAGGTGCTGGCCATGCAGGCCGACATCACTCGCGTTCTGTCGTTTCAGTTGGCGCGGGAAGCGAGTACACGCACGTACCCGGAGGTTGGCGTTCCCGAAGCGCATCACCCCACGTCGCACCACGGAAACGATCCCGGGAAGCTGGCCCAGTTGGCCAAGATCAACGCGCATCACGTGTCGTTGTTCGCGTACTACGTGGAGAAGTTGAAGTCCACCCCGGACGGCGACGGCTCTCTGCTGGACCATTCCATGATCCTGCTGGGCAGCGGCATGGGCAATCCCGACGTGCATGACCACGTGAACCTGCCGATCGTCCTGGTTGGCGGCGGAGCGGGCAAGCTGAAGGGTGGGCGCCACATCAAGTACGATACGCCGGTCCCGCTGGCAAATCTCCACCTCACCCTGTTGGACAAAGTGGGAATCCACCTCGACAACTTCGCGGACAGCCGGGGACGAGTCGACGGCTTGCTTTCGATGTGATCGGCGCAGCATGAAGACAAAGAGGCAGCCATGACATACCCCACCCTGACACGCGTAAGATGCTTCTGGATCTCTCCGCTGGTTTTGGCTACGAGTCTGGTTGCCGCGAGCAATGATGTCCGGCTGCTGGAGGCCGTGAAGAATTCGGATAAGGCAGCGATTCAGAAATTGCTGCCCCAGCACATCGACCTGAGTGCCGCCGACACGGATGGCTCCACGGCGCTGCACTGGGCGGTGCGCCGGGACGACCTGGATACGGTCAATCTATTGATTCGCGGCGGAGCAAACGTTAATGCCGCGAATCGCTACGGAGTCACACCCCTCTCGCTGGCCTGCGTCAATGGGAGCTCGGACGTAATCGAGTCGCTGTTAACGGCTGGGGCCGATGCCAACACTGCCCTCCCGGGTGGAGAAACCGCGTTGATGACGGCGGCGCGCACGGGCAAAGTGGCTGCCGTGAAGGTACTGATCGCCCACGGCGCCGATGTGAAATTCAAAGAGAGCCAGCGCGGGCAGACGGCCCTGATGTGGGCAGCCGCTGATGGAAATACCGCGGTCGTGGAAGAGTTGGTCGAGCGCGGAGCCGACCTTCATGCAAAGACTAAAGGTGGGCTTACTCCTCTGCTGTTTGCGGTGCGGGAGGGCCGGATCGATACCGTCCGGGCGTTGCTAAAAGCGGGAGCAAGCGTGAATGAGACTTGGCAAGCTGGCAGGGGTACGGGCGTCGCCGGTATCAGCGCCGTGGTCTTGGCGGTCGCAAACGCCCATTACGAGCTCGCGGCATTGATGCTGGACGCGGGCGCCGATCCAAATGCCGCGGCCCAAGGTTGGACCGCGCTGCACCAAATTACATGGGTGCGCAAACCCGGCAAGGGCGACAACGACCCCGCTCCCGAGGGCTCGGGAAATCTCTCCAGTCTTGACTTTGTCAGAAAGCTGGTAGCCAAGGGAGCAAACGTCAACGCCCGGATGACCAAGAAAGGGAATGTGGGGCGGACCGAACTAAACATGATCGGTGCGACGCCGTTTTTGATGGCGGCCAGAACCGCGGATGCCCCTTTGATGCGTCTTTTAGCCGAACTGGGCGCCGACCCTTTGTTGCCGAATGCAGACAAGACGACGCCCCTGCTGGCGGCGGCGGGCGTTGGCACGTACTCGCCAGGAGAGGACCCTGGGACGGAAACGGAAGTCCTGGAGGCTGTCAAGGTGGCTTTGGATCTTGGCGGCGATGTGAACGGGGTCGACAACAACGGAGAGACCGTAATCCACGCCACAGCTTACAAGCAGGTCCCTTCGGTTGCCCAGTTTTTGATCGACAAGGGCGCTAAGATCGAAGTCTGGAATCAGAAGAACAAGACCGGATGGACGCCCTTGCGCATGGCGGACGGCGTGATGTTTGGTGGGGCAGCCATCAGGAGCTCCGCTGAACTTGCAACGACACTTCGTAAAGTCATGAGCGCGGCTGGAGTGTCGACAGTTGTGGAGCCCGACATCGTCCGAGCGGGACATCCCGTTAAGTAGGAACCCCGTAAGGGGTGATTTCAGTGGCACTCGACCGCTGTCCGCGCGAGATTGGATAGCAATTGCCGGCCGATTTTCAGCCGCAACTGCAGACGCGCGCTCCATCGGTGAGTATCGCGAATTCCATATTCCTTCCAGCGAAACTTGCTGCCGCGCGGCCTGCGGCGCTCCGCGAGCGGCGTGAACGCGTTGCCTTGATCCGCTTGAGCGCGTATCCTAAAAGGCGCCGGAAAAAAGGCGTCGGAACACTTCCCTTTTTTGAGCCTATCCGGAAGGAAGGGAGATCCCCATGCGCGAAGCGAAACTCCTTCGGGCGGCCACGGCCGCGGCGATCTTACTGGGTGTGACGTGTGCCGGTCCGGCGAAGGCGGAGACCCCCTCTGCTCCCGCGCTCGCCGGCACGGTGACCTCCGCGGCGGAAGGCGCGATGGAGGGCGTCATCGTCGGCGCCAAGAAGGCGGGCTCCACCATCACCACTTGGGTGGTCAGCAACGGCCAGGGCCAGTACAGTTTCCCGGGGGCACGGCTGGAACCGGGCAAATACGTGATCAGCGTTCGCGCTGTAGGATTCGATCTGCCGAAGACCACGGTCGATGTTTCGGCGCAACCTACTCAGCTCGACTTGCAGCTTAGCAAGGTAACCAGCGCCTCCAAGCTGGCCCTGCAACTCTCCAACGGCGAGTGGCTCATGAGCGTTCCGGGAACTCGCGAACAGAAACTGATGCTCGCAGGCTGCGTCAATTGCCATACCGTGCAGCGCGTCATGTTTTCCCGGTTCGGCGCGGAGGAGATGGCCCAAGTAGTGCAACGGATGGCCCTGCATACCAACAACTCGTCGCCCCTGCATCCCTGGTTTCGTCCTGAAGGGTTTCGTTCTGTCGAGAGTTCCGGACGCCCGCCGACGTCCGCCCAGGCCGCCGTAGGCAAATATCTCAGCTCGATTAACCTGAGCGCGGCGGACACGTTTGAATTCCCCTTGAAAACCTTTCCCCGGCCCAAAGGCAAGGCGACCCAAGTGATTTACACGATGTACGACTTGCCCCGGCCGGACGCTTCGCCACATGACGAAGTCTTCGATGCGCAAGGGAATTTGTGGTACTCGGATTTCAATTCCCAATTTCTGGGGAAGCTCGATCCCAGGACGGGCAAAGTGGTGGAGTACCCGGTACCGCAGAACCGGCTTGGACAGATCGCTCAAGGCGGCCTTCAGATCGATATCGATCGGGAAGGGCGAATTTACTACGGCAACATGTCCCAGATGCAGATCGTCCGCTTGGACCCCAAGACCGGAAAGATGGAAACCTTTCGGCCTCCACTGCGGGAGTCGGAATTAGGCGACGGCCATCTGACGATGATCGATCCCGCATTTCAGCAGGTCGACGGTAAGATCTGGGCCAACGTCGCCTTCGCGACCGGCGAGGCGGGCGGCACATGGCACGTCGACCTGGCGAGCAACACCTGGACTCGCGTCACCTATCCCGAGGGGAGCCCTCCCGCGCTGGCCTACGATGTGGTCGCGGACTCGAAGAACAACGTCTACGGCATGCACATGAATAACGACAAGCTGTGGATGACCGACGGCAAGACGCTGAAAACCGTTTGGTACAACTTCCCA
>Ga0210409_10005108_pt1 | contig 13848 bp, 10 predicted proteins | sample IncBWH17MmetaG_FD_161649 | JGI IMG/M metagenome (GOLD analysis project Ga0210409, IMG submission 161649) | Forest soil microbial communities from Barre Woods Harvard Forest LTER site, Petersham, Massachusetts, United States - Inc-BW-H-17-M | ecosystem: Environmental > Terrestrial > Soil >... | reverse complement strand
GAACGCCATCCTGGCTCTACGCTGCTGCCATCTCAACGGTGAGTTTGAAGATTACTGGGTCGCACGTCGGGCGGCTTAAGTTTCACTTGTAAGTCGCGCACCCGGCGCGAGGAACAAGCCACCCTATCGGGCGAGCGGCTCAACGAGGAAGAGAGTTTGTTGCCTAACAACCTGCCTCCCTCAACGCCAGCTAACTGGTTCCCAGCCCCGAACCTCCGCCGCTAGTTCCGAGAAATATCAATTACGAGCCGGACGGTTGCCCGGGTTGAATGCAGTCGGATCTGTTGACATGGGAGAATGCGGAGGGTGCCCCAGGTTCGCTTTCAACCTGGGTCTTGGGTTTGCGAACCGGCCGGCCTTCGCGCCCGGGCGATTGGCTCGGCTGCAGCGTGCTAATCGCGCTCATGACGGACGACATTGAAGTTTTCATCCTCCGATGGAGGCTGAAAATACGCACTCACGGCTTCAAAGTCCGCGTCCCGCGTCCAGGGAGTGCCAGCAGCTAACCCCGCGCTTCGCTCACGAAGCTGACTCTTGCACAAAGCGTCGGATGCGTCTACGAAGTGCAACTCATGCTCAACATTCGCACGCTCGATCAGCTCGCGAAACCACGCACGCTGCTCCTTGGTATTACCCGGAAAATCGAGCCCCACCGAAATACCCTTCGCCAAGAGAGCGCAAATGTGTGGCGTGAGCGCGTTCTTCAATCGAGAAGAGCACTTCACGAATCCCGGAATGTCGGTGATCTCGCCAGGAAACAAGGCATTTAAGAAATCGTCCTGCACAAGAAGGACAGCATCTTCTCGAACCGCCAAATTCCTTGCGAGAGTGGATTTGCCTGCCGCCATCTTCCCGCAGAAGAACATCAACTTCGCTGAAGTGCTCATGCTCCTGTGCGCCTGGCTGAGCGGGTCGCCCGTAGTCGGACCTGTCGACATGGGACGCACGGAGAGCATATCACTTCAATCATCTTGCTGAACTAGAGGGACACGCAAGGTGCCCCAGGTTCGAAGTGAAAGCCAGTAACTCGGGTAAAGTGAGAACGCTCAGAATCGATGTTCCGTGCCCGCCACGCTCTTGCTTTTCGCTGTCACGCCCTCGAGTAACCTCTTGTGGAATCAACACTCATAATCTGCTGGAAAATCCCCCTTTAGAATCAACACCTACAAAAAATAGGGGTAGGGTGAGTGCGCAAGGAATTAACACTCGCGCCGCGCGCAACCTGGATCAGGTTTTTTTGCGGTGCGCGTCGAACCAATTCACCGTGTACACCACTTTGGCCACCTGATGGCTCGGTCGACGGCTCAGCCCGTGCGGCTCTCCGGGAAAGCGCACGAGTGCAGACTCCACTTTAAGCAGTTTCAAAGCCGCGTAATACTGTTCGGCTTCAGAAATCGGAGTGCGGAAGTCTTCCTCCCCGGTCATCAGCAGCGTGGGCGTCTTCACGTTCTTCACCAGAGAAATCACCGAGCGCTTCATATAGTCGTCGGGGTTATCCCAAGGGTTGCCCGCGAACCAGTATTGTGCGCCGAACGACGGCAGATCCGAGGTAAGCACCCAGCTATACCAGTTTATGCCCGGATAATGACTGGCTGCCGCGCGGAAACGATCGGTGTGGTCGATCATCCAGCAGGTGAGCACTCCGCCCCCGGAGCCACCGGTGACGAACAAATTGTCAGTGTCGATGTAGCCCTTGGCCACAAGAGCGTCGACGCCAGAGTTGAGATCCTGGAAATCGTTGCCGGGATAGGCGTGGTGAATCAGATTGGCGAACTCTTCGCCGTAACTCGTGCTGCCACGCGGATTGGTGTACAGGATGACGTAACCCTTGGCGGCCCAGATCTGGGCGTTCAGGTCGAAACGATCGCCGTAGTTGGAGAAGGGGCCGCCGTGAATCTGGAGAATCAGCGGATATTTTTTGGAGGCATCAAAATCGGGCGGCTTGATGATCCAGCCTTCCACTTTGCGTTTGTCGAAGGAGGATTCGTACCAGAGTTCCTCGACCGCACCGAGTTTCTTTGCGGTGAATAGCTCACGATTGAGCGACGTAAGGACCTTGGGCTGGGGATCGGCAAGCGACCCCACAGCGACGTCGCCGGGATCGGACGGCGTGTCGTATTGCACGGCGAAAGCGCCGTTGTTGGCGACGCTGAAATTCGCTCCCAGGTTCAGATGCTCGGCCAGAACCTTGGTGGAACCATCCAGCGAAGAATAGGCCAGCTTGGTGTCGCCCTGATCCGTATAGCTGAAGAAAATGCCCTTGCCGTCGTGCGCCCAGTGCGGATCGGCCGCGTCGCGATCAAGTTTGGGAGTGACCACGTGAGGACTGCTGCCATCGCGGTTGGCGACATAGAGGTATGTGGTTTGATGGCCCTGGTAGCGATCGTCGAAGCCTGTGTACGCGATCAGCTTGCCATCGGGCGAAATCTCCGGCGAGTTGTTGGGACCGTTGCGGTGACTTAGTTGCATCAGGGAACCGTCCGCGATGCGAAGCTCGAAGACTTCGGTATGCAGAGGTTCGTACTCATAGTCGGTGGTGCCATTCATCGAGAAGATCAGCGATTTTCCATCGGGAGCCCACGAGGGGTCGGAGCCTCCAAGCCCGCCGGCACCCGGGCCGTGAGGGAATCTCCCGGTGGTCAGCTGGCGTGGCGCGCCTCCGTCAGCGGCGACCACGAAAATCTGCGAATAGCCAGGCTTCAGGTAGCCGGGGCCGTTGAAGCGATAGATCAAGTCTTCATACACCTTCGGCGCATCAGCCCACTTTGCGCCCTCCGGTGCCGCGGGAAGCGTGGCGATTTTCGGAGGAGCCGCCGAAACGAGCGAGCCAAACGCGATCTGCTTCCCATCGGGCGACCACGAAATGCCGCCAGGAGAATTTTCGAGGTCCGTGAGCTTCGCGGTCTGGCCGGTATCCATCCAGCGAACATAGAGCTGGCTTTTGCCATCGCGATCGGAGACGTAAGCGATGCGTGTGCCGTCGGGCGACCAGCGCGGAGACGAGTCGCCATACATGCCCGTAGTGAGAGGCCGGTGCTCCGACCCGTCGAAATTGACGATCCAGAGGTTGGAGACCCGGCGGTCTGCGCCCACATCCGCGGACTGCCGCACGTACACGATGCGCTTGCCGTCGGGCGAGATTTGCGGATCGGAGGCGACTTGGACACGAAAAACGTCCATTGGCTCCAGGCGACTGGCGATTTCTTGAGCATTGACGGCGAGAGCGGAAAGCACGAGGAATGCAACTAGGGCTCCGCATGCGCGGAATTTTTTTGACACGGCGGGGTTCCTTTCGCGGATGCATGTTAGGAGCGAAAGCGCAAGAAAGTCAATGAATGGCTCATGGCGCGCGAACTGGAGCGGCAATTCGCGCTGGCTTTCCCTTACAATAGGAAGCCATCGCCTGTCGATTGCTGCACTGCCGATGACCCAGAAGATTCCGCAACTCGACGCCGTCCGCGGCATAGCCATCCTTCTGGTGTTAATTCACAATACCGACGCGTTTCCGTCGCTGCACCTCGAAGCAATCTCTACCTACGGATGGATGGGTGTAGATCTGTTCTTCGTGCTGTCCGGATTCTTGATCACCGGAATTCTGCTGGAAGCCAAGCAGTCTGAATCCTACTTCAAGAATTTCTACGCGCGCCGTTGCCTACGGATTTGGCCGCTTTACTACAGCCTGCTTATTTTCATGTTCCTGGTCGTCCCTCACCTGCATCCTTCCGACGCTCGCAACATTTTTGAGCGCTCTTCTCCTTGGTGGGCGTACCCGTTATTTTTGCAGAATTTCCTTGTAGCGGTTCCGGCGGAGGCGGCGGGCGCTTTGGGCGTCACTTGGTCGCTGGCAATCGAAGAACAGTTCTATTTGATCTGGCCATTGGTGGTGCGCTTTTTTTCTTCCCCGCAAATTAAACGAATAGCGCTGATTGTCATCCTGGCGTCCCCGCCGTTGCGTTTTTTCCTGGCGCACCACCACGTCAATATCTATTCAAACTTTTTTTGCCGCTTGGACGGTCTGATGGCGGGAGCGCTTCTTGCCGTTGTGCTGCGCTCGGAGACCTTCGCGCCTTCTAAGTACGTCAAACTCGCGTGGGTGTCGTTTTTGATGGCGGCGTGCCTGGCGATTCTGGCGGAAAATCAACAAGTCCGCTGGATTGCCTTCTCCATGACTTCGCTGGCTTCGGTCTCACTGGTGTACCTGGCGCTGTTTAGTCTGGCGAAGTGGGTTCAATCGTTCTTCAGAAATCGATTCCTCACATACACGGGGACGATCAGCTACGGCCTGTATCTGCTTCACAAAATTCCATTGGACGTCAGCAAGGAAATCCACGCGGACCGCCATCCCTTCCTTTCGATATTCGTGATTCTTGTTGCAAGCTGCGTGCTGGCTGCGATTTCCTATACATTCCTGGAGAAGCCGTTCTTGAGATTGAAGCGGTTCTTCGAGCTCAGGTCCGGAGCTCGCTCTTAGCTGCATGCGGGCGAGGGATACTCTGCTCACAGCACCGGCGAGTTATCTCCCAGCATCGTCTTCCTCACCACCGCGATGGGCGGCTCACCCTGTCCCATGAACTCGTCGTGGAATTTACCGAGCACGAACGCAGCGCCCACTTTGTTCTTGTAGTCTTCCCGCAGCTTCAGTATCTGCAATTTTCCCAGCGTGTAGTACAGATAGGTCGGGTCAGAGGTTCCGCGCTTCGATTCGATCTCCGCGATCTTGGCGGTCTGAAAGCCCTCTTTCACAAAGAATTCTTTGGCTTCGTCGAAACCCATCTTGCCCGTATGCATCCTGATCCCGACAACGAACCGCGCGTCACGCAGCAGCGCATCCTGCAATTGCCCGAGGCGGATGTATTTCGCCTCCAGCGCATCCCTCGCCCCCGTCCCCGGTTGGCCGTATCCTTCATCCAGCATCATTTGCTCGCAGTAATGTGCCCAGCCTTCCGAATTCGTATTCGCGTAGAACGTCTTCCGCAGCTTCGTTGGCGCCTGCGCCGTCCATAAGTACTGCATAAAATGGCCCGGAAAGGTTTCGTGCGTCGATGTGCTTACAATGGTGCCGAGGTTGAAGGCTTCCATCAGGCTTGCCACTTCCGCCGGACTGTCCCCCGGCTCCGGCAGCGTCACGTTGAAGTACGCTTCCTTGGCTTTCGTCTCAAACGGACCCGGCGTATCCATCGATGCGGTTGTGGTTGCCCTTGCAAATGGCGGGGTCTCCTGCAAGATGGGCCGCGCCGTACTCGGAATGGTGATGATGTATTTTTGCTGGATAAACGAGATCAGGCCATCGAACGTTCCGCGAAACGTGTCCATCAGCATGTCCGGCGCGGGATGCATCGACCCCAGTTGCGCTATCACCTGTTCCGCGGTCTTGCCCGGGTCGATTGCTTTCGCCACTTTTCGCAGGGCGGCCTGGTTCTTCCGCAAATCGCCCATTCCGACTTGCAGTAAACGGTCCAGCGGCGTATCCACCATGTCCTCATACAGCAGCTTCTTCGAGAAATTCTCGGCGCCAATCCGGAAGTCGCCGTTCGAGCGTGTCAGCAGATCCGTCTTCAGCCACTCTTCGTATTGCCTCAGTGCCGCCATCACTTCCGCGTTGCTCCTAGCGAACTCCGACTTCACTTCCGGATCCTTGGCGTCCGCAAATGCCAGCGGAACGTCCTTTTCGTAAAACGCGATGATGCCCGGCAATTGCTGAATCGCAATCTCGGTGTAAATCCGTGGTGGATTGTTCAGGTTTTCGCGCGCGAGGGCCAGGACTCCCGGAATCTTTTTCTCGCGAGCAATGGCGCTACGCAGGCGTTCGTCCGCGGGCGCGAACTTGCGGCTCATCAAGAGGTAGATGCTGGCTGTCACGCCGCTGGAATAGCCATCTGGATTTTTCTCCAGCGGCCGGATCTTTTCGAGCGTCAGCAATTCGCTGCGGATCGTGCCCAGAAGGATTTGGCGGTCTGCCGCATCGATTGGCCGGAGGCCCTCGGCAGGGAACTGCTCCAGACGCGCAGCGAAGTCGCGCAGTTTTTTGGCCTGGGCCTCCACACCGGCGCGCGAATAATCCTCAATTTCGGAATCGTAATTGTGGACGCCGTCCAGCGTGGCAGTTGTCGGGTTCAGTGGGAAATATACTTTGTCCAGGTACTCATCGACGAGCGCATTCCACTGGGCGGTAGGGTCTTCGGCGCGCGCTGCTATTCCCCACGCCAAGGCCAGAGCCAGGCAACCGGCCACGATCATTTTCTTCATCCCTGTTCTCCCGGAAATCCTTTTCAGTAATCAAACCGGTAGCCCAAAATCATTTTAGTGATGAAATGGTCCGTAGACTTCGTCACGCCAACGCCCAGTCCGAAGTTAATTTCCCATTTGGGCGACACATTCAGGTCGATCACCGGGAAAATTTGCTGTTGTTGTTGCGAAGGCGTGTAGAGATTTTGCGTCGGTCCGAGTACTCCGTAATATTCGATTCCACCCGTGATTGTTTTCGTAAAGTCGTAACTCACCTTCGCGTCCGGCGAAAAGATGAATCCCTGACTCGCGGTCGGCCCATGCAACGATTTGTCGAAAGCCGGGTTAAATGCGAAATACCAGCGTCCCACCTGCTTATCTATGATTGGACGCAACTCATACGTCCAGGTATCCGCGGAAAACGGGGCTCGCTGATACCCGAACTCCTGCGAAATGCTCACGCCTACCGGCCAATGCCAACTGGGTGGCACTCGCACGCGCGGCCGAATATGATCGCCCACATAGTCCCATCCATACCCGTTCTGGATGGAAGTAAAAAGATAGAATCCGGTTTCAAACCAGTCGTTGAACCCGTGAGTGATTTCGAGAGTTTCGTGTAGCTGGTGGTTGGTGGGAATCGTTCCATCGGTGCTGGTGGTGTTGCCTCGTTCGGTAAAGTTGCTGTGCAACTCCACCATGGTGTGGCCTGTTTCCACGGTCTCAGACCCGTACACCTGGATCTCGTAGTTGTCCTGGGCTCGCGCGGAAAACGCCCCGCCCAGCCACGACCCCACCAGAATGGCCATAGTCAGTTTGAAACTCAGCCCCATGCTCTTCCCCAGGTTACGCGAGACATTTAGTGTCCTATGAAATCGCTTGGATTGGACGTCGAAAAATGTGCGGATGCATTTCGATGACGGCGCAATCGCGTAACCGTGCGCGGCTATGGTCGGCGGGCGCTACGCTACGCGTGCGGGTGGGACTTATCGTAGATGTCCATCAATTGTTGGATGGTTGCGTGGGTGTACTTTTGGGTTGTGGAGAGCGACTGGTGTCCGAGCAATTCCTGGATCGCGCGCAAATCCGCGCCATCCGCCAGCAGGTGCGTCGCGAACGCATGTCTCAAGGAATGCGGATGCAAGTCCCAGTTGATATTTGCGAGCCGTACATACTTTTTCACAATCCGGCCCACACTGCGCTGCGTCAACCGGCGTCCGCGGTAGTTCAGGAAGATGGCGTCGACGCTCGCCCGGCGGCCGTGCTCTTCGCACTCGCGTAGCAGCGCTTCGCGCACGGGCCAATAGCGTTGCATGGCTTCCGCTGCCTTTCCTCCGAACGGCACGATGCGCTCTTTGTTGCCCTTGCCGCGCACGCGCAGCATCTGGTCTTTCTGGTCCATATCCTCCAGATTCAGCCCAGTCAATTCGCTCACGCGCAAACCGGCCGCATACAGCAATTCCAGAATTGCGCGATCCCGCGGCAACAGCAGAGTATCCTCGAGTTGAGGTAGTCCTACGGGCGATCCGGTAGCCGGCAACCCTCGGCCGGTCGTTTTCGTTCCGCGTTGCGGCGTTTCACCGTGTGTCCCGGCCAACTGGTCGAGAAACCGGCTCATTTCCTCCGCCGAAAGCACCATCGGGATTCGCTTGGGCAATTTGGGCGTCGGAACCAGCCGCGCCGGATTTTCTTTCAGCATGCCTTCGCGCACGCAGTACTTCAAAAAAGAGCGCAGCGCCGCCAGCTTGCGCGCGATGGAACTTTTTTGCAGTCCTTGCTCGTGCAGTTGGCCAACGAATTCCCGGATCATGTGGTGAGTGATTTCCGTCACGCCCGGGGCTTGTAAACCGGGCGGCGAGAGGTATTCCCGGAACTGTTCTAGATCTTTCCCATAGTTAATCACGGTGTGCGGCGAAGAGTTTTTCACCGACCGCAGGTACTCGAGGAAATTGTTGATGGTCTGCTTCAGCATCGTTCAGGCCTTGCTTTCAGGCACACCTCACCTGCATGGTTCTTCCACACGCTCTCCATTTCTGCTCGAATACCGGGTCGCGGGATGCGGTCCTGCCGCACCTCGAATGTCCATCGCCTAGACCTTTACCACCACCGGCGATTCTTCCGCCGCTGGTTTGCCCGGCGTCTCCGCGGGCTTTTCTTCCGGCGCCAATTTTTCCCAGTCGCATCCTTCTTTAATGCAGGAATAGACCGTGCCGATCTTGCTCTTCTTCTCCACGACGAACGGAGCGCCGCACTTCGGACAAGGCTGATCGATGGGCATATTTGCGCTCGTGAAATCGCAATCGGGATAACGCGAGCATCCATAGAACACGCGCATCCGTCCGCGTCCACCCTTGCCCATGCTGGCGCGCTTCACAAACTCGCCTTCATTGCACTTCGGGCATTTGATTCCCATGGTGATTGGCCGCGTGTACTTGCACTTCGGGTAGCCGGTGCATCCGATGAACGTCCCGAAGCGCCCATGCTTCTTTACCAAGCCATTTCCGCAAAGCGTGCACTTTTCCTCCAGCGGTTCGTCAGGCTCGTGGGCAATCCGCGTGCCTGCCACCAGCCGGCGAGTCGTTTTGCAGTCGGGATAGCCGGTGCAGGCCAGGAACGCGCCAAAGCGGCCACGCTTCAGCGCCATTTCTTTCCCGCAATTCTCGCAATACTCAACCTTATTCTCGGCGTCTTCAGCAATTTCTTCCGAAAGGTCCTGGATGAAATCGCAATCCGGATACCGCGAGCATCCCAGGAAGAAGCCGTGCCGGCTGATGCGCTCCAGCAGTTCACCCTGGCCGCACTTCTCGCATTTCTTTCCGGTCGGTATGCCCGCTTTGTAGGAAATCATTTCGTCGCCGGCCTTATCCAGGTCGACGACAAACTTCTCCCAGAACTCGCGTACCGATTCCCGCCAAGGAAGCTTGCCTTCTTCGATGTCGTCCAGCTCTTCCTCGAGCCTGGCGGTGAATTTCACGTCGAACACATCTTCAAAACTCTTGATCAGCAGGACGCACACACGCTCACCGAGCATTGTTGGAGTGAAGCGCCCCTGATCCTTCTTGACGTATTCGCGCTCGACGATCGTGGAAATAATCGACGCGTACGTCGACGGCCTGCCGATGCCGTCCTCTTCCAATTCCTTGACCAGCGTGGCTTCCGTGTATCGCGGCGGCGGTTCGGTGAAGTGCTGATCCGGCCGGATCGAGTCCAGCTTTAAGGCCTGTCCCTCGGTTACCCGAGGCAGTGTTTTGCCTTCGCCTTCGTCATCCTTTTCGTCGTCCTCGCGGTCGGCGTTGGCCACCGGAATCTGGTACACCTTCAGGTAGCCGTCGAATTTCATTACCGAACCGGTTGCGCGGAACGTGTACTCTGCCGCGGCGATATCGATGGAGGTCTGGTCGAACACGGCCGGCAACATTTGCGAAGCCACAAACCTCTGCCAGATCAGTTGGTACAGCTTGAATACATCGTCTTGCAAGTATTTGCGCACGTCCTCCGGCGTCCGCGTCACGTCCGTCGGCCGAATGGCTTCGTGCGCACCTTGGGCGTCTTTTTTGGACTTATAGAAATTGGGCTTCTCGGGCAGGTAGTCGCTTCCGAATCGCTCCGGAATCAGTTCGCGGACCTGTTGCAGCGCATCGTTGGAAACTTGCACGGAATCCGTGCGCATATAGGTGATCAGCGCCACTGAGCCTTCTTCGCCTAGTTCCACGCCTTCATACAAGCGCTGCGCCAGCGCCATAGTGCGCTTGGCCGTATAGCGGAGGCGGTTATAGGCAGCCTGCTGCAACTTCGAGGTGGTGAATGGCGGCGGCGCATTGCGTCGTTTTTCCTTCTGTGCAACGCTGATAACCTGCCACTTCGTCTTGGTCACCGCGGCAACGACCTTGTCCGCCGCTTCTTGATTCTTGACCTCGATATCCTCGCCCTTATACTTCGAGAGCTTGGCTTCAAAAATCGGCGGTTCGCCCGCATCCAGCATCGCGTGGATGGTCCAATATTCCTGCGGCACAAACGCGCGAATCTCCTGCTCCCGCTCCACGATCAGCCGCAGCGCTACGGTTTGCACACGCCCGGCGCTCAATCCCCGGCGCACCTTATCCCACAACAATGGGGAAATCTTGTAGCCCACGATGCGGTCCAAGACGCGCCGCGCCTGCTGCGCATCGACGAGCTGGGCATCCACCTGCCGTGGCTTCTCAAATGCCGCGCGGATGGCCTTGGGCGTAATCTCATTGAAGGTCACGCGGAAGATTTTCTTGGGGTCAATCGGCTCGATGCTGATTTCGTCTTTTTCTTTTTTCGCGGGCTTGGCTTTGCCTTTTACGGTCAAAGCCTTGGCGGGCTTCACTTCAGCCTTTGCGTCGGCTCTGTCCTCCGCGTCGTTCTTTCCGTTCTTCCCATTTTTGCCGTTCTTGGCGTTTGCTTCGTCGTCTTCAGGGATCAGAAACTTCGCCGGCTTCGAGAGCACCATCGCCAGGTGCGCGGAAATCGCTTCTCCTTCGCGATCCGGGTCGCCCGCCAGATAGACGGCGTCCGCGGTGCTCGCGGACTTCCGCAAATCGTTAATCACTTTCCCTTTGCCCGGGATGATCTGAAGTGTCGGCTCGAAGATCTTCGGGTCATCCAGCGTCACAGGCTTGCGAGGGGGCTTTGCAGCCGTAGCCTTTGCGCCCTTCTTCTTTTTCTTCTTCTTGGGCTTCTCGTCGTCGGGCAAACGAATACCAATGGTCTTTTTCGGCAGGTCCATTACGTGCCCGATGGACGCCTTGACCGTGTAGTTCTTTCCCAGATATTTGTTGATCGTCTTCGCCTTGGCCGGCGACTCGACGATTACCAATGACCTAGCCATGATTTCCTTTGTAACCCCGGAGTACCGTTCTGGAAGGGCCAGCAGGGCGGTGTGTGTCCTTCTCGCTACCTTATCTCTATCCGGCGTCTTTCTCACGTCGTCTGCTTCTTGATGCTTCGCAACCAAGTTCGGATGCATCCGGCATCCGTTGGGGATCTAAGTTCAACACTTACAACAGCGCCTTATTAAACGGTGTTCCCGGCAACTGCCGCACGATCCCTTTTAGCTCCAGAGTGAACAGCGTAGCCAGAACTTCGCTCGAATTCAACCCACCGGTTTCCACCCGGGCATCAACGGGGCGCGATTCTTCCTCGCTGAGGAGCTCGTAAATCTTTTTTTCTGTTGGAGTTAGCCCATCCGCGACTAGTAAATTCCGCTGCACCGACCCGACGGCCTCCAGCTGCACCAAAACCGCTCGCACGGGGGCGGGTAGCTCCTCAATCACATCTTCGGCATTCGTCACCAGCTTGGCTCCCTGCTTGATAAGCGGGTTCGGCGCGAAGCTTACATCGTCACATTACCCGGTACTCCGAAAACTTCTCTGCCAAACTCCATGGCCAGGCGTGCTGTGATCAAGGAGCCGCTGTACTGCTTGCCCTCCACAATGATGACGCCGATCGGCATGCCGGCGATGATGCGATTCCGGACCGGGAAATTCTCCGGAGCCGGATGACTGCCAATGGGGAACTCGCTGACGATGGCGCCGCGTTCCAGCACCTTCTCGCAGAGTTTCTTGTTTTCCTTCGGGTAGCAGACGTCTATACCCGTGCCCACAACCCCGACCGCGCCCACCGGCCGCCGTTGCGCCCTGATGAGCGATGGCGTCCACACCCCCCGCGCCAAACCGCTAACGATGGCCAGCCCGCGCGACGCCAGGTCGCGCCCCATGCGATCAGCCATCTGCGTCCCATAGACCGTTGGGCGGCGCGTGCCCACAATGGCCAGGGTTGGAGCGTTCAAGGATGCTGGCATCGCCGCGCCCGTACAGCGCCACCGGTGGATCGTAGATTTGCAGTAGCGATTGCGGATATTCCGGCTCACATCGCCAGTCCACTGTATTTCCATCGTTGGATGCCGGGCGTGTATAGTTCGCCGATTCTTCTTGCGGCAGCACTGTTTCTTCTGTACGCCGCGCGGCGTGCAAAATAACATTCCGCCACGCTGCCCGAGAAATCGTAAGGAACAGTTGTTCAGAAGTGGAAAATGACGTCGCTCGCGAAGACCAACTGGTTCTTCTTTGTACCGTCGTTATAGGCGGGTGCGTCGTAAGCGTGTTCGTAGCGCAGTTCGGGGCGAAACAGGACGGTGGTGCCGATCCAGTGGCCCCACGCGATCATGCTTTCGGAGTAGCGCGTGCGGTAACCGGTGCGTTGGCCCTTGATGTCGTCGAAATACTCATTTCGGATCGTCAGATAATTCCTGGTCGAAAATTGTTTTTCCACGTAGTTCACAACGGCCCATTCCGGCGCGTAACATTGCAACTCTACCGCCGAATTGCAGACCGCTCCATTTGCATTGGTGATCAGCAACGATGCCGCCGCCGGATTATTGACGTTGGGCACGTTCTTCTCCCACATATACCAGCTCTCCGTTGCGGTGTGCCATGACGCGTTGATCTTGTGATACCACGTGGCGTAATAAGACTGCACGTTGTTGTAGGCGTACTTGCCGGAATTCGTGGAGTTGTCGCACACATACACGTTGTCCCAGCCCTTTCGCCAGGTGTAGCCGACGCAAGCATTGAAGGTGGGCTTGGCATCGGGTTCGCCTACCCAGGGGGCGACGTCGTTGCCGGCAGACAATCCGACCTGCACCATCCAGTTGTCGTTTAGCCGGGCCGTAACGTTGATGCCGGTTTGCGTGTACGCGTCGAACGTATACAGCAGCGAGTGGCTGTAGGTGTAATTGTCCGGCGCGAGTTGTGCCTCAATATCCGGCAGAGAAATGTACCGGCCGATGCGCACGTTCAGTCCCTGAAAGATCTGTCCCCAGTACAAATCAACATACATCATCACGGGATCGTAGCCGTACTGATTGTTCTTTTGCAGAAGTTGCGAGCTGAAATATCCCTTTGCGGTGGTGAAGCGATAGTCCAGTCCGTAAAGTTGCGTTACACGAAAGCCCCAGTCGAAATGATCGCTTTGTATCGTGTCTGGTACCCGCTCAACGTACACTGCAGCCTGATCCAACTGCACCGAATTGGGCGCGATGTAATAGGAGGCCGGCGCGTTGCCAAAGTGCTTGTCGGAAGTACTGAGGTTAAAACCGCCGTTCATCCAACCATAAATCTTGATTCGGCTGTTCTCCCACCAGTGGCCGTCTTTGCCTCCATAGATCGCCGTCATTAAAGGTCCACCGGCTGTATCAGCGGCTCCGATTACCGGAGAGCCACCGTAGGGCCAATCGGAGAACGGAAAGGGCGGCGAAGAGACCGGGGCGGGGAATCCTCGCCTCGGAGCTTCCGGGGTTTCAGGCGCGGTTCCTTTCCAGTCTTCAACGTAAGCTGTTGCCAATCGGCGGAAGAAGCCGGGCATCTCGTCTTTTGACTGCTGCACGGGTCCGGAGCCGGAACCTGAGGAGGCACTTGGCGAGCCATCGGCAGCAGTTTGAGCGCGAAGACGCGCACCCTCTTTCTGGAATATTCCAGAGCCCAGCAAGGCGCACAGCAGTCCAAGCCGCATTAAGGTATTTTTGTTCATAGGCATTGGGCGGTAACCAATTTTTCATGCATAGCGTAAAGGTTTGGGTATAAGAATCCCGTTAGTAAGTCGCAT
>Ga0210409_10005106_pt1 | contig 13856 bp, 13 predicted proteins | sample IncBWH17MmetaG_FD_161649 | JGI IMG/M metagenome (GOLD analysis project Ga0210409, IMG submission 161649) | Forest soil microbial communities from Barre Woods Harvard Forest LTER site, Petersham, Massachusetts, United States - Inc-BW-H-17-M | ecosystem: Environmental > Terrestrial > Soil >... | reverse complement strand
CCCGACGAGCTCGATCACCAACATGAAGATGGTAGTGCTGATCGCGATTTTGCGGGCCAGATCGCGAAACACAGAGTCGGGCACGTTTCCAACGAAACCGAGAAATACTAACGCCGATCCCAGCGGGTTCACTAATGGCAGGAGGGCGCTGAACGTAAGCGCGAAGGACTTGAACAGGAGGAGCACAATTGCCATATATAGCGAAACAGCATAACACCTGCGAACGCCACTCAGGCTTTTCCGATGGGTCTAGAACACTATCAAAGCTCCAAGGGCCAGCGGTAAACGTTTTGATTCCGAAACTGGATGTCTGGCAGCCTCCCTGTTCTTTACGAAGCTTTACTCCACGCTGACAGACTCTTTACAGAACTCCCCGCAAGCTCAGCAGACGTTTCTCGTTCTCTAATGTGTACAGCAATTAACTGGGAAGTGAGAATGGGGGGCTAAGGTCATGGGGAATCACGGAACAATATTCTACGTCGACGATAATCCCAAGTCGCGACGACTTTTGACCAGCGTGATCAGGAGTTGCGGATTTGAAGTGGTCAGTGCCGGAGATCCGATCGAGGCGCTATCGCGAATCAGGAAAAGTTCTTTCGATCTGGCATTGCTCGACTACCAGATGCCACATTTGACCGGCTCGCAGTTGGCGCAAAAAATCAAGAGTGCCAAACCCGACGTACCCGTAGTGCTGCTCTCCGGTTTTTCAGCTCTGCCGCCCGTTGAATTGATCTTCGTGGATGCTCATGTAGGGCGCGGAGCAACGTTGGATGAGCTACTGGACACCATGCGCAACCTGATTCACCCGAGTGCTACTCTTCAGCTCCGAGTTCAGAGTTGTTCGGGGGGGCCGCGCTCTGATCTTGCCCGGCGTGCAATTCGCGTAGCTTAAACCGCTGCAATTTCCCAGTAGCCGTTTTCGGGAGCTCTGGCAAGAACTCAATCCATCGGGGACGTTTGTAAGAGCCAATCCTTTCTGCGACCCAGTCTTGCAAGTCCCGAATTAGTTGGTCGCTTGGGGCTACGTCGCCGTTTACAACAACGTAGGCGGCCGCCTTGGTGAGTCCACTCTCATCGTCGCGAGCGACCACTGCAGCTTCGCGGATGGCCGGATGCGCAATCAAGGCGCTCTCGACCTCTGTCGGGCTCAGCCAGCGGCCGTTAACCTTGAACAGGTCATTGGCGCGTCCCGCGTACCAAAAGTAGCCTTCTTCATCCTGGTGATATTTGTCGCCCGTGCGAAACCAGTGGCCCTCAAAAGTCTCCTTCGTCTTGTCATGCTGGTTCCAGTAGCCGGCGCAAGTGGAATCTCCCTTGATCCACAGATTGCCGATTTCTCCCGGAGCCACTGCTCGCCCGTCATCATCGACGATCCTGGCCTCGTAGCCGGGAATGATCTTGCCGCTGGATCCGGGCTTCGCTTCACCCGGACGGTTCGCGATTACCATCTGCAGAGTTTCTGTAGAGCCGAGGGAGTCGAGGATTTCGACGCCAAAGCGCTTTTTGAAACGTTCAAAGAGTGGGGCGGGCAAAGATTCGCCGGCTGAGATTGCATGGCGCACGCTGGACAGGTCGAAGTCCGTTTCTCCTGCGCGCTGGTAAGCCAGCAATGCAGCATAATTCGAGGGCACGGAGAAGAACATAGTCGGCCGGTAGCGCTCGATATCTGCGTAGATTGTCGCCGCCGATGGACGTGCGGGGGAAAGAATGGTCGTGGCTCCGCAGCCCAACGGAAAATAGCCGGCATTCCCCAAACCATAGGCAAAAAACAATCGGGCGACGCTGTAGCAAAGGTCGCGCTCATTCATCTGCAAAATGTTTCTGGCATACAGTTCCGTGCACACTACCATATCGTGATGAAGGTGCACGCAGCCCTTGGGAGAGCCGGTGCTTCCCGAGGAGTAGAGCCAGAAAGCGGCGTCGTCTTTGTGGGTGACTTCCGCTTCCAGTTCCGGGGATGCGGCGCCCATCAACTCGCTCAGGCAAGGATGCTGTCGATCGTTTCCGCCAACAACCACAACCTCTCGTAAATATTTGAGACGTTTCGGCTCTATTGATTGCAGTTGCGGAAGCAAAGCTTCGCTCACCAATACGACGCGGGCCCGGGCGTCGTTCAGCAGATATTCGTACTCATACGGTTTCAACAGGGTGTTCGCAGGCACGGCGACGGCGCCGATCTTGATGGTCCCGAAAAAAGAGTATAGAAACTCCGGAGTGTCCAACAGCAAAAGTACAACCCGTTCTTCGAGGCGTACGCCAAGCTTGCGAAGCGCATTGCCTACACGGTTCGTCCGCTCCAGCAGTTGCCGATAAGTAACCCGCTCGTCGCCGCATTCAATGGCAGTCTTCTCGCCTCTTCCTTCGAGCACATTGCGATCCACGAAATAGGTCGCAACATTGAATGCATCGGGCAGACTCGTCAAAGGCTGTGCAATCTTTTCCGGCGTCGGGGCAAAGCTGGACATGCGAGTCAGGGTAACGGAGCGGGAGTATAACATGGATCTCGGTGCTCCTTCTCCGCCTCCGGCATGTCATTCTTCATGGTTGAGGGGCTTTCCATCGGCGCCGACCTGAACCTCTGATTTTTTCCCGCCAGTCAGGACCTGCGCCTCGTATGCCACAAGCTTGTCGTGCTTGGTGATGGATTCCACTTTGATCAATTTGCCTTTCCCGGCCTTGGCCTGAAGGCCGTCTCGCACCGCGGCCGGGAGCGACTCCGTTGCGACCTGCTCTTCCACTTCGACGATCGCTCCGCTGGCATCCATTTCAATATCCTTGCTGTGACCGTTGACCATCAACTCCGCTTCGTACCGGACTTGGCCATCTTCGGTCTCCTGCGAAAAGCTCCGGGTCTCTGCTCCCTTACTTTGGGCCACCACTGTTTTCTCAACTGCAGGGGGGAGGTCCGACCGTTTGATTTTCTTCTCCTGCGCGACCAACGTCGCGGAAAGCAACAGGGTCGAAACAGCGACAAGGGCAACGACACGAAAAACATTCATGATCTTTTATCCTTTCAGTCTGAACAGGTTCAACGAGCGGATCTGCCCTGAATGAATTACACCCTTACACGAGCAACATTAACGGAAGCTGAAAGCCCCGAATTTTTCGCTAAGCCGTAGCCACATACACATAACGCAGCACAAACAGGACAGTAAGAATCCAAAGTAGCGCGTTGATAGCTCGCGATACGACGACGATGTAAGCCATCGTTGGGAAGGTGATCAAGCCGCCGAGCACTTCTTGCCGGATCGTTGCCTGATTCTCGGCCAGATGAAAATAGCGCTCGATCAATCGTTCCCTATCGATTGACCTATTCAAAAACCACATTTTCAATCGGCCGTCGCGGGCTGGCTCCGGCGGTCAACGTCGGATAGCCCATGTAGAAAACAAAGGTCGGCTGCCACGTCGCGTCGCCTAGAACCTCAGCAAGCATGCTGGCTCGCCGCGCCGGTTTTCCCAGGGCCTTCTCATGGTCGATCATTTCGACGGCTTCATTGCAAGGGCGTCCCGCCACGCCGCGAGCCGTCGCCAGCAAATGCGCACGCTGCCAAATCCGCCCGGCACGCAGACAGTCTTCACGATCGTAACGGTCACGCACGGCAATGATGCCAATCAACGGGGCACTCAGCATCAACTCCGAGTAGCGATCTTTCTCGCCTTGCGATGCAACCCGTTGCAGCATCCACAAAGGCATCATCTTGGAAACAGCAGCCGCAATCGGCGGAAGCCCGAAGGCATCGATGGTAAGGCCATCGCGAAACTTCTGGACCTCACTCCAGTTCATCCGAATCCATCGATCGCTACCACGAACTACGTCCGGGTCGGAATAGATTTCGCGGTTCGCCGCAGAGCTTATTTCCACAATCTTTCTTCGGTCTGCGTCCGCCGTGAAGAGGAAAATCTTGACCTCTGTTTCATCGCCGGGCAAGCGTGTCAGACCCTCGATGACCTCGGGCGGGATCGGTTTCTGCGGAATGTAGGCGCCGCGATTCGTATGGCGCCGCGGAATCGCATCGTACAGCTCGCTTTCCTCGCGTGTGCCCGGGGCGAGATCTACCCGCGCCAGGAGCTGCGGTTTCGGCTCGACCGGATTCGATTCAAGCTTTCCTGGAAGCAACGTTAGCTTGGCTGCGTAGCTATTGGCACCCGCCGCCAGCATGAGGTTCTCCAGAGCGCAGCCTATTCCGATGTGCTCTTCTCGCAGATACGGATCGAGCGCGCCGACGTTCCTGCTGGTATCGATATACAACTCAATCGCGGAATTCGTGACCTTGAAAAGCCAGGGCTGCGTGTTATGCGGACTGGCGGCCAGAATCGCAGAGCGCACCAGCGCGAGGGCTCCATCGTTTGCATCCTTACGCCAGTCTTTCCAGGGTTGGTAAGCTGGTCCCTCGCCCACACTAAAAACGCCTTGATCGCAGGCGCGCCAGACTCCACCGCCCACAACCACGACGGTGACAACTCCCGCGCCCTTTAAGAATGATCTGCGTTGCATGGAGCACCTCTCGCCGGTGCCTTGTCCCGGTGAAACCGGAGCGGCTCCGAAACTATACTCTTGTCAACGCTGTGGACCCTATAAATCCTGACCATCACCCGCGACCCAACTTGGTATAGTCACGATCAGACAAATGCCGGCGAAATTCAACCGCAATTCTCTCCCGCTCTGGCGCCAGGACTTTCGCCTGACCCTCCGCCTTGCCCTGCCGTTGATCTTTGCGGAGGTCGGCTGGATGAGCATGGGAATTGTCGACACGATCATGGTAGGACGATTGCCGAACAGCGCCGTCGCCATTGGAGCTACCGGTCTCGGCCAGAGTCTTTACGCCAGCGTCGCCATTTTTGCTGGCGGCCTGCTGCTTGGAATGGATACCTTCGTCGCTCACGCATTCGGACGCGAGGACTTAGACGACGCCCGACACTCCCTGGTGAATGGCCTGTTCCTCGCCTTGTGTCTTACGCCAGTTCTGATGCTTGCCGTGTCATTCTGGCCGGCGCTGATGCTGCGCTTCGGGATCAGCGTAGAACTCGTCGAACCGATGCGTCCATACCTGCGCGCGCTCAACTGGGGTTCGCTCCCGCTACTCGCTTACTTCGCGCTCCGGCGGTATCTGCAAGCGGTAAACGTGGCCCACCCCATTATGTTCGCGTTGGTCTCTGCAAATATTGTCAATGCGATTGGAAACTGGGTTCTCATCTACGGGCATCTCGGCTTTCGTGCCATGGGCATTACCGGCTCGGGCTGGTCAACCTGCATGGCCCGCATCTACATGACTGTCTGCCTCGCAGTCACGCTTGTCTTCGTGGAGTCGAAACGCCTCCGGCCGGGCTGGATGGGCACAGTCCGGATTGATGTCCAAAGAATGGCAGCGTTGTTAAAACTTGGGGCCCCGGCTGCAACCCAGATCCTGTGCGAAATCGGAGCCTTCTCCGCGGCAACCGCATTGTGCGCTAAGCTCGGCCCCGTTCCCCTCGCCGGCCATGAGATCGCTTTGACTTGTGCATCACTCACCTTCATGGTGCCACTAGGAGTCAGTTCCGCCGCAGCCGTGCGAGTCGGACAGCAACTGGGAAGACGCGATCCCGACGGAGCACGGCGCGCAGGATGGTCCGCGATCATCATCGGCGTCGGGTTTATGGCCTGTTCCGGATCGGTGTTCGTCTCGCTGCCAAAATTGATTGCGCGCCTGTTCACTCCAGACCCGGCCGTGATTCAAGTGGGCGCACAACTGTTATTTGTGGCTGCCGCGTTCCAGTTATTCGATGGCTTGCAAACCGTCGCCACCGGAGCATTGCGCGGCGCGGGCGATACGCGAACGCCCATGCTGGCCAACTTTGTCGCCTATTGGCTGATGGGGCTTCCGTTGGGCTACGTCTTGTGTTTCGAGCTAGGATGGGGTGCGCTCGGCATTTGGATCGCGCTCTGCGGCGGTCTGATGATCATTGGATCGGCTCTACTGATCACATGGCACCAGCGAAAGCTTTCCTGAGTTTGGTTTCGGCTTGCCAGCCGCTCATCGCTCTGCGTATCATGCAACCGTTATGGCAATTGAAAATGTAGTTCAACAAACCGGCCTTCGCCAGAAGGCACAACTGATGTCGGCGTCTGAAATGGACCGCTCCCTGGTTCGCCTGGCTTACCAGATCGTGGAAGAAAACGGAACCGACGGTTTGGGGTTGATTGGCGTCCGCCGTCGCGGCGTCCCGCTGGCGGAACGGCTCAGCAAGTCGATCGGGCATATCGAAGGCATTCAGGTTCCGGTGGGCACACTGGATATCACGTTCTATCGCGACGACCTTTCGACCGTCGGACCCAAACCGGTTGTGAATGAAGCTGAAATCGGCTTCTCCATTCAGGATAAGAATATCGTCCTGGTTGACGACGTGCTCTTCACCGGCCGCACCATCCGCGCCGCTCTTGATGCTCTTTTTTCGCAAGGCCGTCCGCGCCGGGTCCAGCTCTGCGTACTGATCGACCGCGGCCACCGCGAATTGCCTATCGAAGCCGCATTCATCGGCCGCACTGTGCAGACCACAATGAACGAAGTCATCGAAGTTAAGCTGAAAGAGATTGATGGCATGGAAAAAGTTCTCCTGATGGAGAAGTAGGCTATTCTTTTGTCTGCGTGAATTTTCGATGAAATCGACCAAGAAACACGGCAAACAAAACGAACGCCTGCTCGCAGCAGCGCGGAAAGCCATGAAGCAGGCATACGCTCCGTATTCACAATTCAAAGTGGGTGCCGCGATGCTGACCTCGAAAGGCGAAGTGTTCTCTGGCTGCAACGTCGAGAACGCATCCTATGGATTGTCGAACTGCGCCGAGCGCACCGCGATCTTCGCCGCCATCGCTCAGTCGGGCCCCGGACTCGACATTCGCGCCGTCGCGGTGGTGAATGATCAGGGAGTGCCGTGCTCCCCCTGCGGAGCTTGCCGACAAGTGATTTACGAGTTCGGCCCGAATGCGACCGTCTATTTCCAGAGCGCGGAAGGTTGGAAAGAAAGTCATATTACAGAACTCCTGCCGGAAGGATTCCGGCTCAAGTGACCCAGCTGCAAGCAAGCTCGGCTCCAATTCGCGCCATCGATGTCATCCGCAAGAAGCGCGACGGGCAAGAGCTGTCGCCCGCCGAGATTGAGTATTTGGTTAGCGCGTATACCAAGGGCGAGATTCCCGACTATCAGGTTTCGGCCTGGCTTATGGCCGTGATCCTGCGCGGACTCACGCGCGCCGAGACTTCTGTGTTGACCGATGCCATGCTGCACTCCGGCGATGTGCTGGATCTTTCCGAGTTCCCTGCAAGAAAAGTAGACAAGCACTCCACCGGCGGAGTGGGCGACAAGACCTCGCTGGTATTGGCCCCGCTCGTCGCGGCAGGCGGCTTGGTCGTGCCTATGATCAGCGGCCGGGGACTGGGGCACACCGGCGGTACGCTCGACAAACTCGAATCGATTCCCGGGTTCAACGTGAACCTGTCGATCCCTGAATTCCGCAGCGTCCTCAAAGCCTGCGGCTGCGCCATGATTGGCCAGACGTCCGAGATTGCTCCAGCCGATCGAAAACTCTACGCGCTGCGCGATGTTACTGGCACGGTCGAAAGCCCTTATCTGATCTGCGCTTCGATCATGAGCAAGAAGTTGGCGGAAGGAATCGATGCTCTGGTTCTGGACGTCAAGACCGGCTGCGGGGCGTTTATGAAGAAGGATGAGGACGCCGAATTCCTCGCCGAACTGATGGTCGAAACTGGCGAGCGGATGGGGAAGTCGGTGATCGCATTGATCACGAACATGGATCAGCCACTCGGGTTGTGCGTAGGCAATTCGCTGGAAGTCGCCGAGGTCATCGAAGTTTTGCGCGGCGGAGGACCCGAAGACCTCCGAGAATTGTGCTTCGAGCTCGCGGCCCGGATGTTTCAGTTGGGCGGGGCCGTGGACACTGTGGTGCAGGGCAAGATGCTGGCTGAAGAACTGATCGCCTCGGGAAAAGCGTTGGAGACGTTCCGCCAGATGGTGGCCCTGCAAGGCGGCGACACGGGCGTGATCGACGATCCGGGCCGGCTGCCCCGCGCGAAATTTAGTCAGGATGTAATCAGCGTAAAGGGTGGGCATGTTACGTCCATCGACTGTGAGGCGGTTGGTCACGCTTGCGTAATTCTTGGCGGCGGGCGCGAGAAGAAGGAAGATACAGTCGATCCTGCGGTCGGAATTGTTCTGCATCGCAAGCTCGGCGATCCCGTTGGAGTGGGGGAGCCGCTTTGCGCGGTGCATTCCAATTCGGAAAGTCGTGCAGCTCGTGCAGTCGAGTTGCTGTTGCAGAGTTATCGGATCTCGGACACTCCTTTGGCGCAGAAAAAGAAATTGGTTCATCGCGTGATTCGAGGATCGGGGGTATAAACGTGGGGCGATTCACCGGAATTTTAGGTCTGCTGACGATGTTGACGCTGGCATTTATTTTCTCCACCAATCGGCGCGCGATCCGCGGCAAAACGGTTGCCTGGGGATTGGGGCTGCAATTTGCTTTCGCCGTCTTCGTGCTGCGCATCGACATCGGGCGCCGAATTTTTCAGTACGCGGGGGACGCGGTCAACAAACTGCTCAGCTACGCCTTCGTCGGTTCCCAGTTTGTGTTTGGAGATTTGGGGAAGCAAGGTTCGCATCTTGGTTTCTACTTCGCATTTCAAGTGTTGCCGACGGTCATCTTCATTGCTGCGTTCTTCGCCGTCCTGTACCACTACGGAATCATGCAATTCATCATCAAGCAGGCGGCGCGAGTGATGACCCGGGTCATGGGGGCGAGCGGAGCGGAGTCGCTGAACGTGGCCGCGAGCATTTTTATGGGGCAGACGGAAGCGCCGTTGACGATCCGGCCTTTCTTGCCCGACCTGACCCGCTCAGAGCTTATGACCGTCATGACCAGCGGGATGGCCCATGTTTCTGGCGGAATCATGGCTGCTTACATTGCTTTTGGAATCGAGCCCAAACATCTTCTAAGCGCTGTAATTATGACCGCTCCGGGAACCATTCTGATTTCGAAAATGCTGGTGCCCGAGACTGAGGAACCCAAGACGGCCGGACGGGTGGTGATGAGCGAGGAGGAAGTCGAGGCCGAGAAGCACGAGAACGTGCTGGGCGCCGTGGCTCGCGGCACAACCGACGGCCTTAACCTGGCGCTGAACATTGCGGCCATGCTGATTTCGTTTCTGGCTTTGATCGCATTGATGGACGGAATTTTGTATGGAATCCATAGCGGCTTGGCGCACTTCGGATTTCCATGGTTTCCCGCCAGTCTCGAAATCATTTCTGGCAAGCTTTTCGCTCCCGTCGCTTGGGTGATCGGAATCCCCTGGAAAGACTGCGCCCTTGTGGGCAATCTGCTGGGTACGCGCATGGTGCTCAATGAACTGGTCGCATTTTCCATGCTTGGACCGCAGAAGGCCGTGCTTGATCCGCGTTCGTTTACGATTGCTACTTTCGCTCTCTGCGGTTTTGCCAACTTGAGTTGCATCGGCATTCAAATTGGCGGCATTGGCGCGTTGGCCCCAAATAAAAAGGGGGAGTTGGCGCGTCTTGGTTTGCGCGCGATGTTGGCCGGCACCATGGCGAATCTGATGTCGGCTTCGATTGCGGGCATGCTTATTTAGTTGGATTGCAGCATTTTCGCAGTTCAAGGGAACTGCAGATTCCTCGCTGCGCTCGGAATGACAATTTGGTTGTGTATTGGTCCTCGCTCCGCTCGGAATGACAATTTAATTTTGTGTCGTCGCCACACGAGCGAGGACGCTCGCGCCTACACGGACTTTTGTGAATTGTTTCTTGCTTTTTTGTAAGGTGCGGGTTTTTGGGAGGTTGGGGGTTTGCGGGGGGTTAGGCCGATGGCGTTGAAGACGGTGCGGAGATCGCGCCAGTCGCCGCGCATCGCGCCTTCGATGCAGGCTTCGAGCTTTTTGAGTTCCTGGTTGAGTTCGGTTTGGCGATTGGTTAGGGGCGGCGTGTTATCGCTGGTGGCTTTTTTGCGGTTTCCCTCTGGTGGATTGGAAGAATTTCCTGACGCTGCCTCGCCACGATTGGCGGTATCGGGGTCCTTCGAGTCGCGCTTGCGCGCGCCCTCAGGATGACTTTTCTGGTTGGACAGGACGGCGGGGTCAGCGGGAGAGTGCAGAGATCCTTCGTTGGCAGGCCCTCGCTTCGCGAATGCCTGCTCTTCCTCAGGATGACAGTCTTCTTTGGCAGGGCTTCGCTTCGCGAATGCCTGCGCTTCCTCAGGATGACAATCTTCTGCCGAGCCTTGCTCGGCTCCCCGGACGGGGGCGTCCGGGGCTACGTGGGTGATGGGTGGGCCTAGTTCTGGGTGTTCAGTCAGGTATTGCTCGGCGAAGTTGGGGACTTCACGGACCATGTCGTCGCGGCGGATGTGGAAGTAGACGTTGCGGGAATTTCTTACGGCGATGTGCAGGGCTTTGAGGACAATGTTGGCGCGCTTGTTGTCGATGGTGCCTTTCAGGACGGCATCGATCATGTGCATGATGGCGGCCTGGATGGCCTCGGCGTTTTCGATCAGGGCGACGGGGTGGATTTGGGAGTCGACGCGGGTTTGCACGCCCTTGATCATGCGGGTGTGGAAGTAGCAAAAGTATTCCTGTTTGAGCGCGGGGGAACCGCAGCGGTGTCCGGTGATCTGGATGTGAGTGCAGCGACGAACGTTTGGATGTAGAGGCATGGGTATGTACCGCGAAATTCGCGTTTTTCTCCTAAATCTATGATTTGATTGGGCTTGAAAAAGAGATACCTTCGTAAAATATCTCTTCTAAAGGACTTAGCTGAGGGATACCCTTTTCGAGGGCAGGATGCCCTCGGGGCAGCCGGCAAGATGCCGGCGCTAGCCGGGGAATTTATCCCTTAGTTCTATGATAGCTGATTGAATAGGGTAAACCCGCCAACTTTGCAGAAATATATTTGCTTTGTTGACAGCGGGTTGCGGGGAAATGGGTGGTTTTGGGGGCTTGACAAGTTTTCGGCAGATGAATTTTCCGTTAAATTTGCCCCATGTGATTGACTGGAGTGCGGGGTCGCATTAGCCTGCGGGGGTTATGAGCAAAGCGGACTTTGATCAATTGCGCCTAGCCTACAAAAAGGCTATCGATGAATGGGTTGACACCATCCGAGCCGAGGAAGGGTTAGCTACGCCCGACCACTCGATGATCGCCATGGAACATTGGGATGCCGCGCACTTTCGGGAGCAGGACGCACAATCGAAAGCGACGGAAGCGCGAGAAGCCTACAAAGACGCGCTTCGCGCCGTCAATTATGGCATCTAGCATGGTTTAACAGTAGCAGCTAGACTCACAACCCGGGTCGATAAGTGCAATCTCGATTTTTCGCCAACTAAGGCGGATCCAAACGGAACGGAGGCGCGCAGTCGGCGCCTCCATTCTGAGGGGAAAAAGAGCGAGCCCTCAGTTTTCGCCGCCGGCACCAGCGATGCCCTTGTTCACTAGGAGCTTGACGTCGGCCCTGCGATTTTCAGTTCGCCCGGAAGTAGTCTCGTTGGAGGCGACGGGGTTGCTCTCACCCATTGCGCCAGGCGCGACAATGCGGCCAACTGGAATGCTGCAGTCCTGAAGCAGATAGGCGACCACGGCTTGAGCGCGTTCCTTGCTCAGAACTTGATTGCTACTAGCGGTGCCCACCGAGTCGGCAAAAGCCGCCACCTGGATCACGTAGCCCTTTTGGTAGGTGAGGGCTTGCTTTGCTAAATCCGCAAGTGCTTGTTTGTCCTCGGCCGAAATGCTGTACTGCCCGGTGTTAAAGTACACGGTATGTTCGCCCTTCACGACGAAGTCACCCAACTCCGAAAAGCGTTTCTTGGTGTCTTGCGCAACTGTGTCAATACTCGCTTGGTTGGCTGCGATCTCTTGCTTAGCCGCTGCGATGGCTGCCTCGTTGGCCGCTTGGTTCGCCGCAATTTCCGCATCGGTCGCAGCCTTGTTCGATTTGTAGGTTTGCATGTTCTGAGCTTGTTGTTGAGCGGTGGGGTTCAAACCGGCCTGGATCACTTTGGCCAGGCTGAGATCATCTCGATCGAAGGTTATGGTTTCCGCCGTCACATTGGTCTGATCACCCGTTCCCTCGTACTTTAGTTTGAGTCCGGGGATCAGGACGTCTAGACCGACTTGCTTTTTCCGGGCGCCCAGCCCTACCGGGTGTTGCACTTTCGTATCGGACGTGACAGTTACGGTTACCGTTGCATCATCGTCAGTCTCCACGGTCAGGTTGTTTCCCGAGCGTAGGGTGATCACCCCTTTGCCTTTCACCTTATCGGAGGCATGGGCCAATCCCAAGCTCAAGAGACACACTGCTAGGAGACTCACTGAAATACCAATTCTTCTACTGGTCATAGATTTTCTCTCCATTCTCATGAGGCGTTTCGCGCGAGCTAATGCTATCGAGGGAGAGCAGGGGCACGGAACTGGCAAAAGTGATAGGCGGAACAAACATTCTCGAGGAAGCTGAAGTTAGATGGATCGTCAGTGTGAGAGTTACAATCCCTGCTATCTTCCCCCGGCAGCCTCACCAACTGCGTCAGCACTCTGTAGCGAGTTAAGCCGGCGGACTGGTAGTTTTTGGCAGTGGAATTGGGCAGCCGGAATAGGTAGAGTTTTTCCGTCCATCCTTTCGGAGACTGGCCCACCTTTGCCCGGCTTTCGAGCGGGGTGGGTCGGGCCTCTGGTCCAACAGCGTTAGTTGCTGCTTACGACACTCACCCACACTTTACGATAGTTGATGCGACCAGGACATTGCGCTCAGAACCCCTATCGCAGGGTCAATGAGTGCAATCGCGATATTAGCGCCAACCATCGGTGTAAATGAAGATCAGTTGCTTTGCTGTGTCCTAGCCGGTGGCTCTTCGCGCCTCCAGATCGACAATCCCGGCGCACCTAGTGCCAGCATCCCGACGGTAGGCGGCTTGGGAGTGTGGGTCTTGATGCTTGCGGGAACTGGTTGAGCACCATTGTCTGCTTCCTTGGTCGCGCCTGCAATGATCGCCTTGCCGGGGATGGTTTCGTAGGCGTAGCCCGTTAAAGTAGCGGTAAAGCCACGTGCCGCTTTTCCCACGGAAAGCCGTGCCCATCCGAAATGAAACGCGCCGCCGAGCCGGAACTTTAAACCTACGTAGCGATTCGTGACTCCGTGTCCCTTGTTCGCCCAGGGGCCGTACCAACGAGTGGAATTTGTACTCGACAACCAGACGGCCTCGGCTATCAAAACTTCAGCACTGTTTGTGAAGCGGTCTCCTTTCTGGATTTTCGCTCCGGCCTTCAGGGCGCTCACAAATCCGGACGCGTTCACGCGGACCGCATTGAGCGCGTTTGATGTGCCTTGAGACCTGTAACACTGGTACCCGTAGTTTGTTTTGGTAGGCTTGTGACAAATTGCCAGGGAGTCGATCTTGGGTTCGTCTTCATCAACGTAATTGAACACCAGAAAGAAATCGCCCTTTCGGTCGCCGTCGAAATACAGGGGAAATGCGGAGTCTTGCTTCAGGCGCGTGTGCACCGGCTTATAGACAATCTTAGCTTCGGCTGCCGGCGGCGCATACAGCGAACACGCACACGCTGCGCCTGCCGCGAGTGCGTACATGTTGAGTTGATGGTGAACTGAATCGGCAAGCTTAATGGGGGGCCGGGGAGCGCGGGTCATAAAATCCTCCTCCGAATGGCGGTCCATTATGCCTCTGCTCGAATTGGGAGTCAACGCTGCCATCTCTCGATTGACGCAAACCGCCATTAAAGTCGGAAGCGAGATTGTGCGTGTAGCGAATCGATCGGTCGCCGCAAGCTCTCTCAATTTGGGGAGTAGAG
>Ga0210409_10005105_pt1 | contig 13858 bp, 17 predicted proteins | sample IncBWH17MmetaG_FD_161649 | JGI IMG/M metagenome (GOLD analysis project Ga0210409, IMG submission 161649) | Forest soil microbial communities from Barre Woods Harvard Forest LTER site, Petersham, Massachusetts, United States - Inc-BW-H-17-M | ecosystem: Environmental > Terrestrial > Soil >... | reverse complement strand
TACAAAACTGACGGCGTAATTCAGGCCGGCGAGAAAACCTTCCACAAACGGGGGCAAACCGCGGTGCGTCACCATCAACTTGATTGCCGCGGTTCCCACCGTCAGCAATCCGCCGCCGAGAGCCGCTCTCCACATCTGCGCGTATTCATCGCGGTTAGATGTGATGTAATGCTCGCCGGTCTTGCCGGCCCACTCGATGATTTTGCGCGCGAGCAGACGAAAACTGTTTTGCGCCAGGTTCAGCAGGCTGCGATCGCCGACGCTCCCGCGAATCACCTCTTTCATCAAGCGTTGCCCGGTGACCAACTTGGGTTGGCCGGGCTGGGCCACCAGCAGGCCCGAAATAATTTCCATGCGCGTAAGGCTTTTCTCGATCACGTCGAGCGCGTATACAATGTCCAGGTTCACGCCGCGCGTGTTCAGGTGGTCTACGATGTTTGCCAGCTCCGCGCGGCATTCGCCCACCGTCGATTTCCAAACCATCGCGGCTGCCGGCACGTCTTCGTTTTTTCGCAGCGCCTCGACTAAGGCGTCGCCGACACGCGGCAATCGATAAAACGCGGACTCTTGCACGCGCGCGCACTGGCTTCGAGTGCGCAGCTTTTCAGAGAGGCCCAATCCCTGCACGCGCGCGCCCAGCAAGCAGAACGCATCGAGCAATGCGGCAACCGGCTTGTCCCACGCCGGCGAACCTACTTGGGGCGAAGCGAGCAGCACGATACGATCGAAGACTTCGGCAGGCAAACCAAAAAAGCGGTCGACTTCCTTCTGTGTTGGGAACAGCCGCAGGAAGATGCGCGCCAGATCCGTCTCTTCGCGCGGCGCCGGCAGCACGATGCGGAACAGGCGGTCGATTGTTTCCGGAACCAAGCCGCGGTCGTTCGGCAAGCCTGACTCCGCGAAGAGCGCCACCGCGTCCGTTTCGTCAAGGATTGTGGCGATGGCGGCGCGGTACCTCTCGCGCACTTCCGGCGAAGCCTCCAGCACCGAAAGCCACACGTGTTCACGCTTCCATTGCGCTTCGCTTCGCTTGCGCGCTTGCGGATCACGCGGCAGTGGCTCAGGAATTCGCCGGTCAGAGACGCGCAGCCAGTTGAACAACTCCACGAATGCGTCCAGCTGCGTACGCAGAGTTTTTGCGTCGGTGAAGGATCCGACGCGCTCCGCCAGGCCGAGCAGCGACATATTTCCGCGATCGTTCGCCGGAAATAGCGCCAACACAATGGTGCGTGTCGAGTCCACCTTTCGCCCCTCCCTCCTCCGCAGGCGGTATGGTAACAGGTCTTTTGGGCGCCATCCTCCCTGTATCTCCCGGCGCCCGGCGCACGTCCAATCTAGTAGGCCAAGAAGCGCGTGCTGGGAATTGACGTGTGTGTTGCTTGAGGAGGCTGGTATGCGCGCGAAAACTTTCTTCCTGCTGATCGGGCTGCTTTTCTTCGGGGAGATTCTTGCGATCGCCCTTCCGGGACATCACGCTCCCGGCACTCCTGCAGAAGTCACCGAGTTAAATGTGACCATCCGCGAGTGGCCGGTGCCCACGAAAGGCGCGCATCCTCACGATCCCGCGGTGGGCCCGGATGGCTCGCTGTGGTTCACGGAACAAATGGTGAACAAACTTGGGCGGCTGGATCCCAAAACCGGCGAGTTTAGAGAATATCCGTTCGTTGAAGGAAAAAATTCGGGGCCGCACGGACTGGTTGCGGACCGCGAAGGCAACATCTGGTTTACCGCGAATTTTGGTGGTTATATCGGGAAGCTTGATCCGCGCACCGGCAAGGTGACGCAATACGCCATGCCCAGCGAGAAGGCTGACGACCCGCACACCGCAGTGTTTGATGCGAACGGCATCCTGTGGTTCACGGTGCAGGGCGGCAACACGGTTGGGCGGCTCGATCCCAAGACCGGCAAGATCGATCTGCAGGAAGTTCCCACGGAGAGCGCGCTGCCCTACGGCATTCAAATCAATTCCAGAGGTGTGCCGATTTTCTGCGAACTCGGGACAAACAAAATGGCTTCCATCAACCCGCAGACGATGGCGATCACGGAATACACGTTGCCCGAAGGCGTGCGCCCTCGGCGGCTGGCAATTGCTGCGGATGATACGGTTTACTTCACGGACTTCAAGAGTGGCCACCTGGGCACGCTGAACACCACCACGCACGCCGTTAGATTGTATGCTTCTCCTGGCGGGGCGGAGTCCAATCCTTACGGCATTGCCATCACGCCGGATGGCATGGTGTGGTACAGCGAGTCCGGTGTGAAGCCCAATACGATTGTGCAATTCGACCCTAAAACGAAAAAATTCGCGCGCGCCAACATCCCTTCCGGCGGAGGAGTCGTTCGCAACATGGCCGCCACTTCCGATGGTCGCGTCTATATTGCGTGCAGTGGGGTCGATAAAGTTGGCGTGGTCTCTCGCAAGTAGCTGAAACGTTACGCTCGCTCTTTCCGATATCCGGGTCGCCGGCGTCCGTGCGCGCTTGCCAACGCTTGAATAACAGAGGGACGCTGCCTGTAAACAACCGCAAAGGGGAATTTCCGAAGAACAAATCTGCGTGTCCCCGCCACACCGGTTGGCCAGCGATCAGGGGTATCAGCGATTGACTCGAGAGCACGGTTCAGCTCGCCGACAACACAATCCGCCGCTAATTCACTACACACGAAATACCATTCGAATGCAGCTTGAAACTCGAAGCCGCCTCTTCGTGAAATTCAATTTTGGTGCTTGCCATTCTTGATGCGAGAGGTAATTCGCTCTTGCACTTCTTCCCAAGAAACCGTTTTCGCGCGGCCGGCGCCCATCTCCGCAACACGGCGCGCAATTTCCTGATTCCAAGCGCTCTCGGCATCCGCGTCCGCGCGGCCATCCAGACTCTCAATCAAGGAGCCGGCCAGTTCAGCTCGTTCTTCCTCAGTCAGAGCGAGCACCTTTTGTAACAACTCCAATGCGCGTTGCGTCATGCGGTCAGTATACTCCCGCCGGGCGAAGGTGTGCCAAGGCCGCGTGCACAAACGCTGGGGCTGCGTCGAGGAAGATTGGGCCGTGTCCGCCGCCAGGCACGACCCACAATGCTGCGCTCGGAATAGCGCGGTACATCTCCACCGCCATTTCCACGGGATAGAGCGGGTCACGGTCTCCGTATACGATGAGCGTCGACGCCGAAATTCGCGCCAGGTCCGCGGGAGTGAAATTCATGTCATCGTAACTGTCCTTTAGCGCGCGGCACTGCTCCCACAAGGCCACGATCTGCGCGTCACCATTTTTGTGACGCCGGCGCATCGTCTCCCACTCCGACGCGGGCTGGTTCTCCACCGGGAATGCGCGCATGATGGTGCGGGCCTGTTCCGGGAAATGCATAGTGGCGCTGACCGCGATCATCGCGGCGATACGCTCAGGCTGAAGAGTCGCCATGTGCAGCAGGATGTTGCCGCCCATGCTGACGCCGATGGCGCGGCAGCGCTGAATACCGAGATGGTCCAGGAGTGCGAGGGTGTCGTGTGCACACTGGCGGTGGGTGATGTTCTTCTCGGGATTCGTTGAGCGGCCGTGCCCGCGCGCATCGGGCGTGATCAGCCGGTATGCGCGGAGAAACTCCTGGCGCCCGGCATACTGCCAATCTTCGTGGCACCCTGTCATGCCATGCAGAAGCAGCAGTGGCTCTCCATCGCCGTCTACTTCGTAGTACAACTCAATTCCGTTTGCTTGCAGAACGCTCACCGCAGCTCACCCTGCGCCGACCTTTGGTAAATTCCAATGGCACCACACACTGATCATGCGCAAAAGAAAACATACTGTACCGCCAAGCACCGCCGCCCAGGTTGGAGAAAGCCGCACTTTCCGGGCCGCGAGCATGATCACCGCGCCCGCGAGCGCCGCCGTGGCATACACGTCTGCTCGCAGCACGCGCGGCACTTGCGCCAGCAAAACGTCTCGCACAACTCCTCCGCCCACTCCCGTAATCATGCCCATCAGCGCGGCAATGAACGGATGCATCTTGAACTGCAGCGCCTTTTCCGTTCCGGCAACCGCGAACAACGCCAACCGGCGGCGTCCACCACGGTGAGCAACCACGCAACGTCTCTTCCACCTTGGAGTGAAGAAAGAACGCGCTGGCTCCTCCGGCAACGCCGACCGCCACATATCGCCAGTCCCGCAACGAAGCCGGTGGAATGTCGCCGATCAAAGATCGCGGATGATGCCGCCACCAAATGCCGTGGCGCACGCCAGCACCAGCAATCCCAGGCAAATCCAGGTTTCCGCCAATGGCGGCCATCGCTCCTTCAATCCCAAAAAAGAGCGTGCCCGCCAGGTCCACCGCATAGAGCAGCCTGTCCGTTTCCGCTGGCACTGTTTCCCTCGTTCGCGTCGTGCCTTTGTTGCGCAGTGATGCTCGCTGTTGCGCGGTTCGGTGTGCGCAGCTTTTGCGGGCGCTATTTTACTGGATTAAGGGAATAAACTATGAGGAAATTTGGCGAAGGAAATCCGCGAATGCTGGCGCAGCGCAGGCCGCGAGCTAACACATCAAGGCTTGGCAGCCCCCGGGACCGGGTGTTCGACGGCCATTATTTGCTGCACTTGCTCACGGAGTTCTTTGGCGCGAACTCCCGCGGGGCTCTCGGGATCCAGTTTCAGATACTGGTCGATATCTTGCAGCAGCGCAGGATAGTCCTTTTGCTGCAAGTGAATGTTGGAGAGCAAGCGGTAAACCATTGCGGCGTTGGGCGCCAGCAGCCGCGCATGCTCCGCGGAGTCTTGCGCTTCGGGAATTCGCTTCTGATTCAAGAGCGCGCGGCCCAGTTCGTAGTAGCCGAGCCAGAAGTTGGGATTCAGTTGTATCCCCCGGCGAATAGTTTTCTCACCCTCGGAAAAATCACCCCGGTTCAGCATCATGGTGCCTAGCCCCAACTGGGCTTCGCCATATTTGTCGCCGCTGACTTCGATCGATTTTCGGAAGCTTTTCTCCGCCTCGCCATTATTCTCGAGTGAGAGATAGGCCATGGCCAGCTGATAATGCGCCTCATAGTAGCCGGGCGCGAGTGAGATGGCTTGCTGAAAATCAGCCAGCCCAGCCGCTGCATTCTTGTCCTCGTAGAGTTTTTTCTTGCCGGATTCCATCAGGTCACGGGCCTTTGCCGGCATGGAGAGTTCGTGCGTGGAGACACTGCCCGGTTTCTCAGCATCTTCTTTTTTCTTGATGGGCTTCAGATAGATAGTGACGCCTTTGTCGGAGGTAAAGGAGATGTCCACCGAAAGAGTGACGGGTTCATATCCCGAAGTATTGACGCTGATGGTGTAATTTGTCCGCTGCAACCCAGTGAAGCGGAATCGCCCAGCATCGTTGGTCTGTTCGGTGCCCAACTGCATCTGTTCGGAATCGCTCAGATTGACGAGGACGTTTTTCGCAGGATGGTAGTCGTCCTCATAATAGACGTTTCCCGCGAGCGTCGCGGACCTCTGGGCGTTGGCTCCATGAGGCACCATCAGGCAGGACGCAAACAGTAGTAGTGCAAGAACTAGCCGGCGCATCGGACCCTCCACCCCGGCCGAATTCCGAAAAGTATAGCATTCTGGACGAAACGGCGCGTGGCCCCGCCGTGGCACAAGTCCGATTGCCGCAGTGCTTGCCCGAGCGTGACAGAATCAAGGTTTGGCAGCTGCGGTTGGATTGTCCAGGGCTATTTTTTGCTGTATTTGGTCGCGGAGTTCCTTGGCGCGGAGTCCTGCGGGGCTGTCGGGATCGAGCGTTAGATACGCGTCTATGTCTTGCAGCAGCGCGGCATAGTTTTTTTCTTGGAGATGAATGTTGGCCAACAGCCGGTAGACGATGGCCGTGCCGGGCGCCAGCAGCCGCGCCTGTTCCGCCGAGTCTTGCGCCTCGCGAATGTGCTTCGCATTTAGCAGCGCGCGGCCGAGTTCGTAATGCCCGAGCCAGAAGTTGGGATTCAGCTGAAGCCCCCGGCGAATGGCCTTCTCGCCTCCGGCGGCATTTCCCTGATCCAGTAAGATTGTGCCTAGTCTGACCTCGGCTTCGCCGTATTTGTCGCCGCTTACTTCGATCGATTTGCGGAAACTCTTCTCTGCCTCGCTGGCATTTCCCAGGGAGAGATAGGCCATGGCTAGTTGATAGTGGGCTTCATAGTAGCCAGGGGCGAGCGAGATCGCCTGCTGAAAATCAGCCACGCCGCCAGGTGAATTTTTGTCCTCGTAGAGTTTTTTCTTTCCGGATTCCATCAGATCGCGCGCTTTCGCCGGCATGGAGAGTTCGTGCGTCGAGATGGTGTTGGATTTCGGCGGATCCCCGGTCTTCGCGATTCGCTTCAAGCAGATCGTAAGGTCCTTTTGCGACGCGCCCGAAAGGTCCAGCTTGATGCTGACGGGTTCGAACCCTGGCTCATTGACGCTTACGGTGTAAGCTCCTTGCTTTAGTCCATCGAAGCGGAATGCTCCGTCGTCGGCAGCTACCACGCTGGAGAGCTGCGCCTGGTCCGAACCTCGCAACTCAACTTGAACATTTCGCGGCGTGTGGGATTTTTCTTCGCAATAGACGTAGCCCACAACGGTAGCGGACCTCTGGGCATAGCTGCCGAAAGGAACAATCAAGCAGGACACACACACGAAGAAAGACGCACCAAGCCGGTCCACAGGGCCTCCGTCTCCGGCTAATTGAGGCGAGGATAGCACCGCCAGACGCGCGCGTCGCTGGCATTTCGCTGTGTGGAACGAAAGTTACACTATCGGCACCCGCGATTAGCGCAGGCCCTAGAGAAATGGATTCTCGCAATCTTCATTGGGCGAGGTCCATAATTCACTCATGCCCGTTTTGAGCGAGACACTTTCGCCGGAGATTGCGCGGCGCGTGATTCGGATTCAGACGCTTACGCTTATGTGGATGAGCGCGGAAGCAGCGGTGTCATTAGCGGCTGCCTGGACAGCACACAGTCCGGCCCTGCTGAGCTTCGGCGGCGATAGCGCGGTTGAACTTCTGTCGGCTGCAGTTGTGCTTCGCCGCTTTCATCGTCCTTCTGGCGACTCAGAAGCCGAGGAGCGCGCTAGCAAAATCGCAGGAGCGTTGCTGTTCGTCCTCGCAGCATTTGTGATTTTGGCATCTGCCTTAGCGCTGTTGGGAGTCGTCGAGGCTCGGCCAAGCCCGGTTGGAATAGCACTGCTGATTCTTGCAGTGGTGGTTATGCCTTGGCTCGCGAGACAAAAACGGCGACTCTCAGGGTTCACCGGAAGCGCAGCCTTAAGAGCTGATGCCGCTGAGTCAGCGGTGTGCGGTTATCTGGCTTTGATTGCTTCGGTTGGTCTTGCCGTCAATGCGATTTGGGGAGTGCGATGGGCGGACCCGGTCGCGGCCTTGGCGTTGCTGCCACTAATTCTGCGCGAGGGATGGGAAGCGATGAAGGGCGAACCGTGCTGCGATGCGGACTGACCACTTTCGCCAGCCGACTTTGAAAAACTTGGTATAGGAGCTTGGTGGTGGGTGAGGGTGCCGCCCGGGTTCCGCCCCCTCCCGGCACGCTAATCTGGCGTTTTCCGGGGTTTATGAGACCCCGCCGCACGGCTGGTGCTACCCACCGTTTTACGGAGTCGTATTATCGGGTCGAACTTAATACGTGAGCAGTATACTCCGTCAGAATAGATTTCAAATGGCTCGATTGGTTTAGTTTAAGAGTTGGTAGCGATACCGGGATTCGAACCCGGGTTTCCGCCGTGAGAGGGCGGCGTCCTGGACCCCTAGACGATATCGCCAACGAAGTGAATCAACAACTTGCGAGAAGTTCACGAAACTCCAACATTGGCGTGTGTGAGTTTTGTGCTACTAGACGGCCTAGGAGAGAAGGCTTCAATCTTCTTGGTTGCTTCCGCCAGGTCCGTCTCGTCCACGATGTTGTAGCGGTCGAAAACTGACCGTGTGGAAGTGCCCCGAGATGGTCATAGCCTCCTTCTCTGTAACTCCCCGCCTGGTCATGTTCCGAAGTGCCGAACGCCTGAAGTCATGCGGGTTGAGCCCGACGTACTTCTTGTAGCTCTCACCGTTCTTGCGCTCGACCAGTTCGTATTTGCCCAGGCCGGAACTTACACACAAAGAATACCATTCCTTCCGTGGCGCAACAACGCGGCTGCCATCCTCGCGTGTGAATACATAGTCCTCATCCTTCTTGCCACGGAGCAGGACCAGCATTAGCTGGCGCATCGTTTCCGTCATGACGATGGTGCGTGGATCTCCGCTCTTGCTGTCCTCGAGACGGATGCGACCTTCCAGTAAATCCACCTGGCGCCTACGCAGGCCCAGCAGCTCTCCTTTGCGGAATCCAAACTTGTACGCACATTCGATGAAGCAGCGCAGCCAGGGAGTCTTGGCATTGGCAGCAAGCAGGGCGAACTGTTCGTCTTTAATGAAGCCCTTGCGCGGCCTGCCTTCCTTCATCTTCCTTGTTAACCGTTGCTGGCCTGCAACGAGGAGGCCGGGGGTTCGAATCCCCTCTCGTCCACCAGATTCTAAAGAACTTAACCTGCTTTAGGAAATACGATTACCGGGGCGTACGGGGCAACTGGGCGGGCCGGAAGCTCGAACCCCGTCCCTATCCTCTCAGCCCACTCGAGTCGCCAATCACGCTGTTTGAGTAGTTTCTTGTAGCGTTCGGAGATATGCGTTGGTGCGTGTCCCGACCAGAAGTGTTGCAGGGCCTTCGGGCACTCCGCCGTCTCGAGCTGCGTAATGCGGAACCGCCGAAAGATGTTGAACCCACCCTTTTCGTGCTCGATCTTTTTCAGGATGGGATGAAGGCTGTCTTGGAGAGTGTTCGACTGGAGGAGCTGCTTCCCCGTAGAGGTGCAAAACAGAAGCCCCGAGGTGCGGCTGCCGATGAAATCCCGCAGCATTGCCGCGAGGGGCGTGCAGAGGTCAATGTCTCGTTCCGCGTGCTTCGTCTTTAGATTTGGCTGGATTTTGCCGCGCTTCGCTTTTTGGCGAATGTAGAGCGTGCGGCAGTCTTCCGAGAAGTGCTTGCCAATTTCTAGGCCGAGCGCCTCGCCGGCCCGCAGAGGGCCACAACCCCCGAGGAGTGCGTAAAGAACACGAAACTGTCCGTCCGCGTGCCATAGAATTTCCGCCATTCCTTCGGAAGTTGTAGAAGGTTGATTTTGTTTTTCGATGATTGGTGCATCGATGAACTCCTCCTTCCATTTTCGCGGAAACAGTTCTTCGGCTTTTTCGTTGATTGTGCATAACGAAAACTCCATCCAGCGGTTTCCCGTCAAGCGTCACATTGTTACTTCCCGGTCGCCTTCTTAACCCAGCCTCCAGTTCCCTTCCGCATGTCGCTGATTTCAATGGCATTCGTCACGGATGGGATTTGCGGGATCCACAGTAGCCCGTAATCCACTAATTTAGGCCATAGCGCTCAATCACGTCCCACAAGCCAATGTACCGGACTCTAATGCTGCGGAATCTATTTGAAAAGGGAGGACACCATGACCCAATCCAGTGCTACACAACGAGCCAGCGAGCTGAACAATCTCGACCACATGTTACAACGTAACAAAGAATTTGCTGCTCGGCAGTCTGCTGAGGGCACACTCATGCCTTCGCTTCCGAGGGCGCTGCCAAATGTAAAGGCGATCGTCATCGGTTGCGCTGATATGCGTGTAGATCCTGCCGACATACTTGGAATCAAACCGGGCGAGGCCGTCGTGATGCGCAATATCGGCGGTCGAATCACGCCGGGGTTGTTGGAAGAGTTGGGACTACTCGGGCGAATCGGTGAAGTTGCCGGAGAGATTCCTGGAGGCGGCGGTGAGTTTCACATCATCGTACTTCAGCACACCGATTGCGGCATCACTCGCCTTGTCGGCGACCCCGCCAAGCTGGCGCACTATTTTCAAATACAGGAAGGCGAACTCAAGACAAAAGCGGTCACTAATCCTCGGGCGGCAGTCGCCTTCGACGTTGCTGCGCTCCGGGCGATTCCCGCATTGCCGGGCTCTTGGCTTATATCAGGCCTCGTCTACGACGTGGCCACCGGACTTGTCGAGATCGTGGTACCGGCAGCGCCGATTCGTACTGCGCAAAACTCCTGATTCACGCCCTTATATTGACTGGTCTGGCCAACTTTCGAGTGGTCGGCAAACCTTCCTTGACCGGGATTATGGAAGGGTTGCCCGTGATACTTCCGCAGTGGGCAACGGCAAACAGAGAAAGGCAAGGAGCGCTGACAGAGAGCCGCACAACTATTGCGCGAGACCCGTTTTATAGAGAATGGCTTTGTGGCGCGGGTCAGGGCTGTAGGGGTCGTATACTGGAGCGCCTTTACTCTCGATAGCTGCTTGCCTTTAACAGTGGAATTATTTTGTCAGCTTGCCTTTTTCATTCTGAGCTGCAAGCCCATATCGTATTGCCGCTTCAAGCGTATCGATGTTTATATCCTTTAGAGCTTTAAACCGAATGCAATATCCGGTCACGCTCGCCTTGCCAAGTTTTTTTCCATACGTTTTGGCTAAGTACTTCTTATCTTTGAGGCCAAGAATATAGACAGAGATTCCGGTTTTGTTTCCGCTCACACCAATTTGAAAAAACTCTCTACTTGTTCCATTGGCATATTTTATTGTGTGAAATCCAAACCCAATCGTGGGGTTGGAAACAGTATGATTTTTGCTGTCTTTACCATCGAAGAACCATAATTTGCATTCTGGTGACACTTGAAGGGTGAGCTGATGCAATTCTCGCATGTCACTGCGCTTTGGCTCCGGTTGGCTGGTAATATACTTCTTGATTTGTTCTTGTACGTTCATAAGTTCTGCTCCCCAGTTACGCGCACGAGATTATAGGACGTTTAGTCCTTTTGAAACGCTCCCATACTCTGTCACCAAGCCGAGTTCACATTCCGGACGTATTGTCCGCAACTCTTACCTAATCGGGTTACGTCAGAGTGGCCCGTGGTTCGGGCGTGGCCGGGGAACGATAGCTTATAGGTCTCCGAGTTCAAGGGGCACGTCCGCGTTTTTCCAGGCGGCCTCAAATTCTTTTCGAACCTCTTCCACGTTGGCACTCTTCTTCTGCGCTTCCAAAGCTCTGAGTAGGCCAAACAGCGACCTCGAATTTCGAGGATACTGTTCGAGATCGGCACGAAATACAGCTTCGGCCGGCTCCGCCTGGCCGTTCCGCAGCAATGCCCCGCCAAATGATTCCCGAACGGGATAGAACCATTCGGGTGGCTCACCGTAATTAAGTCCGTCCTCGATCTGTACGGCCTGCTTCCAGTACTTGATTGCGCTCTCATTGTCCCCCTTTGCACCCGCAATCCGAGCATCCAAGACATTTTCCGCGAGGTCCAGAAACGCCCGGGCCTTGTTGAAAAAGAAGCTGAACTCCAAATCGGCGGGCGTTTGTTTACGTGCAGTTTCGAGGATTGTTCGTTCAGCTTGTGCCCTCGTGATTTCGCCCTTTGCGGCAAATGCAGATCCGCGGGCGAAATGCCAGAACGCAGTCGTCATCGCGAGACCAGCGTCAGGTGGAGGCAACTTCAGGATTTCTTCCCAACGATGGAAGCGCACGAGTACAAAGATTGGATACGGCGCATAAACCTCGGCTATAGGCATGTCGTGGAGCATCGGAGCGACGTGAGCAGCCAAATCATCGGCAGCCTGCTTTGCGTGCGCGAAATCGCCTCCCATGCTGTAGCTGGCTGCGAGGAAGTGAAGGTTGTGGCAGTAATACATCACGTCGTACATGCTCCCGGTCGTTCCGCTCGCCCGCAGATAACCACGGTCAACCTCTGCCGCCTCCGCATTGCTGCGCGCCGCCCCGGCGTAATCTCCCACACGAATGTATGTATGCGCGGGCATGTGAACCGGTGACCCGCTCCCGGCGCCAGCGTTTCCAACCGCTTCGCGCTCGCCAATCCCCCCTCGGGATGCCGCGATGCTTCCGTTGCATGCACGTAGTAGTGGTTCGCACCAATGTGGTTAGGATCGTGCCGCAACACCGACTCCAGCACCGCCAGAATCTCCTCCGTGCCTTCGGTCGGACGCCCATCCAGGCTCCAAAGTTTCCACGGATGCAAATCCATCAGGCTCTCCGCGTAGAGCGTGGCCGCATCGAGATCGTCCGGATAATGTACGGACAGTTCTCGCATGGCCTTGGCGTACTCCGCGTCGAGCTTCCTCAAGTCGGCGCTGGGGTCAGAGGAGTAGCGTTTAGCCAGAGCTTGAATGTAAGCGCGCTCCCTTTCCGTGGCGCCCGGCGTGAGCGACAATGCCTTCTGGGCAGCTTCGTAGGCTGCCCTTTCGTGAGGGGGATCGATATCAAGATTGATGCACGGACCCAATGCTAATGCGATGCCCCAAAACGCCATGGCCGACTGAGGATCCAACTGCGCAGCCCAGCGGAACGCGCGAGCAGCTTCTTCGTGGTTGAAAGCGAAGACCAGTGTCAGTCCCTGATCGAAGAATCTCTGCGCCTCAGAGTTCTTAGTGGAGACCGTGTGGTGATGTTGGCCTAGGCCTGGCATTAGGACTGCCGAATTCGACTGGGCTGAGCATGAATGGACGCCCGCAAAAAGCACCAGTAAAAGCGAGAAGAGTTTCATCGCGATTCTCCAAGTGTCTAAGGAAGGCTGCCAGCCCATGACGTTCGAGCCGCTTGAAATGCTTATATCACACTGTTCGACCATCACCGCGTGATGCGAGATGGATTCGCGATTGCCACATTCTGGCCGAATCGTCAGCAATCCTTCCACAACCGCACACCCGGCTCAAGGATTCGGCTCGATGCCAATGCGATCATTGACGGCAGATCGAATCCGCTGTTTGCACCCAAGATAGCGCTCCGTCGTTTGAACCGAAACGTGCCCCAAGAGGAATTGGATCTGCTCCAACTCGCCAACCGTTCGAACGTGGCCTCCCTTACCGACCAGGTCAACAATGGCCCAATGCTCTTCGCGCTGCTGGAGATGATCCAATCTCAACGCCACGGCTTCATGCCGCCTCAAGCCGCACGCGAGCAGCAATGCGAGCAAAGCTCGGTCGCGTTTTCCTTTCAATCGTTGATGGTCAGGTGCTTGCCAAAGTGCGCCAATTGCCGAGGCGCACTCCCAATTTCTTTACGCCTTTAACACGGCGAATGCCAGCCGCCAAATCGGCGCTGAGGAGGCCGCAGTCGGCGGCCTCGTATGCGAGTCGGCGCACCGCACCGAGACGTAGGTTGACGGTGCCAGGTGCAAGTTGACGGGATTCAAGATGCGACCGATAGCGCAGCACCACAATTCTGTTTAGAGCCAGGCGAGGTTCCGAACAATACCAGTCAACGAATTCATCGATGGCGTGACGATAACCTCGTTGGGCGTCAGGGCTGGTGAGACTATTCAAGACTGCGGCTTTGGCGTGCTCGAGGTCTGGCAGGCGCAGGACGGATTTTGTGCTGGTGCGTTTTCTTCGTGAGTACGGTTTCCGCTTCATGACCGATGGCCTCCATGCCACCGATCAATGATCGGGTGATGTCGCGGGGGTACGGTCAGAGTTGCCCGTAATCCGTTCAGAACCGCGCGGATCGCTCTACACTGCGCGACTGTTCAGGTGTGATTTGCCTGAACACTCTCCACTCGCGACGATCTGGCTATATTACCCACGTGGGCGAGATGAAGAGTACCCCACGTCCACAATGTTTCAAAGACGGGGCCGAGAGTTTGACCGTGGGCAGTTATCCGATACATCGTCCGTAGGGCTGGTTTCTGCCGCACGGATCGGGCCACGAGACCCTCACTTTCGAGTTCGCGCAATTGTTGCCGCAGAACTTTGATCGTCACTCCGGGCATAGTCCGGCGAAGTTCGCCAAAACCGAGGGAGCTCTCACCGAGG
>Ga0210409_10005101_pt1 | contig 13864 bp, 11 predicted proteins | sample IncBWH17MmetaG_FD_161649 | JGI IMG/M metagenome (GOLD analysis project Ga0210409, IMG submission 161649) | Forest soil microbial communities from Barre Woods Harvard Forest LTER site, Petersham, Massachusetts, United States - Inc-BW-H-17-M | ecosystem: Environmental > Terrestrial > Soil >... | reverse complement strand
AAAGGCGGCACTTCTGGGCATCTTTGGCTGCTTCATTGCGCACCTACCGTAAGCAAGTATGCGATTAAATCCTGCAGATCTTTATCGCTCAACATTTTCTGATCGTAAGTCGGCATCAACGATTCCCTGCTTTTGACATACGATCGCAGTTTGTCTTTTTGCAACAGTCTCAACTGCTCGCGTGTGTCCATCATTTGCAGCGAGAAGTTGTCTTCATTCAGCACCACGCCCGTCAATTTCGTTCCATCCGCCGTGACCACCGTCACGGTCTCGTATTCCTGCGAAAAATCTTTCAATGGTTCGGAGATTCCCTGCGCCAACCGCTTGCTGGGATTTCGCATGGATTCCACAAGATATTCAAACGACCTGGAACCGCCAACGGAACTGAGATCCGGCCCCAGACGCCCGCCCTTGCCGTTCACCATATGGCACGTGCCGCAAGCCGCTGTTCCGTAAAAGAGTTCCTTGCCGTGCGCGGCGTTTCCCGCCGTCTCCGCGGAAGCCTTCTTCTCCACGCTTCGCAGATACGCAATCACCTGCCAGATTTCCCCGTCCGACATGCCGACTCCAATTCCTCCGTTCGTTGCCGCCGGCATGGCCGTGCCCGCGATCCCATCGTGGATGTTGCGAAACATTTCCGAGTCGCTACTGCCGTGCCGCTTCTGCGCGCGTGTTAAATCCGGCCCCCGGCCTCCGCCGCGTGCCCCGAGTCCGTGGCAAAACGCGCAGTTCGCTCTGAATTGTGATTCGCCCAGCTTCGCCGCGTTCGCATCTCCAGCGAACGGATTCTTCTCTTGCGCGCGCAGTCTCAGCGCTGTGACGCAAAGAATTGCTATCACGATAAATCCGGCAGCGAGCGCCGTCCGCTTTTGGCGGTAAGACAAAAACCTCGAATAAGTCCCGCGTGTCGTTTCATTCATGTTATCCGTGGAGCTCCTTACGTTGAAAAGTTCGCAACGCGCCGCCTTACTCTTGTGAACTTCCGAAATCCCGGTTTCCAGAAAATATATCACTCCACGCCAAAAGCAACCGTTGTACTCAGCCTCAAATCTCAACGCTCACTCCACTGGCGAATTGAAGTTCCCCGTGACGGCTCGGAATCCCGGATCTTTCTTGGGGTCATACCGGAGACTGGCCCGGTCCAGAATCTTGCCATTGAGAATCACCATATCGATTTTGCGCGAATCGCTGATTCGCACCGCGGGGTTTCCTGAAACGATCACGAGGTTGCCCAGTCGCCCCACCTGCAAACTTCCCCAGTCCTGCTCTGCGTGCACAATCTGCGAGGCGTTGTACGTCGCCATTCGAATGGCTTGCAGCGGCGTCATACCCGCCTCCACCAGCAATTCCAGTTCGTGATGGATGGCTTCCCCCTGAAACACTCCGGGGTACGGGGCATCTGTGCCTGCCGCCACCAAGACGCCCACGTCCATCAGCTTCTTCACGTTGCGCTTCATCTCGTCAAAGCCCGCGGCGGATTTTTCAGCATCCTTTTTCTCGGTCTCGCTAGGCGTCCGCGTTGCTTCTGCGCGCAATTCCGACAGAAACCACGGCGGAGTCGTCTCCGCAATTAACGGTTCGTCCAAAAAGCGCAGATCGGCCAGCCGCCGCCTTCCGGAATACTCTTCCACAACTAAAGTGGTAATGACGAACATGCCTCGATCATGGATTAACTGAATGTCATCGGCCGTCATTTTCCGCGTGGGCGCATGAGCGAATCCGTCGATTCCCGTTCGCACCAGATCGGGCGACCCGTTGCGCTCCCACTGGTCAATGATCACTCGAATCTTTTCTTTGTGCGCTTCTTCGACCAATTTCCCGAGCATGCGATCCGAAAGATTCGCGTAGCCTTTAATCAAATCCACCTTCGCACGTTTGTCTCGCTGCACGAATTCCGGAATCTGCGCTCGTGAAGTCAATGCGTAAGCGAGATCGGGCCAAGCCGGATCGCTCGCGTCAATCATCGCGCCAGTGCAATAAATGCGGGGCCCAAGCAAGCGTCCGCTGGCGACCTCCTGGCGCAACTGCAGCACCCACGGCTGATAATTGCCCGTGTCCATCAGCGTCGTGACTCCGGAATACAACATGGAATTGAGATACCGCTGGTAGCCCAGCAGGTCTACGCTAATTCCGTCCCATCCTCCCTGCAGGTGGACATGCATGTCCGCAAGACCCGGAAGCACGCTCTTCCCTTTTGCTTCGATGATTTGCGCGTCGCGCGGAACGGCCGCCGCGGCATACGCTCCCGCATATTCGATTTTGCCGCCTCGCAGAATTACCGCGCCATCTTCAGTAGGCGGCCCGCCCAGCCCATCAATTATCCTGGGGTGCAAAATCGCAATTGGCTTCTCTTGCGCTGCCAGCCCCTGAAACGAAAAAATCACGCCGATGGCAAACGCGAGCAACGTGCTGCGCCGATTCATCATGCTGACTCCTGAACAATTCGATTGAAGTGTATTTCCTTCCCAGCCCGGTGCAACTGCGGAGCTCATCATATACAATCCCCGCGGAGAAACCGATGACTGACACTCCGAATAAGCCGCGCATCGCCATTGGTTCCGATCACGCCGGATTCCTTGTCAAAGAAACGATCCGAAAATATCTCCAAGCAGCCGGATATGCCGTCGACGACCAGGGCACTTCCTCGGAAGAATCCGTGGACTATCCCGATTACGGAAAAGCCGTCGGCGAACGCGTCGCTTCCAGGCAAGCTGATCTTGGCATCGCCGTCTGCGGCTCCGGCATCGGCATTTCCATCGCCGCCAACAAAGTCCCCGGCATCCGCGCCGCCCTCGCGCACGATGTCAACACCGCCCGTCTCGCCCGCGAACACAACGATGCCAACGTCCTCGCCCTCGGTGGCCGCGTCGTCACGGCCGAAGCCGCCCTCGAAATGGTGCAAACCTTCCTGGCCACCGCCTACCTAGGCGGCCGCCACCAGCGCCGCCTCGATAAAATCTCTAAGATGGAGACCCGCGCTTGAACTCAATGCGCTTGTAAATTTCTGTTCGCGCTTCGCCGCTTACCCTGTTTTCGGGATGGGAGATTTACATGTCAACTTCGTCCTCTCAGAAAACGACTCTCCGCCGCTCCTGGTTCCTCGCCATTCCTCTAGCGCTCGTTTGCTTTGAAGCTTCTCTGGCACAAGAGTTCTCCGTCCTTGACACCTCAACCAGAATTCGTCTTCAACGCATCGAAGAGAATTCGCTGCCGGCCCTGAAAATCATTTTGCCCGGTCAGTCTCCCTCCGATCCCGGCATCCTCGTCCTCTTCCCCGAGCACGTAACGGCTCGCGGGCACGGTAAGTTCGAATCCCAGCACCTTTACTTTTATCGGCCCGATGCGCCAGCCACCCGGCCCGTGTGGCATCGCAACGGCCAATCCCTCGAATATGAAATGGAGCTGCAGGGCGGCGTCCGTATGATCGCTCGAGCGACTCTCGAGCCCGACGGCATCCGCTACCGCTACGATTTCATTAACGGGTCCAAGGTCGATTACGACATGATCCAGGCCGTCACCGATCCCCGCATGATTTCGCCCTACCTCCACGATGTCCGCCTCGAGCGCACCTACGTCCACCATAAGGATGGCTTTGACCTACTCGCCTCGGAAACTCCCGCCCGCCTCACCATGCCCCTCAAGGATTGGCTTCCCAACCGCTACCGCGCTTCCTACACCTGGCCCGTCGAAGCACTTCGCATCGAAAAGAAAGAAGACGGCCTCACCTGGTACAACAAATCCCGTTCCATAGACGAGCCCTTCCTCGCCACCCAATCCACCGATGGCAAGTGGATCTTTGCAACTTTTTCTTACGATCCCGGCAATGTCTGGAGCAATCCCGAACTCACCTGCCAACACGCCGACCCACAAACCACCTTGAGGGCCGGCGCCAAATCCAGCCTCGAACTGAAATCCATCCTCATCCATGGCACCCTCGAGGCGGTCCTCGCCAAAGTCCGCCAGCAGCGCGCACGTATGCAAGCCGCACCCAATCCCCAATGAAGGTCGCGCGCGGATGGCGCACCCGGCGGGGATAAGAAAATGGTCGCCTGCCCCGCTCATCTATTCCTGATTCTCCAACCGCGAGTGCGTCTCTTCCGCGTTGCAAGCCTCGAACTCAAGTACGGGCAGGCCGCTTGGCACCGCAGTTGGCACTAGCTTGCAAAGGTTTTCCGCTTTCGCCCGTTGGTCCAATAAGCCGTTCCTCACGAACGACACCAAATCGTCGAATTCACTCTTGTTCAAGTGAATCGGGGACTGAAGGAGCGGGTCGAGCCGTTTCAAGACCGGCTCGATCGGCCCGAGACGGCGATCGAGATCCTGGGGTACGCCCGCCTCAACTGGGTTGTAGGTACGAGCTGACTTGTAGACGTTCAGGTGGTGGCGGATGGCATCTTCCATGCGGATGAATGCTCCGTTGTGGAAAAACCCGGGCGCGATGGCCAAGTTTCGAAGCGGAGCCGTACGGAATTTATACCGATCATCGGAATTACCGGTTATCTGCTCCAACCCGAAATCCTCGTCCTGCCCCGGCCCATCGAAGATAACGTTGCCCAGTCCTACTCCAAAGAACGGAGCGATTTGCGGGACGCCGATCACGCGCTCCTCAAAGTCCGTAAACATCTCGTTCGATTCGCCTACTGCGGTCCGGCCCGCCACAGCGTGGCACTGCACGCATTTGGCCTTGCCGAAGAACAGCAGCGCCCCGCGTTTTTCCGCCGCGGTCATGGCGTATCTATCCCCTCTTGCAAACTGGTCGAGTGGGGCGTCGGCAAACACCAGTGTGAATTCAAATTCAGCGATGGCCTTGCCGAACATGAAGAAGTCGATGGGCGCGCCAGCGGCGACCTCCGGAAAAACTTCTCCGAATAATTTTCGGTACGCAGGCGTCGCATTCAGAATCGCCAGGCCTTTTTGCCGGATGGGTTCGTTCCGCGAACCGGTGCTATCGGGCAGGGGCACGGTCTCGCCCTTACCATCGTCAAACTGGCAAAACGCAGCACCTAATGTCGGGTCAGGGACTCCGCCCGGACATGTCCCATTGAAGCCGGCCACTTCGATGAGTTCCGTCGGCGGCATGTGCGCCTGCGCCTGCATCAGATGGGTCACAAGGTGTTGGACGTCATTGGCATTGGAGAAACGCGTGTCGTCCTCGGGAAAAGGAAAACGGAAGCCCAGTGAATTGTCGAATGGATCGCCGGACAGCGAATTGAACCTCCCATTCCACATCATCGCTGGGTAGAGCGACGTGTTCACAACCAGAGGGGAACGGCGCTGGTTTCGCGGGCCGCCGCGATGCGGGCCCACCAGGTTGTTGTTTTGCACTCCGATGGCCATGGGTTGCGTATCGCCAAACCCGTTCGTGGGCGAGTGGCATCCGCCGCACGTGTTGTCGTGATGGAGCGAATGAATCTTATCGAACCACAAGAGCCGTCCGAGGTTTGCAAGTTTGGGATTGATCGGCCGGCCCAGATTGGCCTCCAGCCGCTCGTGAAAGATTTTATCGATGTTGCCCGTGAATCCCGCTGCCGAGAGCACGACCGCCAGGTCACTATCCAGTTTGTTGTCGTCATTCGCCGCGGCATAAACTACCTGGGAAACTGGCCCGCCGGACTTCTGCGACACGAATACCAGAACACAGACCCAAAACAACGCCGCAACGGACATGAGTTTTCCGACTCGCAACATGTCAGCCTCCTCAATGGGAATTTCCGTGTGGGAACCGTGGGATAGCCGTAAGTCTACACCCAATCGCGTTCTACCCGACCGCCGCTCCCTCAATGGCGGTCTGCCTTGCATCTCAGCTGGAATCACTTTCTGAGAGGAGTACTTACCGAGAGAAAATAAGGAAGAAAAAAGCTTTGCAGATTCGTTGTGATTCGCCGGGCGGCCACCCTCACCATAGCCAAAGACATTCCCGGAAGACCTTCCCTCCGCCGCGCTGCTTGCCAGAGGAATTGCTTGATTCCCTCCCAGCCAACCCGTATTAAGACTTCAGAGGGAAATTCCTCCATGACGACGCCTGCGCGTTTCAGCAAGGCCTCCGGCCGCGTAACGCTCATCGAGATGATCATATTTCCGTTATACATCTTGCTGATCGCCTCCTGCCTTCGCTGGGCAGTACATAGATACGGTTGGCGCGGCGGTGTCGGCCGGTTTATCTTGGTATTCGTCGTCTTGCCGTTCGTCCCGTTCGCTTTGGGCCTGCTCGCGTCGGCGATCTACTGGGGGATGCCCTCCTATCCCGCCTGCCGGGCAGGCAAGTGCCGCCAGTTCAATTACCAGCGTCGGGTTTTGGAGAAAGGTGGTCATGCTCTCTTCTGTGGTTGCGGAGCGCCCTACCGAAAGCGCGGCCGCCGCTTCTATGAAGTGCAGCCCGACGGTTCCATCCGCCCTTACATGGTATGGAGAGCATTCCGGGGCTGGTTTCCAGATGGTTAGGCCGCCCTCGGAAGGGTTCTGCGGACGCCATAGGGGGGCCGCGCTTCAGCGCGACCTGGGTTCGTCTCTCCGGGCCTTCTGCGCTCCCCAGTGAAATTTTCTTCTCCTGGCAAAATCTTTCGAACAAAACATGGTAATCTGTTTAACTAATACTATAATTCTAATTGACAAACTTACTAAATCGTGCTATCGTATCCTTATGAATTCGACGCTGCCAACCATTCTCACGTCCTCCCCCGCCCCAGTTCCATCACTGGCCTCAGACCCGCTTCTCTCGCCACTCTTGTCTCGCTACTCGCCGTCATTGGCTTTCCTCCACCTCATCCGCTAAAATCCCCTCACTGCCCACACCCTGCCGGCATATGGACCGGGCAAACGAGGAATCACTATGAGTAAGACTACAGACGCCAATGACCGCATGAATCGCCCGCTAGACGGCGTCGATCCGCAGATCGCAGACCTCCTCCGCGACGAAGCTAGGCGCCAGGCCACCGGACTGGAACTTATTCCTTCAGAGAACCTCGTTTCCGAAGCGGTCCTCGAAGCTATGGGGTCGATCTTCACCAACAAGTACGCGGAAGGCTACCCGGGAAAGCGCTATTACGGCGGCTGCGAATACGCTGACAAGGTGGAGCAACTCGCCATCGATCGCGCCAAGGAACTCTTCGGCGCGGAACACGCCAACGTGCAAGCGCATTCCGGCACATCCGCAAACGTTGCCGTCTATATGTCCACCCTGCAGAAGGACGACGTGGTCCTGGGCATGAATCTCTCGCACGGAGGTCACCTGACGCACGGGCATCCACTGAATTTCTCCGGCCGCATGTATAAGTTCGTCGCCTATGGCGTGAAAAAGGAAGACGAGCGCATTGACTATGACGAAATTGAACGCCTGGCAGTCGAACACAAACCAAAGATGATCGTGGCGGGCGCCAGTGCTTATTCGCGCATCATCGACTTCGAGCGCATCGGCAAAGCCGCGAAGTCTGTTGGCGCTTTGTTTTTTGTGGACATGGCACATATCGCGGGACTCGTCGCTGCCGGCGTTCATCCGAGCCCCGTCCCTCATGCCGATATCGTTTCCACCACAACGCATAAGACGTTGCGCGGCCCGCGCGGCGGAATGGTGCTGTGCAAAGCCGCGTTTGCCAAAGAGTTAGACAAGTTGACCTTCCCCGGCACCCAAGGCGGCCCGCTCGTCCACACCATCGCCGCCAAAGCAGTCTGCCTGAAGGAGGCCATGGAGCCATCCTTCAAGGAATACCAGAGGCAAGTAGTAGCCAACACAAAAGCCATGACCGCCGCCGTTGCCAGGCACGGATTCCGCATCGTCACAGGCGGTACGGACAATCACCTGTTCCTGATCGAAGTGCACTCACGCGGCATCACTGGAACAGACGCCGAAAAAGCCCTCGACCGCGCCGGCATCACTGTGAACAAAAATTCCATCCCGTTCGATCCCCTCCCACCCATGAAGGGCGGAGGAATCCGCCTGGGCAGCCCTTCGGTTACCACCCGCGGCATGCGCGAACCGGAGATGGAGCACATCGGCAACTGGATCGCGGAAATTCTCTCTAGCATCGGCAATGCCGAGGTCGAACAGCGCGTGCGCAAGCAAGTTGCGGAACTTGCCGCAAAATTCCCAATTTATGAAGCGCGGCTCCATGGTGGTCCAGCGCGAATGGAACACGCCCACGTTTAGCATGACCGCATTTCAAAAAGCTCCTAATGAATATCTTCAAAGCAACCGCTGATTTTGAGCACTGGCTGGGAGGCCAACTCCCGATCATTCGCCAGGATCTGGCTCTGAAGCATCAGCACATGGCGGAAGCCACTTTTCCTTTCTTCCGCGCCACTTTCTACCGTTGGCTGCAGCTCTGGCCGGAGGTTTGCTCTGCGTTGGCGAAAGCCCCGGCGGTCTTAGGCGTGGGCGATCTGCACATCGAAAACTTCGGGACCTGGCGGGATGAAGAAGGACGCCTTATCTGGGGCGTTAACGATCTCGACGAAGCGTGGCCCGCGCCTTACGCGCTGGATCTGGTCCGGCTAACTACCAGTGTCTATGTCGCAATCCAGGAAGACCACCTGTGCATCACGAGACGCGTCGCTTCCGAAGCCATCGAAGAAGGCTATCGAGACGCACTAGCCGCAGGAGGGAAGGCTTTTATCCTTGCGGAAGACCATCGCTGGTTGCGCTTGCTGGCTCTCGGAAAACTTCGCGACCCGGTGCGGTTCTGGGACAAGCTGGAGCACCTGCCTCCGTACACGGCTAAGCCACCAGGAGATGTTCGCAAATTGCTGGAGAGTTCGCTTCCCGCGGTTCGCGAACAATATCTTTTGAAAAGAAGAATCGCGGGCCTAGGAAGCCTTGGGCACCCCAGGATTCTTGCCTTGTCCCGTTGGCGGGGAGCGTTCATCGCTCGCGAAGCGAAGGCCATTCGGCCCTCGGCGTGGGTTTGGGCCAAAAAGGCACCGTCCACAAAAATCTATTGCGACAAGCTCATAGAGCTCTCCATTCGTGTCCCCGATCCGTGTGTCCGTTTCCAGGGGCGGTGGGTGGTGCGGCGTCTTGCTCCCGATTGCTCGCGCATTGAGCTGGCCTCCCTCTCGAAGGATCGCGATGAAGCGCGGTTGCTTTACTCCATGGGCTGGGAAACCGCCAACATGCATTTTGCTACGCCTCAGGCGATCACCCATGTGAAGCAGGATTTAGCGGCACGACGTGGCCGCTGGCTGCATAAATCGGCAAAAGCCATGCTGGCCGCCACCATGAAAGACTGGGAAAAATGGCATCGCGATTGGAAGCGCTCCGCACCACGCTAGACTTGAGCAACGGACCTGTCCTCATTCGTCTCGCCCCATCGCCGGTTCCGCTGAACTAAGACTGTCCTCCGGGTCAGTAGATTCCAACTAAAACTGCGCGTAGCTTCACATTTGACTGGGATGGGAAGCCTACTCGCAACCGTGTTTCTCGCTGTTCCGCTCATAACCTGGCTGAGCGGGATAATTCTTGTGACTGATTCAAAATCGAACTTGGCGCGATCCTCCAAAGCGCCGCGTGGTGGCTCCCCGCTCTCCCGGAATTTCTATTCTCCTGCAATCGCCTCGCGCCCACATTCCAATCGGGCCGCGCGGCGGTGAATGAGGTGAGCTTATGATGGATACCGAAGCCTTCCGTGAATTCAAGACTGGTTTAACACTGCTACGCGACAATTACGCCATAAAAGCTCTGCCGCATATGCGGCGCGCCGTTGACCTCGATAAAAATAATCCTTATTACATGTCCTACCTGGGCGTGGTGCTGGCGCGCTCGGAGGGAAAATGGGGCGAAGCGGAAAGGCTATGCGACTCCGCCGTTCGAATGAAGCGGAATCAGGCGCAGCTTTACTTGAATCTTGCCGAAGTCTATGCCACTGCTGGACGGCGCGACGATGCGGTTGATGCTCTGCAAACCGGCCTGAAATATGCTCGCCGCGATATCCGTCTCACCATCGCGATGAACAAATTGACCGCGCGCAAGCCTCCCGTGCTGAGCTTCCTCGGCCGCAAACATCCTCTCAACCGCCAGCTGGGAATTTTGCGGCATCGTACGATGAGGCTGTTCTCACAGTCCGCTTAAAACGATCTCTCCACCCCCAAACACAAGAACGGGCGCCCCAGTGAATCGGGGCGCCCGTTCTTGCTTTTATCGAGCGGTCTTGGCGGAATGGCCTGGAACTCTGCGCGGACTACCGCGAGGAGTTGCTCGCGCCAAAGTTGTAGCTGTGCTGAATGCCCATTTCCATGAGGATCTTGATCCCGATGCCGAACATGCCGGTCGGGAGAACGTCCCTGCGAACGACCTCCGCGAGATACTCGCGGGCCATGGAAGCGGGATCGTGTGAGTACGGCATGGTCACAAACAGCCGCATGCCCACTTCGTATGTGGGTTCACTGGACTGAAAAAAGACACCGGAGCGGGACACGCTGACCGAGCCGCGCATGTCTTCAAAGTGGTCTTTGTTGGGGTCGGATGGACGGATACGCATCAGCTGCGTGATCCGGCAGCGGCGGCTACCGCGGCGCTCCGTATGTGAAAACGGCTGCTTGGGGATACTTCCAATTGAGCTTTTCTTCGTCATGAGGTCGTGCTGGGTGACCATCGGGAATCCATCTTTCCGGAAAAATACGCCGCCAGACACCTACTCTGGCCTGTCCGAGAAGAGTGTAATCCCTCCGCTACAACTAAACCTATAGTGGAAACGTACCCGGAAGAAGATAGCACGTTCCTGGGAAATGGTAGTACGGAAGTACTAGAAAAGGAAGAGAGGGGTGTGGAAAAAGAGCGGTAAATGGTTGATAGGGAAGAAGTAGAGAGAAATGGTCCCAATTTGAGGTTCGTGGACTGGTTTGGTACCAATTCGAGACTGGGGAGCGGAAAAGTTATCCACAGGTGAAATTCCTAAATGGTTCTCCTAATGGGGTTTGCGGCCCAGGGCGGGACCGGGAGCGAATCAGCTAGCGGCTTCAAAATTGCACCAGAGACGTACGCGCGTGGGTACCAACAGCCGCTGATCATGACGCTTGGAATGAGCATGAGGGCGGAGATTGACGGAGGATGTCCCATTATGAGTATAGGAACGCGCCAGGTCTTGCAGGTCCCTGAGCAAGGTCAAAAGAGGCTCAATTCAATTACTGACAACCGGACTAACACAGACGTGCAGGATAGCGTCGCCCGTTTTAATGGCGGGGCAGGCGCGAGTCAGAAACCACGCGTCTTCGTTGCCGCTGAGAATCGCTTGTTGAGAGAAGCGCTTTCCCGGATGCTGGTTAAGAACGGGGAGATTGAGGTGGTCGGAATGGACTTGACGGAACCATTCCGCACAGAAGATTTGCTCAAGGAAGAAACGGACATCCTGCTGATGTCCTCCCGCGGAAACCGAAATGAAGATTTGACCGCGGTGCGAACGGTACGGACAACGGCTCCCAAGGTGCAGATTCTTCTGATTGGCGTGACCGGAGAAGAAGCAGAGTTTCTACAATGCGTACGCGCGGGAGTTCACGGCTACCTGCCAAGAGATGCTTCGGCGGAGGACGTGCTGGAAGGTGTGCGCGCACTACAAAGTGGCAAAGCGATCTGTCCCGGCGCGCTATGCGCATCGCTGTTCCGCTATATGGAGCGAGAAGCGACCTCCTTCCCTTCTGCAAGCATTCACCAGCAACTGGGATTGACGCGGCGCGAACAACAGCTAATCCCCTTGATTGCCGAAGGGCTCACCAACAAGGAAATCGCCAATCGTTTCTGCCTCTCCGAGCAAACGGTAAAAAACCACCTCTATCGCATGAAGCACAAAATTGGCGCGGACGATCGCCTGGGCATCGTGCAAGTCTGCCGCACGCAAGGGTTCATGCCGTAGTGTCTAGTGTTCAGTGTTCAGTGTTCAGTTCTTAGTTGTTCGAGTTGTGAGGCCAGCTGCAAGCTGTCGTACGTCCCGCTTTTCTTGAAAGGCTAGAACTCCAGACGCAATTGAAACGCGATCATGCGCGGCGTGCTGTCACCGCCCAAACCGACGCCGAGTAAGCCGGTCGGCGGAGAGGTCGCATAAGAAAGCGCTCCAAAGCCAGTCTGCGTAGAAGGATTGCCGGGAATCCCCGCCAGAACCATGCTCGGAAGGCCGAAATTCGGATGGTTGAATACATTGAAGAACTGGGTGTCAAGACGCAGCTTCATGTGTTCGTTCAGGGAGAACAATTTCGTAAGGTAGAAGTCACTCCAGGCAAAATGGGGACCGCGTAGCGCGTTACGGCCGAGGTTCCCGAATTGACAGCTCTTGGAGCTGTCGCCGCCCAAGCAGGCCCCAGTACTCGGGTCCACGGTAGAGACAAAGGCATCGGGATTGAGCCACTGAACAGTGCCCGGTTGCGTGACACCTGGAATGGGATGGTGTTCGTAAAGTGGCGCACCAGGAACGAGGCTTGCGAATTGCGGTCCACTGCCGTTAACAATGCCGTTTCCATTTGTTGAGTAGGGCGTGCTTAGGACAGAGAACGGAATCCCGCTATGCCAGAACACGGTTCCGGAAACTTGCCAGCCATTCAGCACGTATCCCAAAAGCTTTCTTCCGACCTTGATCGGCAATTGATAAACATATTGAGCGCTGAAATTGTGCCGGATGTCGTAGTCGCAAGGACCGTAGTCGCGTGTTAAGTCTCCTCGGAGAGGGGAGAGGATTGCTCCGGCCGAAAACTGCAGGAATCCGCCGTTGGAGACGGTATCCATGCAGCGGCTCCAAGTGTAATTCAGTAGTCCCATCAGGCCGTTTCCAAAGCGCTTCATTGCGGTGATTTGCAACCCGTGGTAGTGACTGTTTGCTCCGGTAGAAAATTGTGTCACTGCCCCGAATCGGGGATCGGGAGATTGCGCGTAAAGAAACGGGGCAAAGCACCCTGGGCAAACGGTTTGATAACCGTTCACTTGCGTCAGGTATGGCTGGTTTACCGCACGAGTACCGACGTATTGTGCGTGTAGGCTTCCCGTAGTTCCTAACTGATGTTCCAAACCAAGACTCCACTCCATGAAGTATGGCGCATGAAGTTTTCCATCAGGTACCGCTGTGATGGCGACCGGAGGAAGACAAGTTGCAGGATTCGCTTGTGCAGACGCGCACGAAAGTTGGCCCGGTGTAAACCCTGAACTGAAAGTTTGGTTGGCGGTCACGGTCGCATCAATCGCGCTGTTAGGCGCTCCCGGCGCAATGGCTGTCCCACCAACGGTCCCTAGAAGTCCGCCCTTGAAAGTTTTAACGTAGGGAGGATTTACGCCGACCAAATCGGCGATAGTGCCTGGCAGAATGTCGCTGAAAACGCCGAAGCCGGCACGCAAGGCAGATTTGGAGTGAAATTGCCATGCGATCGCGGTCCTCGGTTGCAGGATTGCGAAGGGCGTCGAGGAAAATGCGTGGCCGAGACGAGTCTGGATCGCGGCGTTCAGCGGCTGATTTACATCATGCGAGATGGAATTGAAAGAGCTTGTCAGCCGGGCGATGTGGTGATGCGGGTTCAACGGATTGGAGTTCAATGTATCTCGTATCCCGATCGTCCAGGTGAGCTTCCTGGTCACTTTCCAAGTATCCTGTGCGTAGAGATCGAGATTAAGGAAGTTGAAGGGTTCGTTTGCTGACGTCGGGAATGTCTTTGTCGCGGTTGACGCGACTCCATAAATGTATTGCTCCAGGGTGTTGTAAGTCACGACGGGAACCGTTCCCTGCCCAAAGTCATAGTCATTCAGGCGAAAAATCCGAGTATTGGTTCCGAAGCGCAGCTCGTGCGCGCCATGGCTCCACGCGAGGTTGTCGTTTATGAAAAACCGTGAGGCGCGCCTGCCCTGGACCCAGGTATTGTCCAAGCCGCCCAAGGTTGTGAATGGATTCGCCCCCGTGCCTTG
>Ga0210409_10005100_pt1 | contig 13864 bp, 13 predicted proteins | sample IncBWH17MmetaG_FD_161649 | JGI IMG/M metagenome (GOLD analysis project Ga0210409, IMG submission 161649) | Forest soil microbial communities from Barre Woods Harvard Forest LTER site, Petersham, Massachusetts, United States - Inc-BW-H-17-M | ecosystem: Environmental > Terrestrial > Soil >... | reverse complement strand
CCTGGAATTCATGTCGGATGACGCATACACACGCCCTGAACTCTGGCTTTCGGAAGGCTGGGATAACGTGAAGCGCGCTGCCTGGGGGGCGCCCCTTTACTGGCGGCGGGATGCTGGCGATGAGACCGGCTGGCGCGTGTTCACTCTGATGGGTTGGCACGGGCTTTCGACACTACTTGATACGCCCGTGTGCCACATAAGTTTTTTCGAGGCCGATGCGTTTGCACGTTGGAAAGATTGCCGGCTCCCGACTGAAGCGGAATGGGAATGTGTCGCGAGCCAAACAACCGTGCAGGGGAACCTGCTCGAAACTGGAAGACTCCACCCCGCTGCAGCACGAGGTGCGGGTATTCAGCAATTGTTCGGCGATTGCTGGGAATGGACGGCGAGCGCCTACACCGGTTATCCGGGATACAAGCCTCTACCGGGTGCGCTCGGTGAGTACAACGGAAAGTTCATGTCCAGCCAAACGATTCTGCGAGGGGGATCATGCGTCACTCCCGCGAGTCACATTCGGGCGACGTACCGGAATTTCTTTCCACCGGCAACCAGATGGCAGTTCTCCGGGATTTGCTTGGCACGCTGAAAGGACTCGTTGAAATGGCTACCTACATTCAGACAGTTGACATCGGACATTTTGCAACGGCGGATGAGCGCGAAGCACTCACTCGCGAAGCCCTGACTCGCGAAGTGCGGCGCGGCTTGACCGCACGGCCACGCTCGCTCTCACCCTGGATGTTCTACGATGCGGAGAGGTCGCGCCTTTTCGAGCGCATTACGACGCTTCCGGAGTACTACCCCACCCGCACAGAGAGAGCCATCCTGGCGGGACACGCTGATGCGATCATTGCCGCAGCTCACTGCGACCGATCGTTGCCGTTGCGTCTCGTCGAGTTGGGTGCCGGCACGGCCTCCAAGACCCGTATTCTGCTCGAAGCTGCCTTGCGCGTTTCGGACGATGTCGCCTACGTTCCGGTTGATGTCTGCCCCGACGCTCTTGAGTTGGCATGCCAGAACATCGCATCCGCATTGCCGGAAGTGCGCCTGCAGCCCATCGTCCGGAACTATGTAACCCACCCGCTCCAGCTCGAATCCTTCGACGGCAGTACGCTCGCACTTTATATCGGCACGAGCATCGGCAACTTCTCACCTCAAGAAGCGGAACTCATTTTGCGAAATTTGTGTAGTCAATTGCAAACCGGAGATGCGCTATTGCTGGGTACGGATATGGTGAAAGACCGCCGCACGCTCCTGGCTGCTTACGACGACAACGATGGAATCACCGCGGCATTCAACTTAAACATCCTGCATCGCCTCAATAGAGAACTAGGAGCAAACTTTGACGCCGCTTGTTTCCGTCATCGCGCGTTGTGGAATTCTATAGAGTCTCGGATCGAGATGCACCTCGAGAGCACGCAAGAGCAGCATGTAAGCATCGAGCACGTGGACCTTGATGTTCACCTCACGCGACGCGAGACCATTCACACCGAAAATAGTTACAAGTTTACAGACCAACGCATTCGCACCCAGCTCGAGGAGGTCGGTCTTGCGATCCGAGGCGCATGGAAAGACAGTCGCGGTTGGTACACCCTCACGCTTGGGTGTCTCCGGTAGTGCTTGTGACGATGACTTACTTGGCGCATTCTATTCCGCGGAATCGAGCGGTGGAGAGCTCTCACTTCGGTCGAAGTGCCGAGTTAAGCGCCTCGAGCAGAGTCGTGTCGCTGAATGGCTTGAACAGGCATTTCACGGCGCCCTGTTCAATCAGCCGCTGGCGAACGATCATATCTCTATCAGCCGTAATGAAGATGATCGGGATCGCTTGTCGCCGTCGTCTCAGTTCCCGTTGAAGATCAGGTCCGGTCATTCCAGGCATGGCCACGTCAAGGAGCAGGCATCTGGTCTGGCCAATGCAATCAGACGCGAGGAACTCCTCGGCCGACGAGAACGCGCGGGCAGCAAAACCGAACTGCTTCAGTAGGTCAGGTAGAGACTCGCGGATGGATGCGTCGTCGTCGACTACGGTTACAAGTATGCGGTCGATGGCGTTCCTTTCTTAGCAGTACTCCACGAGTAACAATGGTCCAGTTCAGGGGAGGGCGTCCATTGTCCTTTAGTATCGGTTGTCCGCGATGTGAGAATTGCGCCGCCTTCACGGTGCACCGGGACTGCTTACGGCGTTCCCCTGAATGCTGCGCATGTTGCCGGCGCGGGCTAAACCCTCGGACGTCCGAGGAATGGAGAACGAAAATGCGGCCCCTGGACCATCATTCAGTGTCGCCCACAGACGGCCGTGATGTCTCTCGATGATGGAACGGCTAACCGATAGCCCGATTCCCATACCGTCGCCCTTGGTGGTATAGAACGCGTCGAAAAGACGGTCCGCGGCCTGAGGATCAAAACCGATTCCCGCATCTTGCACCGTCAGACGCACCCGATCACCGTCATCTCGCTCGGTTCTGATCACCAGTTGTCTCGCACGATCTTCGACTGTGCTCATGGCGTCTGAGCCATTCCTAAGCAGGTTCAGTATGACTTGCTGAAGTTGGACACGATCACCTGTGATGAACGGAAGGTCGTCGGCAAGTTCCGGACAGAGCATTACCCCGTTCTTTTGAAGTTCCACTATGGACAGCGCAATCACCTCAAGAACGGCATCGTTCAGGTTCACAGATTCGGTCGTGGGCTCTTTCTTACTAAAAAGTGCGCGCAACCGGGCGATCACCTCAGACATACGGTTGCCGTCGCGAATCGTGCGCCGGGCAGTTTCGCGAGCGCCCTCGACCTGGGGAGGATCGGTCGCCAGCATCCGGAGACAAGTACTGGCGTTTGTGATGATGCCGGACAGCGGCTGATTGACTTCGTGGGCGATGGACGCTGTCAGCGCTCCGAGGCTCATCACCCTGGCCACGTTTGCAAGCTCCGATTGAGCCTTGTCGCGTGCTTCTTCCGCCAGCCTTCGCGCCGTGACATCCTGAACCGAGGCGATGTACTCCGACTGACCACTCTGGTCCCGCGTCGCGCGAGCGACTGCATGCATGTACTTGATGGAGTGGTCTGGCATTAGCAAGCGGTACCGCCATTCAAAGGTGTGGTCCCCCTCTCGCGCCTGGTCCACCATCTTCATTTTCTCGATCAAAGTGACGTCTTCCGGATGGACTCGGCTCCGGATCAATTCAAGCGTCACGGGCACGCCGATCTCGAGCTCGTAGATGCGATAGAGCTCCGCTGACCACGTGACTTCGTCTGTCGCTGGGCACCAGGAATAGCTGCCGATTTGACCAAGACGTTGACCTTCCGCGAGGAATGCCTCGCTGCGCCGCAAAGCCCTCTCTGCTCGCTTTTGTTCGCTCAAATCGAGCACGAACGCGACACCGTCGTTCCCGCCGCTTTCGAAGAGCGCTCCGCCGAGAAGTACAGGCACGCGACTGCCGTCCTTCCGGAGGTACTCCTTCTCGAACGGCTGGAAAGTGCTCGTCGCCTCCAACTCATTGACCGCCCGTTCGTCCCGGTCGTGCCATTCGGCTGGCGTGATGTCCCTCCAGCGCACACGACCGGAAGCGAGATCTTCATGGTCGTATTGCACCATGCGGAGAAACGCTTCGTTGGCTCCGGTGATTGCCCCTTGGAGAGTGAACATAACCATTCCGACGACGTTCGCCTCGACTAGGCGTCGGATCTTCGCTTCCAATCCACTCGCCAGTTCACGGACTTCTGCTTCCGCTTTTTCGCGCTCGGCCACCTGAATCTTGAGCTCTTCTATGTGGGCCAAGGCTTGATAAGCGGAAGACGCAAATTTCCCCAGAGAGGCCATAACTCGGTCATCCTCTGCATCGAACTTGCGGCGGTCGCTGTGCATGATTCCCCATATGGTTCCCACCGCCTTGCCGTCGACATAAAACGGGACCAGCAGGCACTCTTCGGCGGCCGGATTGACTGGCATCAAATAGGGATAACGCCGTTCGAAGTGGGTGAACAGCAGCGTACGATTTTGATCGAGCACGTCTCCGCAAGGCCCGAAATTGCGCGGGGTTCCACCTCCGACGTGGGGATTCCACATGCCGGCGATGGCTGGCCAATAGAACCTCTTACCATCACCGTGCGGCGTTTTACCATCCCGCGTCAGCAGGCTCAGGCCAGCGGAGTCACAATTCGTAATATCCTGGATCGTCTCCGCAAGTGTCCGAAAGATGGTAGTCGGCGAGTCAGCTAACGCACTCACCAGCTTCACGAGGGCCTGGTTCTCCTTTTCGTAATCGGGCGGACGCGATGGGCGGCGGCGCAACTCTTCTGTGCAGAGGATCGATTCCAAAGAGGCGGTTGGAACCGAACTGTCCAAGGGAACATCATGCGATTCGGCAGAGTTGACCATGTTCTCACCTCCATCTGTGCCGTTACGAGGTTCGAGAGCTCAAGCGTTAACAACGGCCATCACACTCTTCAACTTGGGGTCGGACGGCGCCGCCGATTCGGCCGCATCCACGAATTACTACGACTGTTGTTAGGCCGCAGTCATAGCTGCTGGTACGGGCCGGAGCTTCGCGGCCATTCTCACCAGGTCCGCGAGAGAATCAGCTTGCATCTTTTGCATGACCTTGCCGCGGTGCGCCTTCACTGTGATCTCGCTGATGCCGAGCTCCCCACCAACTTGTTTATTCAACCGGCCAGAGACCACCAGTGCCATAACCTGCCGTTCGCGACAGGAAAGAGACGCGTAACGGTCCCGAAGCACTCGCATCTCCGTCTCCCTACTCAAAGCAGTGCGGCTTTGTTCGAGGGCGGCCCGGATGGCGCTCAACAGCGCATCTTCACCGAAGGGCTTCGTCAAAAATTCGACAGCGCCTGCCTTCATGGCTTGGACCGTCGTCGGCACGTCGGCATGACCGGTAATGAAGATGATCGGCATGTCCGTCCGTTCGACAGCGATGCGCTTCTGCAGCTCGAGACCGTTGAGTCCTGGAAGAGAAAAATCCAGCACCAAACAGCTCGGAACGCGAGCTCGTGGACGGGCAAGGAATTCTTGGCCGGAAGAGAAAGTCTCTGGCTGCCAGCCTTCGCAGCGGATCAATAATTCCAGCGATTCGCGCACGGAGATGTCATCATCCACCACGAAGACGATTGGTCCCATTCCCAACCTGGGTGGTGCCCCTAATTGATGGCAAATTGTGTGACTTACACTCATGTTTCACTCCTGATTTTGCCCTCAGCAATCGTTCCTCTGAAAGAACCTTAAGGCTGAACGAATGACTTGTAGAAGCTGCTCGTCGCTAAAAGGCTTGCCTAGGAAAGCGGCAGCGCCCGCCCGCATCGCTCGCTGACGCGAAGCTTTGCTCTCGTATGCGGTGATAAAGATGACAGGAATGCCGCAGCCCGCGGCAGCGAGGTGGCTTTGAAGCTGTAATCCATCTATGCCCGGCATCTGCACGTCAACGATGAGACATGAAGTATCGTGCAAATGGCCGGAATTCAGGAAAGTCTCGGCAGATTCAAAAGCTGCTGCCCGAAAGCCGAAGGACTCGATGAGTAGTGTGGTGGTCCTGCGAACTGACTCATCGTCGTCAACTATCGAGATCAGATTCTCTGTCACTCAGAATCCCTCACCGGTTTCAAGCTATTCGCAGAGGGAGAAAGAATCTATTGGGTGTTGGTGGATTTAGATCCTAAAAAGGACGATGCGGGTAAGCTTTCGCTTACGAGGCCTTTTCCGCGGGTCCTTTGAGCTTTTCGATCATTCTGACCAGGTCGACAAGGGACTCTGCGTGCATCTTCTCCATGGCCCGGCTACGCTGGACCTTCACAGTACTTTCCGCAGTGCCGAGCTCGCCCGCAATTTGTTTATTGAGCATGCCCGACGCAAGCATGGAGATCACCTGCTGCTCGCGAGAAGTCAACGAGTCGAAGCGCTGTTGGAGTTCCATTATTTCCTTCTCCTGTTCGAGTCTGGCACGATCTCGCTCCAGTGCGATTCGAACAGCATCCAGCAGATCCTGATCGCGGAATGGCTTGGTGAGGAATTCAACTGCCCCAGCTTTGATAGCGCGAACACTCATTGGAATGTCGCCATGGCCAGTGAGAAAAACGATCGGAATATGAATCTTTCTCGTTGCAAGCTCCCGCTGAAAGTCGAGCCCACTCAGCCCGGGTAGTCTGACGTCCAGCACGAGGCAACTAGGCGCAGCTGATGGCTTTCTATGCAAGAAGGCGTCCGCTGAGCCAAAGCTCTCAACCTGCAGCCCCACGGTGCTTAAGAGGAACTTGAGCGAAGAACGGACGGATGCGTCGTCATCGACCACAAAGACGATGGAAGCAACGGTCACGCTGCACTCCCGGGACTGACTGGCAGCGTAAAGGAAAACACAGCACCAATGGGAGAATTCGGCATGGCCCAGAGCCGTCCACCATGGTTTTCAATGAGTGAACGGCTGATCGACAAACCCATGCCCATGCCGTTCGCTTTGGTTGTGAAGAAGGGCGTGAAGACACGATCTGCTGCTGATCCAAGGCCATGGCCTGAGTCGCGTACCGCAACCAGTATGTCTCCAGATTGGTCAACCCGGGACTCCACCCAAAGTGCGCGAGGTTGATCTGTAACTGGGATCATGGCTTCAATGCCATTCATGATCAAGTTCAGTAGAACCTGTTGCATCTGAACCCGATCCGCCAACACTAAGGGGAGAGCCTTCGTCAGCTGGCGTTCGAGCCGAACTCGATTTTCATAAAGCTCACGGTCAGCTAGAGCCAACACCTCTTGAATCACGTCGTTCATGTCAAGCCTGTTCTTTTCGACAGGTTCCTTCTTTATGAATCCGCGAATTCGAGCAACAACGGCGCTCGCTCGAGTGCCATCGGCCACGATTTCCTCAAGAGCCCGGCCTAGAATTTCAGGTGTCAGCTTGTCAGCAGCGAGCAGTCTCAGGCAGGCATTGCTGTTATTGGTGACAGCGGTAAGCGGCTGATTGACTTCGTGGGCGATGGATGCTGCCAGTTCGCCCATGGTGGTCAGCCTGGAAACCCGCGCGAGTTCCGCTTGCGTCATCTGCAGCGCTTCTTGTGCACGCTTTCTTTCAATGCCCTGAGCGATCAAGTCCGCACCAGACGCCAGTGTCTCGGTTGTTTCTGGAGTGACCGGTTTCCGAGAGAACATGGCCAGCACGCCCACGGTGCGATCTCCGACGCTCAATGGATAGCCGGCGAAGCTGGCCATCCCTTCTTTCTCTGCCCATGCTCTGTTACTGATTCGAGGATCATTCAGAACATCATTCGTCAGGTGCGCTCTTCGTTCCTGCGCAATCACCCCAATTTTGAATTGTCCCATCGGAATGCGGCTGTGAGGTCCGTCGAGATGTGTGTACATGCCCGCGCTGGCCTGCAGCTCCAACATCTTCCCATCGCCACTCAGAGTCCAAATCCTCGCAAATGCTGCATCAAGATGGCGCACGATGGCTTCGCTGCACTCACCCAAGATCGTCTTCAAACTTCCTTTCTTACCGAAAGCCATGCTCACGTCAGCGCGGACAGCGATCTGGCGCGCGTGCGCTGCTCGCAACTCCTCTGCCTGCTTTCTTTCGCTGATATCGCGGATGAAGCCGGTAAATACCTTATGCCCATCTCTAGATAGTTCTCCAAACGAGATTTCCACGGGGAATTCTTGGCCACTCTTGCGCAGCGCGGTCAGTTCAGTGCCTTGCCAGTTGATGTGCCGCTGGCCTGTAGCCAAATAGCGGCTGAACCCTTTCTCGTGCAATTTCCGCAGGAATTCCGGCATCAATAGGGTCAACGGCTTCCCGATCAACTCCGTCGGATCATAACCAAAGATTCTCACAGTGGCGGGATTGGCAAACAGAATCGCACCTCGCTCGTCAATGCTGATCACGGCATCAGGGGCCGTTTCGACCACGAGGCGATAGTTCTCTTCGCTGTAGCGGAGGGCGGACTCTTCGCGTTTATTGTCGGGAATATCACTGGGAAAGCGTGGCATAACGATCTCGGAGTAAACCAATGATTCCCGGAAGAAACATTTCGAAAATGAGACAGCTCAAAACGGGGACACGTGGATGATCGAGGAGCTGTTGCGCAGAAGCAAAAGTCTCCGGCTGCCATCCTTCACAACGGGTCAGCAATTCGAGCGACTCGCGTACGGATAAGTCTTCGTCCGCAACCAAGACGATTGGTGCGCCTTGCAACATGGGCGGTCCCCCATTTCATGGCCAAGTGTGTGCACCTAAACGCGTGCTTCACTGTGCACAATTGACTGCTGACGCCCCACTGTTGGAGGAATTTTATAATGACAACCCAAAGGAAATCAACGAGATGAGGATCATGTTGCGTTTCACAGCACTTGCTTTGCGAGTTCTGCTCTCGGCCTCTCAGCCCATGTAAGTCTGTGCGAACTCTGCCTCTCATACCAAAGTATCGGCGATACCATCGTCCGATTGTTCATCTCCTAAGCTTCTGTTCTCATCGCTTGCGTGGACCGATTCAATCCGGCTGCGCAGGACCAAACGCACAGGGAGAATGAAAGATGGAGATATCAATGGTCCTCACAGAGAAAGCATCGGTAAATAAGCATTTTGGAGAAGAGCACATCGGATGAAAGGGCTTGCTTACCTGTTGGTTGCAGTTGTAGCGCTTACTGGCGCGGTTATCTACGTGGCTCAAGCCTCTGAACGCTCCGATGGGCAGGCTGATCCGGTTTTCGGAATCAATATTCCTTCCGGATACCGCGACTGGAAGCTGATCTCTGTGGCTCACGAAGAAGGCAACCTCAAGGATCTTCGCGCCCTCCTCGGCAACGATGTAGCGATCGAAGCCTACCGGGAGGGGAGGTTGCCGTTCCCGGACGGGACAATCATTGCACGCCTAGCCTGGAGTTACGTTCCGTCCGAGGAAAACAACAAAGTCTTTGGCCGCTTCCAGTCTTTCGTGGCCGGACCCGCCACGAACGTTCAGTTTATGGTCAAGAACTCCAAGAAATACGCTGCGACGGGTGGTTGGGGGTTTGCTCAATTCAAAGACGGCAAACCTGCGGACGCGGCGCTGCTCAAAAACTGCTTTCCTTGCCACGAGCCTGTCAAGGCTCGTGACTTTGTCTTCACTCTTTATGCACCGTGAGTATGCGGAGATCCCATGAACAATGAAGAATCGTTTGACAATTTGACTTATGCAGACCAAGTACATTTGGCGGAGCGTGAGTTGGCATCATTCATCGGCGCTGTGAAGGAGTTATTCGGTCCGGAACAGGCTCTGCTCTCCGCGGATGACTGGCTTGACGAGTCCGAGTTGATGGATTGCGCGCCTCGATCCACCAGCCGAGATTGGCGGGCCGTCACAGTCGCGGCATCGGCTCGACTGGCAAATCGTGTGACTGGAGCACGGGATCGGCGAACGCCCGCGTCATCGACTGATCAGAAGGTTTCGCCAATACTATCGTCTAATTGCTTCGCATCCGCGCTTCTGGTGTGATCGCGTCATCGCATCCGGTTTCGCTCACCGACGCATATTGAATGGAGGAATCCTTGTGAGACGCATCATATTCTTGTTGATTGCAGTTGCAACAACGGCCGGCCTTGTCGCGCTAGTTTGCCCTGCCCCAGGTCACGCGGACGAGCAATCTGCCCCCTACGTTACCGACATCCCGCGGGGATATCGCGACTGGCAGTGGGTCTCCTCGGCCCATGAAGCAGGCAACCTGAACAGTTTAGGGGGCGTCCTGGGCAACGATGTAGCGCTCAAGGCCTTCCGGGCAGGGACGCTTCCGTTCCCGGACGGCACGATCATTGCTGCTTTGCATTACCGTCACGTCCCGTCGGACGAAAACAACAAAGTGTTTGGCCAGGCCCAATCTTTTGTTCCCGGCGCCCCCACGAACGTTCAGTTCATGGTCAAGGACTCAACCAAGTACGCCGGAACAGGCGGCTGGGGGTTCGGTCACTTCGCGGACGGCAAACCTGGTGACGCGACGTTTATGAAAACCTGCTTCCCCTGCCACGAAAAGACGCAAGCGACCGACCTTGTCTTTACTCGTTATGCACCCTGATGCTGAAAACTAGAGCAAAAACAGAGGAAAAAACCATGAAGCATCCGACTTTTTATCGAACCGCGCAGATCGATGGGCTGTCAATTTTCTATCGGGAGTCTGGTCCGAAAGATGCCCCGACGATTCTCCTGCTGCACGGTCTGCCCTCCTCTTCGCGAATGTTCGAGACTCTCTTCACCCGTCTTTCCGATCGCTATCACCTTGTCGCGCCTGATTACCCAGGCTTCGGTCACAGCGACTGGCCGGACCCGAAAAAATTCGCGTACACCTTCGATCACATCGCGGAAATAATGAATCACTTCACCGAAGCGCTCGGTCTCTCCCGCTTCACCCTCTACATGCAGGATTACGGTGGCCCCGTCGGCTTTCGCATGATCCTGGCTCACCCGGACCGAGTCGAAGATCTCATCGTCCAGGACGCGGTAGCACACAACACCGGTCTCGGCGAGAACTGGAAAACGCGGCGCGCCTTTTGGAAAGATCGCGCTGCCAACGAAAGCGCGCTGCGCACGAATCTCCTGTCGCTTGCAACCACGAAGGCCCGCCACGCGGGGAACGACCCTAACGTGGAACGCCATGACCCCGATCTCTGGACCGACGAATTTTATTTTATAAATCAGCCCGGCCAGGCCGACATTCAAAGCGACCTCTTCTACGACTACCGCACCAATGTCGAGTCCTACCCGAAATGGCAAGCCTGGATGCGCGAGCAGCAACCGCGCCTGCTGGTGATCTGGGGTAAGTATGAGTCTTCGTTCGACCCCTCAGAGCCAGAGTCCTATCGCCGCGATGTCCCCAAAGCCGAAGTCCACATCGTCGATGGCGGCCACTTCGCCTTGGACACGGCCGCAGACGAAATCGCCGCACTGGTCCAAGGCTTCGTCGGTTCCTCACGCCAGGGCTCCGCGGTGCGGCAAGCAGGGTGAAGCCATTTTTTGATCTTGAGAGAACGTTGAGAGAAACGGAAGGAGTTCAACCGTGCGTTCTGATATTGTGCCCGGAGGCATCTTCCCCAACTACGAACTGCCCGATCACACGGGGACGCTGCGCAAACTCAACGAGCTACAGGGTGACGATCCGCTGATCCTTACGCTTTCGCGCGGCCACTACTGCCCAAAGGAGCACCAACAGCATTTGGAACTCGCGGCGTTTTATCCGAAGATCGCGGTCGCGTACACTCAGATCGCAACCATCGCCACCGACGACCACCATACTCTGCAGGAATTTCGAGCATCGATCGGGGCCGAGTGGACTTTCCTTTCGGACCCAGACAGAACCATTCAGAAGGATCTCGACATCCAGGAGTACACCGACCCCGAGCATAATCCGATGGTCCCGCACACGCTCGTGCTCAAGCCGGGCCTCGTAATTTACAGCATCTATAACGGCTACTGGTTCTGGGGACGTCCGTCGGTCATCGATCTTTGGCACGACCTGCGCGCCGTGACCAGTGAAATTCGCCCAGATTGGGATCTGAGCACTCCTGGACTCCGCGAGGCGTGGAACGCGGGTGACCTCTCGCGTTTCCACGGGTGGAACAAGCAGACCAGCGGAGAGAAATGAAGCCGACTGCCTCCCCAAGTCTGTGGCGACCGCTTCGAGTAACGGTTTTTCGCAATCTGCTAATCGCGGACGTCATTTCAGACGCCGGGGCTTTCATGCAGAACGTCGGCGCTGCATGGTTAATGGTCTCACTCGGCGCCGGGCCGATTTATGTTGCGCTGACTCAGACCGCCGCTTCCTTGCCATATTTTCTGCTGGCCCTTCCAGCAGGCTCCGCTGGCGATATCGTCGACCGACGCAAGCTGATTCTTTTCACCGAGTCATGGATGATGGGCGTCGCGTTGATTCTAGCCATCTTGACAATCGCAGGAGTGATGTCGCCATGGATCCTCTTGGTGCTCACATTTGCGCTCTCGGCCGGAGACGCGTTCGAAACGCCGGCCTGGCGGGCGATCCTCCCTGAATTAGTGCCCAAGGAAGACCTGGCAGCGGCTTCTGCGCTCAACGGGATTGAATTCAACCTCGCCCGAGCGGTTGGGCCGGCGCTCGCTGGCGCGATCATATCTGTGGCCGGCGTCGCCACAGCCTTCGTCGCAAATTTCGTATCGTTCTTTGGTGTCATTCTTGTTGTGGCCAGGTGGAAGAGGCCTGTCCGCAAGAGGAGCGCGCCGCCGGAATCTTTTTCGGGAGCTACCGTCGCAGCAATTCGGTACGTCCGGCACTCTCCCGCGATCCTGACGGTATTGCTCAGAACAGGCGTAGCGATGTTCTTCTCCAGCGCACTCTTTGCGTTGCTGCCGACGGTTTCTCGAAGTGTGAACCAGCATGCAACCGGCTATGGGCTCTTGCTTGGCTGCTTTGGTGGCGGTGCGATCATCGGTGCTTTGATCATGCAGTCAGCCCGTGACAGGTGGGCGATGGAGCCCATAGTGTCGACGGGCGTCGTGAGCTTGGGTTTAGTGATTTTGGCGATGAGTGGGTTGCACCGATTGAGCACGCTGGCTGCAGCTATGTTGGTCGGCGGTGCGGCATGGGTCATTTTCATTTCCCTTATCAACGCCCTTGTCCAGAACCTGGCGCCTGATTGGGTAAGAGCACGAGTCCTCGCCATCTTCATTCTGGTTTATCAGGGGAGTTATGCGCTCGGGACCGCGGCTTGGGGCGCCGTCGCGCAACGGTCAGGCGTAGGAACCGCGCTGGTCTACGCTGGAATGGGGACAATCGCCACCGCAGCAATTGCCCTTTTCGCGCAACTTCCCGATTCGACCGCGGATCTGAGTCCCTGGAACCACTGGCGCATGCCCGTAGTCATCGGGGAAGTTGGGGCTGATGTTGAGAAGGGACCGGTACTGGTTACGGTTGAATACACTGTCATTCCAAAACGGACAGCAGAATTTGTAGATGCAATGCATGAATATGGTCGGGTACGGCGTCGCGATGGCGCGTATCGGTGGGCATTCTTCCGCGATACCGAAGTCGCGGATCGTTATCTGGAGATGTTTTTGGTGAACTCATGGGCAGAGCATCTGCGTCAGCATGAGAGACAAACCCAGGCCGACCGTGAGTTGGAACAGCGAATAAACAGCTGTCTTTCTGGAGAACCGATGGTGCGTCATTTGATTGACGCCTATGTGGCAGAAACATGATCGGACGGAGCCCGTCTCGGCCAGGTGTGACACGAGAGCTCTCCAGGCGATGTCCATCTTGTTCCTGTCATTAGCTGGCGTACCGAACTTGGAGCCATTCTTCGGTTCAAACTTCCGAACCAGTCTCGTCCCAAATTCTTTGTCAATTTGAATTGTTGGACTCCCAGAAAAGCAAACCGCCAGTGATTTGTTGTGGGTCTGCAGCAAGCCCAAACAGTTCACCGCACAGTCACACTCGGCCTTCACACGGCAGAGGTCGCTGCTCGGTCGCACAAACAACTGGTATCAGCGTTGCGGCCGAATTTGAGAATTTCGTGCTGTCCGACCCGGGGAAATGAAATGAAGGTGGTCTTTCGTGTTCTGCGAGAAGCTGTTAGGATATTTCTGTAACAAAGATTTGCGAAAGTTTTGCTGATGGTTTTGCCCGGGTTCGCAGAACCCTCGATCGCCCGCCGCAGCCCGTGGAAGGTCTTTTGCGCATGCAAAAGAGCGGGGAAGTGGCCCAGCTTTATGGGCGGTTTATGGGCGGTTCGGACTGGAATACAAGCAATTCGGTCGCTTTGGGCAAGCTGTGCAATTTATGCAAACGGTGCAATGCCGCATAAACACTGGTTATTTCGCATCTCGTTGATTTGGCGAGTGGGGACGTAGTTCAGTTGGTTAGAACGCTGCCCTGTCA
>Ga0210409_10005098_pt1 | contig 13865 bp, 13 predicted proteins | sample IncBWH17MmetaG_FD_161649 | JGI IMG/M metagenome (GOLD analysis project Ga0210409, IMG submission 161649) | Forest soil microbial communities from Barre Woods Harvard Forest LTER site, Petersham, Massachusetts, United States - Inc-BW-H-17-M | ecosystem: Environmental > Terrestrial > Soil >... | reverse complement strand
CGCGAGGCCAGATGGAAGCCAAGTTACGGTTTCGGTGCATATTGATCCGATTCGAGACAAAGACGGCACGATTGTAGGTGTCGTAAACTTTTTTCACGACATCACGGAACGAAAGCAGGCGGAACGAGCGGCGAGTTCGCTTGCTGCTATCGTGGATTCCTCGGACGACGCGATCATCAGTAAGAATCTGGATGGCACGATCACCACTTGGAATTCGGGCGCGGCCCGCATATTCGGCTATACAGCGGAAGAGGCAATCGGCCGCCAAATTACAATGTTAATTCCGCCCGACCGTCTAGACGAGGAAGTAACAATTCTTGATCGTCTCAAGCGAGGAGAACGTGTAGATCATTTTGAGACTGTTCGCGTGCGCAAAGATGGAATAAAGTTGGACATCTCTTTAACGATTTCTCCTGTGAAAGACCGCAACGGCCGTATCGTCGGTGCCTCGAAGGTTGCGCGCGACATCACGGAGCGAAAGCGAGCGCAAGAGGAGCTTCGAATCAGTGAGGAGCGGCTGCGTGCCCTTGCTGCCGGACTCGAAAACCAAGTAGGCGTTCGGACTCATCAACTTGAGCAACGAAACGAAGAAGTCCTCCAACAATCTGACCAACTTCGAGAATTGTCGAGCCGATTACAGCAAATCCAAGATGATGAACGACGACGTATCGCCCGTGAACTTCACGACAGCGCCGGGCAAGTCCTGGTAGCGCTAGGGTTGCAACTTGCCAGCATTACCCAACATGAGGTGAAACCACAGGTTAGAAAGACGGCTCAAGAGAGCCTCGAAATGGTTAGGCAGTTAAGCAAAGAGATCCGCACGGTGTCGTATTTGCTTCATCCTCCGCTGCTGGATGAAAATGGGTTATCGGGAGCGATCCAATGGTACATCCAAGGGCTGGCGGAACGTAGCGGTCTGAAAATTGAGCTACTTATTCCAAAGGACTTCAGGAGGCTACCCCGCGACACGGAAGTCGCGATTTTTCGGATCGTGCAAGAGTGTCTAACGAATATTCATCGCCATTCTAGTAGCAAGACCGCGACGATCCGGCTTTCGACCGATGGCAATGACGTTTCGTTAGAAATTCAGGACGAGGGTAAAGGAATACCAGCCGAGAAGCTGGCCGGGATTCAAACTCAGCGTTCAGGTGTTGGCATTTCTGGGATGCGAGAACGTGTTCGGCACCTTAAAGGCGTTATGAACGTTCAATCCAACTCTAAAGGAACGAAAGTCTCCATTACAATACCGATCACCGTGATTTCCGAATCGGAGAAAAGTCAACACGCGAGCAATGCGAGATAGCTTCCGTTGGATTTCTTGACGTTGGTCTCAAACCGTCCTGCTCAGTCATTTTCAGCGAAAGAGGCTGGTCTTTCTGGTAGGCGTGATCTGACGATATTCATCAATTTCAAACCACACCGATCTATGTTGTTCCTCTGACTCTGGCTGGACCGCTCAGAATTAATGGCAGCGATATACACAGTTTACCTTATTTGTTAATAGAGTTTTTGCGCGTATAAGAGTTGATAGTTCCCCAGGGGTCAAGCGCACCGCTCCGAGGAATGGACTTGGAGGGTACCATGGCACGCTGGGTATTGGCTTGTCCTGATTGCGACAAGGATTTCACTCACAGTGAGATCTCCGAAGGATCATTCGACCCTGATCCCTTCACAGGTTCTGTGGTAAAACCGAAATTTCCAGACGATGGCCAGAGCATAGTCTGTCCAAATTGCAAGAGCACGTCCGTATACCAGCGTTACCAGCTAACCTATCGAGCTTCGTGATGCCTTTAAGCGAGGGCAATGCAACCAAGTCCATAGACGGTGACGGCCTGTGTAGAAGGAAAAAGGACGAAGCACATGGCTGGAATGCTAAGGTTCTGTTCGTCCGAGGCACCGTAGTGAAGGAATCCAACGTAGCAATCGAGAAACTACAGCGAATCCAACAACTTTTCGGGGGAACTCGGGCGAACGAAGTCAGATGCTTCCGAATACGAATCACTCCTGGCAAATATTCGAGAGCTGTCCACAGAATATTAGGCGCTCATTGACTCCGTTAAGAAGCAGGAAGGATCAAAGAAACAATCGGCATGATTGCTGCTCCAACGGACCTGTGCCCAAATCCTGCTTCGACATTCTGCTTGCCAGAAGTGTGGATGCGATGAGACCACTGATCCCCGACGGCCATATCCGATGCGGGGTTTGCAGATCTAACTGCTCCTCCGTCTTGATCGGCACCAATCGCATCCTTGGACGTTGCACCGCCTCGGCGATCGCTTCCGCGTCCAGGAAGTCACTCTTGTTAGTCTACACGTAAGGCTTGACATATTGCGCTGCCATCAATCGCACTTCGTGCCCTTGCTCGCGCACGGCCCGCCCCCAAAAGTGCGATCCACTGCAGGACTCCATGCCAAGCAGCTGCACCTCTAAATTCGCGGGGAATGCCAGCAGTTGTGTGCGAGAACATTTTTTTTTCGGATCGCCACCCTGCCGGATGAATCCAGTCCCACCAAATGAAAAACCGTCTTGCCCAAATCAATACCGATCACGTGTAGTTTCATGGGAGGCCTCCTTCCTCGCAGGCTATACAGTTAAAGTTCCTGCGGTGGACCATCCCATTATGTGGCTTTCCCCCCCCTATCCCGCAACCTTCAGATTGCCTCCTTCATGTCTGGAGGGAATGGCCCGCTTATTTCGGTTCAGCGTCATCGAACAGAGAAGCATCATGGCGAGAGCGCTGCGGCTACAATCCCTTTGCCGTAAAGGCTTAGTTTAAATCCCAAGGCGGCACGCGCCCGGGAGCAAGGGCCGCCTCCCTAGGGATCATCAAACTTTTGATGCAAGTCCAATGCGAATGAGGGATGCAAGCCAGTGCCCGTAATCTTAATCGGGAGTGATGTGCCTCCGCCACTCATCTTGAAAAATGGGTCGGCGAGTTTCAGAAAGAACGACTTCGCTCCGCTGGTCATTTGCGACAGCTTGCCATCGAGCAGAAGGTTTCCGTGGAAATCGAGTTGCTGGCCTTTCAGATCGTAGGAACCGCTTAGTTCAACCGAGGCCCCTATTACTTTGAACGTTAATTTTGAAAATGTAGCTCGCCCATCCTTTACGACGAGATGGCCTCGCAGGTTTGAGAGAACGTTCTCTATGTTCTCGTTTTTTAGCTGCCCTTGGCCTCCGCGGCTGAGCGCATCAATCTTGCCTTGTGTGCCGGAATCTGTGAAGTGAGCACCCTGTACCCCGAATTGTCCATCCACCATAAGCCGGTCCAGAACAGTACTGTCCCCAGGAGGAATATCAATTTTGCTTTGCATGGTGATCGGACCGGTCATGCTTGGTTTATCCATATTGGCCACAAGGTAGATCATGTCCTCGACCCGGGCGTCGTTGATCCGGGCGTCGAGCGTGACGCGCCGACCCTTCATGCCTACCGCTCCAGCGATCAAGCCATTAGCGTCCACCGAGGAATTCAGGAAATGGGCATGTACGGATTTCAATTCGGTGTCTCCGTTTGTGCCATCCACCAGGGCTAGGTAGTGAGTCGTCAGGTGCACAGGCTTCCTGCTCGAAATGAGCGCGAAGTCAGGTATGTTCGTGTCGCCCTCCACACTAATCTCTCTGAGGACGCCTGCATATTTTCCATTCGAGTCAAGAAAGCCAGAGAGACCCCGAATCGTGGCCATATCCGCGTGTGAGAAGTGAAATGCTCCGGAGACGGGTGTTTCGGCCGGATCGTCTGCCTCCCAAGGCCCGAATTGCCCGTCAGTAGCGATCTCCCCGAAGGGCTTTGGATTGGTGAGCACCGCTTCAAAGGGCGCAGGAACTTCGAATGAAAACGAATGCATCACTAAGGAATGAATCTGGAGCGTGAGCGGTAGTCTACCCGGTTTGTTTGGAGCCATCTCAATCGTCGCGTCGGCCAAAGTGACCTTGCCGATGACCACGGAACTCGGCTTCTTGCGTTCAATCGGCGGCTTTTTCTCCTCTCTCACATGCGGCCTCGTTGGGACATGGATCTGTAGCCCATCGAGATGCACGACCGAGATGCGCCTAGGTTTGAGCAAGATTCCGCCGATGTTTGTGGCTAGAGTGAGTTTGGAGATTTGTATCAAAGGCGGGACGTCAGTGCGGCCCTTCTGGCGGAGCAAGACTCCGCTCGCCACCAACGAAATACGGGGGAAAACCGATACCTCGATTTCCTGCATCTGGACGTCGCTGGCGAAATACTCACTCAATTGGTTTTCAACGCTCTGCTTCAAGAGTGGCGGAAGGACGAAGGCCAAAACAATCAGGCCGCAGATCATGGCGACACCAGCAATCCCGATACTGAAAAGCACGATCGTGTGTCTTCTGTCGGGAACCACGTTTCTCTCCTGAGCCTGTTGGCGCTGAAATCTGGAGATTGCCACCTCAGCCTGCCGCCGCTGCCAACGCCGCCCCCCCAATTTCTTAAAATGATCTTCGCCCTATTTGGTCCTCCTCCTTTCATTGCAGCAATTCGGATTGCCGGACAAGCGTTTGACAGATCTCTCCCCCGCTTTGATCTTTAATATTGTTGCCAAATGTTCTTATCGAACTTCAATCCATGAGAAGGGGTGAGAACGAGAGAAGTGGACCATGCTCGCTGGCGTGCAGTTTCCCAACAACTCTCGTCCCCGGCCTGATTCCCCGATGGCACCTGCGGGACTAGAAACGAAATTGGGGTCCGAAGGAAACTTTCCAGTTGTTATGGGCCCCGTTCACGAAAATGATCTCGTCTCCTACTTCAAGCCGCAGGCCGATGGGGCCCAGGAATGCCTCGACTCCGCCGCCCGGATAGAGGGTTGCATCCACGTTGTTCGTTCTGAGGTTATCCACACTACTTACAAATGTGGAAAATGAGGCTGGGGTTGGATCAAAACGAAAATTTGTAAATCCGCCTTTCACCGTTACAAACACGCGGACAGGCCCGGACGTCTGAATCTTTGGACCGAACAGGCCGTGCAGCACCCTAATGTTGGAATCTACCGAAGTGACTGTCCCTCCTGTCGTATCCGTAAAACCTTCGGTGAAAACCCGGTTGAAATCGTATGACATTTCCGCTTCGATTTGTACGTGCTGGGCGACGTTGAAAGCGGCTCTGCCGCCTAGCCCAACAAAGTTTGACCCAGTTTCCCCTAGTTTGAAGTAATCGACAAATGCGCCGACTTCGGCGTGGTTTTGAGCGTGGGCGATGGGTGTAAAGCCCATGCCAGCAACTAGAATTAAGAATGCAATTCGTCTCATCATTTCCCCCATAAGAATGAAAGTGAAGATTAGTTTCCTCACTCTGCTGCGTAGGTATCCGTTCGGCAAATCCACATGCCGTCTTCGACTGTAGTGCCTTGCGTAGAAGCACGCTATCCAGCGGTTCTTGTAACTAGCCTTAAACTTTTGTGTATTTGCCGCGCCAGATATATGCCAGGGAATTTGCGGCTATTGTCAAAGCGGAAAAAAGCAAGTGAGACGCCGGCGCTAATCCGCATGAGTCGGAGCAGACAATCAAAGCGCAGTGGGGATCAGGGTCGCAAACATGGTACAAGCCTTCTAAACAAGTGAGGAGGAAGGAGAGGCCATTTGTCCCGTGGATGGGCAGTGAAATGGCCTCTTGGGGCGAGAATTGCACGTGAGGGACGATCGGAGATCGGACCAATTGCTTTAGGGATCATGAATCGCTCTTTGAAATAGGCACATCGATGCCCAAGGCGGTCGCCAAGTCGATTTGATGCTCCTGCTCCTGCATCAGGATTTCACGGATATGCTCCGCCATCGCATATTCGCCCAGTGCATCACATTGGCGAACACGTTGGCGATAATTTCGAATTGTCTCCGTCTCATTCTCGAGGTCAAAGCGCAGCATTTCCTTGGCTTTTTCAGAAGTGCGCACTTCCTTTGGATGGATAGCGGGCATTCCACCAAGATAGTCAATCTGTTTGGCAATAATCAGTGCATGGCTCAGCTCTTCCTGGGCGTGCTTTTCAAGCTCGGCGGCAACGTTCATGTATTCGGCGCCCTTGAGGACCTGCGAGTAAACAACGTAAGAGATGATTGCCTGGTATTCGCGAGCGAGGTCTTGGTTCAAGAATCGAATCAGATCTTCTCGCGAAGTCACGGTTCCTGCCTTTGCCGGTTGATTCGTTCGAGCCATGATTCACCTTGTGTTAAGTTGAGGGAGCGAAGCGCCCTGCCCTTGCAAAGGCGCTTCGCCCCAATCAGCACAACGCTATTACAATTATTGGTGCCCGGCTCGATGCGCTCGTTGCTCTTCCCGGTCCTCGGCTTTCAAGGTTTTGACAAATTCGTCCGCCTGGTGTTCTGCCACTTCCTTGGCAATCCCGTAGCGTTCCTGAATTCTTCCAACAAGCTGTTGGCGTCTTCCATCGATGACATCTAAATCGTCATCGGTGAGTTTTCCCCATTTTTCCTTTGCCTGACCTTTGTATTGCTTCCATTTCCCTTCGACTTGATCCCAATTCATAGCCCGCCTCCTTGGACCTCGTGTTTGGTTGAACCCATTTCAATTTAACCGCGTTGTTCTCGTGCACCACGGTCTGCCAATAGCAGACAACATTGGTGCGCCGAAACAAATACCGTGGACTATTGACTCTCACGGGAAGATTCGAGTATCGGGCGAGAAATCGGAACGAAAAAAGATTGGATGGTCGAACGCTTTTCTCACGGAACATTACACGTTTCTACTGTCATGACCCGATATCTATTTCGCTTTTGCAGGTTTAGCGTGGAAACACCATCTGATGATTACGAGAGCAAACGGGAGTGGAGCAAAGATGACCGATCTCCCGCATATCAAGAAACTCAAACAATCACGGACGAAAGAGATTCTTTGGAAACTCGGTCCCGGCTTGATTACCGGAGCGGCCGATGACGACCCCAGTGGGATTGCGACCTATTCGCAAGTCGGCGCGCAATTCGGCTACGGCATGCTTTGGACCACGGTCTTTTCCTTTCCCTTGATGGCGGCCATACAGGAAATCAGCGCGCGTATTGGCCGTGTGTCTGGCATCGGAATCGCCGGCAATATTCGCCGCCATTACCCAAAACCCTACTTGTACGGCATCGTCTCGCTTCTATTGATCGCGAATATTTTCAATATTGGAGCGGACATCGGGGCGATGGGCGCAGCCGCGGGACTCATATTTCCCGGACCGCCGGCACTCTTCGTCATGGTCGCGGGGAGTGTTTCCCTACTTATGCAAATCCTGATTCCATACACAAGCTACGTGAAATATTTGAAATGGCTGACGGTGGCGCTTTTTTCTTATGTGGTCACGGCAATCATCCTGCATGAGCCCCGATGGGAAGCGATTCGGGCAACACTCCTGCCAGGTTTTTCACTTCACGGCGGATACTTTACGGCCCTCATCGCGATTCTGGGAACGACGATAAGCCCTTACTTATTTTTCTGGCAAGCTTCCGAGGAAGTCGAAGATGTCACCCTCAATCCCTGGGAACAGCCGCTTAAGGAGGCGCCCAAACAGGCGCCCGCGCAATTTCAAAGGATTCGGTTCGACACATTTCTAGGAATGGCTTTCTCAAACCTTGTGGCGTTCTTCATCATCCTTACGGCTGCGTCGACACTGTATTCTCATGAGATCCGGGACATTCAGACGGCTGACCAAGCCGCCCGGGCGTTAGAACCCCTCGCCGGGAAATTCGCATCCTTCATTTTTGCTATGGGAATTGTGGGCACCGGGTTGATTGCGGTTCCTGTGCTTGCAGGATCCGCGGCCTATGCCGTCAGCGAAGTATTCCAATGGACGGCGAGTCTGGAACAAAAACCCCGGCGTGCGGTTGGGTTCTACGCGACGATTGGCATCGCGACATTCATGGGACTTCTTCTCAACTTCATACATTTGAATCCGATTAAAGCGCTCTTTTTCTCGGCGGTACTCAATGGCGTTGTAGCGGGGCCCGTGATGGCCTTCATGATGTTCCTGGCGAGAAACCCTAAAGTTATGGGAAAATTTACGCTGCCAGCGTCCTTGCACGTTGCCGGATGGGTAGCCACCGTCGTAATGGTCCTGGTGTCGATGGGAATGTTCGCAACAATTTCCCCATGACGCCATCTCTTTGGTCAAGCCTGGTAGCCAGGAATTATGATCTTTTTCTCAACGGCAAAGTTCCGCGAAGAAAGCATGAGCGTAGTGTTAAACCCTCCACCTGTAACGACTCCAAGCTTAGTATCGGCGGCCTTTTCATGCCTACATCGAAGTTCGCAGAGGTATACCCGAATTTGAGTATTTTGTCGAATCAAAATAGAGTCTAAAAAATGTTCAATAAACTGCGACTCGAAGGGTTGTAATCCCGGTGTCTCAGAACTGGCGCTTTGCTTTCAGAATTGTTTACAAGTTTCATGAACTAGAGAGCTTGAATTTGGAGGAGTAAAATGAAAAGCGCTTCTATCGTCGGAATCTTGCTGATTGTTCTCGGAGTGATTGCCCTCACGTACCAGGGGATCACTTACACCACGAAGAAGAAAGTGCTAGATATCGGCCCAATCCAGGCGACAAAAGAAGAGCACAAGACCATCCCATTGCCTCCAATTCTCGGCGGGATAGCACTCGTGGGAGGGATCGCGCTTCTTATCACGGGTGGCAAGAATTCATAATCAGGAGTACCTCCATTAATTCGCCGTGCGCTTCGCGACGTGGTAATGACGGAAGGCAGTTTATGAGCTAATACCGTCAATGCCTTAGAGGTAGTGAGAATTTTCCGGGGTCATAGTATGGCCGCAACGAGGGGACAGTTGTCTTGGCTTGGACAATCGCTCCAATATTCCCCACTTAACACGGCCCCTCGGTAAAACCTTCGCCCGAACTACATGGAACTGTTGATTGTTGATTGTCCCAGCTTTCTTCATCCTGAATGCCTATATAACGGTCCGTGAGTCAGAGGAATCGCGGCCCAAGCTGATAAATGAAGAGGCCGATCAATCCTTGCAAGGTCAGAAGGCCATGATGACCGAAAGAACGGATGAAACGAAGAAGCCTGATTGCAGCTGTGAAATCATTTCATTCATCGTTATCGTCGTTTTAAGCGAGCTGAGTCACTTCTGGTACATCGCAATCGCCTTTTGCTTTGCGGCACTATGTTGGGGAGTGATCGTCATGCTCGGAAGATTGGCGATTTTCGCCGCCAGTAAGGTTTCGTGGCGTCTCCGCGTAAGTCATGCAACTGATAGAAAAGCCGGCGATATCGGAAGTCAGGTGTTTCAGCCTTCCAAAATACGCCAGAGCTTGGATTGTTAGCTCCGTGGAGAAAGGCCACGATGGATGCGTACCGGAAACGCGTGGCACCCGGAAATTGAATTCGGGATAAGGAGGTCACTCATGTTGCGTTGGACGCTCATTTTTCTTGTGGTCTCGATCATAGCGGCAGTATTTGGTTTTGGTGGAGTTGCGGCGGCTTCAGTCGGGATCGCCAGAATTTTGTTCTTTCTCTTTTTGATTCTCTTTGTGGCCTCACTGTTAGCAGGCCTAATTCGGAGAGCGTGACAGAGAGGACGCAGAAAAAGCCCGGCTGGGCATTCGCATAAGCCTTATGTTTTCACTTATGTAAAAAACATTCAGGTTTGTTGAATTAGTTTGAGGCAGAAACCTTTTGAACTTTGGAGGAACTGAAAATGAGAATGTTATTGCGAGTTTTGATGGCGGTTATGGTGATTTCAACGGCGGTATCAGCGGCCGATAAAGATGATAAAGCGAGGGCGAAGCAGGAAGAACGATTGCAGAACTCCGGGACCGTCATGGGCGAGATTCTGAACATCCCGGACGACGTCCCTCAGGATCTCCTTGATAAGGCGAAGTGTGTCCTCGTCATTCCTTCCGTCTTGAAAGCGGCCTTTATAGTGGGCGGAAGCTATGGTCGGGGAACCCTGGTGTGCCGAAGCGGAAAATCTCTTTCAGGAACGTGGGGAGCCCCTGCCATGTTTGTTTTAGAGGGTGGAAGTGTTGGATTCCAGATCGGGGGGGAGGCTACGGATTTTGTATTGCTGATCATGAATGATCACGGTGCAAACAGCCTCTTGCACAGCAAGGTGAAACTCGGGGGGGATGTGTCCGCAGCGGCTGGGCCGGTAGGCCGCACCGCGGAAGCAAACACGGATGCTTATTTGCGGGCGGAAATCCTTACTTACTCTCGCGCCCGTGGGCTATTTGCGGGAGTTTCCCTTGAAGGCGCCTCCTTACGGCCTGACGAAGAAGGTAACGACGCGCTCTATGGCCGCAAGATTAGTGCGAGTGAAATCGTGCTCGGCCCTTCGCCGGCGATTCCATCCTCGGGTCAACATCTGGTTTCGTTGTTAGAAAAAGCTTCGCCTACCTCAAGAGCGCATAATTGACCCCTGCCAAACGGGGGAAGGTACTGAGCTGCCTTCCCCCTCCTTCCCATTGGTGCGTTTAGCGCAGATGCTTCTCCGCGCGAGGCGGAGGGAACATGATCTGCCTTCAGTTCATTCGAGTTCACGACCGCAGGGGAATGAGCCGCGCGCGAAGAACGCGAATTTCTCTTTCTACAATTTCCCGCTTGGGCAAGTACCCCTCTCACTCGATTGTCTAAATTGATGGTCAATCGTAACTTCAATACGGCTTCGCACTTTGAATTCTTTTGAGGAGATGAATATGCGAATCACGAAGGCAGTACTTTTCATGCTGCTGCTCCAACCCATTCTGGGAGGTGCACTGGCCGGTGCCAGCCAGGAAGCTCAGACCCATAGAGGGGCTAGATATAACGACGATTATTTGAAAAAGGAAGTGCGGCACGAATTGACAATGGTGCCGTGGTACTCCGTTTTTGACATCCTCCAATATAGCGTTAGCGGGACCGAAGTGACCCTTACTGGAGCCGTTGTCAACCCTACGGTGAAAGCGGACGCTGAAAACGCGGTCAAGCACATTGAAGGCGTTGAGAAGATCAATGACCGGATCGAAGTGCTACCGCCGTCTCCGATGGATGACCAGATCCGGCGCGCCGAATACCAGGCGATTTATTCGCAGGGTACTCTTTCGCGCTATGGGATCGGATCACTTCAATCGATTCACATCATCGTCAAAGGCGGCCACGTGACGCTTGAAGGCAATGTAGACAACGAAGCGGATAAAAACGCCGCAGGTATCTATGCGAACGGTGTGCCAAATGTTTTTTCAGTCGCAAACAATCTGGTCGTAACCGGGGGGAAATAGCGGGCAGTTCATTGAAGCCATTAGCCGCGCGAGCCAAGGCGGAACCTTGGCCTTTCAATAGGTTGCACGGTTAAGAAAGTAGCTCGCTCAGCGAAGAATGGCGAGGATTGGATGTTCGATTCCATCCTCCGCTAGTGGATTGTTGAGCCAAATGATGTCGAAAACTCATCGACTAGTTTGGCCAAGCGCGAGGAATATAGGGATCGATACTCAGAATTGTTCCCCGCACCCGGAATCTTGGAACTCCGCTTCGCTCTCCTCTCCTTCTGTACCAGACAATGCCAATCCTAGATACTGTATCGCGTGTATTGTCTCCATCCCCTGAGGATTTTATGATCGAACCTAGGGAGAGGAGGATTGGAAGCTAAGAAGAGGGCTGGCCTTCAGCTTCCTCTCCCGATTTCTCATGAAACCATTGGGGGCTAAGTCGCGCAAATCGAATATACGCAAGGAAAGAGGTTTTTGAATCATGCCTCTCATTCAAATAGTTCTTCTTCTAATCATCGTTGGCGTCGTGCTTTAGTTAATTAATCAATACGTTCCGATGGCGGCTTCTATTAAATCCATCCTGAATGCCGTGGTGGTTGTCGCGGCGATTATCTGGCTCTTGAATGTATTCGGACTTCTTTCCACCACCCTAAAATTCACCTTGGTTAAATACCGCGGCGGCATAACTCCACAGATTCGCTTGAGACATAAATATATCCAAGACACATGAACACCGCACTCTTAAGAATCCGCGCTGCCGGTCGTAAGACTGTCCGATTGCTCCTCGACAATTGACCGGGATGGCTTGCGAACTCTGTCCTTCCTACAATGCTATGGATTCACCCTTCAGATTGGGGATCTGAACGCCTGAAGCGATCGCAGAAGTGTATTGAGGGCTCCAAATCAATAAGACAATGAGACTATAAATTCCCAGGGTTGTTCCCAGCGGGATGCTGGAAAGAGAAAGGAACGCCGCAGTGATGGCCAGCGTTCGTGCGGACCGGCTTCCGGCAAGAAGAGCCAATCCGGCACAGACTCCAAGAATTCCGCAGACTGCCGAGATCGCGACCAAGAGCCCGTAAAGGAAATGAAAAATATTCATCAAACTAAATGGGTCGGGGACTCGACCAAGAAGCGCGCCAAACATCAATGTGGCGGTATTGCTGAAGAGGGCCAGCCACACTGCGGTGACAAGGCGAAGGATACCGTACAGTACCCAGCAAATACCTAAAATTCGGAGATGCCTGGTTAAACTTTGAGCGACGTGATCGTCACCGGTCATGAATGGTCCTCCTCTCGAATAGATGGATCTGCGCCTAAGCACGCTCGACAATTATCTTGAAGAAGTAGCCTTTTGTCCTTTAACCTCCAACTCATTCACCACTTGTTGCACGTTCGGGACATTGGAGGCGATGGTCTCGACTCTGGAACGCTTGGTTTGAGAGTTTACGTCCCCCTTTAAGGTAACGACGCCGTTTTTGACGTCGTATTTCACGCCCTTGTCGAGCTTGGATTGGACAAGCGCGGCATCCAGATTGTTTTCGATTCCTTTGTCCAAGTCTGAATTCACGGTTTCGGTTTTATGGTCGCCAACGGGGGGAATCACAGCGATTTCGTCGGCAACAACCTGCCCGGCAGCATGCACCTTCGCAATCGTTTCTGCTTGTGACTTCTCAGCACCAGATCCGACGTGTCCGCCCAGCGTTACGACGCCTTTATCACGATCCTGGCTTACGCTGACATCACCGAGGTGGGCCAGATCCAAATCCTTTCGGATATTGTCCGATACCTCCGGCGATTTAGTCGAGCGAGTGGAACAGCCGAGAGCGAGCATTCCAATTGCTAAGACAGCCAGAAGACTCGCAAGTTTCTTCAGTGATTTCATAAATTACTCCCTAGTTTGGAAGTCAGTCAAAGATAGACAGTGATTCTAGTGCGCTTTGCCTCTGCAGCCGGGGTGGCCACACCGGCAATCAATATCCGGTGTTTCTTCCAATGCTGCACATTGCGAACTGCAGTACTTTTCCGACTTCGTAGTACAGGTACATGGTGGATGCGCGCATTTCTTAGCATCGTCAACGGCCATGGGTTCCTCCTTGATGTAGGATTCGTCTTATGGACTAGCGCTCCTGCGAGCAAAGTGGAGGATGAGCGAGATCACAGCCAGGACTAGCAGTAAGTGGATCAGCGCTGATGCGACGTGAAAAACAAGAAATCCTCCGAGCCAGAATACGAGGAGGATTGCAAAAACAGCGATGAATATCGGTGACTCTCTCATTTGAGGCTGACTCCTTCACTCTGGCGAAAATCGAATTCCAGCAATCTACTTGCCTATATACGTGAATGGAATGCTACGCCGATGTCTGGGGGCCGCCCATATGCGGAACACTTGATTCGCGTGGGGATTTCACCTGAAGCAGGCATTTGGAGCATACGTAAAAGTCAGGGATTGCGAGAGCGAATCCAAAATCTTGTCATGAGTCTCGGCGTACTGTTTTGGAAATCATGTTCGATCAAGCCTTTGTGCTCCCTACGATGCCGGCAATCTTTTGCAAGAATGTCTATCAATTTTCGCCGCAGTTCTTCCATGTCCTCTGCAAGCCTAAAATCATCTCTCGATGCACCACAATATCCAAAACCGAATCGAGCGCCACACAA
>Ga0210409_10005097_pt1 | contig 13866 bp, 14 predicted proteins | sample IncBWH17MmetaG_FD_161649 | JGI IMG/M metagenome (GOLD analysis project Ga0210409, IMG submission 161649) | Forest soil microbial communities from Barre Woods Harvard Forest LTER site, Petersham, Massachusetts, United States - Inc-BW-H-17-M | ecosystem: Environmental > Terrestrial > Soil >... | reverse complement strand
CGTCGCTCAACGGATAAAAGGTACTCCGGGGATAACAGGTTTATCGGGCCCAAGAGTCCACATCGACGGCCCGGTTTGGCACCTCGATGTCGGCTCGTCGCATCCTGGGGGTGAAGTCGCTCCCAAGGGTTGGGCTGTTCGCCCATTAAAGCGGTACGCGAGCTGGGTTCAGAACGTCGTGAGACAGTAAATTCCGTTGCTGTCTATAAATTCGGCTATATGCTGGAAACTCCGAGTATCCGGCGCTACTCGTCTCCCAGGTGGAGGCAGTGAAAATGCGTCCGGTGCGGACAATCAGCAGGAAAGACCGACCATAAATATGTGGTCGGAATCCTCAGAGACTATACGCCGAACACGAAGATTGATGCCTTCGTGAAGATATAGTCCGAGCTGCATGGCGACATGCAGAGTCAGGTAGAAATGTCCTGACCCTCACGCTCGATTGGCGTGGGAGTAACAAAACTGTCGGTCCCTATCTGCCGTGGGCGTTGGAGAATTGAGAGGATTTGTCCCTAGTACGAGAGGACCGGGATGAACGCACCTCTGGTGTATCTGTTGTCCTGCCAAGGGCATAGCAGACTAGCTACGTGTGGATCGGATAACCGCTGAAAGCATCTAAGCGGGAAGCCGGCCTCGAGATGAGTTCTCCCATCCCCTAGAGGGAGTAAGACCCCTGGTAGACCACCAGGTTGATAGGCCGGATCTGGAAGGACGGTAACGTCCGTAGGAGACCGGTACTAATGGGTCGAGGGCTTGACGGATTTTTGATTCCCCGGTAACGGGGAGTGATACCCGCTGTGGCGCTGTGCAGTTTTGAAGGACCCGAGACGCGTGGTCTCTCACGTTTTTCCGGTGGCCTTGGCGAGGGGGAAACACCTCTTCCCATTCCGAACAGAGAAGTTAAGCCCCTCAGCGCCGATGGTACTTGGCTCGCAAGGGCCTGGGAGAGTAGGACGCCGCCGGTTTCTTCGCCACACACGCGAGCCGCCCACTCGGGCGGCTCGCGGTCGTATGGCTCACCCCGTCGCGAACGGGCGTCGACCGCATACGCGATTGTGCGCCCGCCCACCGCGTCGCCAAAACCTCACGTGGGTTCCCGATTGTGGACTACCGGCTACGATACCCGCATGTCACGACTAGCCGGGCTCTACGCCCGTGTCAGCCCCAAGCTCGCCCACCGCCCCGGAAGCACGCTCGCGACACGCGCTCACGCACGCATTCACCGGGCCACACGCGGACGGATCGGTGGACGCGTCCTCGGTGCCGACGTCCTCACCCTCCGTACCACAGGACGGCGCAGCGGCCAACCACGCGACTCACCCATATTCTACATTCAAGATGGCGGTAGCTATGCCGTCGTCGCATCCAACGCTGGCTCACGACGTCCACCGGCCTGGTGGCTCAACCTGCAAGCACAGCCACAAGCCGAGGCCAACATACGCGGCGTCGTCCACCAGATCCGTGCGCGTCCCGCAAGCGACAGCGAGACGGCGGCACTATGGCCCCGTTTCGTTGCCATGTACGCCGGCTATGACCACTACCGGTCGATCGCCACGCGCTCGATGCCCGTCGTGATCCTCGAGTCGCGCTGAAGATCGCCTTCGCGCAAAACTTCCAACTCGCGCAAAAGATCGCCGTTGCGTGTTGCGTCACGCCTGCCGCGGTCTCGCCGCGGCGAGACCGGACACAGACACACCTGCTCGCGCGGCGCCCCGGCCCCCTGGCGCCGTGCACCCACACGACTCCGCAAGGCCACCCTGTGCGGATGAGCGCCACATGAGATCTCCTCCGGTGGCGCTCTGCGTGCACAGTGCGCCAACCCCTCTGTCTGCTCCATATGGCCGGCCTCCCAGTCGCGGCCATAGTCATCCTCGAGCAGCAGAAACGAGCGGATCAATCGCAACGCGCCGGCAAGGCGCCGCGCAAGCTGTGGTGTGTCATGCGATGAGAACATGTGTTCGTACTGTAGGCAGGGCTTCGGACAGAACCGACGCGAACAGGTGTACGCATCGGTCCGATGCCGGCAGCGTGGGCGCGTGATCGGCTTGGTTATGCGGTTTGCGGGCCATCCAGAAGTGCAATGAGAGTTGCAGGTGTGGCCCGTGCCGTAGTCGGAGGCGATCGCGTTCTCGCCCGCCCGCGCCCGCCGTCGCATGCGCTAAGCGTCGCGAGCAGGGTCTCGGCAACCCCGCTCGAACTACACCACGGAGATGGCTGTTAGGCTTGCCAAGCGCCCCACCCCGGAACCGTCCACGTTTCCTCGCAGGCGCATCCAGCTCATGGAGAAGTTCGTCATCGAAGGCGGCGTCCCGCTCTCCGGCACCCTGACTCCCGCCGGCAACAAGAACGGTGCCCTGCCCATCCTCGCCGCCTGCCTCCTCACCGAGGAGGAGATCGTCGTGCACAACGTCCCCCGCATCCGCGACGTGGAGGCCATGCTCGCGATCCTGGCTTCGCTCGGCGTCTCCATCGAGTGGCGTGGCCCCAACGAGCTTGCGCTGTGCGCCGCGGGCGTCCACCAGGTGGACGTCGACCCGGAGCTCGCCGAGCAGATCCGCGCCTCGTTCCTGCTGGCGGGCCCGCTCCTCGCGCGCTTTCACAGGGCCGTAATGCCGCCCCCCGGAGGCGACGTGATCGGCCGCCGCCGCCTGGACCCACACCTCGATGCCTTCCGCGCGATGGGAGCCACAGCCGAGTGCAACCGCGAGATCCTCCTCAGCGCTCCCCGCGGGCTGCGTCCCACCGACGTCTTCATGGACGAGCCCTCGGTCATGGCCACCGAGAACGCCCTCCTCGCCGCCGCCCTCACGCCGGGCACCACCGTGATCGGAAACGCCGCCTGCGAGCCCCACGTCCAGGACCTCGCGCGCATGCTCGTCAAGATGGGCGCCGACATCCAGGGGATCGGCTCCAACCTGCTGGCCGTGGGCGGTGCCAAGCGGTTGCACGGATGCGAGCACCGCGTCGCCCCCGACCACATCGAGATCGGCTCGTTCATGGCGCTCGCCGGCGTCACGGGGGGCGAGCTGCGCATCAAGGACACCGTCCCGGGCGACCTGCGCATGATCCGCCTCGTGTTCGAGCGCCTCGGATTGTGCACCCAGCTCGATGGCGACGACGTGATCGTGCCAGGATCTCAAAAATTGGTGGTGCAGTCAGACGTGGGGGACTACAAGGGCAAGATCCAGGACGGGCCGTGGCCCGCATTCCCGGCCGATCTGACCTCGATCGCCGTGGCCCTCGCCACCCAGGCCGAGGGCTCCATCCTCGTGCACGAGTGGATGTTCGAGAACCGCCTCATCTTCACCGACAAGCTGATCCTGATGGGCGCAGACATCGTCATGTGCGACCCCCACCGCGCGATCGTCACCGGGCCGCGCCGCCTGCGCGGAGAGCGCGTCGAGTCCCCCGACATCCGCGCCGGCATGGCGATGCTCCTGGCCGCCCTCTGCGCGGAGGGGCGCTCTGAGATCGGCAACATCCGCCAGATCGACCGCGGCTACGAGCGCATCGACGAGCGCTTGCGCGAGCTGGGGGCGCGCATCGAGCGGGTGGCCACCGAGCCGGTACACGCCTAGCCGCGCACCGCCATAACCGGATGATCCACCCGATCCCCAGCGGCACCCGCGACGTGCTCCCCGACGAGACGCGCGAGGTGCGCGCCATCACCGACGCCCTGCGGGGAGTCTTTGAGCGCCATGGCTACGGCGAGCTTTATACCCCCGCACTCGAGTACGAGTCGGTGCTCGCCCGCGCAGACATGGCCGAGGCCCAGCCCGCCTACCGCGTCTTCGACGAGTCGGGCGCCGCGCTCGTCCTGCGCTCGGACATGACGGTCCCGATCGCGCGCGTCGTCGCCACTCGCTACCCAACCGCAGAGCCTCCCCTGCGCTTCTGCTACCTGGCCCACTGCTATCGCGGCGTGCGCCCCCAACGCGGGCAGCCACGCGAGCTGCTGCAGGCCGGGATCGAGCTGATCGGCGCCCCGGCACCTCAAGGGACGGCCGAGGTACTCGGCGTCCTGTGCGCGGCACTCGACACGGTGGGCCTCGAGGGCTACCGCATCGGCCTCGGCGACGCCTCCCTGTTCCCCTCCCTCATGGCTGGTCTAGGGGTGGCCGAGCAGGAGCGCCCGCGCCTGCTCGCCGCGCTCGTCAACCGCGACTTCGTCGGATTGGAGCAGGAGCTCTTCGCGCTCGAGCTCGGCGCGAGCGAGCGCGAGCTCCTGCTGGAGGTTCCCCAGCGCCGTGGCGGCCCCGAGGTGCTCTGCGCATCGAGCGGTGTGGTCGCCGACGCGGCAGCCAACATGCGCCAGGTCTACGAGCTGCTCGACCCAAGGGTGGCCGAGCGCGTGATCTTCGACCTCGGGCTGGTGCGCTCGATCGGTTACTACACGGGCGCCGTCTTCGAGGTCTACGATCCTGCGCTCGGCGCTCCGATCGGCGGAGGCGGACGCTACGACGAGCTGCTCGGGCGCTTCGGGCGCTCGTTGCCCGCCGTCGGCTTCGCGCTCGGCGTCGATCGCCTCCACATCGCCCTGATGGGCGAGGAGCGTGGCACCGGAGCCTCGCTGTCATGAGTGCCACCAACGGACTCACGATCGCGGTTCCGCGTGGGGCTCTGTTCGGGGAGACGGTGGACCTGCTCGCCGGCCTCGGCCTCGACACCGCCGAGCTGCGCTCCAACGACCGCAAGCTCCTCTTCGAGGACATAGGCGTGATCACGATGCGCCCCTCCGACGTGCCCACCTACGTCGAGTCCGGTGCGGCCGATATCGGGATCACCGGCAAGGACGTCCTGCTGGAGCAAGCAGCGCATGGCTCGGGCGATCCGGCGCGGCGCGAGGTCTACGAGCTGCTCGACCTCGGCTACGGACGCTGCACGATGGTGCTCGCAAGCAAGGCCGGGCCGGACCCCGCAAGCGAGGCGCTGCGGCGCCTCGGCGTGATGCGCGTCGCCACGAAGTACCCTCGCATCGCCGAACGCCACCTGGAGGAGACCGGCAGGCAGGCGGAGATCGTCGAGGTGAAGGGGTCGGTGGAGCTTGCGCCCCTGACAGGCATGGTGGAGGCGATCGTCGACCTCACTGCAACAGGCACCACCTTGCGCGAACACGACCTGATCGTGCGCGAGGAGATCGTCGAGTGCACCGCGCGCCTGATCGCCAACCCCGTCGCCCACAAGCTGCGTGCCGAGGCGATCGACAAGCTGCTGGAGCGCCTGCGTGCTCGTTGAGCGCGTCATGCTCGCCGACGTCGAGCAGGAGAACGCTCCGGCGCTGCTTGCCGCGCGACTGCGCCGGCTGATCGGCGACGTGGAGGGGATCGAGCAGACGGTGGCCGGCATCGTCTCGCACGTGCGTGTCGAGGGGGACGCGGCCGTGGACCGGTACACGCGGCGCTTCGACACCGCCGGCATGGAGCCGCGCGAGCTGATGGTGACGCCCGCCGAGCTCGACGAGGCGCTCGAAGCAATGCCGCTCGAGGTGGTTGCCGGATTGCAGGTGGCGATCGCAAACGTGGCACGCGTGGCAGACGCCTCGGTCGGCCCCGAGCAGGTTCGGGTCGAGCTCGCCCAGGGTCACACGGTCACGCTGCGCGAGCTGCCCGTGGGAGCGGCGGCGGTCTACGCGCCCGGAGGCCGGGCGGCCTACCCGAGCACGGTCGTGATGGGCGTCGTCACGGCACGCGCCGCGGGGGTGCTCGACGTGGCCGTGTGCACACCGCCCGGCCCCGACGGACAGGCCCACCCGGCGATCCTCGCCGCTTGCCGCCTGTGCGGGGTGGAGCGCGTTTACCGCATGGGCGGCGCACAGGCGATCGCGGCACTGGCCTTCGGCACTGAGTCGGTGGCGCGCGTGGATGTGGTGGTGGGGCCCGGGAACCCCTACGTGCAGGAGGCCAAGCGACGGCTCTCCCACGTGGTGGGCATCGACGGCTTCGCAGGTCCGAGCGACCTGATGGTGGTGTTTGGCCCGGACGCCGACCCCCGCCTGGTGGCGCTCGACCTGATGGCTCAGGCCGAGCACGGCGCCGGCAGTCTCGTTGCGGGCGTCTCGAGCTCCCGCGCGGCGCTCGACGCGGTCGGTGAGGCGATCGAGCACGAGCAGGCCTCGTGGCCGGAGCTCGAGCCCGACGCGTGCGTGCTGGTCGAGGCCGGCACCCCGCAGGCGGCGATCGATCTGGCCAACGAGTTCGCGCCCGAGCACCTGCAGCTCGTGGGAGCCGCCGAGGAGGCGCTCTGCGGCAAGGTGAGGGCGGCGGGATGCGTATTCCTCGGAAGGGGCGGGGGCACCGCCTTCGGCGACTACACGGCCGGCTCAAACCACGTGCTGCCGACCGGCGGGGCCGCTCGCTTTGCCTCGACGCTCTCCCCAAGGCACTTCCGCCGGCGCATGTCGGTCGTCGAGATCGGCGAAGAGGCCGCCGGCAAGTTGGCGCGCGCGGGTGCGCCGATCGCCGAGGCAGAGGGCTTTCCCCTGCACGCCCTGTCGATGCGGGCGCGCGCCCCCGAGTCGCCGTCGAGCCCCGGCATAGGCGAGAATGGCTGAAGTGAGCCCCCCACCGGACATCGCCACCCGCACCGCCACGATCGAGCGCGCCACTGCGGAGACCGACGTGCGCCTGTCGCTGACGCTCGAGGGCAGCGGAAGGGGCACGCGCGACACCGGGGTGGGCTTTCTCGACCACATGCTCGACCTGCTCGCCCGCCACGCGCGCTTCGACCTCGACGTCAAGGTGCAGGGGGACCTCGAGACCGGAGCCCACCACACTGCCGAGGACACCGCGATCGTGCTCGGCCGGGCGCTCGACCGCGCGCTTGGCGAGCGAGTGGGCATCTACAGGTATGGATATGGGGTCGTTCCCATGGATGAGGCGCGGGCCAGCTGCACGATCGACATTTCCGGACGCCCCTTCACGCTGTTCGAGGCCCAGCTCCCTCAGGGCTCCACCGGTGGCTTCGACCACGAGCTCGCCGAGGAGTTCTTCAGGGCGGTGGCCAACGCCGCAAAGCTCACCCTGCACCTGCAGGTACAGGCGGGCACGAACGCCCACCACATGATCGAGGCGGCCTTCAAGGCCTTCGCGCGAGCCCTGCGCGAGGCCGTCGCGATCGACCCGACGGAGCAGGGTGTGCCGAGCACGAAGGGTACGCTGAGCTCATGACTTCGACATGGCGGCGGCAAATGACAACTGCAGGCGACACAGACGCAGATGCTCGTCGCCTGATCGACGAGCCCGTGGAGATCGCCGTGGTCGACTACGGCATGGGCAATCGCCGCTCAGTCGAGAAGGCATTGGAGCACATCGGGGCGAGCGTCACGATCTCGAGCGACCACGAACGGCTGCGCATGGCCGCCGGTCTCGTCGTGCCGGGGGTGGGGGCCTTCCCGCGCGGGATGGCCAACCTGCGCGAGCTTGGCCTGGACGAGCTGCTGCGCGAGCGTCTCGCGCACGGCACGCCGGTACTTGGGATCTGCCTGGGGATGCAGCTCGCCTTCGAGCGCTCGACCGAGCAGGGTGGGGCCCAGGGCCTTGGGGTGATCGCGGGCGAGGTGCGCCGGCTCCCCCGTTCGGGGACACCCTCTGGGGCGCAGGCAGGCGAGCAGGGCGAGCTCAAGCTCCCTCATATCGGCTGGAACAAGGTGAGCCTGACCGCGCGCTCGCCGCTCACCGAGGGCCTGCCGGAGCGCTGTGCCTTCTACCACGTGCACTCCTTCGCACCCGTGCCGAGCGCGCCCGAGGACATTCTCGGCACCGCGGTCTATGGAGCCCCGTTTGCAAGCGTGGTGGGCCACGAAAGCTTCTACGGCGTGCAGTTTCACCCGGAGAAGTCCTCGGCTGCCGGCTTGCGACTGCTGGCGAACTTCGCGCGCATCTGCGCCCACGCCGCGGTACCCGCCGTCTCGTGAAGCTCTATCCGGCGATCGACGTGCTGGGCGGCAAGGCCGTGCGGCTCGTCAAGGGGGACTTCGAGGCCAGGAAGGTCTATGACGAGGACCCGCTCTCGGCCGCGACCGGGTGGGTGGAGGACGGTGCACGCTACCTGCACGTCGTGGACCTCGACGGTGCACGCAGCGGCGCGCCCGTCAACCTCGAGCACCTGCGACGGATCGCCGGCGAGCTGGGCATACCGGTGCAGTTCGGCGGGGGCTTGCGCTCGCTCCAGGCGATCTCAGCAGCACTGGAGGCCGGTGCAGAGCGCGTGATCCTCGGCACAGCCGCCTTCACCGATCCGCAGTTGCTCGACCAGTCGCTTGCCCGCTGGCCCGGCCGCGTGCTTGTTTCGGTTGACGTGCGTGGCGGGAGGGTCGCCACCGCCGGCTGGACCGAGACGACCGAGCTGAGGACTGAGGACGTCTTGGCGAGGTTGTGGGAGCAGGGGGCGGGCGAGCTCGTCTACACGAACGTCGACCGCGACGGCATGCTCGAAGGGCCGGACCTCGAGGAAGTGGGCCGTGTCGCCGAGGCGGTGCCGGGCAGCTTCGTCTACTCCGGCGGCATCGGCAAGCTGGCGGATCTCGAAGACCTGTCGGGCCTGGAGCAGACGAGCCTCGGTGGCGTGATCGTGGGCAAGGCGCTCTATGAGCGGCGCTTCAGCGTCGCCGAGGCGCTCGCGGTCCTCGACGTGCCAAGTGACTAGACGAATTTCGGGTAGTCAAACGCGTGTGGGCCCGCTACCGTGAGCACGTGCACTACAAGCGCGTAATCCCATGTTTGGACGTGGACGGCGGGCGCGTCGTGAAGGGGGTCGAATTTCTCGACATCCGCGACGCGGGCGACCCGGTTGAGCTCGCCGCCCACTACGATCGCGAGGGGGCCGACGAGCTGGTGTTCCTGGACATCACCGCGACCCACGAGCAGCGCGAGACGATCGTGAGGCTCGCGCGCAGTACCGCAGATGACGTGTTCGTGCCGTTCACGATCGGCGGAGGGATCCGCTCTGTGGCAGATGCCCAGGCGGTGCTCGACGCGGGCGCCGACAAGGTGTCGGTGAACTCCGCCGCGCTCGCCCGGCCCGAGCTGATCGACGAGCTCGCGGGGGTGTTCGGCGCCCAGTGCGTGGTGCTTGCCATCGACGCGAAGCGGGTCCCGTCCGGCAACGGCGACGCCTCCTCCCCGATCGGCGGGGACTCCAGATCCCCGATCGGCGAGGACTCCAGCTTCCCGACCGGCGAGGACCCCGGCTCGCCAGCCGGAGACGGGCCTCGCTGGGAGGCATATGTGGCGGGGGGGCGCACCTCAACCGGCCGTGATGCGGTTGAGTGGGCGCGTGAGGGCGCAAGCCGCGGTGCCGGCGAGATCCTGCTCACGAGTATGGACCGCGACGGGACCAGCGACGGCTATGACCTCGAGCTGACCGCCGCCGTGAGCGGGGCGGTGGACGTGCCCGTGATCGCCTCCGGGGGGGCCGGCGAGCTGGAGCACCTCGTCGAGGCGCTCCGCGCCGGCGCCGACGCCGTACTGTGCGCGTCGATTTTCCACTACAAGCAGCACACGGTCGCGCAGGCCAAGGCTCACCTGGCGGCGGCGGGGATCCCGGTGCGCATCGACTGAAGCGAGGACGGAAAGGAAAGCGGCCCGGCGGTAGTCAATGATCGAGAAGCGGGGCACCAGAGAAGCGGGTACGAGGAAGATGAGCAGGAGGTGGGCGCGAGGATGACCGACGAGCATGCGCAGGGCAGCACCGACGCGACCGGAGCAACCCCGACGAGCGACGGGCATGCCGTGCTCGAGCGCATGCGCCGGCTACCGGGCGGCGAGGAGTTGCTCACCGCTGCCCAGGCAAACGGAGGTCGGGTGGACCTGGTCGGGGGAGCCGTGCGCGACATCATGCTGGGCGGGCAACCGCGCGAGCTGGACGTGGTCGTGGAGGCCGGTGTCGAGCGGCTGGCCGGTGCGCTAGCCGAACGGCTCGGCGGGGAGCTGACGCTGCACGAGCGCTTCGGGACCGCCGTCGTGCGATCGGAGGCGGCCGGCATCGACCTGGCCACCATCCGCTCGGAGAGCTACCCCGAGCCGGGAGCGTTGCCCGAGGTCGGTCCGGGCTCCCCCGAGCGGGACCTCGCGCGCCGGGACTTCACGGTGAACGCGATCGCTGTGGGCCTCGTCGGGGAGTCGTCCGGGCGGGTGCGTGCGGTGGAGGGAGCGATCGAGGACCTGCAAGGGCGTCGCCTGCGCGTATTGCATGACGCGAGCTTTCTCGACGATCCCACGCGCATCCTGCGGCTCGTGCGCTACGCCACCCGTCTCGGCTTCGAGGTGGAGCCGCACACGGCGGCGCTGGCCGCCGCGGCCGTCGAGGGGGGAGCGCTGAAGACCGTCTCCGGGCAGCGCCTTGGGGCCGAGCTGCGCCTCGCGTTCGCGGAGCCTGACCCGGTGGCCGTACTTGCGGAGCTCGACCGGCTGGGGGTGCTTACGGCCTGGGAGCCGGGGGTGAGCTTCGACGAGCACGTGGTGCGCACGGCGCTCGAGATACTGCCCGAGGACGGGTCCACGCGAGTGCTGTTTGCCGCATCGCTCGTGCTGGAGCTCTCACACAAGCTCGACGACGAGCAGACCGAGCCGGCGATGCGCGGCTTCCTGCTGGACATGGAGCTCCCCGCAGGCGACGGCGACCGGGCGTTCGGGGCGGCGGTGAGCGCCGCGTTTGCAAGCGAACACATTCACTTAACCGACACCACGATGGATCTGCTGGAGCTCACGGTCGGGACGCCGATCGAGTCGCTTGCGCTCGCCGGGGCGGTGCGCGAGCTGGAGGACGGGCCAGGGTCCTACGGGCGGCGTGTCGTGGAGGAATGGCTAGGCGAGCGGCGCCACATCTGCCTGCAGGTGACCGGCGACGACCTGATCGCGGCGGGAGTGCCCGAGGGTCCGGAGGTGGGGGTGCGCCTGGAAGAGTCCTACAGGCTGCTGCTTGAAGAACGGATCGAGCCCGGACGCGAGGCAGAGCTGCGCGCGGCGCTGGAAGCGAGGATATGAGCCGCGCCGGTCCGGTCAGGCGGGGTGGTGAGGCGGCGCGCGCAGCCCACGGCGTCGTGCGGGACGACGCGACCCTCCTGGACGCGCAGCCGTTCGAGCTGCCGGGGGGTGGACTGGCGTTGTTCACAAGCCGAGCACACGGCAACCTGTCAAGCGTGGGCGGCGATGGCGCCGAGCACGGGCTCAGGGAACGGGAGCGACTGCGCGAGCGCTTGGGAGTGGTGGCGCTCGTGCGTGGCTACCAGGTCCACGGGAGCGTGGTGGGGCGGGTGCTCCCAGACGGGGAGCGACCCGGCCGGGCAAACGCGCGTGAACACCTGGACGGTGAGGGTCAACCGCGCTTTGACGCGGACGGTCATGCCATCTCGGCGGCGAGGGTGGCGGCGATGGTGCTGAGCGCCGACTGCGTTCCGGTCGTGCTCGGCGCCGAGGGAGCCGTGGCCGCACTGCATGCCGGTTGGCGCGGGCTCGTTGCGGGCGTGCTCGAGGAGGGGGTGCGCGCGCTACGCGAGGTCGGAGGAATGGGGGAGGCGGTCGCGGTCGTGGGCCCGTGCGCGGGCGTGTGCTGCTACGAGGTGGGCGAGGAGGTGCACGCCGCGCTCGGCCGTGCCGATCGCGACACTGGCACCGATCGCGACACTGGCACCGATCGCGAGGGTGGTATGCATCGTAAGAGTGTCGGGCATGGCAAGAGTGTCGGGCATGGCGAGGATGGCGTGCATAAAGGCGGTCGCCCGATCGATCTGAGGGCGATCGTCCACGAGCGGCTGCTTGCGGCCGGCGTCGCGGAAGTGCGAGACGAGCAGGCCTGCACGATCTGCGACGAGCGCTACTTCTCCTATCGCAGGGAAGGCCGGCGCGCAGGACGCCAGGCGGGAGTGGCGTGGTTGAGCTGATCGGGGGGCTACGGGCGGAGCGCGTGCACGCGAACCTCCAGGCCGTGCGCACAGAGGTCGAGGCGGCCGCGCTCGCGGTTGGACGCGAGGCGGGCGAGGTGGAGATCCTGGCAGCCGGCAAGTACGTCAGGTGTGGGGATCTGCCGGTGCTCGCGCAGGCGGGGATCACGCTCGTCGGAGAGAACCGCGCGAAGGACCTGGAGGAAAAGGTGGAGGCTCACGGGGAGCGCTTCGTGTGGGATTTCATCGGGACGCTGCAGAGCAAACACGTGCGCGCGATCGTGCCGCACGTGCGCCTGATCCACTCAGTCGCGACGGAGTCGGCGCTCGTGGAGCTCGAGCGAAACGAGGGGAGGGCGCGCGCGGGGTTGAGGGTGCTCGTCGAGGTGAACCTCGCCAATGACCCCGCCAAGGCAGGCATCTCGCCCGAGACGCTCGACGACTTCATCGCCCGCTCCCCCCTGCCGGTGGCGGGGCTGATGACTATGCCGCCGCTGGCCGAGGACCCCGAGCGCAGCCGCCGGTGGTTTCGCCGCCTACGCGAGCTCGCGCACGAGCGTGACCTGAGCGAGCTGTCGATGGGGACCACGCAGGACTTTGCCGTGGCGGTGCAGGAGGGGGCGACGATCGTGCGGATCGGCACGCGGTTGTACGCTTAGAGTGCAAGCGGAGCGCTCCAGCTCGCGATCGCCGGTCGTGGTGGCATGGGGGCACGAGCAGGGAAACGCCCGCTTTCACCGAAAACGCCCCATACAAATGGCATTTCGCGACTCATGGCACCGTGCTCTCGTGTACTTCGGCCTCGCCGAGGAGTATCACGACGACTACGACGAGCCACCTCACGAGGAGGAGATAGCCGACCGCTACCGCGAGCGCCCGAACGTGCGCAGGCTCTCCCCGCGCAGGCGGCGCGACGAGTTCGACGAAATCTTCCCCGAGGAGGAGACCCGCGGGCGTCCGACGACGACCCTGCGGCCCGTGGGGCGCGGCAACGGCGACGTGCGCGTCCACCTCGTTATCCCGAAGTCGTTCAACGACGCGCAGCAGATCGCCGACAAGTTCAAGGACTCGATCCCCGTGATCCTCAACCTGCAGGGAGCCGACACCGACCTGTCGAAGCGCTTGATCGACTTCGCAAGCGGCCTCACCTATGCGCTCGACGGAGGGATGCAGAGAATCGCCGACAAGGTGTTCATGCTGACCCCGCGCAACGTCGAGATCTCCGCCGAGGAGCGCGCTCGGCTGATCGAAAAGGGCTTTTTCAACCAATCCTGACGCGAGATCTACCGGCGCGGGCACCGCCCGGCGAGCCGCGTGGTCGGCGTCCTCGTTCGCTTATGCGCAACAAAGCACACCGCGCGAAACTGCCTGTGCCCCGCATGGGGTACGTCCTTGCGAGGCTTGGACCTATCACGTCAGGAACGCGTAGTGGCCGCGAGGGCCGCTAGCCTGAGGCGCGCTATGCAGATAGGCTTGATCGGCTGTGGCAACATGGCGCGTGCGCTGGCGCGCGGGTGGGGCCGACCGGTGCTCTGCTTCGACCCCATCGTCGAACGTGCCGAGGCGCTGGCGCGCGAAACGGGAGGAGAGGCGCTCGCGTCGGGCGCCGAGGTGGCCGAGCGCGCCGACCTCGTGGTGCTATGCCACAAGCCAGCCCAGTTGCCGGAGGTCGCGCAGGACGTTGCGCCGCGCGCGAAGGCGGTGGCGTCGATTCTCGCCGCCACTCCCCTCTTCGCCTTGAAGGAGGCCTATCCGGGGCGCCCCGTCTATCGCTTCCTGCCCTCCCTGTCGGTGGAGGTGCGGCGGGGAGCGGTCGTGACGGCCGCGGATCACGGTCGAGCCGGCGCGGATGAGGCGATCGACGAGCAGGTAAATGAGCTGTTCGCCGAGCTCGGCGCGCTCGTGACGCTGGATGACTCGCTCATCGACGTCGCCATGGGCCTGATGTCGTGCGCCCCCGCGTATATCGCGCTCGTGGCGGAGGCTCA
>Ga0210409_10005096_pt1 | contig 13866 bp, 15 predicted proteins | sample IncBWH17MmetaG_FD_161649 | JGI IMG/M metagenome (GOLD analysis project Ga0210409, IMG submission 161649) | Forest soil microbial communities from Barre Woods Harvard Forest LTER site, Petersham, Massachusetts, United States - Inc-BW-H-17-M | ecosystem: Environmental > Terrestrial > Soil >... | reverse complement strand
GGTAGGGCACAGCGAAATCGGGGGAAAACCGCAGCGCCGCGACCTGCTTGACCTCGATGGGCGCCGCGGGTTCTATCGATGCAAGGGCCCGCGACTCGGAGGAAGCATGACATTCGGCCTCGCCCATTCGCCGCCGACGCCGTCCCGCCCCCGGCTGCTGCGCGACCTGGCCGGATGACCGCTTCCCCGCCAATCGTGCCCGCTGCCCCCAACCTCCGGCTGGAACCGCGCCTCGCCTATGCGGGGAGCGGCATCGAGCGTGCCGCGTTCCGGCGCGACGACGCGGCGGCCCTCGCGGCGCTGACGGGGCACCAGCACGCCGGTTTCTACGCGGTCGCCGGCGAAATCGTGATGCTGAAGAAGCCGGGCGAGGAGGCCGACCCGCTGTTCTCGTTGGCCGAGGCTCGCGCGCTCGGCGAAGCGCGCGAAACCGTGTTCCTCGGCCTGCTCGGCGAGGCGCCGCGTTTCGGCATCGGCCTCGATCCGGCCGCGGTCGATCCGCTGAAGGGCCGCAACGATCTCAAGCTCGTCGACCTGCGCACCATCGCGGTGCACGCCGTCGTCGCCGCCGAACATCTGGCGCCGCTCGCCGAAGCCAAGGCGCTGCTCGGCTGGCATGCGCGCCACCGCTTCTGTCCCAATTGCGGCGCGCCCACGAACCTGGTGCAGGGCGGCTGGCGGCGCGACTGCCCCGTCTGCAAGGCCGAGCATTTTCCACGTACCGATCCGGTGGTCATCATGCTGCCGATTGCAGGCGAGCGCTGCGTGCTCGGCCGCTCGCCGCGTTTTCCAAAAACCATGTGGTCGGCGCTCGCCGGCTTTGCCGAGCCCGGCGAGTCGATCGAGGAGGCGGTGCGGCGCGAGGTGCGCGAGGAGGTCGGCGTTGACTGCGCGCGCGTGACCTATTTCGCCTCGCAGCCCTGGCCCTTTCCCAGCTCGCTCATGATCGGCTGTCACGCCGAGGCGCTCACCGATGAAATTGTCATCGACAAGAGCGAGATCGAGGAGGCGCGCTGGTTCGACCGCGAGGAGCTCAAACTGATGCTGAGCCGCCAGCACCCGGACGGGCTCGCGGCGCCGCCGCCGATCGCCATAGCGCACCACATCATCAGCGCCTTTGTCGAGAAGGGCGGCGATGTGCTCGACTGACGTCACCGAAGACTGAGGTCTCGGCGGACAAATGCCTGGGACCGAGAACTCCGCGCGCGACGTGCGTCCAGCGCAGGCGCGCGCACCACGCATCCTGTGCGCCGGTATCATCGTGCTCGACGAGGTCTTTTACGTCGAGACTTTGCCGCCGCCCGATGGCAAGGTGGAGGCAAAGGAATTTTTCATCGTCAACGGCGGTTGCGCCGCCAACGCCGCGGTCACAGTGGCGCGGCTCGGCGGCCGCGCAATGCTCGCCGGACCGATGGGCTCCGACGCCAACGGTGACTTCGTGCTGGCGGCGCTCGCGCGCGAGAAGATCGACTGCGCGGCCTGTCAGCGCGTTCCCGGATTGGCGACGGCGCTGTCGGCGATCTTCATCGACGCGCGCGGCGACCGCACCATCGTGACCCACCGCGACGAGCGGGTCGCCGCCGTCATCCCGTCCGACCCCGAAGCGCTCGCCGCCGCCGCCGACATCGTGCTGGCCGACAACCGGTTTCCCGTTTTCGTCGGGCCGATCTGCGCGGCCGCGCGGCGGCGCGGCCTGCGCATCGTGCTCGATGCCGACAAGCGCACGGTGGTGGACGATCCGTTGTTGCGCATCGCCACCCACGTGGTCTTTTCCTCGGAGTGCCTCATCGCTACGGCCGGCTGCGCCGATTTGGCCGAAGGACTGCGGCGCGTCGCCCGGTACACCGATTCCTTCCTCGCGGTCAGCAACGGGCCGAACGACATTCTCTTCCTCGAAGAGAGTTTGCTTCGGCGCGTGCCGGTATTTGCAATCCGCGCCGTGGACACGCTCGGAGCCGGCGATGCGTTGCACGGCGGTTTCGCCCTGGCGCTCGCCGAAGGACGAGGCGAAGCCGCGGCGCTGCGCTTTGCTGCCGCCGTCGCCGGGTTGAAGTGCACCCGTTTGGGCGGCTCCGCCGGCCTGCCGACGCGCGCCGAAGTCGATGCGTTCATGGCGCAGTACGACCGGGAAGCCGCGGGCCGGCGCGGCGAGGCTGGCAGCGGCCCGGCTTGATTTGGAATATTTTTCTATCTAGACTGACTTTGCCCGGCCAGATTGAAAAAATATTGTCAAAGCGGGTGCGCCGGAATTTTCCCGAGGCCTGCAGCCCATGGACGCCATCGACCGCAAGATCCTCTCCGTCCTGCAGGAGGACGCCGCGCTTTCGGTCGCCGAGATCGGCAGCCGTGTCGGCCTGTCGTCGACGCCCTGCTGGAAGCGGATTCAACGCCTGGAAACGGAAGGCGTCATTCTCAAACGCGTGGCTCTGGTCGATCAGGACCGCATCGGCCTCGGCATCACCGTGTTCGTCTCGATCGAGACCGATGATCATTCGCAGGATTGGCTCGACCGCTTCGCCAAGGTGGTCGGCGCCATGCCGGAGGTGATGGAGTTTTATCGCATGGCCGGCGACGTCGACTACATGCTGCGCGTCGTGGTATCCGACATGGCCGGCTACGATACCTTCTACAAACGGCTGATCGCCGCGGTCCCGCTGAAGAACGTCACCTCGCGTTTCGCCATGGAGAAGATCAAGTCGACGACGGCGCTCCCGATCGCGTGAGGCGTCACGGCCCGGCTTGCCGCGCCGGCGACTCCCGTCCGCGCCTCAGCGCCCGGCGCCCGCGGCGGCCGCCTGAGCATTGCGGGTCGTGGTCTGCTCGATCGTCTTCTTGAACGGATCAAGCTCCTGGAAGGTGTCCTTGTCGAAGTAGTCCTTGCCGGTGTCGCCCAGCGCGACCAGGGCCGAACATTCGGGCGTGCAGCTGTAGGTTTGCCGCGTCGAGCCGCGATAGACCACCACGGTCGGGCCGGCCGGCTCCTTCACCTCGATCGGCGGTTCCATCAGCACGATGCCGGCGCCGTCGAGGGCGACGATGTTGGTGGTCCCATGGCCCTTGGCGGTAACGACCGCGACGCCGCCGCGCTCGACCGTAACGTCGGCGATGAGTGGATTGCCGATGACGAGAGTCGCGGTTCGGTCGGGAATCTTCAGGATGCGGGCCTGATCCATCGGCACGAAGATCGGCTCAACCGCGCCCGCCGGCGCCGCGGCAGCGAAGAGGAAGAGAACCGCCGAGAGGAAGCGCAGCGAGGAAGAAGCTGCACGGGCTCCTGCGCACGCCGACATCGAAACACCCCGAAACGCTACGCGGACCAAAACGATGCAACGAGAGCCGCATCACCGGTTCCAATTGCCTCCAAATTGGTGAACGAACTGCAAACGCAACGAACTGCAAACGCCATGTCTTGCGGGCCGGGTCGTCAGGCGGTGACGCTTGCGCAACGACGACGGCGCCCGCGGCAAACAGCGCGCCCCATCCGGCGTGCTATTGCGTGAACGGACGCAGCAGCTGCGCGCCGAAGCTCGTCGGAAACTCACGATCGGCGATGCCGTACCGGTCGGGCTTTTCGCCGGCGGGCATGTAGAAGGTGCCGAAGATCAGGTCGAGGACCGGGAATGTCGCGGCGAAATTCTTCTCGCCGCCGCGATCGGCGGCGGTGTGATGCCAGCGATGGAAGACCGGCGTCGCGATCACGTATTTGAACGGACCGAAAGTCCAGTCGAGATTGGCGTGCACGAAAGCGGAATGGGCGATGGTGACCGGGCCCAGCACGACGAACACGTTGGGCGAGATGCCGGCAATGAGCAGCACGACGTCGGCGATCACCGCGCCGAAGAACAGATTGATCGGATGGAAACGCGCGGCTGAAATCCATTCCAGCTCTTCAGAGGAATGATGCACGGCGTGGTACTTCCACAGCCGTCCGCCGTGGAAAAGACGGTGCGTCCAATAGGTGATGACATCCTCGCCGACGAGGAAAATCAGCATCTGCACGACGAGCGGCAGCGCGGCGAGCGGTCCGTGGCCGTTCTCGTAGAAGGCGATCAGGCCGTCGGCGGTGGTGATGTGGAAGAACACGGCGGCGCCGGCGATCAGGAGCCCGATGCGGAAATAGCGGGTGACGACCGGAATGAAGAACCAGTAGCACAGATCGGTGACGAGGTCGCGCTTGCGCCACCAGGGCCGGCCCGGATTGCAGGCCCAGAACTGGGTCAGCACGGTGAAGACCGCTGCAAGCGCCAGCGAGATCGGAATGCTCTTCATAAACATCCGACCGATATCGACGACGACGGCGAGAAGTTCTTGGTTCATGAGACGAGCCGCATTTTAGTTGTTTCGCGCGGCCTTGCTGCGCGTCGGCGCGGCCATCCAGGTGGTATCGATGAACCAAATTAATAGGCCATGAACGGCGTCGCGAAAGTAGCGCGGCGGCGGATTGCCGAGCTGCGGCGATCGACGGTCGGCAAATTTAGCGAACGTGACAAATTCCGGGCCAGTATTAGCCTGCGGTTAGGCATCCGACGCTGCGCCGCTCGGGCGCCGCGACTAAGACGCGGTGGCACCGGCGAAATGTGCGGTTAACTATGTTGGCCATGAAAGTGTTTCCACGAGGTTTGCGAGATCGGTTTAACCGCATTGCAATTTCTCATGATTAGGTTTCGACGCGATCCAAATAGCCCGACGAACGGGCATTGGGTCACGCTCAGTCAGACAGCCAGTTGTGGAACTAAGGAGCCAACTATGAAGACCCTCGTTTCTCGTTTCGTGAAGGACGAGTCGGGCGCTACGGCCATTGAGTATGGCCTGATCGCCGCCGGCATCTCCGTTGCGATCATCGCAGTTGTCAACGGCCTCGGCACCAAGCTGAATGGCTCGTTCAGCAGCCTTACGGGCCAGCTGAAGTAAGCGGCGTCCGGTGCTCGGTTGCGACGGGGCTCCGGTCGCCACCGGGGCCTTTTCGCATTACTGCGGCGCCGCCGCGCGCCGTTCGCCGATCGCCTCGCGTTCGGCCGTGGAGGCACTGGGACGACGCCGACGATGTCTTGGTCATGCTGACTGAAGCGATCAGATTGACGGTGTTCCCGGCGGTCATGGCGTTCGCCGCCTTGAGCGATCTGTTCACGATGACGATCGCCAATCGCGTGTCGCTTGTTCTGGTCGGCGGCTTTGTGCTGCTTGCCGCGCTCGGCGGAATGAGTGCCGCCGACGCTCTCTCGCATGCCGCCGCCGCGGCCTGCGTTCTCGTTGTCACCTTCGGCTTGTTCGCTTGCGGCTGGATCGGCGGCGGCGATGCCAAACTCGCGGCCGCCGCGGTGCTCTGGATCGGTTTCGCACACCTTGCCGAGTATCTGCTCTATGCGTCGCTGCTCGGCGGCGCGCTGACGCTGCTGCTCCTCCAGTTTCGCGCCCTGCCGCTGCCGCGGATGCTGGTCGGCCGCCAATGGGCCGAGCGCCTGCACCGCCGCGGCGGTGGTGTGCCGTACGGCATCGCGCTCGCGGCGGCGGCGCTCGTGATCTATCCGCAGACCGAGTGGATGACAGCGGCCGGCGTCTAGCGTCGCGGAGCCGAGGCGTAACGCGTTATTAACGCGCTTTGGATACGCCTTATTAACCATGCCTTGACGTTTGGCTGGTGAAATCCGGTGCTGCCGGTGCCGCCAGCCGTTCGCGTCACCAAGAAAGTGAAGCGTAATGAGACCTGCGCGCTTGATCGTACTTGGTATCGCTCTCCTCGCCGGCGGCATTGCCGCCTGGCTCGCGAGCGGCACGCGCGCGCCCGAGCCGCCGAAGCCGGCGCCGGCCCCACCGCCGCTCGCCACGGTCGAAGTGCTGGTCGCCAAGTCCGATCTCGGCGTCGGCCAGGTGGTCGGCGACCGCGATGTCGGCTGGCAAACCTGGCCGGCGGACGCCGCCAATTCGAGCTTCCTCAAAAAGTCCGACCGGCCTGACGCCATCAAAGATTTCGTCGGCGCCATCGTGCGCAGCCCGGTCGCGGCTGGAGAGCCGATACGCGACAGCAAGGTCGTCGTCGCCAAGAACGGCGGCTTCATGGCCGCGATCCTGCCGCGCGGGATGCGCGCGATATCGCTGGACGTGGCGCCCGACACCGGCGCCGGAGGCTTCATCCTGCCCAACGATCACGTCGACGTGGTGCTGACCCACCGCGACAAGGCCGCGGAAAAGACCACAGGCGTCGAGAAATTCATCGGCGAGACGATTCTGCGAAACGTGCGGGTGCTCGCGATCGATCAGACGATCGGCGAGAAGGACGGCCAGAAGGTCGTGATCGGCAAGACCGCGACGATCGAGCTCGATCCGCAACAGGCCGAGACGCTCGCGCTGTCGCGTCAGCTCGGCACCATCTCGCTCGCGTTACGCAGCATCCTCGATTCACAATCGCAGACGCCCGAAGGCGGCGACGACGAACGGCGTGGATCCATGGATACGGTGCGCTACGGGGTCAGCACGCAGACGACGCGCTGATCGGCACGGAGGGATTTTACATGGCCACAGGGACTTCGCTCCGCGCGGCGGTCGTCACGATCGTGGCTGCCGCGTCGTGGACTGCCTCGCATCGCGCCGCGGCGGCGGCCGACGCGCTGATCGCCAACCCGCGCACGCAGCCGATCACGATCACCGCCAGCGACCTCGGATCGCATTCGGTTGCGCTCGGCGTCGGCAAATCGGTGGTCATCGACCTGCCGCACGATATCAAGGATGTGCTGGTCGGCGATCCCAAGATCGCCAACGCCGTGATCCGTTCCGCGCGCCGCGCCTACATCGTCGGCAACGGGGTCGGCCAGACCAACGTGTACTTCTTCGACGCCGAAGGCCGGCAGATGGCCGGCTTCGACATTGCCGTGACCCGCGATCTCAACGGCATCCGCGCGGCGATCAGACAGGTCCTACCGGAGGCCGATATCCGCGTCGAGGGCATCGGCGAGGGCGTGGTGCTGAGCGGCACCGCCTCGAGCCAGGCCGAGGCGCAGCAGGCCTACGACATTGCGGTGCGGCTGCTCGGCGCCGGCACCGCCGACACAGTTTCCCTGGGCAGCAAGGTCGTCAACGCCATCATCGTGCGCGGCCGCGACCAGATCATGCTCAAGGTGACAGTTGCCGAGGTCGAGCGCGACATCGTCAAGCAGCTTGGCATCAATCTCTCCGGCACACTCGGCTACGGCACGGCTGTGGTCAATTTCAACAACATCAATCCGTTCTCCGCCAGCGGCCAGCCGCTCAGCGCCTCGAACATCACCGGCGGGTGGCAGAACATCAGCGCCACGATCCAGGCCATGGAGCAGGATTCACACGCTCGCCGAGCCGAATCTGACGGCGACTTCCGGGGAAACCGCGACCTTCGTCGCCGGCGGCGAATTCCCCGTCCTCAATGGCTTCTCTTGCACGGCCGCCAGCAGCGGCACTGCGCTCGTGAATGCAGCGTCGGTCTGTCAACCCTCGATCACGTTCAAGAAGTTCGGCGTGAGCCTCAACTTCACGCCGGTCGTTCTCAGCGAGGGCCGCATCAGCATTAAGGTGATGACCGAGGTGTCGGACCTTTCCAGCCAGAATTCGCTAACGATTTCCGTCCCCAACACAACGCAGAACGCGACGGTTCCCTCGATCCGCACCCGCCGCGCCGAGACGACTGTGGAAATTCCCTCCGGCGGCTCGCTTGCAATGGCCGGCATGATCCAGAACGACACCAAGCAGAACATCAATGGTCTGCCCGGCCTGATGGAGCTTCCCATTCTCGGACCGTTGTTCAAGAGCCGCGACTACATCAACCAGCAGACCGAACTTATGGTGCTGGTGACTCCCTACGTGGTGCGGGCCGTAGCGCAGAAGGACCTGTCGCGGCCGGACGACGGCTTTGCCGACGCCAGCGACCCGGCGACTGTGTTGCTCGGACGGTTCAACCGCATCTACGGCATTGGCGGCATGCCCGATCCGCCCGACAACTATCGCGGCAAATACGGATTCATCCTTGATTGATCCGCCGCGCAGGGAGGCGACGATGCAAACCGTCTGCACCATGATCGGCGCTCGCCGCGGCATCGCGGCGCCGGCACTGCGCGCCGCTCTCGTCGCCGGCGGTGCGCTGCTGACCTGCGGGTGCAACACCACTCAGCAGGTCGCCGGCGTCCCCGAAGTGCCGACCGACTACCGGATGCGGCACCCGATTGCGATCCGCGAAGCCGACCGCACCTTGCAAATGTTCATCGGCTCCAACCGCAGCGAGCTGACGCCGTCGCAACGGGCTGAGCTCCTCGCCTTCGCGCAGAGCTGGCGGCGCGAAGCGACCGGCGGCGTGGTGGTCGATCTGCCGGTCGGCGGCAGCAACGAGCGCGCCGCCGCTGACGCCTTGCGCGAGATCCAGTCGATCGTCGTCGCCAGCGGCGTGCCGCCGCAGGGCGTCGTCGTGCGCAACTACCGGGCAGGGGACCGCACGCTGGGAACGATCCGCGTCACCTATCCGAAGATCGCCGCGCAAGCCGGACCCTGCGGCGTGTGGCTGGAAGACATCGGGCCGAGCTTCAACCGCGACTACTTCGAAAACCAGCCGATGTACAACAACGGCTGCGCCAGCCAGCGCAACCTCGCCGCGATGGTCGATAACCCGGCCGATCTGGTGCAGCCACGCGCCGAGACCCCGGCCTACACGATGCGGCGCACCACGGTTGTGGAAAAGTACCGGCAGGGCGTCTCGCCGGCCACCACCACGGATCAGTCGACCAGTGCGGGCAAGATCAGCGACGTCGGCAAATGATGCGGCTTGACGATGAAACCGGTTAGCGCAGCCGCGGCGGCAGAGACCGCGGCCGAACTCGTCGGGCGCGAACAGCACATCGCGCCGGCGCCGCGCGTTTCCGTGCAGGCGTTCTGCGAAACGGTCGAAACCGCCGCGGCGATCCAGGCGGCCGGCGAGGATCGGCGCCTGTCCAAGGCGCATCTGCGCATCCAGATGGGCGGGTTGACCGCGGCCATCGAAGCCTATCAGAACTCACCGACGCCCAACGTCATCATGCTGGAAACGGAAAGCCGCAGCGACGATATCCTCGGCGGCCTCGATAAGCTGGCCGAGATCTGCGATGCCGGCACGCGCGTCGTCGTCATCGGGCGCATGAACGACGTCACGCTGTATCGCGAGCTGGTGCGGCGCGGCGTCAGCGATTACCAGATCTCGCCAGTCGGCCCGTTGCAGATCGTGCGCTCGGTGTGCGGCCTGTTCTCGGCGCCCGACGCCAAGCCGGTCGGCCGCATCATCGCCGTGGTCGGGGCCAAGGGCGGCGTCGGCGCCTCCACCGTCGCGCACAACATCGCGTTCGCCATCTCCGACGACCTCATCCTCGATGCGGTCGTGACCGATCTCGATCTTCCCTTCGGCACCGCCGGGCTCGATTTCAACCAGGATCCGCCGCAAGGTATCGCCGAGGCGGTGTTTTCGCCCGACCGCATCGACAACGCCTTCATCGACCGGCTGCTGGCGAAGTGCACCGATCACCTGAGCCTGCTCGCGGCGCCGGCGGCGCTGGAACGGGTCTACGATTTCGGCGCCGATACGTTCGAGGCGATCTTCGACTCGCTGCGCGCCACTGTGCCCTGCATCGTCGTCGACGTCCCGCATCAGCGGACCGGCTGGACCAAGCAGACGCTGGTCGGCGCCGATGAAATCCTGATCGTCGCCGCGCCCGACCTTGCCAACCTGCGCAATACCAAGAACCTGTACGACCTGCTCAAGGCGGCACGGCCGAACGACCATCGTCCGCTGTACTGCCTCAACCAGGTCGGGGTGCCGAAACGGCCGGAAATCAAGGCGGCCGATTTTGCCAGGGCGCTCGACGACCAGCCCGTCGCGATCATCCCGTTCGAGCCACAACTGTTCGGCGCGGCGGCGAACAACGGCCAGATGATCGCGGAAATATCGGCGAGCCATCGCACCGCCGAACTGTTCCGGCAGCTGGCCCAGCAGTTGACCGGGCGCGCGGAGCCGAAGAAGCAGCGCTCCGGCCTGATCCCGCCGCTCATCGAGAAACTGCTGCAAAGGTAACCACAAACCCAGTTGGAGTTGCGTTCGTGTTTGGCAAGCGTCCCACTTCCGGCAATGCCGCCGCCGTCGCCGAGCGACCGGCGCCGGCTCCTGTGCCAGTGCTGCCGTCGGCGGCACCGCCCGTAGCTCCCTCGGGCGCTGTCGCCGAGGGCGGCCGCACGCCGTTCCCGTCCGCGGGCCTGGGTGCGCCGATCCTGGCAACCCCGTCGGCGCAACCCGCCGGCGGGCAGAAATCGGCGCAGCAAATTCCTTCCGCCGTCGATTCGCGGCGCTCGGAATCATACTACGAGGTCAAGGGTACGATCTTCGGGGCGCTGATCGAGGCGATTGACCTCGGCCAGCTCGCCAAGCTCGACGCCGATTCCGCGCGCGAGGAGATCCGCGACATCGTCAACGAGATCATCGCGATCAAGAACATCGTGATGTCGATCTCGGAGCAGGAGGATCTGCTCGACGACGTCTGCAACGACGTGCTCGGCTACGGGCCGCTCGAGCCGCTGCTGGCGCGCGACGAAATCGCCGACATTATGGTGAACGGCTCGGGCACGGTCTACATCGAAGTCGACGGCAAGATTCAGAAAACCGGCATCCGCTTCCGCGACAACCAGCAGCTGCTCAACATCTGCCAGCGCATCGTCAGCCAGGTCGGGCGCCGCGTCGATGAATCCTCGCCGATCTGCGATGCCCGCTTGCCCGACGGCTCGCGCGTCAACGCCGTCGTGCCACCGCTGGCGATCGACGGTCCGGCGCTCACCATCCGCAAGTTCCGGAAGGACAAACTCACGCTCGAGCAGCTCGTGAGGTTCGGCACGATATCGCCGGAAGGATCGGAGATCCTCAAGGTGATCGGCCGTTGCCGTATCAACACGCTGGTTTCCGGCTCGACCGGCTCAGGCAAGACGACTTTGCTGAACTGCCTGACGCGCTACATCGACGACGGCGAGCGCATCGTGACCTGCGAGGACGCGGCCGAGCTGCAGCAGCCGCACGTGGTGCGCCTGGAAACGCGGCCGCCCAACCTCGAAGGCGAGGGCCAGATCACGATGCGCGATCTGGTGCGCAACTGCCTGCGCATGCGGCCGGAACGGATCATTGTCGGCGAGGTGCGCGGCGGCGAAGCCTTCGACCTGCTGCAGGCGATGAACACCGGCCACGACGGCTCCATGGGCACGGTGCACGCCAACAGCCCGCGCGAGGCGCTCTCGCGCCTCGAATCGATGATCATGATGGGCGGCTACGCGCTTCCCTCCCGCACCATCCGCGAAATGATCTGCGCCTCGATCGACGTCATCGTGCATGGCACGCGCCTGCGTGACGGATCGCGCCGCATCACCCACATCACCGAGGTCCTAGGGATGGTAGGCGAAGTCATCATCACCCAGGACCTGTTCGTCTACGACCTGCTCGGCGAGGACGCGAACGGCAACATCGTCGGACGGCACCGGTCGACCGGCATCGGCCATCCGAAATTCTGGGATCGAGCGCGCTACTACGGCGAGGATCAGCGGCTCGCGGCCGCGCTCGATACAGCGGACATCGAGCGCTAGCCGCGCAGTTGCGGGAACGACGAATTGCCATGAACGGATACGCGCTTTTCTTCCTGGTGGCGGTCGCTGTCGGCGGCGTCACCTGGGTCTTCATCTACCCGATCATTTCCGGCGAACGGCACGCGGAGCGGCGCAAGGCGAGCGTCGCCCGCGCGGAGCCGATTGCGATGCGGCCGACGCGGGCCGCGCAAAAATCGCGCCGCGAACAGGTCGAAGGCACGCTCAAGGAGATCGAACAGCGGCAGAAGATCGCGAGGCGCGTGCCGCTTGCCATACGCATCACGCAGGCGGGACTGACGTGGTCGAAGCGCCGCTTCCTGCTGACCGCCGGCGCGCTCGGCGTGGCCGCGTTTCTTCTGGCGCTGCCGACCGGCGCCGGACTGCTGGCGGCGCTCGGGTTTGCTTTTGCGGCCGGCGGGGGACTGCCACTGTGGCTGCTGTCGTTCCTCAAGAGACGGCGGGAGGCGCGTTTTCTCGCCACGTTCCCCGACGCCGTCGACGTCATCGTTCGCGGCGTCAAGGCCGGCCTGCCGCTGCTCGACAATTTCAAGCTGATCGCCACCGACGCCCAGGAGCCGGTGCGCGGTGAATTCCGCACCATCATCGAGACGCAGACCATCGGACTGACGCTCGGTGAGGCCTGTCTCAAGCTCTACGAACGCATGCCACTCCCGGAAGCGAATTTCTGCGGCATCGTCATCTCGGTGCATCAGCGCGCCGGCGGCAATCTCTCGGAAGCGCTAGGCAATCTTTCGCGCGTCCTGCGCGACCGCAAACGCATGCAAGCCAAGATTCAGGCCATGTCCATGGAGGCCAAGGCCTCGGCGACCATCATCGGTGCACTGCCGATCGCGGTCATGGCGCTCGTCTATTTCACCAGCCCGCAATACATCGAGCTCTTGTGGACGACCCCGATGGGGCACGTGATGCTGGCCGGCTCCGTGCTGTGGATGACCATGGGCATCCTAGTGATGCGCAAGATGATCAACTTCGATTTCTAAGGCGTGATCAATGCTCAGACTCATTATGGAACTGCTCGATCCAAAATTTTTGACTACGGTGTTCGCCGCTATCGCCGCCGCCGCGACGGTGCTGACACTGGCGATGCCCTATCTGGTGAACGATACCTTGTCCAAGCGGATGAAGGCGGTCGCCTTCGAGCGCGAGAAGATCCGCCAGCGCGAGCGCGAGCGCCTGGCGCAGGGCAGCAGAGCGGCGCTTCGGCAATCGCCGCGCGCCTACATGAAGACGATCGTCGACAACTTCAACCTCAGCAAATGGGTCGGCCAGGAGGAAGCGCATACCATGCTGCTGCAGGCGGGCTACCGCGGGCAGGCGCCGTACGTCACCTACCTGTTCTTCCGCATGGTCATGCCGGTGGTGATGCTGGTGCTGTCGTTGTTCTACGTCTTCGTCGTCATCGAGTTCGATCAGCCGCCCTTGATCAAGGTCGCCATCTCGATCGGCGCCGCCTATTTCGGCATGCTCAGCCCCAACCTGTTCCTCAGAAACCAGATTCAGCGCCGCCAGGCTTCGATCAAGCGCGCCTTCCCGGATGCGCTCGATCTGCTGCTGATCTGCGTCGAGTCGGGAATGGCGATCGAGCCGTCCTTCCGCAAGGTCAGCGAGGAAATCGGCACCCAGTCTATCCCGCTCGCCGAGGAATTGGCGCTGACGACCGCGGAATTGTCCTTTCTGCCGGACCGCCGCCAGGCCTACGAGAACCTGGCGCGGCGCACCGGCCTCGAAGGCGTCAAGGCCGTGTGCCTCGCCTTGCAGCAGGCGGAACGCTATGGCACGCCGCTCGGCACCACGATGCGGGTTCTCGCTCAGGAGAACCGCGACATGCGCATGTCCGAGGCCGAGAAGAAGGCCGCCGGCTTGCCGCCGAAGCTGACGGTGCCGATGATCCTGTTCTTCCTGCCGGTGCTTTTCGTCGTGATCCTCGGTCCGGCCGCGATTCGGGTGATGGAGCTGCAATAGGCCGCCGCCGTTTGCGTTCGGGCACCTGTTGGCCGCGCACGCAAGCGGCCCAAAGGGTCAGGTGGCGCCGGTCTTCGCGTGAGCGCCGTGGTCCGGGGTCGCCGCGCTGCCGCGATGCGCGAGCATTTGCCGCAGATAGGCGACAGCGGCCGCCTCTTCCGGCGGGAGCTCGGCACGCGCGATCGTCTCCGCTTCAGCGAAGCGGCCCTGTAGCCCGACGACGAGCGCGAGGTTCTGGCGCACGCGCGGGTTGACCGGCCGGCGTGCCGCCGCGCGGCGCAG
>Ga0210409_10005095_pt1 | contig 13873 bp, 8 predicted proteins | sample IncBWH17MmetaG_FD_161649 | JGI IMG/M metagenome (GOLD analysis project Ga0210409, IMG submission 161649) | Forest soil microbial communities from Barre Woods Harvard Forest LTER site, Petersham, Massachusetts, United States - Inc-BW-H-17-M | ecosystem: Environmental > Terrestrial > Soil >... | reverse complement strand
CGCGTGGATGGCGGGCACGTAGTTCTTCGTCTCGTCGCGGAGGAGCCGGCTATTGGTCAGGCTCCAGAAGTCGCGGGTCCCGGTACCCTTGATGGCCCGGATCACCTTCATCTCCCCCGCGTTGTAGGCGGCCTGCACCAGATCCCAGGAGCCGAAGATCGTGTAGAGGTCCTTCAAGTAGTTCGCCGCCGCCACCGTCGACTTCTCCGGGTCGAGCCGCTCGTCGAGCCATCGGTCCACCCGCAGGCCGTACTGCCGGGCGGTCGGCGCCATGAACTGCCAGAGCCCCTTCGCCCCGGCGCGCGAGACCGCGACTGGATCGAAGCCGCTCTCGATCATCGCGGTGAAGACTAGCTCCTCCGGCAGTCCCTTCTGGCGGAACACCTCCAGGATCATCGGGAGGAACCGACCGGACCGAGTAAGCCACCGCTCCACCACCGCCCGTCGGTATCCGGTCTGGAACTGATCGAGGAAGCGCTGCACGGTGTCGTTCTGCTGGATCTGATAGCCACCGGCCACCACCGCCGACTTGGCGGGGCTCGCCGACGCGGCAGGGCTCGAGACGCCCGAGGACCCGGTGGGGCGGGCCGGGTCGGTCCTGGCCACCGCCGGAGCGGGTGTCATAAAGGACTCGGCCCACAGATCGACGTCGGACGTGGTCGCCCCATCGTCCGTCACAGCCGAGGGCTGGGAAGAAGACGCGAGGCCCGGGTCCTCGATGGGCGCGACCGCCGCCGGCTCCGCGCTGGGCTCACCCGTCCACGCGGAAAGCGTCTCGGGCTCCGTCCCGGCGGCGACTGGCAGCGCCAGATAACCGGGTGAGAGGAGCACGGCACCGAGCAGGAGCAGCCGGATTGAAGATTTCATCAGTTGCAGCGCTGGCATGAACTTTTTATCACGATCGAATATTCAGCGAAAGGGGTTCCGGAAGGAATTTCTCAGATATCCCTTGACACCTGCGGGGCCCGCCCATATCCTAAGTCGCCTTTTCGAAAGGCATTTTTTATGGCGGTTCAGTCAGGATCGAAAGGAGGTGACACCTCATGAAGAAGCTCGTGGCGCTGGTGGCCGGCATCGCGTTCTCGCTCGGCATCGGTCTCGCGGTCCCGACGTTCGCCCAGACTCCTGCCCCCAAGGAAGAGAAGAAGGGCGAGATGGACAAGATGGACAAGGACAAGATGGACAAGAAGAGCGACAAGAAGGGGGCGGCCAAGAAGAAGAAGTCGGACAAGATGGACAAGGACAAGATGGACAAGATGGAGAAGAAGGACGACAAGAAGTAGTCCGCGGCGACCCGGGGGCGCCACCCATCCAGGTGGCGCCCTAGCGGCGCTTGCCGGGCGAGCCCTGGGGCCGTTGCGGGACGATTGGGGTGCCACCCTCCTGACGAGCCGCAGTTAGCCACACGTTCCGGTCGGTCATCGTGACCTCGACTGTCTCTCCCGCCCGCACCGTGATCCGCGTCCGCCACAGAGTGACCGTCGAATAGGTCACGTTGCTCGAGATGTTCGGGTACTTGGATGCCTCCGTATCGCGCAGCCTGAAGCGCTTCGAGAGATGACCGCCCTCGCGCCAGGCCAGCACCAGCCAGTCACCCACCGGGAGCTCGCCGAGTTGGGCCATCCCCTGCCCGTCGGTCATCTGGGTGCGGACCAGCTCGCCCGCCCCCGCCCCGAGCAGCGCGCGCTCGTAGTCGACCCGCGCGGTCTCGATCCGGGCGACCGCCTGGAGGTAGCCGTCGAGCGAGTCGCGTAGCCCCGATTTGACCGAGTCCAGCTCGGCCTCGAGGGCCGCCGAGTATGGCAGGAGGGTGATCGAGACCGACGGCTGGGGCGCAGGGCCCGCGTTCGGACGAGTCGGCTCGGCGAAGGCCTTGGCCGCCACCGCGCCCAGGGTCCCGTCACTCCGGGCTTTCAGGTAGGGCGCGACGAGGCCGGCCACCGGCTCGTCGGCCGCCAGACCGGGGACGGCGACCAGGAGCAGGCCGACCACGATGATGGTCGTCCGCACGAGCCCGGCCCTGATCACGAGACCGCCTCCCGCGGGCGGGTCCGCCACCGGGCGTGCATCCAGAGCCACTGCTCCGGGGCGCGCCGGATGGCAGCCTCGATGGCCTGATTGAACGCCGCGGTGTAGGCGGCGACGTCGCCGTCGGCCGGCGGCTCGAGCGCAGGGCCCGCCTCCAGGCAATGGCGCCCGTCCGGCTCCCGACGCAGGAACACGGGCACCACCGGGGCGCTCGTCCGGAGGGCGAGGACCGCAAGCCCTTTCGAGGTGGAGGCCGGGACGCCGAAGAACGGGACGAACACCCCCTCGGCGCGGGTGGCGTTCTGGTCGAGCAGGATACCGACCATCCGCCCGCGGCGCAGGGCCTGCAAGACCTCGCGCACCGCCTGGTGCTTGACGATGAGCTCGGCTCCGCTACGCCGGCGGAACCGGGCGGCCAGCTCGTCGAGCACCGGATGATCGAGGGGCCGGATCACGATGGAGAGCGACAGCCCGCTGAGGCCATGGGCGGCCGCCAGCAGCTCCCAGTTGCCGTAATGGGCGGTCAGGACCAGGATGCCGCGGCCCTGGCCGGCGGCACTCCGGAGGTGCTCGACCCCCTCAAGGTGAACGCGCGACAGCATGACGTCGGTAGGACGGAGGAAGTAGCAGCAGGCTTCGATCAGGTTCATGCCCAGGTGCTGGAAGGAGCGCCGGCCGAGGCGCGCGACCTCGCCGGGGGTCAGCTCCCGACCGAGGCTCAGCCGGATGTTCTCGAGAGTCAGCCGCCGACGGCCGGGCAAGAGCCACCAGAGGGCATCCCCGAGCCGCCGACCCACCGCCAGCCCGACCGCGGGAGGCAGGTGGGCCGGCAGCCACCCGACCAGCGCCAGCCCCCAGAGGCCCACGGTCGCGGCGAGCCGGCCCGCGCGTGGGGCGGACGCGCTCATCCGGCGTGGAGGATCAGATTCGTCACGCCCCAGACCGCGGCGGCGATCAGGCCGGAGAGCGGGATGGTCAGGATCCAGGCCCAGACGATGTTGCTGGCGACCCCCCAGCGGACCGCGGAGAGCCGCTGGGTGGCCCCGACTCCCATGATCGAGCCGGTGATGGTGTGGGTGGTGCTGACCGGGATGCCGCCCAGGGCGGTGCCGATGAGCATGACGGCGCCCGCGGTCTCGGCGCAGAAGCCGCCGATCGGACGCAGCTTGGTGAGCTTCATCCCCATGGTCTTGACGATGCGCCAGCCTCCCGCGAGGGTGCCGAGCCCGATGGCGGCGTGCGCGGCCAGGATCACCCACAGCGGGACGTAGAACTCGGATCCGAGATAGCCCGCGGAGAAGAGGAGGATCGCGATGATCCCCATCGTCTTCTGGGCATCGTTGGTGCCGTGACCCAGGCTGTAGGCGGCGGCGGAGATCAGCTGCATGCGGCGGAAGAGCCCGTCGACCCGGCTGGGACGGATCGACCGCACCGTCCACAGGGTGATCACCATCAGCGTGAAGCCCAGGCAGAGGCCCAGCACCGGGGCCAGCACGATGAAGAGCAGGATCTTGACGAGACCGCTGGCCACGAGGGACCCGAAGCCGGCCTTCGCGACCGCCGCGCCCGCGTACCCGCCGATGAGGGCGTGCGAGGAGCTCGACGGGATCCCGTAGTACCACGTGACGAGGTTCCAGGTGATCGCCCCGCACAGGCCGCCCAGGATCACCCACTGGTCGACGACGCCCGCGTCCACGACTCCCTTGCCCACCGTGCGGGCCACCTGCACCCCGAAGCCGAAGGCGGCCACGAAGTTGAAGAAGGCGGCCCACGCCACCGCCTGCATCGGGGTGAGCACGCGGGTGGAGACCACGGTGGCGATCGAGTTGGCCGCGTCGTGGAAGCCGTTGATGTAGTCGAAGGCGAGCGCGACGAGGATGATGAACGCCACCAGCAGGAGGGACCCGCTCATGCGCGGCGGGCGGGCCGGGTCAGGCCATCTTGAGGGTGATGCCCTCGATCACGTTGACCACGTCCTCGCACCGATCGGTGACCGACTCCATGGTCTCGTACAGCTCTTTCCACTTGATGACCTCGATGGCGTCGGTGCCGCCCTCGAAGAGGGCCGCGAGCTGATCGCGCAGCACCCGATCGGCCTCGTTCTCGAGCCGATTCACCTCCACCGCGTGCTTGTGATAGAAGGGCGACAGGGTCCGCAGGCAGCGCACCGCGCGGTCGGTCTCCTCGGCGGTCTTCACGATGATCTTGGCCATCCCGATGGAGCCGTCGGTCGGCGCCTTGATCTTGTAGAGGAGGAGCCGGTCGGCCACCGCGTCGATCAGGTCGAGCACGTCGTCGAGCCGGCCGGCGAGCGCGTAGATGTCCTCGCGATCGATCGGGGTGATGAAGGTGGTGTTCAGGCGTCGGACGATCTCGTGGGTGAGGGTGTCGCCCGCGTGCTCCAGGTCCTTGATCTGCTGGGCCTTCGCCTTGGCGTCGGCGTAGTCGAGGGTCAGCTCCTCGAGCGCGCGCGCGGCGGACACGATGTGCGTGGCCTGCTGCTCGAACAGATCGAAGAACTTCTCTTCCCGCGGAAGCAGCCGGAACACGGCAGTATCCTCTCCCGGCGTCCGGCCGATGTCAACGCCGGGCGGCCGGTTGACAGGCTGGAACCCCCGTGGCTAGGATGACGCGGTGGCACGCCACGAGGCCCGCGCCCGTCGTCAGGTGCGCTGTCCGCGCTGCGGCGCGGCTTGCGAATGGGCCGGAAACCCTCAACGCCCCTTCTGCTCGCTGCGGTGCCGTCTGATCGACCTGGGCGCGTGGCTCGACGAGCGCTATCGCGTTCCCGGCGCCGAGATCTCCACCGAATCGGAGTCCCCGGAGCGCGGGACTCCGAGCGGCGGATGATCGATCCCTTCGACGACCCGATCGGATACTTCTCCCAGCTGATCCTCCTCGCCCCCGCCCTCCTGGTGGCGGTGACGGTGCACGAGTTCGCTCACGCGGTCGTCGCGGTCCGCCTCGGCGATCCCACGCCCCGGCGGCTCGGGCGCCTCACTCTGAACCCGCTGCCGCACATCGATCCGATCGGGGCGATCGCGTTCATGCTCGCCGGCTTCGGGTGGGCGAAGCCGGTCCCGGTGAATGCCGGCAATCTCGCGCATCCGGTCCGCGACATGGCGTGGGTCGCGGTGGCCGGACCGCTCGCGAACTTCACCGCCGCCTTCCTGACCCTCGTGATCATCGGAGAGCTCGGGGGAGATATCGGCCGACCCGACGGCGGCCTCCTGCTGATCGGGCTCGACGGGATCTATAAGTTCAACCTGGCCCTCGGAATCTTCAACCTGATCCCGCTGCCGCCGCTCGACGGGGGGCACTTCCTGCCCTACCTGCTGCCCCGCGCGTCCTGGAGCTTCATCCATCAGCTCGAGCAGGTCGGTCCGTTCCTGCTCATCCTGCTCCTGTTCACCGGGGGAACGCGCTACGTCGTCCAGCCGATTTTCAACGTGGCGAGCGCCGCCTTGCAGACGATCGTCCGCCTCGTGCTCTAGTCGCGGCCGGTCCTCCGCGGGGAGCCGCGGCCCCCTCGTGGCGGAGGAGCCACTCCTTGCGCCAGAGACCTCCGCCGTATCCGGTGAGCGAGGCGTCGCCTCCAATCAGACGGTGACACGGCACCACGATGGAGATCGGGTTGCGGCCGTTGGCGGCGCCCACCGCGCGCGCCGCCGCGCCGTACCCCAGGGCCTGGGCCAGCGCGCCGTAGCTTCGGGTGCGGCCCGGCCGGATCCGGCGCAGGGCCTGCCAGACCCGGCGCTGGAACGCGGTGCCGCCGGTGTCGACCGCGATGCGGTCGAGCGCGGTGAGCTTGCCAGCCAGGTAGGCGCGGATCCGCGCGCTGATCCCGAACGGGTTGCGGGCGCGGACCAGGCGCGTCTGCCCGTAGCGCGCGGACACCGTGCGGGCCACGCGGGCCCGGCCGAACTCCAGCGCGCAGAGGCGGCCCTGCCGGGCCGCGATCACGATGCGCCCGATCGGGCTCGCGATCTCGTCGACGAGGATTTCGGAATCGGACGGTGTCGGCATCTGCTCCTCCGTGTGACCGCGGCGAAGAATGCGAAAGCGCCCGAGCCTTTCGGCCCGGGCGCTTGAATTACCCCGGCAGCGACCTACTCTCCCACGCCGTTACCAGCGCAGTACCATCGGCCCTGGAGGGCTTAACTTCCGTGTTCGGGATGGGAACGGGTGTGGCCCCTCCGGCAACGCCACCGGGAATCGGATGGCAATCGAATACGTTGATTCTCGAGTGCAGCCAAGCAATGTCGCCTCAGCAGACTTGTATATAAGAGTGCAACGTGGTCAAGCCGCACGGCCGATTAGTACCGCTCGGCTGAACGCCTTACGGCGCTTACACCCGCGGCCTATCAACCTGGTAATCTTCCAGGGGCCTTCAGAGGGCTTACGCCCTGGGAGGTCTCATCTTGAGGCGGGTTTCGCGCTTAGATGCCTTCAGCGCTTATCCCTGCCGGACATAGCTACCCAGCGGTGCTCCTGGCGGAACAGCTGGCACACTAGCGGTCCGTCCACCCCGGTCCTCTCGTACTAGGGGCAGCTCCCCTCAAACCTCCTACGCCCGCGTCAGATAGGGACCGAACTGTCTCACGACGTTCTAAACCCAGCTCACGTACCGCTTTAATGGGCGAACAGCCCAACCCTTGGGACCTGCTCCAGCCCCAGGATGCGATGAGCCGACATCGAGGTGCCAAACCTTGCCGTCGATGTGAACTCTTGGGCAAGATCAGCCTGTTATCCCCGGAGTACCTTTTATCCGTTGAGCGATGGCCCTTCCACTCGGGACCACCGGATCACTAGGTCCTGCTTTCGCACCTGCTCGACTTGTTGGTCTCGCAGTTAAGCCGGCTTCTGCCCTTACACTCGACGCACGATTTCCAACCGTGCTGAGCCGACCATTGAGCGCCTCCGTTACCGTTTAGGAGGCGACCGCCCCAGTCAAACTACCCGCCTGGCACTGTCCCCGGCCCGGATCACGGGCCCAGGTTAGAACTACAGCACGATCAGGGTGGTATCTCAACGACGGCTCCACCGAAGCTAGCGCTCCGGCTTCAAAGCCTCCCACCTATCCTGCACAGACCCTGCCAGAATTCCATACCAAGGTATAGTAAAGGTTCACGGGGTCTTTCCGTCTTGACGCGGGTAGCCAGCATCTTCACTGGCGCTACAGTTTCACCGGGTCCCTCGTGGAGACAGCGGTCAAGTCGTTACGCCATTCGTGCAGGTCGGAACTTACCCGACAAGGAATTTCGCTACCTTAGGACCGTTATAGTTACGGCCGCCGTTTACCGGGGCTTCGGTTCAAAGCTTCGCACCTTGCGGCACTAACCTCTCTCCTTAACCTTCCGGCACCGGGCAGGCGTCAGACCCTATACCTCCTCTTACGAGTTGGCAGAGTCCTGTGTTTTTAGTAAACAGTCGCTTGACCCAATTCTCTGCGACCCCTTCAGGCTCGACACCTTAGTGGGGCACCCCTTCTCCCGAAGTTACGGGGTTATTTTGCCTAGTTCCTTCACGAGAGTTCTCCCGAGCGCCTGTGGATATTCTCCTCGCCCACCTGTGTCGGTTTACGGTACGGGCGCCTTGGCAACTGGCTTAGAGGATTTTCTTGGCAGCGGGGTATCAGCCCGTTTGCGGCCCGAAGGCCTCCCCATTGCGTTTCAGGATTAACGCCCCGACGGATTTGCCTATCAGAGCTCCCTACGCGCTTGGACCCGCACTTCCAATCGCGGGCGGTGCTTAACCTTCTGCGTCACCCCATAGCTCATAACGTCACCACGGCGGTACAGGAATATTAACCTGTTGTCCTTCGCTTACGCCTGTCGGCCTCAGCTTAGGCCCCGACTAACCCTGGGCGGATTAACCTTCCCCAGGAACCCTTGGGCTTTCGGCGACCAGGTTTTTCACCTGGTTTATCGCTACTCGTGCCGGCATTATCTCTTCGGCTTCGTCCAGTAGTCCTCACGGTCTACCTTCAATCTATGGCCGAATGCTCCCCTACCGCTCGACGGTGTGACCCGCCGAGCTCGTAGCGTCGGTGGCAGGCTTGAGCCCCGTTGAATTGTCGGCGCAGAATCGCTTGACCAGTGAGCTGTTACGCACTCTTTAAAGGATGGCTGCCTCTAAGCCAACCTCCTGGCTGTCTGTGCGACTCCACATCCTTTCCCACTAAGCCTGCACTTAGGGACCTTAGCTGACGATCTGGGTTGTTTCCCTCTCGACCACGCAGCTTATCCCGCGTCGTCTGACTCCCGCGCTGAAACGAACGGCATTTGGAGTTTGGTTAGGTTTGGTAATCTGGTAGGACCCCTAGCCCATCCAGAGCTCTACCACCGTCCGTCAACACGCGAGGCTATCCCTAAAGATATTTCGGGGAGAACCAGCTATCTCCAAGTTTGATTAGCCTTTCACTCCGACCCCCAGCTCATCCCATCCGTTTTCAACCGAAATGAGTTCGAGCCTCCACCGGCGTTTAGACCGGCTTCACTCTGGCCAGGGGTAGATCACTTGGCTTCGGGTCTACTCCGCGCGACTGAACGCCCTATTCGGACTCGCTTTCGCTACGGCTCCGCCCCTTTGAGGCTTAACCTTGCCACGCAGAAGTAACTCGCCGGCTCATTATGCAAAAGGCACGCGGTCAGGCCTTCGTCTTGCGACGCATAGCCCTCCCACCGCTTGTAGGCAAACGGTTTCAGGTTCTATTTCACTCCCCTCACCGGGGTTCTTTTCGCCTTTCCCTCACGGTACTGGTTCGCTATCGGTCGCCAGGGAATATTTAGCCTTGGAGGGTGGTCCCTCCGGATTCCCACGGGGTTTCACGTGTCCCGTGGTACTTGGGAACGCTGGCCAGAGAGATCAGCGCGATTTCGCCTACAGGGCTTTCACCTTCTGTGGCGGCTCTTTCCAGAGCCTTCGACTATCGCCTGATTTGGTAACTCTCCGGGCTACACCCTACCAGCGCCCCGCAACCCCGAGCAGGCTTGCGCCGGCTCGGTTTGGGCTGTTCCCCTTTCGCTCGCCGCTACTCAGGGAATCGAGTTTTCTTTCTCTTCCTCGAGGTACTGAGATGTTTCAGTTCCCTCGGTTCGCGTCGCGCCACCTATGGATTCAGTGACGGACGACTGGGCATTACCCCAGCCGGGTTCCCCCATTCGGGCATCCTCGGATCGAAGCCTGCTTGCGGCTCCCCGAGGCTTATCGCAGCTAGCCACGCCCTTCATCGCTTCCTGGCGCCAAGGCATCCACCGTTCGCCCTTAGTAGCTTGACCACGAACTTCATTGCCTACTTTTGGAGAACATTGCTTGGCTACACTCGAGAATCAACGTATTCGGTTGTCAAAGAGCCGTGCGGCCATAGCCGCGACATTCTGAAACTGTGGCTCTATCGCTTTTCGCCTGGTGGAGATGACCGGAGTCGAACCGGCGACCCCCTGCTTGCAAAGCAGGTGCTCTCCCAACTGAGCTACATCCCCTTGAGCTGCATCTCCAAGGCTGCATCTGGTGGGCCTTCCTGGGGTCGAACCAGGGACCTCGCGCTTATCAAGCGCGCGCTCTAGCCAGCTGAGCTAAAGGCCCAGAAGAAGATAATGCTACTGGCTCACGCGAGGAAGGGTGCGTTGCTGCGGAAGTTGAAGCTTTGGAGGGCCCGGAGATCCGTTAGAACCCCCGGACCCTCGTAGGCTCCTTAGAAAGGAGGTGATCCAGCCGCAGGTTCCCCTACGGCTACCTTGTTACGACTTCACCCCAATCACCGACCATACCTTCGGCGCCTGCATCCTTGCGGTTGGCTCAGCGACTTCTGGTACAACCGGCTTTCGTGGTGTGACGGGCGGTGTGTACAAGGCCCGGGAACGTATTCAGCGCAGCCTGCTGATCTGCGCTTACTAGCGATTCCGACTTCATGCAGGCGAGTTGCAGCCTGCAATCCGAACTGAGACCGACTTTGTGGGATTGCCTCCCCCTCGCGGGTTGGGAACCCTCTGTATCGGCCATTGTAGCATGTGTGTAGCCCTGGACATAAGGGGCATACGGACTTGACGTCATCCCCCCCTTCCTCCAGCTCTTCGCCGGCAGTTCCCTAAGAGTGCCCGGCATTACCCGATGGCAACATAGAGTGAGGGTTGCGCTCGTTGCGGGACTTAACCCAACACCTCACGGCACGAGCTGACGACAGCCATGCACCACCTGTGCAGGTTCCTGACTTAACAGGTCGTCGCCGTTTCCGGTTTCTACTTCCTGCATGTCAAGCCCAGGTAAGGTTCTTCGCTCTGCATCGAATTGAACCACATGCTCCACCGCTTGTGCGGGCCCCCGTCAATTCCTTTGAGTTTCAACCTTGCGGCCGTACTCCCCAGGCGGACGACTTAATGCGTTAGCTGCGGCACGGAAGGGACTGAACCCCCCCACACCTAGTCGTCATCGTTTACAGCGTGGACTACCGGGGTATCTAATCCCGTTTGCTCCCCACGCTTTCGCGCCTCAGCGTCAGGAATTGCCCAGAGACCCGCCTTCGCCACCGGTGTTCCTCCCGATCTCTACACATTTCACCGCTACACCGGGAATTCCAGTCTCCTCTGCAATCCTCAAGAACAGCAGTATCGATCGACGTTCCTCGGTTGAGCCGAGGGATTTCACGACCGACTTGCCATCCCGCCTACGCGCCCTTTACGCCCAGTAATTCCGAGCAACGCTTGCCCCCTCTGTCTTACCGCGGCTGCTGGCACAGAGTTGGCCGGGGCTTCCTCTGCAGGTACCGTCAGATGCCGGAGGTATTAGCCCCGACACCCATCTTTCCCACTGACAGTGGTTTACGACCCGAAGGCCTTCGTCCCACACGCGGCGTCACTCCGTCAGGCTTTCGCCCATTGCGGAAAATTCCCCACTGCTGCCTCCCGTAGGAGTCGGGGCCGTGTCTCAGTCCCCGTGTGGCTGGTCGTCCTCTCAGACCAGCTACCCGTCATAGCCTTGGTGGGCCGTTACCCCGCCAACTAGCTGATAGGCCGCGAGCCCCTCCAAGAGCGGCAGCTTGCGCCACCTTTCCTCCCCGATCTTTCGACCAAGGAACGTATCCGGTATTAGCCCCCCTTTCGAGGGGGTATCCCGAGCTCTAGGGCAGGTCACCCACGTGTTACTCACCCGTGCGCCACTAGGACCGCCAATGTATTGCTACACCGAAGATCCTCGTTCGACTTGCATGTGTTAAGTACGCCGCCAGCGTTCGCTCTGAGCCAGGATCAAACTCGCCATGATTAAATCGACAAACTTGAAACCTGGTCCCTAAAAGCCCAACCAAGATGTTGCTTCGGTCGAGCGCAAGGTACTCAGTAGTTACGGATGGTGCTCACACTTCATCGGTGAGCCAGTAACATATGCGATTTTCAAAGAACGGCGGGGCGTGAACCCCTCAGGTTGAATCGAGGCCAGCGGACTATTGCGGACCGGCTGACTTCTCTCAACGCCCCCCTTCGGGAAGTACCCGAAGGATGGGCAAGGTGTGATGATACGGACCGGGTCCTACCCTGTCAAGCTATTCCTTCTCGAGCACGAATCTCTTGAAGCGGCGCTTCCCGACCTTCACCAGGTGGCTCTCTCCGGAAGAGGAGACATTGTAGTCCAGGCTCACAATCGGATTGCCGTCCAGCTCGACCGCACCCTGCTGGATCATCCGGCGCCCTTCGGACGTCGAGGCCACGAGGCCGGCCTTGGCCAAGAGCTTCCAGAGCGGCTCTTGCGCCGCCGTGGTCGGAATCCTTATTTCCTCAACCTTCTCCGGCACTTCCCTACCCTGAACCACTCGAGCGAAGTGGGCCTCGGCGGCCGTTGCGCCGGCCTCTCCGTGGTACATGGCGGTCACCGTCCGGGCCAGGCGCTTCTTGGCCTCCATGGGGTGCAGCGTGCGGAGTAGGGCCAGCTCGGCCTCCGGCACGCGGGTCGCCAGCTCGAAGTACCGGAACATGAGCGCGTCGGAGACGGACATGAGCTTGCCGTACATGTCGGCGGGCGGCTCGTTGATGCCCACGTAGTTGCCCAGGCTCTTGGACATCTTCTGGACGCCGTCGAGCCCCTCCAGGATCGGCACGGTGAGCGCGATCTGCGGCTCCTGCCCGTGCGCGCGCTGCAGGTCGCGCCCCACCAGCAGGTTGAACGTCTGGTCGGTGCCGCCCAGCTCCACGTCGGCCTCGAGCGCCACCGAGTCGTAGCCCTGGGCGAGCGGGTAGAGGAACTCGTGGAGGCTGATCGGCCGGCCCGTCGCGTACCGCGCCGCGAAGTCCTCGCGCTGGAGGATGCGAGCCACCGTCAGGTGCGCGGTCTCGCGGATGATCTGCTCGAAGGTCAGCGGGGCGAGCCACTCCGAGTTGAAGCGCACCTGGGTGCGCCCCATGTCGAGCACCTTGCCGAGCTGGGCCTTGTACGTCTCCGCGTTCTCGCGAATCTCCTCCCAGGTGAGCGGACGGCGGGTCTCCGATCGGCCGGTGGGATCGCCGATCATGCCGGTGAAGTCGCCGATGATGATGATCACCTGGTGACCCAGGTCCTGGAAGTCGCGCAGCTTCTGGAGCACGACGGTGTGGCCCAGGTGCAGGTCCGGCGCGGTCGGATCGAGGCCTAGCTTGACCTTGAGCGGCGTGCCGGTGCGACGGGAGCTCTCGAGCTTCGCGCGCAGCTCGGCTTCCACCACGATCTCGGCGGCGCCCCGGCGGATGCGAGCCAGCTGTTGATCCGCGGTGGGGGCCGTGTTCACGCCTGTATAATAGCAATCCATGGCGGGTGACCGACGCACCAAACGCGACGCGCTCCGGCGCCGCCGCTGGCTCCGCTGGACCTTGATGGCGGTTCTCGCGCTGGTCCTCGTGGTCGGGCTCGGAGTGGCCGCTTCCGCGTTCTGGGTGCTCACCATCCTCCCCGGCTCGCTTCCCTCGGTGGCCCAGCTCGAGACCTTCGACGCGAGCGAAGGCACCAAGGTCTTCGACGACAACGACGAGCTCATCACCGAGTTCCACGTCGAGCGCCGCATCTTCGTGCCGCTCGCCCAGATCCCCAAGGCCCTGCGCGACGCCATCATCGCCACCGAGGACGCGCGCTTCTACTCGCACCACGGGGTCGACCCCACCGGCATCGCCCGCGCGGTCTACCAGAACTTCCGGCGCGGGCGCATCGTGGAGGGCGGCAGCACCATCACCCAGCAGCTCGCCAAGGTGCTCTTCCTCACCCCGGACAAGAGCCTCGAGCGCAAGCTCAAGGAGGCGGTGCTCGCCCTCGAGCTCGAGCGGCGCTACTCGAAGGACCGCATCCTCGAGATGTACCTGAACCAGATCTACTTCGGCCACGGCGCCTTCGGAGTGGAGGCGGCCGCGCGCACTTTCTTCGGCAAGTCGGTCGCCGAGCTGAGCCTCCCCGAGGCCACCCTCCTGGCCGGGCTGCCCAAGGCTCCGTCGACCTACTCGCCGTTCGAGCATCCGGAAGCGGCCAAGCGCCGGCGCGCCACCGTGCTCGCCCGCATGGTGGACGTGGGCGCGCTCGCGCCCCCGCTGGCCAAGAAGACCGCGGAGACCACGCTCGGCCTGATCCCGCCCGAGCGCCGGCGCACCACCGGACAGTACTACCTCGAGTACGTCCAGCAGCAGCTCGAGGCGCAGTACGGAGCCGACCTCGTCTTCAAGGGCGGCATGCAGGTCTACACCACGCTGTCCCCGGTCATGCAGGTGAAGGCGGAGCGCGCGCTGCGGGAGGGGCTCAAGTCGCTGGAGTCGCGCCGGGCCGCGGCGGCGAAGGACAAGGCCGCACCCGCGCCGGAGCGGCCCGAGGGCGCCCTGCTCACCATCGAGCCCCAGAC
>Ga0210409_10005094_pt1 | contig 13875 bp, 9 predicted proteins | sample IncBWH17MmetaG_FD_161649 | JGI IMG/M metagenome (GOLD analysis project Ga0210409, IMG submission 161649) | Forest soil microbial communities from Barre Woods Harvard Forest LTER site, Petersham, Massachusetts, United States - Inc-BW-H-17-M | ecosystem: Environmental > Terrestrial > Soil >... | reverse complement strand
GGATGCCGAAATCGCGCTGGCACGCACAGCGGCCCCTGCCTCGATCTCACGCGACGCCGAGATCTTGGTGCTAGGGCAGAAGAACTACGAGAGGGCAGTCCAGGGCAAGAACGGGTTCGTCTGTATGGTCGGGAGAGCGTGGACGGGCCCATTGACCAACCCGGAGTTTTGGAATCCGAAAAATCGGAGCCCCGCGTGCCTCAACCCACCAGCCGCGCGGTCCGTCTTGCCGATTTTTCTGAAGGAGGCCGCCATGGCATTGGCTGGCTTTTCCAAACCCCAAATCGACGATGGGATCAAGAGCGCCGTCGACAAGAAAGAACTGGGTGCGCCGGAGTCGGGGTCGATGATCTACATGCTGTCGAAGGAAGCGTACCTGACCGATCGGGGTGGCCATAACTTGGCCCACCTGATGTTCGAGCTTCCAAATATCGAAGCCGCGGCGTGGGGCGCCGATCTGGCGGACTCCCCCGTCTTTTCCGCGTCGTTCGCTCCCATACCAATGATCGAGTTCAACGTTCCCGTGGGTCAGTGGTCCGACGGCACGGATGTCAACGCGCGCCATACACACTGAGCGTTGGTGCGACGCGACTCGGAGGCCGGGCACGGGGCGATGATGCTCGATGTGCCCGGCCCGGCCTTCTTGGGATGTCCAAATTGAGCCGCCGCGAACGACTATAAGCGTGAAGCTATCCGTCGTTCCTCAGTAGGAGGCCACCATCCTCATCTAACGTCCGCTGTTCTACCTCGCCGAGCCTCGCGCCGGCCCGCATTACCCCAAAAAAACGATCTAAAGGAGGAGTCTTGAGAGTACGTTCGTCAATCGCGACGGCCGTAGCGCTTGCGCTTGCCATTGTGCGGAGCGCGTCCGGCCAAGAAGCGCAACGCATTACAGGACTTGTTACCGATGTGGACGCCAAGTTCCCGATTCCCGCGGTCCGGGTTATCGTGACCGGAACCACCCTCGGCACGCTCACCTCGGATAGCGGCCGATTCACGCTGCGCAATGTTCCGGCTGACGCCAAGTCGATCGAAATCCGCCGGATCGGCTACGTTGGCGCCACCGTGCCCTTGGTACGGGGCCAGACTGAATACCTGGTCACCCTCAAGCAGGACGTGCTGCACCTCGAGCAAGAGGTGATCACGGGCGTAGCGACAACAGTGCAGAGCAAGAACGCCGTGACCTACGACCCGGTGGTGACCGCATCGCAGCTCAACGGGGCGCCGAGCGCGACTATCGAGAATGCGCTGCAAGGCAAGGTGGCGGGCGTGCAGATCGATCAGAACAATGGCGCGCCCGGCGGCGGCTTGCAGGTCAACATTCGCGGCGTCACGTCGATCAACGGCAATACCGAGCCGCTCTACGTCGTCGACGGCGTGATCGTCTCCAACGCCGTGTTCCAGACCGGCTTGAACGCGCTGAGCAACTCGAACGGCAGCGTCATGCCGAGCACTCAGGATCAGTCGATCAACCGCATCGCGGACTTGAACCCGAACGACATCGAGTCGATGCAGGTGCTGGAAGGCGCGGCGGCGGCCTCGATCTACGGCAGCCGCGCGGCCGCCGGCGTGGTCGTGATCACGACGAAGAAGGGCTCGGTCTCGAAACCCGAGATCGACGTCACCCAGAAACTCGGCCACTACGAGCTGGAGCACGAGTTCGACGCGCGCCGCTTCACGTTGCCCCAGGCGTACGCCCTCGGCGCAACCGTCGGCATGAGCAAGGCGGACGTGTTGCAGAACTACAATGAGTGCCAGGGCTTCTGCGACCTGCAGTCACAGCTATATGGCAACAGGGAGCTCTCCAACGAGACCAATCTGACCATTCGTGGTGGCACGCCGACGACGACCTACTTCCTGTCGGGTCTCACCAAGTACGACAATGGCACGCAGATCAACACCGGCTACAACAAGCAGTCGGCCCGCGCCAGCGTGAATCAGAGCCTGTTCTCGACGATCAGCGTGGCGGCGAACCTGACCTATACGTCCTCGTTGAACCGGACCGGTATCAATGGCAACGACAACTTCGGTATCTCAGGGTACGACGTGCTGGCGTACACGCCGTCGTTCTTCTGCATGAGCTGCCATCAGGCCGGCGACTACGTGGTTAATCCGTGGGGCCCGGCCAATGCCTCGCAGGATGCGACGGCGATACGGACGCCTGATGAAGTGAACCGGACCACGCTCGGCGGAACCGCGACCTGGAAGCTCTTCACGGCGACGCAGCAGAGCCTCGAGATCGCGGCCGTCGGCGGCGCCGACTTCGTGAACGAGCACACGCAGTTCTTCGCACCGCCCAACATCCAGGTCGAACACTCCGGGTTGGTCCCACTCCCCGGCGTGGGCTCGAGCAACCAGGGCTACGACCGACTCTCGAACTTTTCGGTCAGCCTGATTCACACGTGGACGCCGAGCACGCTGCTCTCGGCGACCACGTCGATCGGTCTGACCCGAGACAAGGACGCGACCTACCAGACCGCCGACGTCGGCACTGGTCTGCCGGTTGGTGGTTACTCGTATATCACCGGGGCCCAGATCAGCCCGTTCTATCAGCAGACGGAGTCGAACGACGCCGGCTACTACGTGCAGGAGCAGCTCCTCCTGTTCGGCGAGCGACTGTCGCTGACGGGTGGTGTCAACGCCGAGCGGAGCTCGAACAACGGCGCCATCAACAAGTTCTATCCGTATCCGAAGATCGCGGGCTCGTTCCGCGTCCTGACGGGCGCCACCGAGCTCAAGATCCGCGCGGCGTACGGCCAGGCGGGTACGCTGCCGATCTATGGTGTGAAATTCGACTCGGCGAAAGTGACGAACTACAACGCGATTGCGAGCACCGGGTTCTCGGCGACCAAGGGCGATCCGAACGTGAGCCCGGAGAAGAACACCAGCATCGAGACCGGCGCAGATCTGACCATGTTCAAGGGGCGGATGGCGTTGAACGCGACGGTGTTCCAGAAGCGCGTCACCAACCTGTTGCTGGAGGAGTCGGTGCTTCCGTCCGCCGGCTACTCATTTGGATGGACGAACGGCGGCCAGATCACGAACCAGGGTCTCGAGCTCTCGCTCAACGCGACGCCGATTCAGGCGGGCAAGTTTTCGTGGAGCACCAGCGAGGTGTACTCGCGCATCTATGACCGCGTCGACAACCTGCCGATCCCGCCGTTCGCGGCCGGCGCCTTTTTCGGTTACGCGCCGTTCGGCGGCTACCAAATTACACCGGGCGCGTCAGCCAACGCGGTCTACGGCTACAATGCGTCGTCGGCGGCTACCGGGAAGCTGGTACAGCTGGGCAACGTCACGCCAGGTCTCACGCTCGGCTTCGGCAATGACCTGGACTACGGGCCGTTCCATATCCATGCCTTCCTCGACTGGCGCGACGGCATGTCGGTGGTCGACCTGACGCAGCAATACTGGGACTACGCCTTCCGAGGTGCTGTCCCGGGACTATCCGCGGGCAACTTCGCGGACACCGCGGCTACGAACGCGCGTTTCAAAGCGATAAGGAACGGCCAGTCCGTGTACGTCCAGCACGCGTCGTTTGTGAAGCTGCGCGAGCTGACCGGGAAATGGGACCTGCCGCAGCAGTTCGTCAGTCGCGTAGGCGCGGGCTATATCCGACACCTGAGCCTCATCGTGACGGGCCGCAACCTGTTCACGTGGACCAAGTACCCGGGCCTCGACCCCGAAGTCTCGAACTTCGGTATCCAGCAGTTCGGACGCGGACAGGACGTGACGCCCTATCCGCCGAGCCGGGCCTACTTCGTCGCCCTCGACCTGGGATTCTAATTCATGCGCCTATATACAACACTGGGGATTCTCGCCGCGGGAATGACGCTGGCCGCCTGCAACGAATCGCTCGTGCCGGACTACAACGTGCCGACGGGATTTCGGCACGACGTCACGGCGTTGCAAAACGAGATGACGGGTGCGTTCAACGAGACCCGCGTCAATATTGTTTTCTTTCACGAGGCGATGGAGGGATTCGCCCGAACCTCGGCATATTTTACGTCGTCCGAGGACCGTTTCGTCACCGAGCTCACCGGTGAGCTCCCGCTCGATGTCGACAACTTCGGCGCGCTGGTCTGGAATGAGGAGTACCAGGCCATCAAAGACGCGGACTCCATCATCGCCGTGCTGCCGACGCTCACCAACGCGGGGGCCGCTATCCCGACGGCGAACATCAAGGCCCTCCAAGGCTCGATGGAAACGTGGAAGGCGGTCAACTACATGTACGTTTTGTTGGCGCACGACACGGCCGGCATCGCGATCAACAACGTGGGTGGACCGATCTCGGGCAACCTCGCGCCGATCGTCTGCGCCAGGGATGCATGGCGCGCGATCATCGCGATGCTCGACACGGCGCAAGCGGACTTCACGGTCGCCGGACCGACGACCGTCATGGGCGTGCCCGGTTCGCAGTTCTCCGCGCTGCAGATTCCGCCGGGCTTCAACGCGATCGGCAACACGGCCGGCGGTTGGATGAACTTCGTGCTCGCGCTCCGCGGACGCTCGCGTATTGAGCTCGCGTACGCGGTCGCGAACGGACCTGGCGGGACCCGCCCAACGCCGTCCTCAGCCGGCGGCCCGGATATAAATCAGCTCGACTCGGCGATCGCCGATATCACGGCATCAAACCTGTACTCGCCGACGCTCGACGCCGGGGAGGCGGTGAACTTCAACGACAAGGGCGTGTTTCACGCCTTCTCGAGCGCCGCGAACGACATCTCCAACCCGATCTTCGGCATCGCAGCAGCGGACTACGCGCTGGAAGGCGCGGCGCAGCAGATCGATACGCTCAACGACCAGCGGTTCCTGGCGAAATTCGCGCAGGCGCCGGCGCTGCCGACGAATGTCCTAGGCGTGGCGTCGAGCTACGTAATGGTCAACAACATAGGCTTGTCGACCCCGATTCCGATCATCCGCAACCTCGAGCTGCAGTTCCTGCTCGCGCGGGCGTATCTCGGTATCGGCTCCTACGCCAAGGCGGCATCGATCGTGGACAACGTTCGCACGGTGGTCGGTGGGCTCCCCTCCGCGCTACCGCTCGCGACAACCGACTACGTGCACGTTCGCGACTTCCTGATGAAGGAGATGATCCCCTCACTCATGGGCGACAACACTGGCGACCAGATCGCCGCGGATCGCGACTATGGTCTCCTTCTCCAGGACCTGACGACCTGGGGCACGTCGGACCATCACACATCACAGGAGAACATCCCGCAGCCCGAACGCACGGCGCGGAATAACAACTTCGCGCCGGTCTGCCAGTAACGCCGGTGGTGGTAACCGCGTGAGACGCAATGGCCCGGAGAGCGATCTCCGGGCCATTGTCGTACTCCGATGTCGAACGGTGCTCACGGCTTCAATCGCGTCAAGTTGGCGACAAACGACTGAACCCATGTCGTCCCACCATCATTCGAGTACGACTCCTCGTACTGATGCGAATCCGGCTTGATGTCGGACCACACAGCCCTCACCAGGATCGTCTTGTCAGTCACGGTGTTGTCCTGACCAACCAACACGACTCGGCCGTCTTTGAATTCGCCGATATTCGACGTCAGTGTCCCGACCCTGCTGTTCGCGAACGACTGGCTCCACTGGTGCGCGGTCGGGTTGTACAGGAAAAGCGTGAGGCCTTCCCAGTGGCCCTTCGGCCCATCCGCTTCGATCTCCTCCAGTTCTGCCTTGCCATCCCACACCTTGCGCACGGTCACCGTTCCATTCAGCTCGACGGATCCCGAGCTGCTCGCAAATGGATCGAGGATTCGTTTGATGTGGGTGTGCCATACGCCGATGTTGAAATCAAAGTCGTGCTGCCCGTCGTGCACCGCGGGCGCCTGCGAGAGGCCGACGCGGGGATAAGAGACGCACATGATGGTGGCCAATCCCACGCCGACCGCTGACTGCATCAAGTAATTCACGTTCTTCTCCTATGGTATTGCGGGTTGCTCTCACCCAACGGTATTCTGTAAGTGGCCCACTCACAATGGGCCACTTCGCATAAATATGAGTGGGCCACTACATGGATCCGTTGTTCGAGATCGAGTTGGAACGCCCTATCCCGGGATCGGGGGAGGCCGGCCGCTTTCTCTATCGTCAGCTGAGAGACGCCATTCGCGATGGCCGACTCGCTGCCGGTACCCAGCTGCCCGCGACCCGCAAATCGGCTGCGTTCTTCGGCCTTTCGCGCAACACCGTGGCTGAGGTGTATGACCGATTGTCGAATGAAGGGCTCGTCGTCGCCCGCCACGGCTCGGGCACGTATGTCGCCGATCTACCCCCGGAACCCGCACCGCTACCTTCACCCGGTAGCACGTACCGGCTGAATCGCTTCTGGCTCCAAGAAGATGTGACCACGGCCATGGGGTTCTGGCGCGACGAGTTGTCGGTCGTCCCGCGCACCGAGAGGGCTCTCGACTTTCGTCCCGCCTTGATCGATTCCCGCCTGTTCCCGTTTGACGTCTATCGGCGCGTCAGTTCGAAGCAGTTGTGCGGTCTCGAGAAAAAGCCGCCTGCCTCCAAAAGTCCGCAAGGCAATCAGGGCAACTTTCATCTGCGCGAGGCCATCACCAGCCACATCGCCCTGACCCGCGCCGTGGCCTGTCGTTCCGACGACGTGGTCGTCACCGCTGGCGCACAGCAGGCCTTCGATCTCCTGGCGCGCATCCTGGTGACGCCGGACCAAACGAAAGTGGCCGTCGAGGATCCCGGTTATCCACCGATGCGTGTCGCCTTTGCCGCCGCCGGCGCCAGGATCGTGCCGGTGGGAGTGGATGAAGAGGGGCTCGTCGTCGACAGCTTACCGGCTGGCGTTGGCGTCATCTGCGTCTGCCCGTCGCATCAGTTTCCGTTGGGCGTCACGATGTCGAAGCGCCGTCGCGCCGCGTTGGTGGACTTCGCCCGCCGGCACGGAGCGGTCATCGTCGAAGATGACTACGACGGCGAGTTTCGGTTTGGCGACAACCCGCTGCAATCGCTGCGCGCTGGCGATGCGGCGGATGTCGTGTTCTACGTTGGCACCTTTTCGAAGTGCATGCTGCCTTCCCTCCGCCTCGGTTTCGTCGTTGTCCCGGACTGGGCGCGGCGCACCTTGGTTGCGGCGAAGAACTGTCTCGACTGGCACTGCTCGACGCCACTGCAGATCGGCGTGTCCGCGTTCATCAGAGAAGGGCATCTGGCGCGCCATGTCCGCAAGATGCGCCACATCTATAGTAGACGGCGCCAACTACTGTATGCGCTGTTGCGGCGAGACTTTGCGGACTGGCTGGAGCCGATCCCGTCGCAGTACGGCATGCACGTTGCCGCCTGGGCGCGGGATGGAGTCGATGTGGACGCAGCGGTTCAGGTGCTTGCGGGTCGCTCGGTGAAGATGCATACGCTCGAACGCTATCACATGAAGCAGTCGCCTCGAGCGGGACTCGTGTTCGGCTATGGTGTGGTGGATCTGCCCGAGATTGAGCGCGGTCTCACTGCGCTACAAGAGGTGCTGGCTGAGCCGTCGCTACTGTGACCGCAGCGCCTGGATGACGTCGACCCGCGCGGCGCGGGCAGCCGGCAGCACCGAGGCGGCGACCAGCGAGTGCCGTCACCAGATCATCGCTGAAAACGTTCCGGGCGAGCAGCAGATCGCCCCTTCGCACGGCCGATCCGCCCCTCGGCGTTTGGAAGAAGTCGCGATCCCGCCGATAGTTTGCCGCATGATTCGCCGCCTCCTGTGCACACTCGCATTGGCGCAGCCGCTCGCCGCCCAGCCGGAGCTGACGTCCGCGCGCGGCCTGGTACACGCCGTTCCTGGGGACCTTCCGATCGCGATCGGATATCTCAACGTCGCCGAGGACACGTGGCCGCTCTCCGAAGCGGTAGAGAACGCACCGAAGACGACGGTCGCGTCGCCGACGCCGGTATTTCAGGTGCGCTTTGCGCGCGGCTGGATCATGGTCGACGCCGCGATGGACCGCGAGATCGCAGCCGCGCGGGACGACACCAGTGGGTTCTCCGATGACCGGTACGCGCGCACGGTCACAGCCTTGCGCGGCGCCGGTCTCATTGTCATCACGCACGAGCATTGGGATCACATCGCCACGGTGGCCCACTCGGCCGTCGCCGACGAGCTGGCGCCAAAGACGATGCTGACGCGCGCGCAGATGGAGTCGCTGCTCCATAAACCGAAGATGACGCTCACGCCGTTCGACTCGACTCGCGCGGATCGCTACATCGTTGTCGACTACGATCGCGTGCTGCCGATCGCGCCGGGCGTCGTGCTCATCAAGGCGCCGGGCCACACGCCGGGATCACAGGTGGTGTACGTCAAGCTCGCGTCGGGTCGCGAGGTGATCCTCACGGGCGATGTCGCGTGGCATCGTCTCGGGATCGAGACGGAGAAAGAGAAGCCCGATTCGGCGAGCCGCCACATGAACGAGGACCGGGCCGCGATCGCCGGTGAGCTCGCCTGGCTCCATCAGGCGGAGCGCAACGGTGTGAGCGTCGTCGTCAGTCATGACGGGGAGCAGCTCGAGACGCTCGCCCGACAGGGCATCCTGAGCGAGGGGTTAGCTGCTCGATAGGTATCGGCTGGACTACTGAGTCGTCAATGGCCCGCGCGAGACTCCATCGCACCTCTACCGAATTGCTCCGCGCCACGGCGTTCTGCTTGGCTGTCGTCGTCGCGGCGCGGGCGCGGCCAACGTCATCTACTCGGCGTGGTTCACTCCTGGTACCTACTGCGGGCGTCATCTGGCCGACGAATCAGGTCGCGCCATTACTCATTGTGATAACGGCGCGGAATCGCACCTGCCCGCTCATCATGCGAGCGTAGGCGTCGCCCGCCTTGTCGAGTGGGAACGTTTCAATCATAGGGCGTACGCCGGCCAGCTCGGAGAACCGCAGGGTATCGTCAGTATCGGCCGGCGCGCCCGAGGCATAACCTTGCACGCGCTTATTCCCGACAATGAGTTGGAGCGGCGTGACCTCGATGGGATCGGGCGCCACCCCGATCGCGATGAGCTCGCCGTTCGGCGCTAAACCATCGACCAGCTCCGACATCGCTTTCCCACTCGGTACCGTCGCCAGAATGACCTGGGCGCCACCCATTTTCTGCAATGCTTCCGCGGCGCTCGTCGACTCGGTGTCGATGTACACACTAGCCCCGAGCTTCTTGGCCAGCGCCGCGACGTCCGAGCCGCGTCCTATGGCCGCGACTTTGTAGCCGAACTTGTTCGCGTACTGAATGGCGAGGTGACCCAGGCCGCCGACGCCCTGCACGGCGACCACATCGCCTGGGATCGCGCCGCCACGGCGTAGCGCGTCGAACGTGGTGATGCCGGCACAGAGCAGCGGTGCGGCTTCGGTGTCACTGAGGCTGTCCGGAATCGCTACCAGGACATCCATGGGTGCCACCATGTACTGCTCATATCCGCCGTCGTAGCTGATGCCCGGAACTTGTAGATTCGGGCAATTGCGAAAATCTCCCCGCCGACAGTAACGGCATGTGTTGTCGTGGCCGCCATGCCAACCAACGCCGACGCGCTGTCCCTTTTTCCACGCGGACACACCGGCACCCAGCTCATCGACAATGCCCACGACCTCATGTCCCGGAACGCGGGGATATTGAATACCGGGCCACAGGCCCTCTTTCGTGAACGAGTCGCTGTGGCAGACGCCACAGGCTTGCACCTGAATGCGCACCTGTCCGGCGCCGGGCTTTGGAACGTCGCGCTCGACGATCTCGAAATCTCCACCAGCCTTGGCAATCTGCGCCGCTCTCATTTGAGGAAGCCCACGAGCTCGGAGTTGACGACGTCCGCGTGTGTCCACGCGATGTTGTGCGGCCCGTCCTTGACGACCACGTACTTTGCGCCCTTGACGAGCTTCGCGGTCTTGGCGGCCGAGGCGTCGATCGGCACGATCCGATCCTGGTCTCCGTGCAGGACGAGCACGGGGATGTCGATGCGATCGAGATCCGAACGAAAATCGGTGTACCACGTCGGGATGCAGGCCACGGTTGCGAACGCCGAGCTGCCGATGGCGACGGACATGCTGGCATCCACTGCTTGCTGGCTGACGCGCTTTCCGAGCAGCACGTCGGTGTTATAGAAGTTCTTGAAGAACTCGGTGAAGAACGCGTACCGGTCGGCCTTGGCCGCCGCTTCGAGGCCGTCGAAGACGCTCCGCGGCACGCTGTCGAGCAGATACGGCGGCACGCCGGAGATGATGACGGCCTTACGTACCCCATCCGAGCCGTACTTGCCGAGGTAGCGGGCGACTTCGCCGCCGCCCATCGAGAATCCCACGAGCGCGACGTCGCGCAGTTCCAGGTGCGTGATGAGCATGTGCAAGTCGACGGCGAACGTGTCGTAGTCGTAGCCGATCGTCGGTTGGCTCGACTTCCCGAAGCCGCGGCGATCGTAGGTAATGACGCGGTGGCCGGCGGCCAGCAAAGCCGGTACCTGCTTCTCCCATGACGCGCCGCTCAGCGGATAGCCGTGGATCAGGATCACGGGTTTGCCCGTCCCGTGATCTTCGTAGTAGAGGTCGATCGGCGTGGAGTTCTCGCGGCCAACGGTGACGTAACTCTGGGTCTCCTGCGAAACTGAAGTGCTCATTGGGATCACTCCTACTTGGTTAGGCGGTGCTGGACCGACAGCGCGTACACGGCAGATCGTAGCGCCGGTAATGGATCATCGGAGAGTTGAATGCCATCACACAGGTAGATCGGATTGAATTGGAGCTTCCGCTGTGTTTCGGCGTTATCCGGCGCGATGGTCGTGAGTGTGACGACGCCGAGCTCGACGAGCCTGCGGTCATCCGGCCACACCACCGATGCATCTGAGGTCGGATCACCCGGGTTCGGGAGCTGCACGAGCACGCGAATCTTGACCGGCTCTTTCGCCAGCCGGCGCGTGATCTCGTCGGAGAGGTAGTTGGCCGACACTTTCGTCGCGGCGGCCGAATCCAGGTACTTCGGGCCGTCGACTGGGACGAGCCGGTAGCGGCCTGGCTGCTTCGCGTTTTGCGCGTTGACGAAGATGAACGCGTCGTTGCCGTAGAATACCTCTGTGCTGTAACTGACCGGCACCCGCGCGGGGGTGGTCGCGAACCTCAGTGCGGCAGGATGCGTGCCGAGGAACGCCTCGATCGGAGATGGGTGCTTGCTGTCGGGTTTGGTGGCGAGCACCGCGTCGAGGAATGCGGCGAAGTCTTCGCCCGTGCCGACGGCGAACCCATTGCGATTGTTCGCCACGATGTCCGTGAAGGTACCGTTCGGTAACTGGAAGCGAAGGGCGAGGCCGCGTACCGATCCGTTGGGGTTGTTGTCGGCAATGGTGGGGATGCCGCTGGCGTTCGAGTAGCGGGCGATGACCGGTGTCGACGCCGCCACCAGGTGCGGGGCGCGGCTCAGCGATTTGGCATCGGGTGAGGGCACGAACGTGCCGGTCAGGACAATGCCTTTGGCGTGAGCGATCCGGTAGCCGGGGTGTACGCCTCCAGCTAAGGCGATAAAGTCATCGGCAATATGCTGCGGCAGGCTTTTGGTCTGCGCCGCCGGCGTCTGCGACAATGCAGGTATCGCGATGAACAAGGCTGGGAAGAGGGAGCGAGTCATATCCGCACGATAGCGACCCGGGTGAGCGGTCACTACTGCTCGGATTAGTAGTCTTCTACAGCCGAATAAATCCGCGCTTGAGTCCAATGGCGACGGCCTCCGTGCGATCGTGCGCATCGAGTTTGTGCAAGATGTTCTTCACGTGCACCTTGACGGTCCATTCGGTCCGTCCGATCTCAGCGGCAATTTCGGCATTGGTCCATCCTCGGGCGACGAACTGAAACACCTCCGTCTCGCGTGGCGTGAGCTCGACGCGCGGCGTGTGCTCCGCGAGTCGCGCCGCGACCGGCGCGGGAATGCCGCGCTCGCCGTGATACACCTTACGCACCGTGGTCAGGACTTCCGTGCGCAGCATGTCCTTCAGCAGATAGCCCCGCGCCCCTGCTTCCAAGGCGCGATAGATGTCGGCATCGCCATCGTACGTCGAGAGCACGATGATCCGAGCATCTGGATGATCGGCCAGGATGGCGCGGGTTGCCACCAATCCGTCCATCACGGGCATGCGCAGATCCATGAGCACGATGTCTGGTCGGTGCACCTCGAACTGCTCGATCGCCTCTTCGCCGTTCGCCGCCTCGGCCACGATGGCGAGGTCGGGCTCGGTCGCCACGATAGCGCTGAGGCCGGCTCGAATCAGTCCGTGATCATCGGCGGTGAGGATCGTGATCGGCGGCACGATGGGATGATAGTCAACACATACTCCCCAGACATGCCTACAAATGGGTATGTTCACCATATGCAAACCGCCCTTTCCGGCGACGAGCCGATCCGATTCGCGGGACCGGTCGTCGGCGCGCACCGGCACATTTGCGCGTTCTTTCACGACGAGGACGAGGAATCGCGCGTGCTGCTGCCCTTCATTAAGGAGGGGCTGGAGCGGGGCGAGAGGGCACTGCACATCGTCGACCCGAAGCTGCGCCACCAGCATGTCAGGCGCCTCGAGGCCCAAGGTCTCCCGATCGCGGATGCCGAACGACGCGGCCAGTTCGTGTTGCATGGCTGGGATGAGATCTATCTCGCCGGGGGCTGCTTCGACCCGGAGCTGATGTTGGCGAACATGGAGCAGACGTTGACCGAGGCGCGGCAAGAAGGGTTTCCGCAGACTCGAGTCATCTGCCACATGGAGTGGGCCCTCGAAGACCACCCCGGCGTCGATCGGATCGTGGAACACGAGACGCGTTGCAATGTGATGTGGCGCCGTTTGCGGGACCCGGTGATCTGCGTGTACGACCTGAGTCGGTTCAGCGGCGGCGTGGTGATGGGCGTTCTGCGAGCGCACCCCATGATCCTTATCGGCCCGGTCTTGCACGAGAATCCATTCTATTCGCCCCCCGAGGAGTACCTGGAGGAGCTGCGTTCACGCCGCCATGCCCGAAGCAGCCGAGGAGATCAAGCGGTATCAGAGGTGCCTTAGCGATCTGATTCAACTCGGGTCGCTGCCGGCGATCTGGAGCGTTCGCCAGCCAGGCAGCATCGTCGGTGCGCTCCTCGACGCACTGGTGGCGATGCTCGATCTCGATTTCGCCTACGTGCGGCTCATCGAGCCCATCGCGGGTGGGCCGACCGAGGCGGCCATGATCGGCGCGCGGTTACTCGAGCCGCGAGAGCCCGTGAGCGCGCACGAGATTGGCGTCGCGCTCGATCGATGGTTGGCGCCGGAGCACGGCACGCCACACGCCGTCGTTCCCCATCCGATCGATGCTGGCAATGTGTCTATTGTCACCGTGTCGTTGGGCGTTCCTGGAGCGCTCGGGGTCCTGCTCGCGGCCTCCGGTCGACCGGATTTCCCGTCCGCGTTCGAGCGGTTGTTGCTGCGTGTGGCTGCGAACGAAGCCGCGGTCGCGTTGGAGGAGTCGCGGCATCTCGACGCGCTCCTGCGGAAGGAGGCTGAGGATGCGACGCTGGCCGAGCGCATTCGCGTGGCGGGAGAGCTCCATGATACGTTGCTGCAGGGGTTCACCGGCGTGACCTTGCAGCTGCAGGGCGCCGTCCAGCGCTGGCGTGCGGACAGCGCTTGTGACGCAGCCAGCGAGTTGTCGCATGTGCTGTCGCTGGCCGATGAGACCCTCCGGGAGGCGCGCGACGCGGTGTGGGATATGCGCGCTTCGGAGATCGATCACGGGGATCTCGCTGGCGCGTTGGAGGGGGCCGTGCGGCGCGCGATCGGCGCGTCGCGGACGCAGCTACGGTTCGCCATTACCGGCGATCGGCGGCCGGTGGCGCCGGGCATCCAGATTGCGTTGGTGCGCATCGCGCGTGAGGCGGCGTTCAAC
>Ga0210409_10005093_pt1 | contig 13875 bp, 13 predicted proteins | sample IncBWH17MmetaG_FD_161649 | JGI IMG/M metagenome (GOLD analysis project Ga0210409, IMG submission 161649) | Forest soil microbial communities from Barre Woods Harvard Forest LTER site, Petersham, Massachusetts, United States - Inc-BW-H-17-M | ecosystem: Environmental > Terrestrial > Soil >... | reverse complement strand
ATGAGTTTCTTGATGTTTTCCACGGCGTAGCCTATGGGTTCCGGATCGCCCGGGCCGTTCGAAAGAAAAACTCCGTCGGGCTTCATCTCCAGGACATCTTCGGCGGAGGCCTGCGCGGGGACTACGAAAACTTCACAATGATGGTCCACCAGCAGACGAAGAATGTTCTGCTTGATTCCGTAATCGTAGGCGACCACGCGGTGCTTTCGCGTTTCGGAACGGGCGTCGGATTCGCCCATCTGTTCGGCCCAGGGCGACACCGCTACTTCGACGGAGCCTTTCTCCCAGGCGTACGATTTTTCGCAGGTGACACGGCTGGCGAGTTCCTGGCCAGCCATGCCGGGAATTTGTTTAGATTCGAAGATCAACTGTTCTACGGGCGTCCCATCGGTGGAAACAACTCCGCGCAAGGCGCCGACGCTGCGAAGATGGCGGACCAGGGCGCGCGTATCAATGTCCCAGATGACGGGAATCTTGTGGCGGTTCAGATAGAGTTGCGCCGTTTCCGCGGATCGCCAGTTGGAAGAAACCTGTGAAAATTCGCGCACAATGAGCGATTCGATGTACGGCCGGGGAGATTCTTCATCGTCGAGGTTCGCGCCCACGTTGCCGATGTGCGGATAGGTCAAGCAGACAATCTGCCCGGCGTAACTGGGGTCGGTGAAAACTTCCTGATAACCGGTGAGGCTGGTATTAAAAACAACTTCGCCGCCGCGGCGCGTGATCGCGCCCGCCGCGCGGCCGTTAAAGACGCGCCCGTCTTCCAGTGCGAGGATCGCGGGTCGGTGCGGAACTTCGGTCAGTGTGTCCTCCCATATTGCTCATCAACAGAATGTCAGTCACTTGGCGCTCTCATCGGCGCCCGAAAGCGAGCCGAAATGATCCACGGGCCAATAGGCAAAGACGGCGCGGCCATAGATAAAATGGCTGGGGACCGAGCCAAAGACGCGCGAATCGTTGGAGCTGATGCGATGATCGCCCATTACGAAATAGTTGTCCTTGGGCACGCGCACCGGACCGAAATCGCTGAGGTCCTCGTACTGCGGCGGGACATAGGGCTCGGGAACGGAATGGCCATTTACGTAGACCGTGCCCTGGCGGATTTCCACGGTTTCGCCCGGCAAGCCGACAACGCGCTTGATGAAGGATTTTGTGTGGTCGAGCGGGTACCAGAAGACCACGACGTCGCCGCGTTCAATCGGCTCGAAGCGGTAAACGAATTTGTTGATGAAGATGCGCTCCTGATCGGAGAGCAGCGGGGCCATGCTGGTACCTTCGACTTTTACAGGCTGGTAAAGAAAGACGATGATGACGAGCGCAAGACCGATGGCAATGAGCAGATCGCGGGTCCACACGCGAATCTCGTTGCGAAGAGCATGAGCGGTAGCGGGCCGGCCGCTCGTGGCGTTCGGTGGGCCGGACATCACAATGGGGGAAGCCGCCGGTGTTGGAGTTTCCGGTGAGTTGCGCGTTACGGGCTGTTTCTCGTCCGAGCGATCCATTTTTGGCTGCCTTGTATTTATAGCATGGGCGTCGCGGGGTGCGCCAGATTCGTTTTAAGGCGGTGCGACGATGGCGGCACTGCGACGGCCACATTCACTCCCTTGATAGGATTCGGTTGGCCAGTCCGGCAGTTGCACGAAGGCGCGCGGTTTCTTTTGCGAAGATTTTTTGCCTTGCGGTTCTACGCTTAGTCGGCGCTCAGCGCGTAGTTCAGGGAAGCGAGGGCCGCGATCACGGCCGTCTCGGTACGCAAGATGGAGCGGCCCAGCGAGGCTTCCTGAAAGCCGTTGCGGCGGGCAGCTTCGAACTCTGAGTCGGTCCAGCCGCCTTCCGGGCCAATCGCCAAATACGCCTTGGTTGCTCGTTGCCCCTCCAAAACCTTGCGCATGGGCGAAATTTCACTACGTTCAGAAAGCAGTACGTGCACTCCCTCATTGGATGATGCAAAAGCGCTTTCGGGTTTTTGGATTTCAGACAGAAGCGGTACGCCGACGCGGCGGGACTGTTGGGAGGCTTCCAGAAGAATCTTTTTCCAGCGTTCGGCGCGCTTTGGGGCGGCGGCGAGCAGGGCTTTCTCGCTTCGCGCGGCGGCCAGAGGCGCGATGGTTGCCACACCGAGTTCGGTGGCTTTTTCAATGGCCCATTCGAACATGTCGAATTTCACAACGGAAACCAGAAGCGCGACGTTCAGGCTCGGCTGGTGAGAGGGCAATTCTTCGAGCAGCGCAAACTCGACGCGATCGCGAGTTACTTTTTCGATGCGGGCGAGACGGACGCGTTCGCCGTTGCTTAGTTCGTAAAGCTGCCCGATTTGGGCGCGGAGGACGCGGCCGAGGTGGTGCGCCGCGTCGTCTTCCATGACGGCTCGATCGCCTTCAAATTGTTCAACGAAGAAGCGCCTTCTCACTCAGGGATTCTATCGCAGGTGAGACGCTGGGCATTCGAGGGAAAAAAGAAAAAAACAACGCTGAGACGCCGAGAGCGCGGAGATGGCGCAGAGCAGAAATTCGGATAAGCGCGGCCGTTAGCCGAAAATGTCTTTGACTTTGTCGAAGATGGAGGAGTTGCGGTCCGCGGGCTTGTTGTCGGCTCGTATTGTGGAGCCGAGCTGTTCCATCAACTTGCGCTGTTCGCGGGTGAGCTTGGTTGGCGTAAGGACGCGCACATGATAGTACAGGTCGCCTTTGCCGCCGCCGCGGGGATCCGCGAGACCTTTGCCTTTGATGCGGAATACGGCGCCGCTCTGCGTGCCTTCGGGAATCTTCAGCTTCTCTTCCCCGTTCAAGCCAGGCACTTGCAGCTCGGTGCCAAGCGATGCCTGCGCGATGCTCAGAGGAATCGTACAGTACAAATCCGCGCCACGGCGTTCGAAGAAGGGGTGCTCCTTTACGTCGAGCACGACGTACAAATCGCCGGCGGGTCCACCGTTCGGACCGGGTTCGCCTTCGCCACCGACGCGGAGACGCGTTCCAGTGTCCACACCGGGAGGAATGCGGAGCTCGATTGTTTTTTCGCGCTCGAGGCGTCCCTGGCCGCGGCATTCCGGGCAGCGCTCGCGAACTATCTGGCCCGCGCCCTGGCACGCCGGGCACGTGCGCGTGATGGTGAAGAATCCCTGCTGATACGCCAACTGGCCGCGGCCGCCACAAGTTTGGCAGGCTTGAACGCCAGTGCCCTTTTTCGCGCCGGTGCCGTTGCACGACTCGCAATATTCCTGGCGGGGCAATTTGATTTTGGTCGTGACGCCCGCGGAGGCTTCTTCAAAGGAGAGGGTCATGTCATAGCGCAGGTCGGCGCCGCGTTGCGCGCGGCTGCGGCCACGACGACCTCCACCACCGAAGAGATCTTCGAAGCCGAAAAAATCGCCGAAGATGTCGTGGAAGTCCTGGAAGACGGTGTTGTCGAATCCCGGTCCGCCGCTTGCGCTGGAGAGGCCGGCATGCCCGTACGTGTCGTAGATTTGCCTTTTCTGCTGGTCGCTTAGGACGCTGTAGGCTTCGGTGCACTCCCGGAATTTTACTTCCGCCTCGGCTTTGTTCTCCGGGCTGCGGTCGGGATGCCACTTGAGCGCAGCTTTGCGGTAGGCGGACTTGATCTCATCGACCGATGCCGTCCGCGAAACGGCAAGCACTTCGTAATAATCGCGTTGAGTTCCTTTGGCCATGAAAACTCTTGAGCTCCTTTAATTAGTTTACAGCTTGTTTGGATGCGGGATTCGGATGCACCGCTACACGGACCATTGCAGGACGCAGCGCCCGTCCATGAAAAACGTATCCCGGCTGGAAAACCTGCAGAATCGTGCCATCGGCATGATCGGTCGTTTCGGCGCGATCCAGAGCCTGGTGCAGGTGGGGATCGAAGGGCTTTCCGAGGGGATCGATGCGCTCCACGCCCAACTTCGTCAGGTTGTCCAGAAGCTGTCGGTGTATCAGCTCGAAGCCCTTGCGATAGTTTTCGTATTCCGTTTCTCGATGAGCGGCGAGAGCGCTCTCAAAACTATCAATGACCGGGATGAGTCCTTCGATGACACGGGCGGTCGCGCGTTTGGAGTCTTCGGACCGCTCTTTTTCAATCCGCTTGCGGTAATTATCGAAGTCGGCCTGGCGCCGGAGCAGCGTTTGGCGCAATTCGTCAAAGTCCGCGGCTAGCTTGGCCATTTCGGTGTCGGCTTTCGCGGAATCCGCAGCGATGGCCTGCGCCTCTGCGGATTGATCGGGAGTCACGCTGTCCGCATTTTTGCCAATGTTGATATTGATCTTCACGTCTTTGTCGCCCACGTTCGCGTCTCTCCTATGCCAATAATTTTTCACGTTTTGCTCAATGCTTCGCTGAAAAGCTGGGCTACGTACGCCACAGCGGTCATGGCGCGCTCATAATGCATGCGCGTCGGGCCTAGCACGCCGAGCGAGCCTTGCACCTGATCGTTGCGCGTGTACGCGGCGCTGATCAGCGCTAGGTTTTCTCCAGCTTCGGAGATTTCCTTCACGCCGATTTGCACGTGAACGGGTTCGGGGGTCTCGATGCAAGCGTTCAGCACCGTTACCAGGCGATGCTTTTCCTCGATGGCCGCAAGCAAATCGCGCAATTGCGCCTGGCTCGCAAAATCGGCCGCGCCAACGATTTGCGCGGTGCCTTCCACGTGGACGTGCAAGGCCGATTCATCGCCGAGTACCGCGGGATCGCAAAGCGTAAGGGCACTCTGCACAATGCCTTCGTAGCGCTCGCGCTCGGTAGCGAGCTTTTGCAACAAATCGGCGCGGATAGCTTCGAGCGTCCAGCCGGAATATTGCCGGTTCAAAAAGTCCGCGGTGGCGTCCAGTTCGACCTGGGTAAACATGCGGTGCGGACGCAACACTTTATCCCGCGTATTACCGCCGGGAGAAATGAGCACGACGACTACGCGGCCATCCGGGAGCAGCCACATGCGCGCGTGTTCCAGGACGGTTTTGCTAAGCGGCGGCGAAACGATGATGCCGAGCCCGTTCGAAACCTCCGCCAGCACATGACCGGCGCGCTCGGTGATTTCCGAGGCGCTGGTGGCTCCGCCCATCTCGCGTTGAATCCATTCGCGATCCACAGCGGTGATGGTCGCTTGCGAAGCGATTTCCTGCGCGAAAAAACGGTACGCCGCCGCGGTTGGGACTCGTCCGGCGGAAGTGTGCGGCTGATACAGAAACCCGCCGTCCTCCAGGTCCGCCATAACGTTGCGGATTGTGGCGGTGCTTAGGGTCTCTTCGAAGCCCTTCGAAATCGCGCGCGACGATACCGGTTCACCCGTTTCGATATACGCACGGACAATGTCTGCCAGAATCTGGCGGTTCCGCCGTTCTTGAAGAGCCGAATTCCTCATAGCAGCACTCTACTCCAAGTGCTAAAGAGCGCTATCTATATTGTAGGAAGGCTGTCAAGCGCGGTCAACGCGTGCCTGGGCTAGGCGTTATCGATTTGAGCGCGTTGGAGCTTGTCCGAATAGTCGATATAAATGGTTTTCCACTCGGTGAAGAAATCGATGGCGGCAATGGCCGCTTCGCGGTGGCCGTTGCCCGTCTGCTTAGTGCCCCCAAAGGGGAGATGCGTTTCCGCGCCGATGGTCGGGGCATTGACGTAGACGATGCCGGTGTAGAGATCGCGGGTGGCCTGGAAGGCGCGATTCACGTTGCGCGTGTAGATGGAAGCGGACAATCCGTATGGAACGGCGTTCGCGATTTCGATTGCCTGTTCCAGTGTGTCGAAGGGGATTACCGACACGACGGGGCCGAAGATTTCTTCCTGTGCGATGCGCATTCTGGGCGAGCAATCGCCGAACACAGTCGCTGCATGAAACCAGCCTTTTGCGTAGCCGTCGCCTTCCAGGCGATTGCCGCCGGTGAGCAACTTTGCGCCTTCATTTTTCCCGATTTCAACGTAACTCATCACGGTTTTCAGCTGCTGTTCATTGACGCACGGCCCCATGTCCGTCGAAGCGTCCAAACCGTTCCCGACTTTCAGAGACTTGGCACGGTCCACAAAGCGATCGACAAACTCTTTGTAGACGCTCTTGTGGACGGCCACGCGGCTGGCGGCGGTGCAGCGCTGTCCAGTGGTGCCGAATCCGCCCCAGATCGCTCCATCTACGGCCAGATCCAGATTCGCATCTTCCATCACGATGATGATGTTTTTGCCGCCCATCTCCAGGCTGCAGTGTTTGAACTCCGGGGCACACGCTTGCGCGATAATCCGTCCAACGGATGACGAACCTGTGAAGCTCACGACGGGGACTTCCTTGTGCTGCGACAAAGGGGCGCCTGCGCCGGGTCCATCGCCGCTAACCAGGTTCACGACGCCGCGCGGGACGCCAGCTTCGGTCAGAATCTGGACGAGGTGATAAGACGAGAGGGGCGTATCTTCTGCGGGCTTGAGCACAACTGTATTTCCGCTGATGAGTGCGGGCATCATCTTCCAGGAAGGAATGGCCATCGGGAAATTCCATGGGGTGATCATGCCGCAGACCCCGATGGACTGGCGCACGCTCATCGCGAATTTGTTGGGAAGCTCCGAGGGAGTGGTTTGGCCGAACAGGCGGCGGCCTTCGCCGGCCATGTAATAGGTCATGTCAATGGCTTCCTGGACGTCGCCGCGGGTTTCTGCCAGGACTTTGCCCATTTCCCTTGTCATGTCCTTGGAAAACTCTTCCTTGCGTTCGAGCAGCAACTCCGCGGCGCGGAATAGAATCTCCGCGCGCTTTGGCGCGGGGACCAGGCGCCAGGACTTGTAGGCTTCTTTCGCGGCATCCACGGCGGCGTTCACGTCTTCGTCAGTGGAGGAGACAAACATACCGATCAGCTCATCGGTGTTCGCGGGATTGCGGTTTTCATAGGCCTTTCCGCTGCGTGATTCCACCCACTCGCCGTTAATAAAATTCTTGAACATCCGGGGAGCAACTGCTGTAGCCATACTTCCTCCTCAATCCTTGAAACGTGCCGCCTGGTTGGTCGTCTGGTCCTCTGCAGGTTCGAACGCGAGACGCTACCGCGTGGAATCTAAATTCTACCGTTGCCTCACGATGCGGTCAAACCCGGTCCCTGTTTCCCTTTCGGCGCTGCCGAGGCGAGATCGAGCTGTGACCACTCTAAACGCCTTCTGCGCTTCGGTCTTTCACCGGCGAACTTGTCCCTGGGTCTTGTCCGCCACCACCGCCCCGCCCTTCATGACCCATTTCACGTTGTTCAGAGCTCACGGATATCCGCACTGACCCGCGAAAGGGAATAGATTAACTGTCCCCGGAGTCAGAATGTCTGGCGGTTGCGGCCTGACGGCCGAGGAATGGAGTGCCCGTGAAACGTGTCTTCCCCTTGTTGCTGTTGTGTTCATTGGCGCTTGGCGCAGGTTGCCCAACGGGTCAGCGGAAGGATCCAGCGGCGCTGGTTCAGATCGAACAGGTGTGGCTGCGAGCTGTGGAGCAGCACGATATGGCTGCGCTGGGGAGCATTCTGGCAGATGAATTCGAAGAGGCTGACTTTGATGGCTCACTGGTCGACCGCCGCGCAATGCTGGCGAGCGCCGCGACTCCGAGCACCGTTCACTTCGAATTGTCTGACTTGCATGCGCACGTGTATGGGAATTTCGGGTATGTCCGCGGGCTGGGCGGGATAAGGAGCGATGACGGGAATTTCCATGCGAAGAATCGCTTTACGGATATTTTTGTCTATCGCGATGGGCGCTGGCAGTGTGTAGCCGGCCATGAATCACATTTTCCTGAAGAACGCTAGGGAGGTGACCCATCTCACCTTGTTGATGGACGAACGACGCGGACGCTTGGGGGCAAAACGCCGCGGCTTGGCTACGACTGGGACGCTTGGCGTACTCCTTGCTGCTGCCCAGAAAAGGTTGATCGATGCTGCCGCCGCGTACCAGCAGCTCGCAACGAAAACAAATTTCCGATGCAGCCGGGAACTCCACCAAAGTTTCCTTCAACGCGTGCGTGCCCTAGACAAAAACCGCAGCTAAGCCGCGGGCCCCACACCCGCTTGCCCTTCTTATCTAGCGGAGTGGAGTTTTCGTTTTGTCGGCGACCACCGCGCCGCCTTTCATCACCCACTTCACCTTATAAATCGCGACATCGATATCCGCCAGTGGATCGCCTTCTACCGCCACCAAGTCGCCAAAATAACCCGGCGCGACCGCCCCGAGTTCTTTTTCCTTTCCAAGTAATTCAGCTGCATTCGTCGTTGCCGTTCGCAGCGCCTGCTCCGGCGTCATCCCCGCCTTCACGAACCACCCCAGCTCTCGCGTGTTCTCTCCGAACATGGTGTAAATCGCGTCCGAGCCCATCGCGAATTTCACTCCGGCTTTATGCGCCTTCCGCGCCGTCTCCAGGTTGCGCTCAATGAACGCCTTCGTCTTCTCCTGAAAGCCGTCCGCATAGCCAATCTTCTGCCAGTTGTCCAGGTAATAGCGGTTGTGATCAATCGTGGGAACGTAGAACGTTCCGTGTTTCACCATTTCCTGGATCGTTGCGTCGTCCATGTCGGTAGCGTGTTCCAGAGAATCGGTGCCGGCGCGCACCGCGCCGAGCGCGCCGTCCGGGCCATAGGAGTGAATCGCGATTTTCTTTCCGAATTGATGAGCAGCATCCACGGCCGCCTTGATCTCCTCGTAGCTGTAGGTCTGAAATCCCGTTACGTCATCGTCGGTGCCGGTGGAGGCGTACATCTTGATCAAGTCCGCGCCCGCGGCGATCTGCTGGCGCACAGCTCGCAGCACTTCGGGAACGCCATCGGCAATTCCACCTGCGGGCGGATTCAAACCTGGCTTGTACGGAGTGTTCGTGATGTAAAGCCCGTAGCCAACGACGAACATGCGCGGGCCGATCATTTCGCCGCGACTGATCAAATCGCGCATGGCGATATCCATGTACTGATCCGCGCCGAGATCGCGAACGGTGGTCACGCCTGCTGCGAGGGTGCGCATGGCTCCCTTGCGCGCGAGAAATACTTCCACAGCGGGCGGATTATTCACGAGCTGCTTCAGCATAGGCTCGCCGGGCGTTTCGTCGGTGTACATGGTCATGTGCGTGTGGACGTCTATCAGGCCGGGGAGTCCCGTGAATTTCGAGAGGTCGATGATCTCCGCCCCCGCAGGAATGGCGGAGGCGTCCGTTGTTACACTGCGAATCTTGTCGCCTTCCACGATCACGATGGCGTTCGTCCAAAGCTTGCCCTTGGCATCCCACAATTTTCCGAAGCGCACGGCCTTCATCGTTTTCGTGTTCGGCTTTTCCTGCGCGCAAACTCCACTCGCAAGAAACGCGGCAAAAACAATCCCGACAAAAAACCGCAGCGGTTTCATGATGCATGCCCCTTTTCCCGCACAGCGGCAAGCCGCGCGGTGAACGACTTCTAAATCAGTTGAAGATGGAATGCAATCAGGAAGAAAAGGCGGCTACTTCTGGCGAGGCAGGGCTGGCGCGATGGTTGCGGTGGATGAACTCATGGGAGGCATCGGCGGAGCCACACCGGCCGTGCTGGAGCCGAGACCCAAAAGCTGGAGCGTTTTTGCGTTGAGCTTCCCCGTTGGACTCAGCCCATGCGACTGCTGGAATTTTGTCAGTGCGTCCACGGTGGAAGCGTCCCATTTTCCGTTCGGCGTGGCCGTGTACGAGCCATCTTTTCCGAGCGCTTGCTGAATTTCGGAAATGCGCTCGGGAGTGGGCGCTTTCTGCCCCCGCTCCCGCCGGCTGGATTTTCTAGATACTTTCGAACGGTGCGTAGTTCCCCGAGACTTGGAAGGAGTGGGCTTTTTTTGCGATGTGGTTTGCGCCTTTGCGGAGCCCGCTGACACACCCAGCCCTGCTGCCAAAAGCAGCGTCAGGGCCAGGTGGGTCGCTTTTCGGACTCGCATAAGCGGTCTAGTTTGTTGTTAAAGCTCTAGTGCTGATTGTCCGCCGGGACTTTCCCAGACAGATAAAGCGTCAGGATGCGGTCGCTATCTTGCCGCCGCAGAACCTTGAATACGACTTCCTCGCCGGGCTTCAAGGTCGAAACAGCCTTGCGATACTCGGCAACGGTGGTGACGGCTGCGCGGTTGATATCGGCGATCACGTCTCCGCGGCCGAAACCGAGATCATCCGCAAAGGTCGCGGGATCGACTTCGGTGACCAGAACGCCCTTTTGCGCTTCCACGCCCACGCGACGGCCGCGATCCGGTGTCAGTTCTTCCACGTGCAAGCCGAATTCGGCCGGCGCGGCTTCGCCCGGCTGCTCGCCCATGCGGCCCGCCGAGTTTGGGAACACGCGTGTGCGGTCTTCGACCGTCGCGGTAGTTTCCTTTTGCGCGCGGTCGCGGACGTAGGTCAGAGCCACTTTGCTGCCGATCTGCGCTTGCGCGATGGGATTTACCAGGTCGTTGCCCGTTTTTACCGGCTTCCCGTTCACGCTCGTAATTACGTCGCCGCCCTTCAGTCCGGCCTTTTCGGCGGGACTTCCCGGCTCGACTCCTTCGATCACCACGCCGTACGGCGCGCCCAGAGACTTCAAGGTGATGGTGTTCGTGCTCAACTCTTCCTGGAAACTCACGCCGATCGAGCCGCGGGTTACGCGTCCCTGCTTGATGATCTGGTCGTACACGTTGATGGCCGTGCTCGAGGGAAGGGCGAAGCCGACTCCTTCATAACCGCGGCTGCCGGTGATGATGGCGGTGTTAATTCCAATCACTTGCCCGGCAAGATCCACCAGCGGTCCGCCCGAGTTCCCAGGGTTGATGGCGGCATCCGTTTGCAGGAACCTCTGAAACTGTTGTCCGATTCCACCGCGGTCCTTCGCGCTAATGATTCCCGCGGTGACCGTAGCTTGCAATCCAAACGGGCTGCCGATAGCCAGAACCCAATCGCCAACCTGCACTCCATCGGAGTTGCCCAGTTTCGCGGTCGGCAGCTCTTTGTTGGCATCAATCTTGATTACCGCCAGGTCCGTATCCTCGTCCACGCCTACGACTTTCGCGATGTAGCGGTTGGTGTCGCCATTTAGTTGGACCTGGATTTTCGTGGCCTGCTCGACAACGTGATTGTTCGTGAGAATGTACCCGCGCTTGTCCACGATTACGCCGGAGCCCAGGCTGCGTTCCGCTTGCGGCGGCCCGTCCGAGCGCCCGTCAAAGAAGCGATCGAAGAAGTCCTGCATGGGGTCGTCCTGGTCTTAGGGCTGCGAGCGCCGCTTTTTAGAGGTCTGCTTGCGCTCCAACACTTGCGTGGTCGCGATGTTGACCACCGCGGGCTCCACGCGATTGACAATCGATGCAAAGGAGCTCGAGGACGGAATCGGATCCGGCACGGCGAGCGCCGTCGCCGTTGTGCCCGAGAATCCCAAGGTCTTCATCGCCGAGACGCGGCCTGAAACAACCGACCCGATCAAAATCCCGATCCCCAGCGTGAACACTACGAGCACCGAAACGACAATCTTGCGCCGGCGCGCCCAATCAAAAAGTTCTTTCACTTGCTCTCCCATTTTCCCTGCTCCTGTCTTCCTGGGACATAGCCCTGCTCGCGTGAGACGACCTCTCCCCGGCTGGGTCCGCTGCTACCGGGTACTGCCTAAGAGTATAACACCGCAGATTGCACGAGGTTGCCGTCTCTTAGCGATGCACCAGAGCGATAACTGCCCCAACGGCCGGGGTGCGTTGCGATTTTTGTTCTCCCCTCCATTGGACGCAAGAAACCCTGAATTTGTTGTCAAAGCCGGTAAATCTCTTCCTTGCATCGCGTAACCGTCTGGATTCTCAGGGCCATTTGCCTTCCTTCCACTTGCTGGAACAGAACAGCCTTGTTAACACTTCCCTCCTCGATTGCGTCTTGGATAGCGAGTCCTGGCTCTTTCGGTGGCCTGGGTGTGGGATACAGGGTTGACTTCCAAATGGCAAGCGTGGAACGTCAGATCGTGACGGTCCTACAAGTCCCCAATCCGGCCGAGGAACACGGGCTGATCCGCGCGGCCCGTGAAGGTGACCGCGCCGCCTTCGGCCGCTTGTACGACCGCTACGCCCGCATGGTCCACGGGATTCTTCTCGCGCGTGTTCCCCCGCGCGAAGTGGACGACCTCGTTCAGGAAGTGTTTCTTTCAGCGCTTCGCCAGCTTCATGCCCTGCGGGATATTGCCCGATTTGGAGCCTGGCTGGCCACCATTACCCGCAATCGTGCCAATGACTATTACCGCAAGGCTGGCCCGGAGGCGGCCCGGACCGAGCCGGTTTTAGAGATTGAAAGTGCGGAACGCTGGAACGATCACGCTCAGGAGCAGCAGGCGGCGATCATTTTGGAATTGATTCGCAATCTTCCGGAGACCTATCGCGAGCCGCTGATCCTGCGGCTGGTGGAGGGAATGACGGGCCCGGAGATCGCCGCGCGCACAGGGCTCACCCATGGTTCGGTTCGCGTCAACCTTTGCCGTGGCATGCAGTTGTTGCGTGAAAAGCTGGGGCAGGGCGTGCAGCGCGAGAGCCCTCGAGCAGTGTGAGTCACGGAGAAAATGCGAATGGGCAGGACCCAGCAGTACGCAAAAGGTATAAGCAATGAAAGATGATTACTTGTGGGATGGCTCCGGCGAGCCGGACCCTGAAATTCAAAAACTCGAAACCGCGCTGGGGCGTTACCGCCACAAGCAGCCGGCGCCCGCGTTTGATCAGCTCCCTGAGATTCGCGCTGGGAAGCGCTCGCGCTCTTCACCGTGGCGGTTTTCGTTCCAGGTCGCGGCCGTGGCCGCAGGCATCCTGATTGCCGCAACCATTTACTTCTATCTGCGTTCGAAACCAGTTGTCCAGCAGGGTCCGTCCTGGGAAGTGGCGCGGCTGGAAGGCGCGCCGCGCGTGGGTTCGAAAACTATCGGCGCAAAGGCCGGCGTGGGCAAACTGGGCGTCGGGCAATTGCTGGAGACGGACCGTTCGTCGCGCGCCACACTCTCTCTCGAGGAAACTGGCAGCGTTGAAGTGGACGCTGGATCGCGTGTCCGTCTCGTCAGCAACGGCCCTGTCCGCAAGCGGCTTTCCCTGGAGCGCGGCACGATTCATGCGACCATCTGGGCGCCACCGGGCGAATTTGTCGTGGATACGCCTTCCGCCACTGCCGTGGATCTCGGATGCATCTACACGCTGCACGTCGACGATTCCGGAGCCGGGCTCTTACGCACCAGGGTCGGCTGGGTGGGGTTCAAGTTGAACGGCCACGAGTCTTTCATTCCGGCTGGCGCGGTCTGCGCTACGCGGCCAAAGATCGGCCCGGGCACGCCGTATCTTGAAGATGCGACGCCCGCGTTTCGCGAGGCCTTGTCTCGCTTTGACTTTGAAGCCACCACGCCTGCGGAGCGCAATGCACTCCTCGGCATCCTCCTCACGGATGCCCGCAAGATTGATGCTCTTACTCTCTGGCATCTGCTTTCGCGGGTAGACGACCCGGATCGCGTTAGCGTCTTTGAGCGCCTGGCCGCACTCGCTCCGCCGCCCGCGGGCGTGACTCGCGAAGGAATCCTGCGCCTCGATCGCCCCATGCTCGACACCTGGTGGAACTCTCTTGGCTTCGGCGACGTGTCCCTGTGGCGCACGTTTGAACACAACTGGTCGCAGGCGCAGTCCGGGCCGAAGGGAACGGCCCAATGAAGTGAGAATCTGCTGAGGTCACGCCTTCCTGCGGAATGCAAGGCCGCGCCGGGTTTGATTGCAGAAGAATTAAACCTGCTTCTAAAATTGAACCTGCTTCTAAGGCGAATGTCGCTCTTGACATCCGCTCCAGGCTGAGGCATAAAAGATGTAGCTGCGGTTGCGGCGACACGTGGCGATTTAGGGCAACTTGCTCCACGTAAAAAACTGCTAAAGAGCTTTTCGAGTTTCCCAGAAGATTTTCTGAGACCC
>Ga0210409_10005092_pt1 | contig 13876 bp, 7 predicted proteins | sample IncBWH17MmetaG_FD_161649 | JGI IMG/M metagenome (GOLD analysis project Ga0210409, IMG submission 161649) | Forest soil microbial communities from Barre Woods Harvard Forest LTER site, Petersham, Massachusetts, United States - Inc-BW-H-17-M | ecosystem: Environmental > Terrestrial > Soil >... | reverse complement strand
TCAACCCGCGACGCAGCGTCGCGATTCTCGCTTTCTTGTCGTCGGTCGAAAGCGGCGCGTTCCGGAAGAGCGCAATCTTCTCCAGGTAAAACTGCTTCAGGCCCTGCTGATCGCCCGCCTGTCCGTACGTATCCGCCATCGCCGCAAGGTACTGGCTGTCGTAAGGAGAGTCTTTGAGAAGCTGTGCCAGCAGGTCGCGAGCCTGCACAAATTGCCGCGCCTCGGTGCCCTTCCGGGCAGCTTCAAACGTGAATTGTTTGCCCAGTTCGGGATACGCGTCCTTGCTAGCCTGCAATAGCACCGCAATCGCTTCCGGATAGAGCTTCACCCTCCAGTAAAAATCCACTGTCGAGCGGACCACGCCGAGAATCTTCGGATTCTCCCGATACAGCGTCTCGATGTTTCTCTGCGCCGACGCAAAATCCTTCCGGCTCTCGTAGAGATGGACGAGCGCGTAGCGCAGTTGCAGGCGTGTCACGGGATCGGTGGCCAGCGCCGCCTGTTTCTCGAGAGCTTGCTGCCGCACCGTCTCCAGGGACTTCTGTTGCGCGAGGTTCTCGATCTCGGCCGCCTGCTCGATCGTTGTCGCGTTCCTGATGGCGGCATCCAGGAAAATCACCAGCTCCGGCTTGCGGTTTTGTGTTTCGAGCACGCGGACCCGCAGGTTCAGCGCGGGGCTTGCAAAACCGGAAGCGGTCGCCAGCTTTTCTGTTTCGCGGTCCACCAGATCGCGGAATTTTGGCCTGCCCGCCAGCGCCAGAAGCCGGTTTACCGCCGGAGATTCTCCGCCCCCTGCCACCGCAACTCGCGCGTACTCATGGATGGCCCGCGCGTATTCCCTCCTGTTTTCAAAGATCGCTCCGGCTTCATAGCCATAGAGCGTATCGTCTCCGAGTTTCTTCCGGCCTTCCTCAAGCAGCCGCTGTGCATTTTCAAAATCGAAGTAATCCCAGTAAATCGTCGCCGCTTCCAGGTATCCGCCGGATTCTCCCGGGGCAACCTTAGGAATCCGCTCCCAGTAAGGCGCCGCCTGCACAAACAGTTCTCGATCTGAGTAAATGTCTCCGATGCGTGCAAGAATCTCCGTGCTCCCGGGATTCGCGGCCAGCAGGTTGGATTCGATTTTCACCGCCACGTCCGTCATCGGCGCGTCGAAATACGCGAGCGACCGGTAAACCGAAGATGCCGTGCGGTCGAGTTCCGCTTCCGCTGGATATTCTTCTACCAGAGCCTTGAGCACGGGCGCGCTCTCTTCAAAATGCGACCGCCAGAGATCCGCCTGCGCCAGGAAATTCCCGGCTGCCGGATTGTTGCGGACAAATTCATCCCACGGCGAGCCTTTTCCTCCCGCTGGCGCATTTTGCTCCACCGCGCCTAATTCATATCCGAGCTTCCCCGAGCTGGCGAGAAACTCGAAAAATTGGTTGCGCAGGCTCGTATCCTCGAACCAGTGTTTACGCAGCAGGGCCTCCCACGCAGCCGCGTCATACGTTACGGGGCTACGGTAAGCCCTCAGCAGGTTGTGCACGAAGATGGGATTGTGCGGAAACCGCGCGTTGGCGTATTGGTTCAACCGCAAATAAAGCATCGGCGAGCCGCCTACCACCGACTGGAAATATCTTTCCAACTCCGTGCCCTTGAACTCCTTGACCGCATCCTGCGTGAGCTTTTCGAAATCACCCTCTCGGCGGTGACGCAGGTAAAAACGCGCGAGTTTGTGATACCACGAGCGGTCCGGAAACTTCCCCATCGCCCGCCGGTAAACTTCTTCTAGCTCCGTTCCGAGTTGGTTCTGGTCCAGGAAAACCGCGAGCCGTTCATAGAGTCCCGGGTCGTCCGGATTGTGTTCGATTTCGCGCCGCAGCACGCCCAGTGCTGACGGGATTTGTTTCAATTCCACCAGCCGCGCCAGGTAGCGTTCCAGGACGCGCGCATACTCCGGCGACCGTGCGCCGGTCTGCTCCGAAGTGGTAGCTGCATTCACTTGGAACGCCGCGTTCACTTCGGGTTGCTGCCCTCGCGCTCCCCTCCCTGCTCCTTCCTCGGAGTTATCTGCATTCTCCTCGCCTCTCCGCTCGTAAACATCCGACCAGCCTTCTTCCGTTCCCGCCACACGCGCGCCCAGCGGCATCTTCTCCGCCTTCGCGGCAAGTTCCTGAAGGATGGAATCGTAAATGGCAAATTCATCTTGCGTCCTGAGAGTTCGCGCGTCCGCGTCCGCCATCAGCAGCGCCACCGTGGTTCGCTCCGGCGCATTCGGGAAAGCCGCGAGGAATTCTTTCCCTCCCTTTAATACCGCTTCGCTTTCGCCGCTGCTCGCGTAAAAATCCAGCAGCTTGGCGTGCAGTTCCGCGCGATGCGGGGAACCTGCAAATTTCGCATCTATCAACGCCAGAAGCTCAGCCGCGCGCGAGCGGTGAAAATAAGACACGGCTCGCTGTTCTTCCTGCGGGTATTCATAAGCTGGTCCCGTCGTATTCAGGATCAGCGAAAGGATCCCGTTCAAATACCCAGGCCCCTGATCCATCGTCGCGATGTCTTTGTACATGGAGAGTTCGCCGCTTCCGATGCGGATGGGCGTCTCCGGCGCGGTCAGCAACAAGTCCGTGAGCCCGCTGATGGCGCGTTCTTGCGCGTCATTCATGCCTTTGCTGTTGTAGAGCGCGAAATAGTAGCGTGCGGATTCCGGATAAACGTGGATGTCTTCGAGCAACCGTGCGCAGACGTACAGTTCTTGCGCACTCCACGCTGATTTCGACGCGTCCTTGTGCAGCCGCAACGTCGCGATGGCCTGCTGCGCCGCGTCCAGCTTCCCTTGCTGCTGGTAGTAATAAAAGATGCGCGCCGTGGCGCTTAGATCTTCCGGATTCGCGTTGAGCTTGGCGCGCGCCTCGTCCACAAACTTGCGGAGGCTGTGCGTCTGCGCCAGCAAATCGAAATAACTTTTTACCAGTTCCGGAGCCCACAGCGGCTGGAAGCTTTTTTCATAGACCGCCAGGCCTTGCTGCAGCGATCCCTGGCGGTACTCGATCAGCGCTTTTGCCTTTACCTGGAAAATCTCGTCGCCCGGAAACTGTTTGTGGTAATCCGCGATGACTTGGTTCACCGCTTCGTACTCTTTTTGCGAAATCAGGTAGTCCAGAAAGCGTGCATAGAGCCCACCTTCCAACGGATAGCGCGCCAACCAGGCTCGATATTGCGCGATAGAAACATCTTTGGGCAGCGCCTGAGTCCGGATGATCCCGAAGATGCGTTCGAATGCCCGCCAGCTGCGCTGCTCCAGAGCCGGAGTGAACTTTTCGGAAGCCTCGACAGGCGCGGCAGCAACGAGGGAAAGCGTCTTGATTTCGTCCGTCGGCCTCAACCGTCGGTGATAGAAATCCGCCAGCGCCAGTTCCGCCGCTCCTTTGTTGGCAGAATTCTCAGCGTAAAGCTTCCAATCTGCTTCTGCCGCAACGAAATCCAGCTGTTGCTCATCCTCCAGGGCGCGCAATGAATACAGTTCCGCGTCCTTCGGCTGTTTTTTGATCAGCTCCCCAAGCGCGGGGCGTGTCTCGCGCGGTGGCCGCCGAAAGAGCACCTCTCCGCCGGGTAGCGACATCAGCCGGAAGAACGCCGCCTCGATTTCGCTGCGCGCCTCCGTATTGCGAATCCACGATGGCAACGCGCCGCTCGCCGTCACCATCCAGCCCGCAGCAAGAATCGCAAATGCAACCACACCGACCGTGCACAGCCATCGGGGCGAAGACTTACGGAACGATTTCAATGTCCACCCCCTGCGACCCCATGTTGTGGGCAATGTCTTCGGCCGTAACCGTAAGTTTGTACGTCCCCGGAATCGCTTGTTCAGGAATAATCAACTGTCCGGTGTTCGCCCCCGCTCGCGCATCCCACTTGAGCCCTACGGGCGTCGCGCCTTCCAATCGCGCCACCAGCGTGCGCGTGCTCTGCGAAGCCGACACTTTCAGCTCGAGAGTCTCGCCCTTCCGGTACCGTTTCCTCTCCAGCCTGATTTGCACCACGGGAGGCTTGCTCGCAATCACAAAAGTTTTTGCTTCGCGATAGGTGTGCCCCTGCCGGTCGCGCAACACCAGCCGCACTGTGTACGTGCCATCCTGCATGTCGCTGGGCGCGAAGAACCGTGTCTGCCAAGTGTCTTCATCCGAAAGATAGCGGAGCTTCTGCACCAGACCGAACGGGAAAAGTGCCACAACGGAAACAATCGAATCATCAGTCTTCACCCGTAGCACGGGATCGCCCGGGCGGATGACGCGTGGCCGTAGCAACGCCCGCGGCACGGCAAGGAACGACGTGTACGGCGTGACAAATTTGTACTTCCGCGCCAGCCGGATAATCTCATCGATGCTGGCTTGATCTTCACCTTCGCGTTGAATCTTTTCGAGCAGCGCATCCACGCGCGCGCGCGCCCAAAGCCTCGGCAACTGCGGATGCTCCGCGGATTCTTTCGGCAGCCCGGCCTTGCTTGTCATTTCGAGTGGTGTTCCGTCCCGCACACCGCGAACGGCAAAGGCCACTTCCTGCTGCGGTTTCTGATATCGCCCAACCCACGCCGCCAGCGATCCCGCAAACGCCGAGTCCTGCAACGGATAAACGGTATCGACAGCGGCCTCCGGCGAAACTTCCAGCCGCAACTGCCCGACGGGACTTCGCCCAATCTTGGAAAGAAACGAGTTCAACTTGAAGTCCATCGGCTCCGTCGAGAGAACCTGCTCGAGCAAGCCATCCTGCCGCGCCAGCATGCGCAGCAGCGGCAAGTTGGCGTCATCGCCCACGCCAAAAATGTATGTCTTCGGGCGTTGCGCTTCCGGAAGCCGTTTCCAGCCCGCCTCGTACCACGCCGCCAGCTTGCCGTTCTGGATCGTTCCCCGCGTGGCTCCGCCATCGCTGAGCAGCACGAGATAAGGATTGCCAGTCGTCGCTCCGGTGCATTGTTGCAAGCCGGCGTCCAGCGCGCGTTGCAGATCCGTCCCGCCGCGCAGCCTGCTCCCGCGCACAAAATCCAATGCCCGCTGAATTCCACCGCTGTCGGCTGCACCAGGAGAAGTCTGTAAGCTTTGCGTCTGGCTATTAAATAAAATGAGATTGAAGTTGTCCGTTGGCTGCAACGTGCGCAAGAGAGTCTCCAGCGCCTGATAGCTGCGTTCCAGTTTTTCCCACTGCATGGACAACGAGGTATCAAACAGGATGATCAGCGTTTTTGGCGGCCCGGAATTCGACGCCACGCTGCCCGCCGGTGCGATCGGCCTCTTTCCCGTTCCCAGCAAAGCTTCCGCGGCGAAAAAACCTGGTTCGTTTGTACTGCGCAGCGGAGCCGTCTCGGTCGGCGAAGGCTGGCCACTGATGGGATTTCGGTGCGTCAGCACTTGTAGCGTATCGCTTGCGGCGCGGTTCATTTCAAAAGTGGTCACAAAATCTTCGGTCAGATTGATGTTCTGTCCCTCGAAGTGTCCTCTCACCACGTGCGGCGTGTTTTCGTCGAGCGTTAGTGGAAACGTTTTTGCCGCCGCCTGAAAATTTGCAATCGCGTGCGCCGACCGCAGCTCAAAATTAATCCACAGATGCCGCGCCGCCTGCGCCTGATACGCATCCGGCCGTAGCGGAATCGCGAAGTACGATTTGAGATTCTCGACCGGGATGGCCTCGTGGTATTCGAATTCCAGCCGCTTCGTGCCGTAAGCAGGAATGGGCACAATCCGCGCGCTGAAAACAGCGCTACGCTTGGCTTCTTCCGCGCCTCGCTCGCCCATCTGCAGAAGCCCGGGATCAATCGATTGCTGCTTCAACTGGTTGTAAATCTCTTCCGCTCGTTTGCGCTCCAGAATCACGGCAGGGATCCGCGTCGGCCCATCCCACACGGCAAAATCAGACACCGTCGCGCGCGTGGGCAGCGCGAATACGTAGTTACCCTCCTCGATGTGCGGCGTGTGATTCGCAAAAACCTGCCGCACGTAAACGCGGGCGTCTCCGTTGTCGATGCGAATAGTGATTTCCATCTCTTCGAGAGACAAGATCGCGGGGTCGGGTTGCGCCTTGTCGCGCGGGATCAGCACGCCACCATCTGCGAATAGCATCGAGGGCGCAATCAACAGCAGTAGAAAAGCGCGGAGTGCCTTGTTCATGGATGCAGCTTCTGTTCCTGGATTCGAACCAGCCCGTTGTCCGTTCCCACGTAGATGTAGCCCTTGTCCTGGGCGAGCGCCGTCACGTTCAACGAAGGCAACCCATCATTGACAGTCGTCCACCGCAGCGTCTCCCGGTCGAAGACATACAATCCATTCCCGAGCGTGCCGGCAAAAACATGCTTCGTCGTGACCAGCATGGCGTTGGGATTCACAACCATATCCGCGGACGCTTTCTCAAAACTGCGGAAATGTCCCGACTTGTCCAGCCTGAGGATCCCCGCCCCGTACGTTCCGACCATCCATTCGTCCCCCACGGGAACCACCGCCGTAATCCAGTTGTGCTTCAGCCCCGACGCCCCGGCCGTGTAATTCACGCGCACATTGCCTCCGCCAATGACTGATAGCCCTCCAAGAGTCCCGGCCATCAACTCGTCGCCGGAAACGCCCAGCGCGTAGACATGGTTGTTCACCAGGCCATGGAACGCATACATGCTGTGCGCGCCCGAACCATCCAGAAACGTCAGCCCCGCGGGAGTCGCCAGCGCCAAACCATCGCGATACGTCACCACGTCCGTCACATGGTCAGCGATCAATCCATCGCTTCGCGTAAGCACTTGCTCCTGGCTGCCTGAAGCTCCAAAGCGCACCAGGCCGTTGGCGGTGGCCACCGCCACCGTACCCGTCTTCGCGTCTGGCCAGATCCGGTTCACGCAAAACACATGCTCGTTTTCAACGTGCGTGGTCCGCCCGGTCTCCGGCTCCAGAAGGTCGAGCCCGCGATCAAAGTATCCAACCCAGATGCGCCCGCTGCTGTCCCCCGCCAACGCCGAAATGTTCCGGTCACTGAGTGCCGCTTGCCCCGGCTGCAGCACCTGCTGCCAGCCAAATCCCCGCGCGGTCATCCGAAACAGCGCTTTGCGGGTTAGGACATAAACTGACTCTCCGGACTCGAACACCTGCCGTACTTCCGAAAGTTCGGGAGCGCCTCCCGAACTGGTATTCGGTCGTCGGCCAGCGAGCGGTATGGATAGGACGCCTTGATCCTCTGAACCAACGATGAGGTTGTCGCGGCCCAGAAGGAGTGAGGTAACCAGCACGCCAGGCGCGAGTGTGCGGGAATACCTTCCGCCGTCGAATTCCGCCACGCCGAGCACCGTCCCCACGTAAGTTTTCTCCTCGGAGGTCGTGATGGCCTGCACTTGCCGGTCCGGCAACCCTTGTTCTTCACCGAACGTCTCGGTCGCGCCCGCATGCCAGTGCAAGACGCCCCGGTCCAGCGTGCCAACCCACAAATCCGATTCGCTCCCCGCCAGCGCTTGCACATAAAGCGCGCTCAATGTCGCGTGCAATGCCGTAATCTGCTTCCCGTCATAGAGCAGCACGCCACGTTTCTTCGTTCCGATCAGCAGATGGCCCGCGGCAACGGGAAGGATTGCCGTAATCGCGCGGACCTCGGCATCCTGTGGGTAAATCTGCCGGAAACTCCGGCCATTGAACTCCAGCAGCCCGTCCTGGGCCGTCGCGACCACCAGTATTGGCTCACGCGCATCGGCCAGCACCGCAGGCGCTGCCGCCACCAGGGGAGAAGAAGGAAGATCGCGCCCCACGGCGAATTGCCGCAGGGGGACACCATTCGAATCGTATTCAAAAAGACCCGCCGGACTGGCGATATATAGATGATCCTGAAATCGCGCCGCCTGGAGGAACACCGCGGGCGCTTTCACCGCTTCAAAATTCACATCTTTGGAGAGTTCCAGAGGCCGCGCCAAAAACCGGATTTGTCGTTCGGACTGGACTTCTTCGGTGGAAAGCCGCAAGGCCCGTGAGGCTCGCCAGCCAACCGCCGCAGCCGCGAGCGCCATAACCACCACGCCGCCCGCTGCCGCCAGCCTCACTGTAGCTTTCCGCATAACTTCCTTCGCGAAAAAATGAACTATAACCTGATTACGCCCGTGCGAATAGCAAGCAGATGAAGTACCAATCTTTTTTTCGTGAAATAAATTGAGTTTCTCTCGCAACCGCATCTCTCTGCCTCGTGTGCTTCATTACACATTGTGTTTGCTCCGCCACACCGCCAAACCAAAGCAGGCCGCTGGTGGACTCCCATCCTTGGTTGCGAGAGAATCTCCGCCATGTTCAACCGACAATGTATGCTGTCTGCGCTGTTGTTTTTTGCCGCCCTCGCGGCGCCTTACCTGGCGGCACAAACCGCTCCGAACCCTTCTGGCTCGAATGAATCCCCGCGCCCGGCTTATCTGGATCCTGCCGTTTCCCTCGAACAGCGCGTCAACGATCTTGTCTCCCGCATGACCCTCGAAGAAAAAGTCTCGCAAATGCAGGACGTCGCTCCCGCAATCTCCCGCCTGGGCATTCCCGCCTACAACTGGTGGAACGAGGGTCTGCACGGCGTCGCTCGCTCCGGGAACGCCTCTGTCTTTCCTCAAACCATCGGTCTTGCAGCCACCTGGGACACCGATCTAGTCCATCGCGTCGCGGATGTCATTTCCACAGAAGCTCGCGCCAAATTCAACGATGCCATACAGCACGGAAACACCGGCCGCTATTTCGGCCTCACCTTCTGGTCGCCCAATATCAATATTTTTCGCGACCCGCGTTGGGGACGCGGCCAGGAAACCTACGGCGAAGATCCCTTTCTCACCAGCCGCATCGGCGTGGCCTTCGTGACCGGCCTGCAAGGCAACGACCCGAACTATTTGAAAACCGTTTCAACACCCAAGCACTTTGCCGTTCACAGCGGCCCGGAAGTTCTGCGGCATCGCTTTAACGTGCCGGTGTCCCTTCACGATCTCGCCGACACCTACACTCCCGCCTTTCGCGCCACCGTCATGGAAGGCCAGGCCGACTCCATCATGTGCGCTTACAACGCGGTTCGCGGTGAACCGGCGTGCGCGAATCATCTTCTCTTCGACACCCTTCGCAACAAATGGGGCTTCAAAGGCTACGTCGTCTCGGACTGCTGGGCCATCAGCGACCTTCACCAGGGTCACGGTTTCGTCCTCACCCTCGAACAGGCCGCTGCACTGGCCGTTAAGGCGGGAACGGACTTGAGCTGCGGCCCGGAGTTCGCAGTCCTCCCGCTCGCCGTCCAGGACCGCCTTCTCTCCCGCGACGACATCGACCGCGCCGTGAAACGCCTTTTCGAAGCACGCTTCCGGCTCGGCCTCTTCGACCCCCCGGATCGCGTGCCCTGGTCAAAGCTATCCCTCGCCGACAACGACACTCCCGCCCACCGCCAGCTTGCTCTCGAAGCCGCTCGCAAATCGATCGTCCTTTTGAAAAATGACCGCAACACGCTCCCTCTTAAATCCTCTGTGAAGACCATCGCCGTCATCGGCCCCACCGCCGATTCTCTCGAGGTTCTCCTCGGCAATTACAATGGCACGCCCTCAAGTTACACGACGATTCTCGACGGCATTCGAAAGCGTTTTCGCAACGCAAAGATCATCACCGCGCCAGGGGCCCCGGTCACCGAAACAAGCGCTGTCGTTCTTCCAACCGCATTTCTTCGCACCGGCGGCCCGAACTCCCAGCCCGGCTTGAACGCAGAGTATTTCTCCAACATCACCCTGTCCGGCTCTCCGGTCTTGAAGCGTGTCGACCCCAATGTGGATTTCGAATGGAACAATGTTTCGCCCGGATCCGGCGTTCCCGCCGGAAACTATTCCATTCGCTGGACGGGCGAATTGGTCCCGCCCGTCGATGGCGACTACCGCCTGGGCGCCAGCACAGACGGCGGTTACCGCCTTTACCTCGATGGAAAAAAGTTCGTGGATGATTCGCAACCCCACGGTACCCGCACCATGACCACCCTCGTCCATCTGCTAGCTGGCCACGCTTACCCTCTTCGAATGGAGTACTTCCACAGCTGGTGGGAGTCCACAGCTCAGCTCCTCTGGTTGCCCCCAAATCTGGTGCAGGACGCCGTCGCCGCCGCCCGCAAAGCCGATGTCGTCATCGCGGTCGTCGGCATCACCGCACAATTCGAAGGCGAGGAAAGTGATTCAAGCGACCCGGGATTCTTCGGCGGCGATCGCATGGACATTATTCTTCCGCGGCCTCAGCAGGAACTCCTCGAATCCGTCGCCGCCACGGGAAAGCCCCTGGTCGTCATCCTCACAAACGGAAGCGCGCTGGCCGTAAATTGGGCCCAGGATCACGCCGCCGCGCTCCTCGAAGCCTGGTACCCCGGCGAAGAAGGCGGTACCGCCGTCGCCGATGTTCTTTCCGGCGAATACAATCCCGCTGGCCGATTGCCGGTGACTTTTTATAAGTCTGTCGCCCAGCTCCCCCCGTTTGGCAATTACAGCATGGCTGGCAGAACCTACCGTTACTTCACTGAGCAACCTCTCTACGCCTTCGGCTACGGCCTGAGCTTCTCCTCCTTCAATTACTCCGATCTGCACCTGAGTCAGGAACACATCGCCGCAAACGCAGGAGTCACCGTTTCCTTCCGCGTGACCAATGCCGGTTCCACTCCTGGCGAAGAAGTCGTCCAACTCTATCTCTCTCACCCCGGCGCCGAAGGGGCCCCCATTCGTTCGCTCGCCGGATTCCAGCGCCTCCATCTCAATGCTGGCGCTTCCCAAACGGTTAATTTCACGCTGCGCGACCGCGACTTGAGCATCGTCGATGAAGCCGGTGTCCGCCGCATCGTCCCAGGAGCGGTTGATGTTTGGATCGGTGGCGGCCAGCCGATTGTCGGTCCCGGGCAACCTCCCACTCGGGGCGCCCGGACGTCCTTCGAAATCACCTCCGGCGCAACCTTGGAGGACTAGGAATCAGCTCTTGAACTCTCTAGCGAAGTTCAGCGACCGGGAACTTGCGAAGGGCCGGCAAATGATTCGGAACCGCATTGCAATTCTATCGTTCATCGGTCTTGCGTGTGTCCTGCTGGATGCCCACGCCCAAGACGCTAACAAGACTCTTGCCGAAAGGCTCGGCTTCCCCCGTGGCGCAAAGCTGCTGATCGTCCACGCAGACGACGTTGGCATGACCCATTCCGTAAACGCCGCAACCATCAAAGCTCTCGACCTCGGCCTCGTCAACTCCGCCAGCATCATGGTGCCTTGCCCTTGGTTTCCCGAAATTGCCGACTACGCCAAATCTCATCCCGTTCAGGATTTCGGGCTTCATCTCACGCTGACCAGCGAGCGCGTCTACTACCGCTGGAGTCCCGTCGCTTCAAAGGAGAAAGTTCCTAGCCTGCTGGACGAAAACGGCTATTTCCATCATGACTGGACGGCGTCCACAAAAATAAATCCCCGGGAAGTCGAATTAGAGCTTCGCGCGCAAATTGACCGCGCCTATGCCGTGGGGATTCATCCCACTCATCTTGACTCGCATCAATACCGCCTCATCAGCAGCGGCAAGGAACTTTTCGAAGCGTTTGTCCGCGTCGCTCATGCCTATAAGCTCCCGTTTTTCGTCGCGCGCGACTGGTTCACGGACAACGCCTATTTAGAATCGAGTTTGTCGCCTGCTGATATCGTCCTTGACCACACCGTCACCATCGCTCCCGGCGTTCCGCCGGAAAAATGGGCCGACTTTTACAAGACGGCGCTGAAGAATCTTCAACCCGGCGTCACCGAATTCGTCATCCACCTTGCTTTCGCTGATGACGAAATGAAGGCCGCCACGCGGGAGCGCGATACGTGGGGCGCCGCCTGGCGTCAGCGCGATTTCGATTTTTTCACCAGCCAGGAATTCCGCCAATTGCTTCAAGAGCAGAACATCAAGCTCGTTACCTGGCGGGAACTGGCTAACGCCGCCCATCTCAAATAACGCTAACCTGCTTACCCCGGCTTTCTTTTGGACACGCTTCCGCGGTATTTTCTATTGGAAGTTCTTATTTGAATGGAGCGCTTGCATGCTGGCTCAACCGGATCCACCAGCCAAATCCATCTTCAAAAACCCCGCCCTCTACTCCTACTCCGTACTCGTCATCGCCGTTTTCGCCGTGGCTTGGATCCTTTTCTCCCGTTGGGAAGAAAACCGCGTCATCGAAAATCGCGCGAAAGCAGAAAAATCTCAGAAGCAGCTTGAGCAGGATCGCATCGCTCTCGAAATGATGGGTGGAAAAGAACTCGCTATCCAGAACTTCTACGCCACCCCCGGAGAGATCCATCGCGGCCAGACCGTCCAGCTCTGCTACGGCGTGGCCAACGCCAAAACCGTCACTCTCGAGCCCCAATCCAATCCCGTGTGGCCTTCCTACTCCCGCTGCGTGGATGTAACTCCAACAAAAACCACAGTTTATACGCTGACCATCGCTGACGCTGCCGGCGATACTAAAACCCAAACTCTCCAAGTGAAGGTTCGTTAGCCGTCCGAAGCGGCCCTTCCCCCGGAATCTCTCCTCTCCCTCTTGTGACTTCTCTTCCCTCGCATCTATAATGTTTCCTTACGCGGGGTCCGAGTGACCATCCGTTGGTCTCGGACTCCGCAGACTTTTTTAGCGAACGCAAACTCACAACCATGTCCGACCCACTAGCCAAGATCAAGAAAAAGCTCCAGGACGAAATCGACCATCTCTCCCACGAGCTGAACGTCGAGCTTCCCAAGGAAATCGCCGTCGCCCGCGCCCACGGCGACCTCTCTGAAAACGCCGAGTACAAGTACGCCAAGGAGCGCCAGGGCTACGTCAATCTCAAGATCACCCATCTTAAAAAGCGCATGGGCGACCTCAGCATGCTGAACCTCACGAATATCCCCACGGACCGCTCCGGCTACGGTTCACGCCTCATCGTCCTGGACGTTCAGCGCGACACTAAAATCGAATACAAGCTGGTCAGCAGCGAGGAAGCCGACGTCGAGAAGGGCCTCATCTCCACCACCTCCCCCATCGGCAAAGCGCTCCTCAACCGCAAAGTCGGCGACGAAATCGAAGTCGCCACTCCCGCCGGCAAAAAGGAATTTGAAGTCGTCCGTCTAATAACCATCCACGACGACGAGTAACCTTTCTCCGTCCCGGCGTCCCATTGCATAATTCAGGTGGGCGCCTGCGAGGATTTATGAATTGGGGAACAGGCCCGGCGCTCGGGCCACTAACTTTTCTCGGCTATCTCATCTGCACCGTGGGTGCCGCGCTCGTTTGGCGACACCGCAACGACTTCTTCGTTTATTTCCAGGATGAACTCTCCATCTTCCGCCGCAACTTCTCCCGCTACACCGTCGTCGGCCCTTTCTACATCCCTCGCGAAGACTCGCGCTTCAAAGCCATTCCCACTTCCGTTATCCGCTCGGTCCGCCGCCTCCCGCGCAGCCCCATCAATGGCGGCCCTATCCTTCTCTTTCTCGGCCTCCTCCTCGTCTTCCTCGATTTCCTGATCTGAAGTCTTCTCCTCTCTGCGCTGTCCGTGCCTCTGCGTTTAGTTTTCTTTTAGTTCCGCGTTTCGTTTCCTGAATTTCTATTTTCCATTTTCCTTTTTCTCTGCGATTCTTTGATCATGAAGCCTGCCCTCATCGTCCACGGCGGCGCCTGGGACATCCCCGACGAAGCCGTTGACGCCTGCAAGTCCGGATGCCAGCGCGCTCTCGCCGCCGGTTGGTCCATCCTCTCGCGCGGCGGTTCCGCCCTCGACGCCATTGAAGCCGCCATCATCGTCCTCGAGGATGATCCCGTCTTCGACGCCGGTTTCGGCTCACATCTTAATCTCGACGGCCGCGTTGAATGCGACGCCATCGTCATGAACGGCGCCACTCTTCGCGCCGGC
>Ga0210409_10005091_pt1 | contig 13877 bp, 9 predicted proteins | sample IncBWH17MmetaG_FD_161649 | JGI IMG/M metagenome (GOLD analysis project Ga0210409, IMG submission 161649) | Forest soil microbial communities from Barre Woods Harvard Forest LTER site, Petersham, Massachusetts, United States - Inc-BW-H-17-M | ecosystem: Environmental > Terrestrial > Soil >... | reverse complement strand
CGCGGGCATCAATCATGAAGGCATCAACGCGGAAGTGGCGAAAGGCCAGTGGGAATTCCAAATCTTCGCCAAAGGCTCCGCCAAAGCTGCGGATGACACCTGGACCGCTCGCTATTTGATGATGCGTCTCTGCGAGAAATACGAAGTGGATTTCGTTTTGCATTGCAAACCCATCAAGGGTGACTGGAATGGATCCGGCATGCACTGCAACTTCTCGACGAAATACATGCGGGAAGCGGGGGGTCAGGAATATTTTGAAGCCCTGATGAAGGCGTTCGAGGAATACATCCCCGAGCATATTGCCGTGTACGGTCCGGACAACCATCTGCGCTTGACAGGTCTGCACGAAACGCAAGCCATCGACAAGTTCAGCTATGGTCTCTCCGATCGTGGCGCTTCGATCCGGCTGCCCATTAACTTCGTCAAGGACGGTTACAAGGGGTATCTGGAGGATCGCCGCCCGAACTCCGAAGGGGATCCCTACCAGATCGTTTCCCGCATTCTGAAGACGGTCAATAGCGTCCCGAAGCCGGTGCTGGTTTAGCAAGTAGGACGGGCTTCGCAGGCTGCGGAAAAAGTAATTTATTTTGTCATTCCGAGCGAAGCGAGGAATCTCTCTTTGATTCGTACGCGGGGAAAGAGAGATTCCTCGGCGCGCAGCGCGCCTCGGAATGACAAAAAGTTGAGTTTTTCCGGAAGCTGTTCAGGCTGCCGCCCGTGTGGTGGAACTGCAGACGAAAACCGGATAGGCTGAAGCCCGTCCTACCTGAAATCCCGATTTACTTGGCGGCAAGAATCCGCTCGGGATCGACCCGCACGACAACGTACGTAATGGATCCCTCGATCGCGCTGAACCAGTGCGGCACACCCGCCGGAATTACGACCACGTCGCCCGCCTTGATCTGGCGAGTCACTCCCCCCTGAATCGCGGTGCCGCTTGCGCCGGGGCCATCTTCCAGCCTGACGGATATGGCGTCAGCAGGTCTAGGCTTTGCATTGACCATGGCGCCTCCGGTCACCAGCGTCCCCGCGCCATCCGTCACGTGATAAATTTCCGTCACCTTGAAGTGCACGGCGGCGACGCCGGGCGGCGTCTGTAACCGGTGGATTACGCCGACTGCAACGTTGTATCCTCCCGCGTCAACCACACGAATGTTCGGCAGGGGGTTCGTCGCCGAATTGGGCGCTGCGTTCAGATTGCCTTGGATGTCCGCCGCGCTGACATAGGTGGCGGGAAGAGAGCTCACGGGCGTACCCGACTGTTGGGGCGCAGCCACTTCGGGCGCTGCCGCAAAAAGCGCGAACAGAATTACGAGAAGTCCCAGCCTTGCTTTCATCGCCGACTCCTTTTTTGTGTTTACATTTTCAATTCGGAATTTCTGTTTTGGTCTTCCAACTGACCGATACCTTATACCTCGCCGCCTTTGAGCGCAACGACGGACGGTTTTATAGCGGCCGTTTCGTCCCGTGTTTTTTGGGACGGAACGTGCATATTCAAGGTCAACCTGAGCCAAGACCTTATTTTGGGATTCCCGGATGGCCGGGCGCTGCCGTCAATTGTTCCCGGATACTAAAACCGCTGAGCCGCAGCGCCATCATCTGCCCCGCGAGATTCAAGATTCGATCGGCCGCGACCTGGGGATTGAGCCCGCGCGAGTGGATGTTTGAGATGAGGTTTCGGTTCGCATCGGTATGAGTGTTGCCGGGCCGGTACGCCATGTAAGCGGATAAACTCTCCGCCGTGGCAAGACCCGGTCGCTCGCCAATCAGTAGGACTGCCACCTTTGGCGCGAGCAATTCGCCGATTTCATTCAGAACGCCTACGCGGCAGTGGCGAATCACGAATGGATTGCCCATGGTCCAGCCGCGCGCTCGGGCTCCTTCGTCAAGCAACGGCAAAAGCGAAGGAACCTGCGCGGCAACTGCCGTGACCGAGAGGCCGTCGCCAATCGCAATTTGAATGTCGTTTTCCCGTGGACAGCGCCTGGCCAATTCTTGCCGCGACGTTTCATTTAAGCGGCGTCCCAGGTCCGGCTGCAGGAGGTATTCTTCCTTGGAATGCGCCTCGGTGCAGACCTCGAACAAATTCCACTGTTTGATGAACGCGGCGCCGAAGACGGATTCCAAATCCAGTTCCGCGCGGACGGCGTCGCGCGCGGCGGCGTGGGCTTCGCGCAGTTCCAACTGCGTGGAAGTGCGATACGCGGCTCCGGCGCGGCCAACTAAAATGCGCGCCGGCGTGCGTTCCCGAATTTTGCGCAAGGCGTCGGGGAAATCGGCGGCGAGGAAAGAATCGGCGTCGCGCGGCACTTAGACAATTTCTCTCAGGGAGGATTCCAATCCTTGCATCAGCTCGCGCCGCGCGGACGCATCGAGCAGCGCGGGCTCCGCGTCCCGGAAAATTCCCTTCGTTTGGAGCCAGCTAAGAAACTCGGGAGCTGGGCGCAAGTTGAAAAGTTTTCTGGCGGCGAGCGCGTCATGGTAGCTGGTGGACTGATAATTCAGCATCACATCGTCCGAGCACGGAACGCCCATAAAATAATTGCATCCCGCGGCGGCCAGAAGCACCAAAAGATTGTCCGCGGAGTTTTGATCGGCCGCCGCGTGGTTCGTGTAGCAGACATCGCAGCCCATCGGGAGTCCCAGGAGTTTGCCCATGAAATGATCTTCGAGGCCGGCGCGAATGATCTGCCGTTCGTCGTAAAGATATTCCGGCCCGATGAAGCCTACGACGCTGTTCACCAGGAAAGGATGGAACACGCGAGCCACACCGTAAGCGCGAGCTTCTAGAGTCAACTGATCGACACCGTGATGCGCTTCGGCGGATAGCGCGCTTCCTTGGCCCGTCTCGAAATACATCACGTTCGCGCCCTTCCAGGGAACGTCGCGTTGCGCGTGATGTTTGAGGACTTGCTCGCGCCCTTCGCGCAGCATCTGCAGCGTGACGCCAAAACTGCGGTTGGCCGCCTCCGTCCCGGCAATGGACTGAAACAGGAGGTCCACCGGCGCGCCGTGCTTCATGGCTTCCAGTTGCGTGGTGATATGTGCGAGGCAGCACGATTGCGTCGGCACACCATAGGCGTCGATCAGCCTGGCGAGCGCGCGCAGAATTGCGCCAACCGTTTCCACCGAATCCGAGGCCGGGTTCACTCCAATCACCGCATCCCCGCATCCGAAGAGGATCCCCTCGAACGCGGCCAGCAAGATCCCGCCAATGTCATCCACCGGGTGGTTGGGCTGCGTGCGAATTCCCAGCACTCCACGCTCGCCCATCGTATTCCGGCAATGCGTCACATTCCTGATTTTGGCCGCCGCGAGAATGAGGTCCTTGTTGCTCATGATTTTGGCGACGGCCGCCGCGATTTCGGGAACAATCGCCCATTGGAGATGCTTCAATTGTTCCTCGCTTGTGGCGTCGTCGAGAATAATTTCGCGGAATTCACCCACGGTCATGCTTTGGATTCGCTGGAATCGGTCTGTGTTGTAGGATTCCAGGAGCAGGCGGCTGACTTCGTCATGCGAAGGATCGATCAGAGGTTGGCGGACAATTTCCCCAAGGGAGAGGTCCGCGAGTTTGCGTTTCGCAGCCACGCGTTCTCGCTCCGAGCGCGCGGCAAGACCTGCCAATTGATCGCCGGATTTCTCCTCGTTGGCCTTAGCCAGCAAGTCGCGCAGATCGCGAAAGACAAATTGCTCGGGCATGGAGTTCCCACGGGCGAATCGGGCGCCGGGTAGAAAGTAGCATCAATCGCAGACGCAAGGAAGGTGGAGGAATCGATCACGCGGCGATCGATCCCAGGCGAGTTTGCAAGAATCACCGGTCACAAGTCACGAATCACCAGTCACTGGATTTGTGGTGCCCGAAAGAGGACTCGAACCTCCACTCCCTTGCGAGAACTAGCTCCTGAAGCTAGCGCGTCTGCCAATTCCGCCATTCGGGCACATCTGCGGGGATCGTGAGGCAAATTGATTGTGCCCGCCCGTGGCAGCGTTTGTCAACGCGAGGGCTCGCTCGGCCGGTTTCACCAACCAGCCATTCCGCTGCGAGGTTGCAAACCCCTGTGGAATCAGCATCATGTGATGACTTATTTACTGTAAAGTTAGTTCAGGGTTGACAGGAAGTCCCGCCCGTCATAGTCTAGGATTCATTTTATTCGACGAAAATTTGGTAGATTAGGTTGACCGACACACCTCAGTTTGATAGACAGCGGCAGGGCGCACGGGTTGTGATGCGGGTTCCCGTGGAAGTGCGCGGCACGGCGGTGGACGGCACGCTACTGGAGGAATCGACGCATACCGGTGTCGTGGGCGTGTTGGGGGCGATGATCTGGACATCCCGGATGTTGCGAGTCGGCACAGAAGTGGAACTCACCAACCGCTTTTCGCAGCAGACCGCCAAGTTTCGCGTCGCGTGGGTAAAGGACCAACCGGACGGCGAACTCTGGGAAACCGGCGTCGAATCGCTGCTACCGCTGGATGACTTCTGGGGAGTGCGATTCCCGCCAAAACCCGGTAACCACTAGATAACACTCGCCGTCGCCCCGTTTGGAATAATGCTATAATTCGCCCAAGTTTTGCCGTTGCAGGACGGCGCAATTGCCCGTTCCATTGCCACCCAGTGCCGTTCTCGCAGGGAGGAAACCTTGGAAGGATCTAGATCACTTATTCTCGATATGCTCATGATCTCCTGGGGTGTCATCACGTGTGTCTTGGTGGTGCTGGTCGTTTACCGGGGAACGCTGTCGTCGAAGGAAGATGATCAGATCTTCATTGATGCCGCCGAACAGCATCATTACCAGGAGCAGCTGGTGATCATTGACCGGATCTCACGTCTGACCAAGCCGATTATCGCTCTCGCCATCGCTTCCGGAGCGCTCTTGCTGGCCAGCGCTGGGGTTTGGATTTATCAGGGCTTCAAGAGCTTCTAGCGCTTGCCGCTGGGCGGGGCCGAATCCACCGTGGTGGCGGGCTGGGGAAGCGAAGAGTCCACGACCGAGGAGTGGTTTAGAGTAATCACCCACCGGTCCGCCTGCTTCATCAAGAAAAGGGTGGTGTGCCCTCGGAATTGAACCACTTTGCCCTCCGTCTGCGCGGCATACACGAATTGGTAGGTGGCCCAGGCGGTGTTGCCATTCACCTTAATGAGGGTATTTGACCGGTCGATGCGAGCGCCGCTGACTTGAGCGCGTTGCACCTGATAGGCCTTCAGGAAATTGTCCCACCCGATGACGGGCGGTTCCCATGCACCGCTTACTAAAACCACATCCTCCGCATAGTATTTATGCATGGATTCCGTGTCGCCGATTTGCCAGTAGCCCAAGGCTTCGCCGATGGCCTGATCGATGGCCTGTGAATCCGGCGTGTGCATCGCGGATTTAATTTCCTCTCCAAGATCGGGGGGTGGCGCGTTTTTATTCTTATCCTTTTTTTGCGCGGCCGCAGGAATCGCGACGGTCATCAAGGCGAGCGCCAGGATGGACCAGATCCGAAGGCATCTTGCATAGTTCACCGCGACTTTTCTCATGTCTGCTCCCCGCCGGTGAAGATAGCACGAACCCAATCGCGCCAGCCGGGAATCGGCGGGTGAAGTGTCGTGCCAGTGCATGCCTTCCAGCAGCGGATATCCCTCATTTGAAACGCGTCTTCCGCACGACGTCGAGGCCGAACGTCCCGTTTTCATCGCGCAAGGCAACCACGGAGAATTCGCGGTTAACGGTGTATTCGATTTGAATCACTTGATACTGCGTCGTTGTGACGTCCGTAATGTAGGTGATGACGAGACCGCGCGTGACTTGCTGCTCAATCGTGACGCTGGCGATCGAGTTTTGCTGCGTGTTCAGCGTTGCGACCGATGGCCCGACGCTGAAGTGGCTGATCCCGAACAGACGCTGGATACGCCCGCCCAATTGGCTGGAAATCGCTTCGGAAAGCAGCGCCGAGGCGCCCACTCCCGCGTTTTGCCCGGTGGCGGTTCGGGCCGCGCTTTCTTCCCCGGTTTGGCCCAGGGCCAGCAGCTCGATGATGTCGCTCGAGGGCAACGGCGGGTCGGAGCGGTACGCCAGCGTGAGGCGGCTTGCGGGGCCCGTGAAATCGAGAGTGACTTCATACTGGCGGATCGTGGTCGTGGCCTCGACGTTCAAGACCGGATCCAGGCGGAACGGATTGGCGAAATTGATGTCGCCACGCGCGATATTGTACTGGTTGCCGCGAAAACTCATTTCCCCGCTCAACAAGTGAATGTGGCCGAGGAGAATGGGATGCTCCCAGGTTCCGCGCAAGCGCAGGCTCGCGTCCGTCAGCAGGCGCGCGCCTGCCCACTCCATTCGTGAATCGGGGCTTGAGTCGGCCTGAACGTCGAACTGCAAATTTTGTAAATACGACGAAGACGTGCTGGGCCCGGCCGCCGCCTCCTTGGATGAAACCATAAAGCTCCCCAGATCGAAGCCTTCAGCCATCAGCAGGCGATCCACAACGATGCGCCCGGAAAGCGTTGACGCTTGCGCGTTTCCGGAGAGGCGCAAGGTCCCGCCGACGAGCCAGCTCATCCCAATCGGATAACGAATGCGAACCTGGTCGGAACGCACGTTGAGCACGTAGTTCAACGGCCCTTCCCCGTACGCCACCGCGCCGCCAATGGTGAGGCGTCCGCCACCGGTTTCCGCGGCGACGTTCTCGAACACCATGCGATTCGCGTCAAAATTAAAGTCTCCAACGACATTGCTCAGCCCCGCTGGAAAATCGCCGTACCGCAGCGAAGTCCCCTCGACGTGAACCCTGCCGTTGAAGCGCGGCGTGGCCATGGTCCCGGCGACCAAGGCATTGATCTGCGCGCGGCCCGTCGCTTCCAGTTGCGGCAAGAACCCGTTGAGCAACTGGAGGCTGACCGCTCCATCCAGGCGCAAATTGAGGGCTTGATCCCCGGCGAAACGCGCTGATCCGCTCACATGAAAATCCGTGTCGGTCCCGCGGAGACTCGCCTGTTCGACACGCACCTCATCTCGACGATAAGTGAGCCGCACCGGGCCGACATTTTCCAACTTCACGCTTTCAAATTCAAACGTCAAGCGGGAGAGATTTGCTTCCACGGCCAGAGTTTCTGGGCGCGCACCGAAGCCCGCGACGTCAAAATGGCCGTCCACCAAACTGTGGCCATTCAACCGGGAAAGGTGCAGGGCCGAGACGATGAAAGGATTGAAATCAATTCGTTCCGCCGTGAATTCCGCATTGACTGCATAATCGCCCCCGAGCCCAATGTCCACCTTGCCTGCAAGCCGCCCCGACGTCATCGCCGAATCAATCGTTGCACTCAGGTGGCGCCCATCTGAATCGACTTTCCCGTCAAAGCTTCCCACCACGTCATTGCCGAGTTTCAAGTCCACCAATCGCAGCGTTGCGTGCAATTCGGGGGCGCGTAGCGGTCCCTGCCCGTGGGCTTGCAAATTGAGGCGGCCTCCAACGGGGAGCCGCGCCATCTGGATTTTCTCGATCGCCTCAAGCGGAATCGCCGCGCCTGTGAAGTCAAAAGTCACCTCGCCCGTGCCGGTGTGGTAGTCGAGATTGCCGGTCACAATGCCTGCGGGCGCGCCCGGCGCGTGCGCCGCTAGCCGCAACTCGGCGTTGGCAATTCGCACATCGCCCGTATGAATGGACAATTGTCCACGCGCTCGCTCGAAGCGCCACGATCCTGTCGCTGCGTTCGACAGGTCAAACAAACCCGCAAACTCGGGCTGCGCGCGCGTACCCTTTCCATGAAATTGCCCGGTAAGCAACCCCTGCGCCGAATAGGACGTCCCCAGCATTTTTTGCAGATCGTCCGTATCAGCCCCCACCAGATTGACGTCAAACGTCCATCCGCTTTCGGGAGAAAAACCCCAATTGTCGAGGTCAAGGGACAATTCCAGCTCCGCAGAAGACCGCCCCCTGCGCGCGCGGCCTCGGACAATATGCAACTCGTCGGGCGAGTAGGTGAGCTCCCCTTCAAGATCGTCCCAATACAATGAGCCATATTGCGCTTGGGTCCCCTTGAAGCGTCCCGTGAAGGTGGGATGATCCAGACGCCCTGTCAACCCACCTTCCCAATGGAAACGGCCTCCGATCACTTCGGGCTGCTCGCTTGGACCGCGCAGGCGGTTGATGAAATCGTCCCACAACGTGAGATCATCCGTGTCGAGTGTCATTTCCAGCGAAGAGTCGATCTCGCTGAGAGCGCCGCGAAATTGGATGCGGCTGGAGGGCGTTGTAATCTCGCCCGGTGAGAGCTCGAATTGCTTGTGGTCCATGTCAAAGTGAAACTCGAAGTGCGCCGCGGTGGGGATCTGCCCCGGGGCAATCGTGGCCGGAGGCGTCCACACCGACTCCCCCCGCGAATCGACGTGCTTGAAATCGGCGACCCAGGTTGTCGTCGCGTCCGCATCCATGCGGCTGCCCCAGTGCAACGGAATGATGGGAAGACCCGGGTTGTCTTCCGCGGCCAGCGCCTGGCGCAGGTCCATACCGCGAATTTTCGTTTCGGCGCGGAAATCCAGCTTCGGGAGATTTACCCGCACGTGGCTGCTCACGTTCCCGCCGAGCACCAGGGCTTCCAAATCCGGCAATTCCACACTGCGATTGTCGGCGTGGTAGCTGCTATGGGCAGAAATATTCCCGGGATGAAACCATTGGTTTTTTATAGTGATCCGGTCAGCCGTGAAACGTCCGCCGAAGTTCATCTGTTCAGGGGAGTATCCTCCCTCGCCGGCAAATTCAATATGCCCGCCCGGCGCATCGCGCTGGCGCACGATCGTCCAAAGATCTTCGAGGCGCAGCTGGCCTCGGTACCGGAAGGTCCAGACGGGCTGCGCGAAACTGGCAAGATTGGCCAGCGCGTCGATTTCGCTGCCCGCCGTTTTCCATTGCAATTGCGTCACGGAAAACGAATCCTGCCGGAGCGTGAATCGCGCGGAGAAATTCGACACGAATGGCAAGTTGCGCAGTGCCGCGACTTCAACTTTTTGCCAGCTGGTCTGGCCCAGGTACACGGGGCGTCCGCCTTCGCTCGTATAGTTCATTGTGAACTCAAAGTTTCCGCCTTTGGCCTGGAGCGGGATTCGCTTGTCATTCCATAAAATTTCTCCGTCCTCGAGACGCAACTGTGCAACCTTCAAATCGAACAGGCTCTGGACGTCCGGTTTGCCGGCGCTCACGGGAATCTTTGGTCCCGGAAAGTTCGTCGAGCCGTCTTTTTCAACTTGCACGTTGGCCGAGAAGTGAGACATCTCCACATTTCCGAGCGAAATCTTCCTGCCCCAGAACGATTCGATGTGGATGCCGAACTGCAAGACGCCCGCGTGAAATAGCGGAGGACTTCCAGCCGGCTCGCGGCCATGCAAGGTCAATCCGTCGAAACGAGCGGTGAGGAGCCGCCAGCCAATATGAAAATTTCCCAACTCGACGCGCGCGCCGGTGCTCCTCTCCAGCTGCTCCACGATCGTCCGCCGGGCCCAGCGATCCGCGAGCCCGCTGGCGATCACATAGGCGATAGCCAGTCCTGCGACCACCGCCAAGGCGACGAAGAGGCCCAGCCCGTGTTTCAGTCGGAATTTTCGCTTCGTTGCGTTCATCGCTTCAGGTTTCGATTGCGCTTCACGGCTTGCCGCCCGCAGCTTCGATTTCGATCTTCAACCGCGATTTCGTATCGTCCAGCCACTTCACCGTCAGGGTGCTGATCCCTCGCTGGAGGAGCAATTCGCGGATCTGCTGTTCGACCGCAGCCGGGCCCGGATCAGGCTGATTCTTCTTCGCTAGTTCCGGCAGCAACTCATTCTTATAATACGCTTGAATTTCCGCGGGCTCGACTTGCACGGACGGCCGGAATTTATAATCGAGGTAGCGCTCAACGTAAATCTGCCGGCTCAACAATTGCCGCACTTGGGCGGCGGAAAGGCCGAGCTCGTTCAGACGGGATGCATACTTCTCCGGATTCGCAAACTGTTCCCTGAGCCGCGTTAGTTCGCGCTCGATCTCCGATTGCGCAGGCTGCGGGAAATGAGACGCCGTAGCTTCCGTCTCGACGACCCACTGTTCGATCAATTCTTCGAGCAGCTTGTCGTCGCTCTCCGCATGGCCATCGATCAACTCTTGGAAAGCGCCGAGTTCGCGTACCTGGCTCTGCAGAATAATGTCACCTTCGATGTGCGCCACGATGCGGTCCACTACGCGCGCTGACTGAGGCGGCGCGCATCTGCCAAACGTTTGCGGCGCCTCTGCCGCAGACAAAAGCAAGACGAAAATGAAACACGCGTGGCGCATCAGAACGTCGTCCCCAAGTTGATGAAAAATTGGAATCCGGGAAGCCGAGCTAGGGTTGTCAAGCAGGCCGCGGTCGTGGTGGCCGGGCACGTCCCACCGCTCTGAATCAGGTATTGCGGCGGGTTCAGCTGGTAACCGAGATCGAGCGCCACAGGTCCGATCGGCGTTCCGTAGCGAAACTCAATTCCGACTGTGTGCGAGAAGTATCTCAGCTCGTTGGTGCAGTTCGTCAAACACACATTCGGTTTGGCTGGATCGAAGGTTGGCGCCAGCGGCTTGGTGCGAAGCGAGATTTTCCGGATGCTGGGGAACACATTGCCGGCATCGTAAAACACGGCGCCGCCCAGGCGGTCGCCAATCAGCGGCAAATGCATCGGGAAGCGCAAGTCCTGGTTAAAGATAAGCTCCGCTTGTCCACCGATGGGGAAGCCCGTGACGGGATCGCGCGGCCCCGCCTGGTTGAGGCCAAATCCGCGCAAGGACGTGCCGCCGCCGGCGAAGAACCGTTCCGGGAGCGGAATATCGGTAGAGAGCGAGTGCCCGTAAACCGTCTGAATGCCGAACCGTGTGGAACGCGCAAAGACTAGTCTCCGGCTGATGGGGCTGTAGGTTGAATTCTGCAAGTACACGCGGAAGAAATTCGCGGACGAGCCGATCGCTTTCATGGCCATGCTCACGTCCACATTCTCAAAATCCCCGCGGCTGGGATCGGAGGGGCTGTTGCGGCGGTCTCGAAGCCAGGTCACTTCGAATTCGGAAACTTCCGTACTCTGGCTGAACAGCGGAATTTCCTGGACCGCGATCTGGATATTGCTGGCGACCACGTGACGGTAGGCATACCGGTAGAGGACCGAACTGCTGGAAGAGAGCTTCTGGGCGAGCCCCACGGAACCCTCTGCCCGCCGGGAATCGAAGGTTTGCACATCTCGCGAAGTTTCGTAGAAGGCGGAAAGCTGCAGGTTGAAATTGGGAGACGCGAAATAATTGGGCGCTAGGTAGGTAACGAGCGCGCGGCCTTGAATCGTGCTGGCCCGCGCCTTGAAGGAAAGAGAGTCCGCGCGTCCGGTAAGATTTGCCTTGGTAAGTTCCAGAGTGCCACGCGGCGCCGCGCTGAACGTTTGAGAAGTCGCGCTGGTGGAGCTGCCCAGGCGCTGCGCTTCAAATCCCAGGCCGTAAGCGATGGTGTAGCGTCTGGCCTCGTCTACCATGACGACAATCGTCTTTTTCTCGTCCTCGCCTTCGGGATTTTGCGGCGCGATCGAAACGCGGCTGAAAATCCCCAGGTTGTAGAGCTTCCGCTGGGTCTCCACGACAGTGCCTTCGCTCAGCGGCTCGCCTGCCCGAATTCCCACCTGGCGCGAGATTATCCCAGGGCGAGTATGCTCGTAGCCGCCCAACAGGACCTTTGCCACTAGGACCTGGCGTCCTTCGGTGATGTGATACGTCAGCCGAACCGTGGGACCGGCCTTCGGCCCCGCCGGCGGCAATTTCTCTTCGGTGGCTGAAAATTGAGCTTCTGAGAATCCCTGGTCATAGTAGGTCGCTAGAATGTTGTCACGGTCGGATGACACATTGAATTCGGAATAGGGCTGCCCCTTGGAGGAGCCCACCACGCCGAGAAGTTCATCCTGGCTCAGTTGCTGGTTGCCCACAATTGCCAGGCTCTCGACACGGGTTTGCTGTCCTTCCTGGATGACAAACTTCACCGACAGGTCCCCGTGGTGGCCCTTGTAATCATCGACAAGCTGGCTTTGCACTTCGCAATCCTGAAAACCGTTGGCTTCATAGAGGGTCCGAATCGAAGTGACGTCATCCTGCAGCTGCTGGCTCGAATACCGTCCCGGGGAGGCATAGGCCGCGGGCTGAACTTTTGTCTGGCCCCGGAGAATATCCGAGCTGAAATATTTGTTGCCGGTGAATGCCACATCAACCAATCGGTGGTGATCCCCGCGTTCTATTTGATAATTGACCACTCTCGCCGCCTCGCGTACTACATTGCTTGATTCCTCCGCCGGAGCATCGGATACGGCAAAACTCACTTGCGTGTCAAAGTACCCGGCGCGTTGGAACCAATCGCGCAAAGAACGGCGCCCTTCCTGAAGCAGATCCTCATCCACTGCCCCTTCCTGATAAATGGGAACCAGTTTGCGCAAAGTTCCCGCCGGAACCTTTGCGCCCTGCACCGTCACGCGCACTTCCTGCCCTGCATACAGGGTGAAATCGATCGGCACGCGATTCGACTTCGCATCATAGGCGCCGCGATGAATCGTCACTCGCGCTCCGAGATAGTTCTTCCCTGCCAGCCATTTTCGTGTACGGTCGGCCGCGCGATTCAGGCGGTCGGAGGTCACTTCGGCTCCCTCTTTGAGTTTCACCTGGCTTCGAGCCTCTGCATTCGCAAATTGCGTCTGGTTCTGGATGGTAATGGCGCCAATCCGGGCCCGCGGACCTGCCGTCACGTGCACCAGAATGTCCATCTGGAGCGTGTCGGGATGCGGCGTCGTCGCATAATCGAGCTTAGCCTGATATTGTCCATCATCTTCAAGGGTTTGCTGGAGTCGATCGAGTCCCTCCTTCACGTCGCCTGCACGGAACGGTTCTCCGACGTTGAGCCGCAGCGCGGAAAGCGCCAGCGCCTCTCCCGGCGGCTCGCGCAATCCCTCAATCTGTACCCGGTTGATGTAGAAGTTTTGGCGGACAACGAAATCCAGGCGGACTCCTCCGGGAACATCGGCCAGTTCGGCGCGCAAATCCGCATAACGGCCTGAGCGAAACAGCTCCCGAAGGCTCGCGCTTTCCGCTTCCATGGAAAAGGGCTCGCCGGGCTGAAGAGTCAGCTTGGGAGGATCTTGTTCCAGCACGGCGCCGGATTCGGCGACGACACGCACTGCGACCACATGCGGCGGCTCACCCGGAAAACCGCTCTGTGCGGCGAGAGCGCCTGCACAGAGTAACCAGAACGCCGGCAGCCACGCGGCGAACCGAACGAAGGGACGATGAGCGATCGGCATCACTCTTCACAACAGAGCTAGGGTAGCATAGCCGAGGTTGCCTGCCCGGCGCGAATTCTGCCCGCACGCGGAAAACGCCACTCGATTTCCCCGCGAAGCATCCGTGGCGCTATGATGTGAGTAGGACGGGCTTCAGCCTGTCGGGTTTAGAGTTGCCAGCCGCTCAGGCGTAACCCCGACAGGCTGAAGCCCGTCCTACTGAAACGCTCCGGAGATCGGCTCGGCCCTATGGACGCAAAATCCTACGAACGCTACTCGCGGCAGATTCTTTTCAGCGAAATCGGCGAGGCGGGCCAGCAGCGCCTGCTCCAATCTTCAGCTGTGATTGTAGGCTGCGGAGCGCTGGGGACCGCGCTGGCAAATCTGCTCGTGCGCGCGGGCGTGGGCAAGTTGCGCATCGTGGACCGCGATTTCGTCGAGCCGTCCAACTTGCAGCGGCAGACTCTGTTCGAGGAATCCGACGCGCAGGAAGCCTTGCCCAAAGCGGTTGCTGCCGAGCGCCGCCTGCGCGCCATTAATTCCGGAGTATCGGTCGAAGGGATCGTCGCCGACGTCAGCCCAAAAAACGCCGAGGAATTG
>Ga0210409_10005089_pt1 | contig 13879 bp, 9 predicted proteins | sample IncBWH17MmetaG_FD_161649 | JGI IMG/M metagenome (GOLD analysis project Ga0210409, IMG submission 161649) | Forest soil microbial communities from Barre Woods Harvard Forest LTER site, Petersham, Massachusetts, United States - Inc-BW-H-17-M | ecosystem: Environmental > Terrestrial > Soil >... | reverse complement strand
CCTGTTCCGCGTGAACACCACCGCCGGTGGATACAAGGGCGCCGCGATCACCAGCCTTTATGAAGATCTGCTGGCACGCATCTCAGCTCTTCCAGGATTGCGCGGTGTAACCGTCTCTCACAATGGCTTATTCAGCGACGCGGAGTCAGGAGATCCCATCGCCGTCGAAGGTTACACACCGAAATCCGGCGAGGAAATGGATTCGCGGTTTGATGCGGTAGGCCCCGGTTATTTCTCGACCATGGGCATTCCCATTCTGCTCGGCCGCGAAATTACCGAACAAGACTCAGCCGGGGCCTTGCGCGCCGCGGTCGTCAACGAGACATTCGTTCGCCGCTTCTTCCCGAATACGAATCCGATCGGCAAACATGTTCGCGACACCTATCCCGGCAATCCCGGAGATTCCGTGGTCGTCGGAGTCGTCGCGGATGCCAAGTACAACAGCCTGCGCGAGAAAACGCCCCCGCGTATCTACCTTCCTCTCTTCAATCCCATGTGGGAGCAGAATTCCGCCGCATTTGAAGTGCGAACCTTTGCTGATGCGGCCAGCGTGAGCGCAGCGCTGCGTTCCGTGGTGCAAGAGGTTGGCCCGTCTCTTCCGCCGATAAATATTCACACCATGGCGGGTTTGGTTGACGACACGTTGCAAACGGACCGTTTCATCCAGCGACTTTCCAGCGCGTTTGGGTTGCTGGCCATTCTGCTGGCCAGCATCGGGCTTTACGGCGTAATGGCCTACAACGTGGCGCGACGCACGCGTGACATCGGAATCCGCATGGCGCTCGGCGCCGCGCCCACGGATGTACGCTGGCAGGTCCTGCGCGAAACGCTTGCGCTCGTACTTATCGGAATCGCCATCGGAGTTCCAGCTGCCCTGGCTGGGACACGCCTGATCCGCAGCATGCTCTTCGGCCTAGGCTTTGCTGACCCCGTCGTTTTTGTTTCGGCCGCAGCCTTGCTCGCCTTGGTCGCTGCCTTTGCGGGTTTTCTGCCGGCCCGCCGCGCTTCGCGGGTAGACCCGATGGTGGCGCTGCGCTATGAATGACCGCCTGCCCCAACATTGAGGCGGACGGCAGCTTCCGGAGGGAACGGACATGAACTCCTTGTGGCAAGACCTGCGCTACGCGATTCGTATGTTGGCGAAAAATCCCGGGTTCACGCTGATCGCGGTTCTCACGCTGGCGCTCGGCATCGGCGCCAACACCGTTGTGTTTAGCGTTCTCAACGCCCTCGTGCTCCGTCCCCTCCCCGCGGAGCGGCCGAACGAATTGGCTTTTCTCGAAAATCAGAATGGTCCGAGCCAGTCCTTCCCAAACTATAAGGACCTACGCGATCGCAACCGGACGTTTGCGGGGCTGGTCGGATATCGGATCTCGCCAATGGAATTGGAAGCCCATGACCGCGCCGATCGCATCTGGGGTTATCTCGCCACCGGAAACTATTTTGACGTGCTGGGCGTCCAGCCGGCTCTGGGCCGCTTCTTCAAACAGAGCGACGATTTGCATCCCGGAGACAGCCCCTACGCGGTGCTGAGTTACAACTCCTGGCAGTCGCGATTCGCAGCTGATCCCACAGTCATTGGCAAGACGATTCGCGTCAATCGGCAACCTTTTACGGTGCTGGGCGTGGCACCGCGCGATTTTCATGGCACCGAACTTTTCTACTGGCCGGAGGTCTGGGTGCCGATGATGATGGAGCCGCAAATCGAAGTGGGCAATGCGTGGCTCGACAACCGAAACACCTGGAACACTTTCGTGGTCGGCAGGCTCAAGCCAAATGTTACGCCAGCTCAGGCAGAAGCCGACCTCAATACGATGGCCGCGGAGCTGACCCGCCAATATCCCGCGGAAAACGACCGCCTGCACTTCCGATTGTCCAAGCCGGGATTGATAGGAGATTTGATTGGAGCCCCAGCGAAAGCGTTCACGCTCGGCGTTTTGCTTCTCGCGGCTTTGGTGCTGCTGGCGGCCTGCACAAATCTCGCAAGCATGCTGACCGCGCGGGCCGCGGATCGTCAGCGCGAGTTCGCTATTCGCCTTGCGATTGGCGCGGATCGCGGGCGCGTGTTGCGCCAGCTCTTGACCGAGACGCTCCTGCTCGCTTTGGCCGGCGGAGGCGTCGGCTTTTTGTTGGCCACGGTTCTGACCGACGCGCTGAGCCGCTGGCGCGCTCCTATGGATTTCCCCGTGCAATACGACGTGAACCCAGACTGGCGCGTTTTCCTGTTTACGCTAGCGGGATCGATCATTGCCGCTGGGCTGTTTGGTTCTGCTCCTGCCTGGCGCGCCTCCAAATCCGATCCAAACCTGGTGCTCAGGGGAGCTTCCACCATGTGGGGGCGCGGGCGCTTGGCCTTCCGCGACGTGCTCGTCGTCGTGCAAGTAGCACTGTGCTTTGTGCTGGTGTCCGCTTCCCTGCTTTCTTTACGTGGTCTCCAGCAAGCTCTGAAGATGAATCTCGGTTTCGCGCCGCGGCACGTTTCGGCCGTGGCCTTTGAATTGGGTTTAGCGGGCTATTCCGAAGAGCGCGGGCGCGCCTTTCAACGCCAGGCGTTGGAAACCATTCAACGATTGCCTGGTGTGCTGTCCGCTGCATATTCCAATTCCCTTCCGCTCAGCATCGACCAGTCTCACACCGGTGTTTTTCCCGCCGATAAAGCGGATCCCCAGCCTTCGGACGGCATCCCCGTCACTTACTACCAAGTTTCGCCGGATTTTTTCGCCACGTTGGGAACGAATTTGCTAAGCGGCCGCGAATTCACCTGGCACGACGATAAAAACTCCCCGCAGGTTGCCATCGTGAACGTAGCTTTTGCAAAACGAGTGATGCATAACGAAAATCCCGTCGGCCAGCGCTTCCGTGGCGGTCGCTCGTGGCCATTCACCGAAGTTATTGGCGTTGTCGAAGACGGTAAATACGAGAGTCTCACGGAGTCGCAGCAGCCCGTGGTCTTTTGGTCGATCCTGCAGTCGTACAATTCCACCACCACGCTCGAGGTGAAATCTTCGGTGCCGCCGATGCAGATGGTTGGCGAGATACGCGAGGCAATTGCACGGCTCGATGCAGAGTTGCCGCTCTACGGCGCCGGACCACTGGAACAAATGCTCGGCTTCGCGTTTCTTCCAACCCGGGCGGCAGCGATCGCTCTGAGCTCTTTCGGCGTGCTCGCCATTGTTCTCGCGGCGACAGGCATTCACGGCCTTGCGTCTTACGCGGTTTCCAGGCGCACGCGCGAGATCGGCGTGCGCATGGCGCTGGGTGCGTATCCGGTTCAAGTACTTCGTCTCGTGCTGGGTAAGACAGCGTGGCTGCTGGTGTTGGGTTCGGTCGTGGGTCTGACCCTGGCTTTGGCAACCGGACAAGTGATCGCCAGTGTTGTGTACGGCGCGCATCCTCGCGATCCACTCGTAATCTTAAGCGTGTGGGGCAGCATTGCGTTGATTGCCTTTGTGGCAGCGTGGTCACCGGCGCGGCGCGCCACGCGCGTCGATCCCCTGGTCGCGCTGCGCTACGAGTGAGTGGCCTCTCTCCCGCGTTGGATGGACCGCCGGGCGCGTTTGTGGTGTTTACGATGCGCTATAGAATAGACTTTAGATGACAAATGAAACCGACTAACTCACATCCTCATCGTGTGCTTGTCGCGGACGACCAGGCGGATATTCGCGATGCGCTGCGCCTGCTGTTGCGGCGCGAAGGCTTTGAGATCCACGGCGCAGCGTCGCCCAGCGAAGCTCTGGCGGCTCTGGAGGCGCGCGAATTCGATGCCGTGCTGATGGACCTGAATTATGCGCGCGATACGACCTCCGGCCAAGAAGGATTGGATTTGCTCCCGCGCATTCAGATGATGGACAGCACGCTTCCGGTGATTGTAATGACAGCGTGGAGCAGCGTGGAAGTCGCTGTCGAGGCGATGCGACGGGGAGCGCGCGACTTTATCCCCAAACCCTGGGAGAACACGCGCTTAATTACGGTGATTCGCACACAGATCGATTTGCGGCAGGCGCTGCGGCAGGCTTCGCGGCTGGAAGCGGAAAACCGCTTACTGCGCGCCGAATCACGCCCAACCATGATCGCGGAATCCCCGGCGATGCGGCCCGTGCTGGATATTATCGGGCGCATCGGTCCATCCGACGCCAACGTGCTGATTACGGGCGAGCATGGCACCGGAAAAGAAGTTGTCGCGCAAACGCTGCATGCGCTGTCTCCGCGCGCGAATACCGCGATGGTTACGGTAAACGCCGGAGGGCTTTCCGAGGGCGTTTTTGAGAGCGAACTGTTTGGGCATGTGAAGGGCGCGTTCACGGATGCGCGCGTGGATCGCGTCGGGCGATTTGAGCTGGCCGACAACGGCACTTTGTTTCTGGACGAAATTGCGAACGTGCCGCTGAAGCTGCAGGCCAAACTGCTGCGCGTCCTGGAAACCGGCGAGCTGGAGCGCGTGGGGTCTTCCAGCACGCGGCGCGTGGATGTGCGCGTGATTGCGGCGACGAACGTGGATGTGACCGCGGAAGCTGCCGCGGGACGTTTTCGGCAGGACCTGCTTTTTCGACTCAACACGATCGAGATTCATTTGCCGCCTTTGCGTGAACGCAAGGAAGATATCGATTTGCTTGCGCATCACTTTTTGCGCGGGTATGCGCAGCGTTATCGCAAAACCATCAGCGGATTCGATCCGATCGCGGTGCAAGTTTTGCACGAGCATCCTTGGCCGGGGAACGTTCGCGAACTGGATCATGCCATCGAGCGTGGCGTACTGCTTGCCACGGGTCCGCTGGTGCGTGCCGGCGATCTCGGTTTGCGCGCCGCGGCTCCCGGCGCCGGCGCGCGGCTCGAAGAGATGAGCCTGGACGAAGTGGAGCACCACTTGATTCAGCGCACGCTGGCGCGGCACGACGGCAATGTCAGCCAAGCGGCAAAAGCTTTGGGGCTTAGCCGCAGCGCGATGTATCGGCGTTTGCAAAAACACGGCTTGGAATGAAAGCTGCTCCAGGAATGAAGCAGCCATGAAGCGCCCCAGCCCATGAAGCCGCTTAGCTACGAACACCGCATTCTGCTGCTGGCCGTGTCGGCCGGCCTGCCCGGCTCGCTGATTGCGATGATTCTGTTGTGGACCGGTGACTACTCCTCGCGCACGATTTGGACTCTCGGATTGCTGATTGTCGGGCTGTGGCTGGGCTTCGCGGTTTCCGTGCGGCACCGCGTGGCCTTTTCCTTGCAGACCGTATCGAATTTGCTTGCCGCCATGCGCGAAGAGGATTTTTCCGTGCGTGCGCGCGGCGCGCGGCGAGACGACGCGATGGGCGAAGTGATGATTGAAGTGAACTCGCTGAGCGAAACGCTGCGCGAGCAGCGGCTCGGCGCGCTGGAAGCGACGGCGTTGCTGCGCACGGTGATGGAAGAAATCGATCTGGCGATTTTCACGTTCGATAACGAAAACAAATTGCGTTTGGTGAATCGTGCCGGCGAGCGGCTGCTGGCGCGCCCGATCGAGCGGCTGCTGGGATTTACGGCCGGCGAATTGGGGCTCGGCGCCTCGCTCGAAGGCGATTCTGTGCGAACGATGGAGCTTAGTTTTCCCGGCGGCTCCGGGCGCTGGGGAATGCGCCGGGGATCTTTTCGCCAGGCGGGTTTGCCGCATCATTTGGTGGTGCTCAGCGATTTGAGCCGGGCGTTGCGTGACGAAGAGCGGCAAGCGTGGCAGCGGCTGATTCGCGTGCTGGGGCACGAACTGAATAATTCGCTCGCGCCGATTCAGTCCGTTGCGCAAAGTCTCGAGAGCGGACTGAATGCGCTGCGCAACGAAGGCGATTCTGTGCAGCCGGAAGTGAATCGCGTGCTGATGGATGACCTTCAGCAGGGATTCGGAATTATTCGGTCGCGGACAGAATCGCTGGCGCGTTTTATGGCCGCATACTCGCGGCTTGCGCGGTTGCCGGCGCCGAAGCTCGCGCCGGTCAGCGTTAAGGATTGGGTTTCGCGCGTGGCCAAGTTGGAGACGCGCGTGAAGGTGAAAATCCACGAAGGTCCGGAGGTAACGATTTCCGGGGACGCCGATCAGTTGGAGCAACTGCTGATCAATTTGCTGCACAATGCCGCGGACGCGGTCCTGGAATGCGGTACGCAGGCGAGTGTGGGATGGTCGAGCCAGGATTCGCAACTGGAAGTCTGGGTGACCGATGACGGGCCGGGTATTCAGAACACGGCGAACGTGTTCGTTCCCTTCTTTACCACCAAGCCGGGCGGTACCGGCATCGGTTTGGCGCTGAGCCGACAGATCGCGGAAGCGCACGGCGGAACGCTCTCGCTTTCCAACCGGCTCAATAAGAAAGGGTGCGAAGCGCGATTGCGCTTGCCGCTATAGGCCCCCTCCCCCCCACTTTTTTGGATCTGCGCATTCTAAAGGAGTTAGAGGCCCTCCTTACGGAACTGCACATTATAAAGGAGTTAGAGACCGAGCGTTCGGCCCAACTAGAACACGCCTGTACTGATTCTAAGGGACTTAGAGCCCGCGCAATTGGACCCTACTTGTAAGTGCGCATTCTAAAGGACTTACGGAATCGGCTACGGAGGATGGCTGCAGGACGTGCGTTTACCCAGTTGGTATAATACCCGAAACAGAAATAAAGTCAAGGGAAATCTGGGTGGTGGGTCATTTCCGGTTAGGGCTGCGAGCTCAACCGGTCGATGCAACACTATCTAGTCAGTTGATCCGACAGCACTTCCCCACGGAGAAGCGCTTTGCCGTCTGTAACCAATGAGACCCTGGCCAGGATGGCGTTCCGCTTCAATCAACGCTGGCGAGCGACTCTCAGCTATTAAGGGCCTTGTAAGGGGATTCCGGTTTGGTGTTGCGTCGACCCATTCAGACCACCGCGTTAATCAGGCACTAGACTCGCAATCTTTCTCTTCGCTGTCTTCCCTCCGCGCCAGCCTGCCGATTCAAAGAGCGTCGGTGGCGGGCAGCAGTGCGTTGATCGCCTCTGCCAGCTTCGCGAGTCCCTCGTGCTTGGATAGGACCATATCGAAGGAGGTGTCTGCGAGAAGAGACCTGCCGAACTCTTCGTCGAATGTCGTGAAGCCGACGATCTTCGTGCCGGGCAGCATGCCGCGCAGAACCGATGCTGCCTCGACTCCATTCATTCCCGGCATGCTCAGGTCCAGAACCACCAGCGAGGGTGCGCGCTCCTTGGCTTTCTCGATGGCAGCGACACCGTCACCAGCCGCGCAGCAGGCCTTAAAGGGCGTGGCCCTGTCGATGAACTGGCAAATGGCGTCGCGCACCGCGGCGCTGTCATCGACCACGAGGATTCATGGTGTCCGGGGAGACGGCATGGGACAAGAAACTAGCAGCGTTCTCTACTTAAGACAATACGAATTTCCGATGTTTTTCGTATAACCTGTGGCTCCCGCAGCTTATTTGTCACCCGCGAAGTAAGATAGGGATTGCCTTTGATGCCCTTGCCGATGCGTTGCACCAGTCCGGCTCGCTGTAGGCTGCCAACTTCCTGGACACCTGGAATCGTGATCGGTACTTGTACGGTTGGCATATCGGACGTGATGCGTCGCATGAACCCATGCCACGTAATGCAATAAGTCCCTGTGGTGAGGTATTATGCGGGCCACGAGACGACCCCCGGATACCCGGTAGTTCACCAGAAGCCAATAGAACCGACCATTGGGCCCTCGGAACACACTGGTCTGCAAAGACCACAAGGAGGAGCATCCATGAGCGCAACTTCGTTGGTTAGCATCGCGAAACAATCCGTGGGATGGGCGATTGCTCTCAGCAGCCTGATGATTTTGGCAGGCGTGCTGGCGATCGTCGTCCCAGCGGCTGCCGGCATTGCCGTCGCAATCGTTGTAGGTTGGCTGCTCGTTTTCAGTGGGGCAACGCATCTGGTTTTTGCCTGGCACACGCGCACCACGGGAGGGTCTCTATGGGAACTCCTCGTGGGCATCGCCTATATCATAGTGGGCGCGTACGTATTGTCTCAGCCCGTCGCGGGCTTGGCATCGCTTACGCTGGCGCTCGCTATTTACCTGTTTGCGGAAGCCATTCTCGAATTTGCGCTGTCCTTTCGGCTGCGTCCGATGCCCGGGTCGACGTGGCTGCTTTTCGATGGCATCGTCACTCTCATCCTGGCGGTTTTGATCTGGAGATCCTGGCCATCTAGTAGCCCCTGGGTGATCGGCACACTCGTAGGAGTCAGCATGCTGTTTAGCGGAGCTTCGCGCTTGATGTTGTCGTTGGCTGCGCGGAGCCTCGTTGCCAAGCTACCGTAATCTCTTAAAAGCAATGGCAGCCGATAAAAAAAGGCTCACTCGGGAAGAAATGCGCTGGGTATCCTCTGCTCTGGTCAAAACGGCTCATCAGGCCGGAGCTGCATGGGAGGAATCGTGGGAACGGTAATCCCGCTGTCGGACGCGTCGCGACGCCCGACACGATTTCCTATGGTGACGACGCTGATCATCGTCATCAACGTCTTTGTATTCATCCTAGAGTTGTTGGGCGGCGATCAGTTCGTGCTGAACTGGGCGGCAGTCCCCGCCAACGTCGTCGCCGGGCACCACTGGATAACCATCCTGACGGCGATGTTCATGCATGGCAGTTGGTCGCACATTCTGGGCAACATGATTTTCCTGTGGGCGTTTGGCCCAGAGGTGGAAGACGCCATGGGTCCTTCGCCGTACGCTGCGTTTTACCTGCTAGGAGGGCTGGCGGCCATGTTGGCTCAGATCTTCGCGAACCCAACCTCGACGGTTCCTAACTTGGGCGCCAGCGGGGCGATCGCTGCAGTTATGGGCGCGTTTCTGGTCACTTACCCTCGCGACCAGATTCGCGCGCTCCTGGTTATTTTCATCTTTGTGCGTGTCACATTAATTCCTGCCGCGCTCTTAATCGGATTGTGGTTCCTCATCCAACTTGTGAATGCCGGCGCTGTGGCAAACGTGCAGACCGGCGGAGTAGCCTATCTGGCGCACGTAGGTGGATTCATTTTTGGACTGGTCACCGCGCGGCTCTTCGAACATTCCCGACGCGACAAAGGACAAAGTGTGACGCAGTGAGACCGATTACTTTGGGGGTTCGGTCATTTCCATGGCCCAGATGGCTGCGGGGCGCATGTACATGGAGGCGCGGTAGTTGCCGGTGATGTCCCAGGCTTCCGGGGTGCGGAACCAGTAGCCTTTGGTTTCGTAGGAGGTGTGGTAGATGCCCCAGGCGGTTTTGTAGGCTTCGTCTTTCATTCCTTCGCTGAGCATGAACGCGGCCAGGCCGAGGGTCGTGCCGGTCCAGACTTCCTGGACTTGTTCATTGGTTTTCACGAGCGAGCCGTCTGGAGCGATGCCGTTGACGGCACCCATGGTGCCGCCGGCAAATTTCATTACGTTGAAATCGAATATTTTGTGGAGGGCGCTGCGCCGCATTTCGCGCGGGACAAGGTCACCGAGGCCGGTCATGTTGGCGTACCACTGGCCGGCTAGCTGGTCGGCTTGGATGTTGTCGCGGTATTCGCTCTCGGTGTCATAGCGGAAATATTCTTTGTTCCAGAGCTTGATGATGTAGCTGCCTTGGGCTTTGGCGAAAAGGTCGTGGTATCTGGTGACGGCGGCGGAATCGCCGAGCTGCTTGGCGATTTCTTCCGCGGAACGTAAGGCCGCGAGCCACAGGCTGCCGGAATAGGCGCTCTCGCCGCGCACGACCCATTCGTCGTAGGTTTGGTCGGGATAACCTTCGTTTTGAGGGATGCCGCTGCCGTCGCGGTCGTATTTCTGCAAATAAGCGATGGATTCCTGCACGGCGGGCCACGTGCTGCGCAAGAAGTCTTTGTCTTTGCGGCCGGTGAAAATAAAATCGCGGTAGACCATCAGGACAAACTTCGGGTTCAGGTCTTTCCAGCCGTTGGTGTCCTGCCAACTGAATTGATTGATTTGCTTGAAGGGATCTTCGTCGGGTACGCCGAGATCGTGGGGCACGGCGCCTTTGGCTTTGCGGATACGGAAATTGAGCTGGCCGGACTGCTGGGTTTTCCAGATCCATTCCATTTTTTCGCCGGCTTCCTGCGGGACGGTGGCGGCAAATTCGCGCATGACGTTTTTTTCGAGGTCGGGCCAGAATTTCAGGAGCGGCATGGAGCCGTAAAAGCGCACGTCGAGCGTTTCGTAATAGGGATAGTCGTAGCACTCCATGAAGGAGTAGACGGGTGGCTGTTTCGGATCGGAGCCGACGGGGCGTCCCCAAAAGGAGCCGAGGTCGGCGACAGGGTAAAGCTCGTTGAAGAGCATGCCGCGATACCAGAGCGGCTTGCTCTCGTCGTTGACGTAGGGCGCTTGCCAGGCGTCGATGGCTTGGCTCCAATCCGCGGCGTTGGCCAGGGCGTCATGCGCAATGGCCCACGCGTTTGTTCCCGAGGCGCCGTAGAAATCGGTGTAGCGGCGATGCCATTTGCGGCCGGAGCCGAATTCGACGATGGGAAGGTCCCAAGCGATGACCATGGGAATGACGCGTGTTTCGCCGGGCGCGAGACTAAAGCGGACAGCGATGGCGCCGGCGAGAGGCTCGCCGCTGCTGGTCCAGGAATCCTGGCTGTTGGCGAGCTTGCCGTCTTTGGAGAAGGGCGCCCAAACTTCTTTGCCGTCGCGGTCGGGCGCGAAGGTAGTTTGGTAGGAGACTTCGACGCCGGGGGAGTGTAGGGCGGCAATCACGAATTGTCCATCCCACTCATCTTGCACGGGGCCGAGGTGATTGCGGTCGAAGATAATGCCTTTCATGACGCCCCCGGGGCCCTCGCCTTCTTTTGCATTTTTCATAGGCTGCGGAAAGGCCGCGGCGCGGAAAACGTTGTGATTGCCGTCGTTGATGCCGCCGTGCAAATCGCGACCGTACGTACGGAACAAGCCGAGCATATTTTCCCAGGAGAGAAGAATGGAGACGGTGACGCGCTTTTTGGTGGGATTCTCGGCGTGCCAGCGGTAGACGGCGACGGGATAACTTGTTTCTTTGTAATTGTCGGGAAGGATGGGCGAGAACTGCTCAACGGTGACATGCGCGGGAAATTTCTCCCATCGATAGTCAAACCAGGACTTTGGGTATAGGGCGTAGTAATCGCCGGCGCCGACGGGATAGTTCCAGTCCCAGGAACTTAGGGCATCATCCGGAGGGTGAGCAGCGGTGAGGACTTTGGCCACGCCGTCGGCATCGCCTTCGGATTTCTGAAACATGGCAAACTGATTGGCCCAGACAGTTTGGTATTTGTGGACTCCGGCTTTCATGTGCCAGCGGGCGAAGTCGCCGCGATAGGTGCGCGAGAAAGTGCCGGCGCCAAAACCGCCGACAGGGGCGCCTTGCCAAAAGCCGTTATCGATGTGGCCGCCGTCTAGCGCGGGTTTTTTTGTCCCGGGGTTTTCCAGGGGCTGGCCGATGGGGCGCTTCCAGGCGGCTTTAGGGATGTCGTCGTTAGCGCGAACGATTCCGGCGAAAAAAGCGAGCTGGAGGGTGACGATGCAGACAAACGCGGGCCGGCTGATCATATAAACTCCTCGACAAAGCAGGCAGGAAAAGCCGGCGATTCCCCAAAATCGGGCCGGCCGAGGTTACGCCGAAATATAGAATAAAATCGTTATTCTTGGCAAGAAGAAAGTCGGCGAAGCTGCCAATGAGCGCCCTTTATGGCACGGAGCCTCTTCGGCTCGGACGAGAAACCGGGAGAGAACTGGCGGTCCGTGACAGCTGCTGAAATAAATCGATTAAGCCAAGCGTTACACAACCAGGGAGGCGAGGCGACTCCGGAGGCTGGCGAGCAAATGAGTGATGTTTGTGGGCGGAATAATGATATTCTACGTCCAAAGTGGCAGTGTGTTTCTGCAGCGTCGAGGCCGCTAATGAAGACCCCGAATGAGACGAAGCCGGGCTCCGGAAAGCCGGAACGAGTCACGCTAAAAACGATCGCGGCACATTTGAACCTGACGCCGGGAACGGTGTCCGCAGCATTGAATAATTCGGCGGCGGCGCGCTCAATTCCGGAGCACACAAAGCAAAGGATCCTGGCGGCTGCGCAGGAGTTGAATTACCGGCCGAATTTTTTTGCGCGGTCACTGCGAACGCAACGAACCTACACTATAGGCGTAATCGCGGAGGAAATTGGAGACGCGTACGGCTCGATGATCATTAGCGGAATCGAGCAGCATCTGCGGGAGAACAATTTCTTTTTTCTGACCGTGATTCACCGGCACGATAAGAAGCTGCTGCAGACGTATTCGCAAATGCTGCAAGCGCGTGGCGTCGAAGGGTTTATCACCGTCGATACGTCGATATCGGAGAAACCAGCACTACCGACCGTAGCGGTGGCCGGCCACCAGCGCGTGCCGGGTGTTACAAATATCGTGCTGGACCACAAGCGGGCGGCGCGAATGGCTTTGCAGCACTTGCAAAACCATGGGCACGAAGAGATCGCGTTCTTGAAGGGCCAACCATTTAGCTCGGATTCGACGGCGCGCTGGGATGCGATTGTGGAAGTGGCGGAAGAACTGGGCATGCGGATCCGGCCAGAACTAGTTGTGCAAATCGAGGGTACGGATTCGACGCCGGTGATTGGGTACCCGGTGGGCCGGGAACTGCTGGCGCGGAAGCGGGCGTTCACCGCAGTGTTTGCTTATAACGATATTTCCGCGATCGGGGCGATTTGGGCCTTTCGCGAGGCGGGTTTGCGCGTGCCGGAAGACGTTTCGGTGGTGGGATTTGACGATATCCCGGGCGCGGCTTTTGCCAACCCGGCGCTGACGACGGTGCGGCAACCGTTGCTGAGGATGGGGCAGATCGCCGCGCGAACCGCGATTGAACGAATTGAGGGACGCGGGACTTACGAAACGGAGATTGCGATCGAGCCCGAGTTCGTGGTCCGGGAGTCGTCGGGAGCGGCGCCAGGAAGGCAAGCACACGCAAGTATGGCGGCGGGAGCAGCGAAGGCGCTGCCGCTGGTCTGAAAAGAGAGTAAGATTTATACGTTTTAGTACCCGCCGACGTCCGCGTCGAGCCTCGTAAGCACCTCTACCTACAATAACTTAGTAAGTGCAATGATTTGGAACGGTTGGCCAGACACCTGCATCTACCTATTCAACGGTCCCAATCGTTCGAGCGAAGCGGGAGTTTATTATGCAAGCAAGAATTCAAAAAATCCTAGCGGCAGGCGTGTTTCTGGGTTTCCTTTGCGCCATGGCGCTGCCTGTCGCGGCCCAGAACAACGAGATATTGGGAGAAGTTCGTTTCCAGCCGGAGAATGGGCCGGCGAAAACGGCTGGCGTGTGGGTGGACGGGCGATACGTGGGGTACATAAACGAGTTGAAAGGATCGAAGAAGCTCTTGCTGCTGCCGGGAGATCACGAAATATCCGTGCGCGAGGCAGGCTACCGGTCGGTGGACGAGAAGATCACCGTCGAGCCGCACGCAGTGCAGACGCTGCGGGTGATTCTGGCCAAGGATCCGCGAGCGCAGATGCCTACAGTGAGCGGAGAGGTGCGGCTCTCGATTGAACCGGACCGGGCGGCGGTGTTCGTGGACGATCAATTTGCGGGACACGCGCATGAATTTGGAGGCGCGGGACGAGCCATGCTGCTGAGCCCGGGCAAGCACCACATTAAGATCACTTTACCGGGATACCAGTCGTTCGACACAGAGATCGACGTGCGCGCGAATCAGAAATACGATATCAAAACGCAGCTGCCGAAAGGGCATGAGGGCGACTAGCATCCGCCGCGCTATGTGCGACGCTCAGGCGCCGTAGCTCCTGGGTTAGCGGAGGGTCTTCAGGTCAAAAGTTGCGTTGAAGGTTTTTGAATCCGGCGTGGTGACCTCGACCACGGTTTCATCGGACGCGACATCCTT
>Ga0210409_10005088_pt1 | contig 13881 bp, 10 predicted proteins | sample IncBWH17MmetaG_FD_161649 | JGI IMG/M metagenome (GOLD analysis project Ga0210409, IMG submission 161649) | Forest soil microbial communities from Barre Woods Harvard Forest LTER site, Petersham, Massachusetts, United States - Inc-BW-H-17-M | ecosystem: Environmental > Terrestrial > Soil >... | reverse complement strand
TTCTCGGTAATATCCGGGGAGCAATTATCGTCGCCCTTACAATTCCGTTTGCCCTATTGTTTGCCGCAACGTGTCTCAACCTGAAGGGCATTCCCGCAAACTTACTGTCTCTTGGCGCGCTGGACTTCGGAATGGTCGTCGATGGCGCAGTTGTGATGGTCGAGAACATTGTCCGCCATTTGAGCCAGCGCCAAAACGGAAATGGTTCAAAGACGACGATGGAGGCTATCGGCGGGGCCGCGCATGAAGTCCAGCGCCCAGTGTTCTACGCGATCTCGATCATCATCACGGCGTATTTGCCCATTTTCACGCTGCAACGCGTAGAGGGCCGCCTGTTCAAGCCCATGGCCTGGACCGTAGCATTTGCGCTCCTTGGGGCGCTCGTATTTTCCATACTCGTCGCGCCAGTTCTGTCCAGTTTCTTTTTCGGCAATGGCGTGAGCGAATGGCGCAACCCGGCGATGGAATCCCTAAAAACGAGGTATCGCGATGCTGCGAGATGGGCGATCGAGCATCGCTTAGTAACGGTCGGCGTGGCGGCTATCGGTTTGGTCGTCGCCATTTATCTTACGGTGGGTGGAGTGATCGGTTCTGAGTTTCTTCCCCACCTGGATGAAGGTGCACTCTGGGTGCGCGGTACCCTTGCTCCCAGCACAGGACCGAGTGAAGGTATCCGGCTATCGAACCAGGCCCGCATCCTGCTTTGCTCTTTTCCTGAAGTGCCTCAATGCACGAGCCAAGTAGGGCGTCCAGACGACGGAACCGATACCACGGGGTTTTTCAATACCGAATACTTCTTGGACTTGAGACCCAAGGAACAGTGGCGGCCCGTCTTTCATCAGGACAAAGATGAACTGATTGCTGCCATGAATCGCGAACTGGAAAAAATACCTGGCGTTACCTGGGGTTTTTCTCAGCCCATTGAAGACAACATGGAAGAGGCGGTCAGTGGTGTGAAGGGCGAACTTGCGACGAAGGTCTACGGCGACGACTTGAAAGTGCTTGAGGAAAAGGCCGACCAGATCGTGAACACCATGCGCCAGGTCAAGGGAATCGAGGACCTCGGAGTCTTTCGCGTCCTCGGTCAACCGAACATCAACTTTGAGGTAGACCGCGAGCAAGCCGCGCGCTATCAAATTAACGTCGCGGATATTCAGGACGCCATCCAAACCGCCGCCGGAGGTACCGCTCTCACTCAGGTATTGCAAGGCGAGGCGCGATATGACCTCGTCCTGCGGTATCTCCCACAATACCGCACAACGAAGGAAGCCATTGAGAACATTCGGTTGCTGTCTCCCTCTGGCGAGCGAGTCTCACTCGCACAGCTCTGCAAAATCGAAGAAAAGGACGGCGGTTCGGAAATCTACCGTGAAGGAAACCAGCGATATGTCGCGATCAAGTACAGCGTGCGCGGTCGCGACCTTGGCAGCGCTGTCGAGGAAGCGATCAAGAAGGTAAACGCACAGGTTCAACTGCCGCGTGGGTACCACATCGACTGGGAAGGCGAATACGAGAGTGAGAAGCGCGCCCAAGCGCAGCTGCTCGTCATTGTGCCGTTAACTATCCTGGTGATCTTCCTGATTCTGTACACGATGTTTCGGTCCCCAAAGTGGGCTGCGCTCATTCTCGCCACTGTTGCGATGGCCAGCGTTGGCGGGCTCTTGGCCCTCCTGTTCACCGGAACCCACTTCAGCGTTTCGTCCGGCGTCGGCTTCTTGGCATTGTTCGGCGTCTCAGTTCAGACGGGCGTCATCATGCTCGAATACATCAACCAGCTTCGCGCCCGAGGGCGCTCGATAGAGAATTCCGCGATTGAAGGAGCCGTCCTGAGGCTCCGCCCGATCATGATGACGATGCTAGTCGCGACTTTGGGTTTACTACCCGCTGCGCTGTCACACGCCATTGGCTCCGATTCACAGCGGCCCTTCGCGATTGTCATCGTAGGAGGCCTGATCGTCAATTTGGCAATGAGCATCTTTATCCTGCCCACCCTCTATGTGTGGTTCGCGAGTGAGGACGACAGGCTGCCGGAGCCGGAAGGAGAGATCGTTTGAAAACCAAACGTGGTTCGTTCTGGAGTCACAGCGCGCGTCTGGGCCTACTCAGCTGCGCCGTTGTCGCTTGCGTGCTGTCGGCCGAATGCATTGCCTTCGCTCAGGGCCCGGTGAAGATAACCCTCGACGAGGCCACTCAGATGGCCCTTGAGCACAACCACGACCTGCTGGCCGCTCGCACAACGATCCAGCAAAGCGAGGCCGAGGAAATCACTGCGAACCTGCGCCCCAACCCCGTGTTCTTCACAGACTGGGACTACCTGCCGTTCTTCTCGCCGAGCGCCCTAACCAGCACTTACCTCCACGATTCAACGGAGGCTGACATGGGCCTTAGTTACCTGATCGAACGCGGTAAGAAGCGCCAGCACCGTTTGCAGGCGGCGAAAGACGTGACAGTCGTTACGCGTTCGCAGGTCGCGGACAACGAGCGTACCCTGACGTTTCAGGTGGCTTCCCAATTCATCGGCGTCGAGCTCGCCGAATCGATGCTCGACCTGGCCCAGCAAGACCTGAAAAGCTACCAGAACACGGTGGACATCGCCGAAGTCCGCTACCGGTCGGGTGCCATCAGTCAAGATGACTATCTGAAGATCAAGCTTCAGTTACTGCAGTTTCAAAATGACTTTGCGCAGGCGCAGCTGGCAAAAGTCCAGGCGCTCTCGGATCTGCGGCGGCTGCTCGGGTACGAATCTGTTCCTGTGAATTACGACGTTGCAGGACCGTTCGAATACGAGGCGGTTAAGCTCGCTCTTGAAGATCTCCAGATGAAAGCCCTGCAGAACCGCCCGGACTTCCAGTCCGCGCAGCAAGCAATAACGGAGGCGAACAGCCAGTACGAACTGCAAAGGGCGATCGGCAAACAAGACGTCACCGTTCAGATAAATTACACACACGTCAACGGTATCAACGGAGTTTCTTTCCTTGCGAGCATCCCGCTACCGATTTTCAACCGTAACCAGGGCGAAATCGCGCGCACGCGCTATGCCATCACGCAGTCGCAGGAACTGGAGAAGGCGGCGAACAACCAAGTGGTGACCGATGTGCACGACGCCTAAGACGAACGACCAGGTGGTCCAGCTCTACCTTTCGGGTTATCTCGCTGAGGCGCAGGCAGACCGCGATATCGCCGAATACGCCTATCAACGCGGCGCCGCGAGTTTGATCGATTTTCTGGATGCCGAGCGCAGCTATCGCGCCACGCAGTTCGCCTATCGGCAGACGCTTGCGTCTTACCTGCTCGCTCTGGAGCAGCTTCGCGAAGCCGTCGGCACTAGGAGCCTGCCATGATACCCGACTCGATGATTGCAACGGGCTCTGATGCCCCTTGGGATCGGCTATCCGATGTCGGCGACTGGGTCGTGGTTCTGTTTGGATTGTTTCTCTGGGTGACCTATGTATTCAGCCTGTTTTGCCTGGGAGTGCGTGCAATGTCCACCCGCCGATATAAGCAGACGAAACACAAACGCCTTCCGCGGGGTCAGATTAAGCGGTCGAACCCGGCGATGGCCTGGCGATTGATCTCTCGGGTGGTCGTAAGCACAATCCGACGGCTGTTTCCTACCGCGCGGGTAAGAGCGCGAAGTCGTATCTCGGCCACTCAGGGGGCCACGCAACTTGCCGACAAGAAGAGGATCTTGGTGAACCGGGCGGACGGCTCTGTGGCCTTTCTGCAACGGCTGCTTTTACCAAAACGCTATTGAGGCTTGTTATTCCGAGTCGCAATCGCAATACCACCGGTTGCAGGGGGTTGTAGAAAATAGCCGACTTGATGGCAAATCTTGTGAGATGTATCCGATGATGACTGGGCAACTCAAGGGTCCGCTTTTCACTGGCGGCCAGCGAAACGGTTTCGTTGCCAGCAGTTGTGCTTCTAGACGCGCCGTTACCCTTCCTGCGCTTCTGAATCCTGCGTCACTTCACTGGTCTGCCAGTCCGCGATAGTTTCCGAGTCGGTATCCGACCGAAAGGTAGTCTGTTCCGAAACGCTCTGGGGCTGCGGACAGAGATATGGTTTCTCTGGCTACCAGAAATTAAAGGGGGTCAACCCTAGCTGACCCCCAACTATACGCCAATCCAATTTTTGGCTCCTGAAGGAAAGTTCTCCCACCGAGATAGGTGGGGTCTGCAAAGTTCGGTGCACGGAAAAGGTTTAATGTATTGCTTATCCGTAGTTTGAATGCCCTGCTTAAAGCGATGTCGGCTCCTACACCGACTGCGGCATTGGGCTGATTATCCCACCATGAATCATGGTTTGGCACATCATTATGTACAGTACCGCTCCACGTGCCCTGAGCCCCGTATGTCACAAACGTTCCCCCTCCGACTGAGAAGAAAGGACTGACGAAAGAATGCACGTTGAATCTGCGAACGTAGGCTCCATTGAGCTTGTAGCGAGCCTCACCCATTAGCCAGCCCGGAAAAGTTGCATTGCTGGACACCCACGAAAACTCCCCTGATAGGCCGTTGTTTCCGAACCAATGGCGATACTCAACTCCCATGCCAAAAGAGTTTTTAGATGACTGCGGCCCTGAAGGTATCCCAAATGTAAAGCCCTGGACCGGATGCGTAAATTGTCCGACCGCAAAAAGAGCAACGTCATTCGATTGCGCTAAGACTGGGAAGGAAAACACAATGACAAGCAATACAAGCATCGCTAGATATTTCACTTTTACCCTCCGGAAATTAAAAGGGGTCAGGTGGCCTACCTGACTCCCGAGCGGCGTGCGGGGGTTGAACCCACATGGCGGCTTGCGGCTTCTCAACCGCTCCATCCACGAGATGTCTTACCGTCAGACGACGCGCCGGAGACGCAATGGCTTGGGACCTCAAAATCGGAATATCGCGCTCCACAGGATGGTTTTTAAGATAGGTATGGACTTCGTTTGCATATCTCAGTACGGCTTCCATGTAGTACTTATGGGGGTCTTGATCGTAGTGGCCGCCGTAATAGGCGTAAATTGCCCGCCTCTGGTGTTCGGGATTGCGGTCCCAGCCCCGCGTTACGAGGTAGTGCGCGATACTAAAAATGGAGTCGTCGGGATCGAAAAGATCAATACGACCGTCGCCATCGCCGTCCACGGCCGCGCTGAAAGAAGAGGGCTCGAATTGCACGAGCCCGATGGCCCCCGTTGGCGATCCGGGAACTTCAAATAGATCCCAGCCGAAATTCTTTCCAGCCGCGATGAGCTTGCTTAGTTCGGCGAACGCGAATTCCTGCCTCCGGACAAAACGCGTTCCTTGGTCCTTAAGAAGTGGGTTTCGTACGTAAAGGGAGATGAGCTGATTGATGGCAGGCCGTGTGCCCAACGGATTCGGCGAGAGCTTCGTCGGAATTCCGAAGTCCGTTTCGATTCGCAAGTGTCCGCAAATGATTTCCTTCGATACACCGTACTCTTCGTAAGCGGCAGCGAGTGTCGCCGCGTGCGCGCCGATGAACGATCTGCACCGTTCCAGGGATTCCGGGCTGACGAGTCCGAATCTGTTCGTGAAATACGGATTTCTTTCGCGCTCCCTTTGGAGGCTCGATGGAGGCTGCTCAGCCGTCGGTGGGGGAGGCTGGTAGATCTCCAGCCGTGGATCGCGGAAGATCGATGTTGGATAATCGCAACCTAGTTCCTTCTCGCTGCAGAGGCGGCTTAGGAGTTCATTTTTCCTTTGCTTCTCTTTCGTGGCAAGGCCCACTCCTCGTGGCGCCATGGAGGCCCGTGCCTCTATCGTGCCAAGTGAAATTATGACCAGCACGAGAACCAGTGCACACTTCACCGAGATGCTGTGCGATGGTGACATCGCTTGCCATTGTGGGTTGGGGAAAGAGCCAGCGCGATAGTGCTACGGTTAGCATTCGCTGGTATCTAAGGCATGGCCGTACTAGTCCTGGAGTCCTATTCACGCCGCGGGATGGCTCCTTGAGGAGATTCGATTGAAGGTCTTGTTGATAAGCTCGGGCGTGGACGTGCCGAGGCCTTTGGCGTAGTCCGCAGCCTCCGCTAAGCTACGGAACGCATTAGCCTTACTTCTATAGAGGGTAGATTGCTCTGACCGGTGTGCACATATCACGGCGCGCTCGGACCTTACGAGTCAATCCTCCTACAGCGGATGCGACACTTGGCTCAGGTCCGACAATGCGGTCCCCCAGTCCGGTCGTGGTCCGTAGCTGGTCACACGCCGCAATTTCATGTACGCGGACAATTCCCCAGTTTTTTGACCTCGTGAGTAGTCTCAGACATGAGCTGATTACTCGTGCTTCTTCGCGCTCGCTGTCGCGGACGCCGCCTGGAGTTGATTTTCATACTGCGCGAGGTCGGGCTTTACCCATTGATCGAGCCAATCCAAAACGGTGTGGTACCACAGGATGTTGTCGGCAGGCTTGAGCACCCAGTGGTTTTCTTCCTCGAAATAGAGCAGTTCTGACGGGACGTGCTTCGCCTGAAGCAGTTGAAACATCGCGAAGCCCTGGCTCGGATCGACGCGATAGTCGTTGCCGCCATGAATAATCAACATCGGCGTTTTGAAATTCTTGGCGTACGTGACTGGCGCCTGATTGATCAAAGCCTGCGGATTTTCCCACGGTGTGCCTTTGAACTCCTGCATCGTACCGCCCACAAAATCCGACGAATAGAGCATCGTTGTGAGGTCGAACAGACCATCGTGGGACACAATGGTCCGGAAGCGGTCCGTGTGCCCCTCGACCCAATTCGCCATGTAACCGCCGTAACTCGCACCCGCGGCCGCAATGCGCGTAGCATCGACGTAAGGCCAAGTGAGCGCGGTATCGACGGCCTTCATTTGATCTTCGTACGGGCCGCCACCCCACTGGCCTTTGATCGAGTCCATGAATTTCAGGCCGAAGCCCGATGAGCCATGAAAATTCGGTTCGATCACCAGGTAGCCGGCCGCTGCAAACAATTGCGCGTTCCAGCGATAGTGAAAAAGATTGCCCCAGGAGCTTTCCGGTCCACCGTGCATCAGGAGGAGCAACGGATATTTCTTGTTCGCATCGAACTCCGGCGGTTTGACTTGCCACGCTTGCACGGTGTCACCGTTCCAGCCACGGAATGTGAAGCTGGACACCTCGCCCAATGCGATGTCCTTCAGGACGTCTGCATTCATCTGGGTCAGCTGCGTGGGGACGGCGCCTGGGGCTGCCGAAAGAGAGAGCCGGAACAGATCTGCGGGATCGGAGAGGTCCATCTTGGAGAAGACGAGGAACGTGCCGTCTCTCGAGATGTCCACATCGCCGGAGGTACCGGATGTGACCAGCGGTGTCATGTTCATCGTGGCGACATCGAGTCGCGCAAGAGGCTCCTGGCCCTTATCTTCGAAGGTGACGTACAGGCTCTTGCTGTCCGGCGACCATGCGTAGGAATCGACGGATCGATCCGTGGCCTCGAAAATGTTTCTGTGCTCTCCCGTTGTACGGTCATAGAGGAACAACCGGACAAGATCCGACTCCTGCATCGGCCGCAGCGTGGCGCTGTATGCGATATAGCGTCCATCCGGCGAGTAGAGCGGAGTACGGTCGGTGGACTGGTTCGTCGTTATGGCCTTCGGAGCGCCGCCATTTACGGGCATCACGAACAAATCGCTGTTGCCGGTCAGCGCCTCATTTTCAACATACCGGGAAAAACAAATTTCACGGCTGTCGGGAGAAAACGCGATTTCCTCGCTGCCCTGTTCCGTCCAGATCGGCGAATCGACATCGCCCGGCGTCACGTCCGTCGCTGGGCCGCCATCGGTCGGGATAACGAAAATGTGATTGCGCTTGCCATCGACCCAGCCGTCCCATCTCCGGAACGGCATTTCCGTGATCACGCGCACCTTCACCGTGTTGTCGGCCCGCTCCTTGGCCATTTTCTCGTTGCACGCCATGTCGCTACAAGAAGGGAACACACTCGCCGTGATGGCGAACGTTTTGCCGTCCGGAGACAATACGTAACTCGCGACGCCGATAGGAACATTTGTGATTTGCTTGGCCTCGCCTCCGGCAACCGCTAGGCGGAAAATCTGCGGCTTGTTGTCGACGCGTGAACTGAGGAAATAGAGATAACGTGCATCCGGAGACCAGCGGAGGTTCCCGTTGAAGCCCTGCTCCGCAAAGGTCAGTTGCCGCGGTTCGCCGCCCGCCACAGCGACCATCCAGACGTTCGTCACGGATTTGTTCTTTGCCACATCGCTGCGCGTCACAGTAAACGCAATCCATTTCCCGTCGGGTGACACCTTCGGTCCGCTGACGCGTGACAGCTTTTGCATGTCTTCTACGCGGAATGGATGTGCGGCGAATGCCGGCGAAGAAGGTAGCAGTGCGAGCACAAGGATGAGAGCTTTCATATGTCCTCGCAATCAATGAATTTGAGTGCGTTGGCTGATCGCACGAGACTAGGTGTCCTCCCAATAAAACAAGTAAGTTATGATGTCGTCCCTTTTGCCTCGGTTTTGAATTTTACGCTGCTACCTTATCGATACAGTATTCACGGTGCAGCCCGTAGAAGCCTTGCCCCTCGGAAGAGGTTCCGGGGCACGCATCGGGCCGCCCCGCGAGAAAATTATCCGACCGAAAAGATCGAGTGTCAACGGCGCCGGAACATCTGGTTCCGACACACTGTCCATATGCCGAATTCCGTGTTTTGAGCCCCGCGTTCCCTGGCAATCTGAAGTTTCGCATTGCTTCCGCGGTCTTGGTCGTCTGGCCCTCATCGCCGATCTTTCAACGCACAATTGAGTACTTCGTGTCCTGGTGGAACAACTTGGTCCGCCACCGGTTCAACGAGATCAAAAATCCGATGGTAAAGGGAAGATGTTCATGTCGGGCAGCTTTCGAGTGATTAGCAAACTCTATCAATACTGTAAGATGCTGCTCTAGGGGTGTGAGGAGCTCCATCAGCGCACGCTGATCTATGTCCGCGTCGTCTTCAGCCATCGACAGGTCGATACTCAACTCGGCCACCATTTCCGTGCCAGGAAGAACAATTTGGTTCATTTGGGAAAGCCTCGGGTGTATAAATTTGCCGGTCGGGAGGTCAACACGGATATCCCGCGCATAATAGAAATCCGGGATCGGTGGGCGTAGGCTAGCCCGATCAAGAAAATTTCTGGCGGAGGGTTTATGCACCGTGATTCGTATCGGGGCGCGCTGCTGGCATTGATAACAGCATGGGTTCTGACCATTACCGGTTGCGCTCGACATGTCGAGGTTGATGACGCTGCCCTTCGAGCTGCGGATTCTGATTCGGCGAACTGGATCACATATGGCCGTACATACGCCGAGCAGCGTTTTAGCCCTCTAAAGCAAATTGATGAACAGAGTGTCAACCGGGTGGGCCTGGCGTGGTCAATGAATTTTCCAACCCTGCGTGGATATGAAGCGACTCCGCTCGTATACGACGGGGTGATGTATACGACAGGCGCTTGGAGCGTCGTGTATGCGGTGGACGCGCGAACCGGCGCGCTCCTCTGGACCTACGATCCGCAGGTTGCCAAGGACCACTCGAAATTCGTGTGTTGCGATGTCGTGAACCGTGGGGTCGCTCTCTACAAAGGGCGTGTCTATGTGGGCGTGCTCGACGGGCGACTGATCGCGCTAGACGCCAAGACGGGCACGGTGGTGTGGGAAGAGCAAACGACGCCGAAGGATGGACCGTACGCCATCACCGGCGCGCCGCGCATCGCCGCGGGTCGGGTTCTGATTGGCAATGCGGGGTCGGAATATGCGGTGCGCGGCTACGTATCGGCCTACGACGCGGAGACCGGAAAACTGGCGTGGAAAACCTACACCGTGCCGGGTGATCCCTCGCAGCCGGGTGAATCCGAGGCGTTGCGCCGGGCGTCGAGGACCTGGTCGGGCGAGTGGTGGAAGGCAGGAGGCGGCGGAAGCCCTTGGGATGCCATCGTGTACGATCCCGATCTCGATTTGGTCTATGTTGGCACGGGGAACGGATCTCCTTGGTACGATCAGGTTCGCAGCAAGGGAGACAATCTTTACATCGCCTCCATCCTCGCGTTGCGCGCCGACACCGGCGAACAGGTGTGGCACTATCAAACGACGCCTGGTGACAACTGGGATTACGACGCAACGCAACCCCTCCTGCAAGCTACACTCACCATCGGCGGGCAACAACGCCGCGTCCTGATGCAGGCCAATAAGAACGGCTTTTTTTATGTCCTGGATCGGGCGAAAGGTACGCTGATCACGGCCACCCCCTACACTGAGATCAATTGGGCAACTGGAATTGATTCGAACGGGCGTCCGATCGAAAACGCCACGATCCGGGCGATGAAAGACGCGACCATTGTGAGGCCCTCCACCGAGGGCGCCCACAATTGGCACCCCATTTCGTTCAATCCAACGACCGGGCTTGTGTACCTCGACGTGTTGGATAGCACCTCGATCCACGCGACGCCGCGCGACTGGAAAATCAATTTTCACGACCAGACCACCGGCTTAGACAGAGCCTATCGCGGGCCGGTGCGAGATCAGTGGCTTAAGATTGAGTCGAAGGGACGCTTAGTGGCATGGGATCCAGTTGCCCAGCGCGAAGTGTGGCAGGCTGACCAGCCTTTTCCGAGGAGCGGGGGAACGCTGAGTACAGGAGGGAACCTGGTGTTTCAGGGCAGAGGAGACGGAAAACTCGTTGCCTATCGGGCCACCGACGGCAAGCCGTTGTGGGAGTTTGACACGGGCGTTGGGATTTCGGCGGGACCGATGACCTACTCAGTGAACGGAACTCAATATGTCGCGGTGATGGCCGGGTGGGGGGGACCGACGGCGCTGGCCAATCGACCCATCGGCAAAGGAAAGGTTGGGCGCGGTAGACTGGCGGTTTTTTCGATCGGCGGGACCGCGATGCTCGAACGAGTCGAGCGAACCGTTTCGCCCGTTCCCATGCCGACCTTCAAGCTTGCCGTATCTCGGTCTGAGATCGGTCAGGGATCTAACCTGTTTGCCACATTCTGTTCGCGCTGCCACGGGGGCGACGTAGTGAGCAGCGGTTTGGTGCCGGACCTACGTTATGCCAGTGAATCCACGCACCAACTGTTTCAACTGATTGTTCGAGGCGGGGCTTTGCGGGAGATCGGAATGCCGTCGTTTTCCGAGGACCTCACCTCGGCACAGGTCCGGTCCATCGAGGGCTACGTTCTGAACCGAGCGCGCGAATCCGCGCAGGCAGACGCCGCGGCAAAGCATTGAGCTGTGCGTAGGAGAATTCCGTCCGATTTGAAAACCCAGAGTTTACGATCATTCAATCATTCGTGAGATCATACTTTCAGCCAACGCCCCCTGCGTAAAAACAGCGTTAATTTTCTTTTGATTCGAGGCGACGTAATTGCCAGTCCCTCATCTTCAGGCCAGATCGTCGCGCGGGAGGCGCATAAGGTCTCCTACAGTTATTTTTTAATACTTTCCGCTTGCAATCGCCTTAGCACGGGAGTAAATCAAAAATTGAAGTGACTAGTGCAAGGAGGAAACTACAGGACGATGACTCCACCTGCCTAGACTCTTGCTGTTTACACACCGCTCTTGCGGTGCGAAACCGCCGGCGATACTTGCAATTTCGCCCGCGGGATGCCGGACTAAGCAAACGGGGAGCCGCTACCGGGGCTCCCCGTTTTGCATTTCTGGGCGTGGTAACCGAGGCTTCCAGTCTGAACGAACCTCGCAACTGAATCACGAAGCACTCGCGAGGGAGATGGGCCATGGCGACCCAGTCGAGGGAATCATCGTCCGCCTTCCGAAGGTCAAGACGGACCCGAACCTCAAGCCAGTTCGAGCGTTGCCGGAGGGGCCTTGCTTCGACAACGATGCCAAACGGACGGTGCTACGCCACCTGAACTACTTGGCGGGCACGTCCTCGTTTTTCTCGAAGTTGAGAAAATTGACGTTGTCCATGCAGACCTGTTCCATGATGTCCCACTTCGGCTTCAACTGGAAAAACATCGTTGAGGTCACCGGTTTTGTATACGCTTTGGGATCTTCAATGTTCAAGTCGACCTGCAGAGTGTCCTGGGCCGTGCGTCGAATGCGCTCGACCACGTGCAGTTGGTCGCTGTGTGGATGGCCGACTCGGTCGAGCCAAGTCTTGTCATTGAAGCCAATCGTGTCAGCGACCAAGATGTCACCTTCCCAACGTCCGATGGAATGGCCCATCCACGTAGGGTCGAGATCCTTGGGATGCTCGCGTCCGTCGGTGTAGATATGACGGACCATGTGATCGTACTCAAACAGCATGACCACCTGGCCCGGGAGCTGGACGATTTGCAGGGGAAAAGGGTGCAGATAGACGCGGGGCACGCCTGGAGGAAAACACTTGTAAACAGGATCGTTTGTGTCCTCCATGGTGACGCTGTTGGGCCCGAAGGAGGGCTTGGCGGCCTTGTACGCGGCCTCCGCCCAAGCCGTCATGGCCGGCTCGCCCTTCCCAAAGGAGGAAAAATAAGCGATGAGGTCGGGCAGCTTCGCGTTGGCAGGTGGGCGAGCATTCCAGACACCCGACAGGTCAGGTTCCGCAGTACTGGTCCGGGCTTTCGCCGCATCGGGCTGCTCAGGGGTTTGACCAAACATCAGGGGCGCAAATGCGATCGCCAACAGCAATCCAAGAATCGAATACGTTAGACGATTTCGCACGTTGAAATTCCTCCTTGGATCCAGTGCTAGATCTCGAAAAAGTGGAACGACTTCGACGGTGCCGCTATCGGCTGCTTCTCCGAGAGCATTGTTAATTGCCTAATCCCGGATTGAGCGGCGTGCCATCAGCCTGCAATACTTTCGAGATCCACATCGAATTCGCACCAGACTTCGCGGGAAAGCCGGAAATAGTGATCTGGTCGCCCGGCTTAAGCGAAGTCCGGGTCCATCCCGCTCGCTCGAGATGGTTTGGACTGGTGAGTTCTCCCTGCCATTTTTGTACGTTTCCATTGTCGTCTTTCCCATCGAGAAAGAGGAGGACATGGGGATTCATGAACTGAAAATCAGTCACGGTTCCCTTGACGGTGACCGTCTTCGAGGTGTCGTACGAGGCTGTCCCGTGATGCGCCAGCAGCGGTAGGGAGTTCGTCAGAAACACAACCGCGAGTGCCGCAATAGTGAGCGTTCTGGTTTTCATGTAACCCTCCGGCTCGGGGTAGTCTGCACAATTTCTGCGTCAGATTGCAAGAGAGAGCTTGGTACCTAGGCACCCTTGAGCTATGGCCATGGCCGCACAGGCTCGGTGCGTACCCATGAAAGTCGTGATGCAGAGATCGATGCTCACGTCAACTGGAGGAAGTAGGAAAGCATCGTCTAACGAACTTTGCAGGCAATCCGATTGCTGGTTTCCGGGGCAGCATCTACGCCATTGACCGCCTGTGCAAACGTCACGGGACGTCGGTCCTCTGGCCGCACATGACTGGGGCGCTGGCACTCCGTTTGGGGGCACGTGTAAACTCATTTCGTCCGAAAATACGGCGATCGGTCGCCACCGCAACTTCACGGTAGCGGCACGATTCGGGCGTGGCCTGGTCCGCGATCGAAGGGTAGCCCACTCTCCGCCGAAGCGCATTTACACGCCGGGTTTTGGGTCCGGAGCGCAGGAGGTGGCGAGATACGTCTGGCGAGTCACATCCGTTTTGGGATAGATTGCTTAGGGAGGATTCATGGACATTCTCGCAGCGATTAAACGTGAAGAGCGGAGGCTCGGAAAACAGTTGGGTAATTTGCGACAGCAGTTGATCGGAGTTCGAGCTGCCGCGAAAGCCTTGGGAGATTCGACGAGCAGGGAAGTGACTCGCGGTAAGAAACGAGTGTTATCTGCTGCAGCCAGAGCGAGGATCGGCAGAGCCGCAAAGAAGAGATGGG
>Ga0210409_10005087_pt1 | contig 13882 bp, 12 predicted proteins | sample IncBWH17MmetaG_FD_161649 | JGI IMG/M metagenome (GOLD analysis project Ga0210409, IMG submission 161649) | Forest soil microbial communities from Barre Woods Harvard Forest LTER site, Petersham, Massachusetts, United States - Inc-BW-H-17-M | ecosystem: Environmental > Terrestrial > Soil >... | reverse complement strand
CCAGTCAAACAGCGCATTGATATCCTTGTACGTGTCCTCGCGCTTGAACCCATTGTCCAGCAGCGAAAACGTCTTCCCATATCCCGTCGACCCGCGCACGTTCGGATAAATCAGCGCAATCCCCAGTTCGTTCAAGTAATAGTTGCTGCGTCCCACAAACGTCGGCTGCGTTTGCCCTTCCGGTCCGCCGTGAATCACCACCAGAACCGGGCGCTTCCCTGAAAACTTCGCCGGCGGTTTGTACAAAAATCCCGAAATCTCTTTGTCATCAAAACTCTTCCACTTCACCAACTCCGCCTGCGGAAACGCATCCGTCTTCACCGCCGTCTCGCTCGTTGTCCACTGTCCCAGCTTTCCCGTACCCACCTCGATCGAATAACAGTCGCCGGGCCCGTGCGCGTTCGTCAGCGAAAAGCCGAGCTCGCGTCCATCGCGGTTCCAGTGCAAACTGGTGACAACTCCAACCGGCAAATTCCGCAGAGGAACTTCCTTCTGGTCCGCCGTCTTCCGCACGTGAATGACGCTTACTCCATCCTCGTCCTTCACGTAAGCAATCAGCTTCCCATCGTGCGAAAGATCGACCCGCTCCACATCCCACTTCGCGTCCGGTCCGCTAATCAGATACTTGATTTCCGGCCGGCCCAGCTCCACATAAGCCAGGTTCATATACTCGGCGCCGGAATCGGTCGTCACGTAAATTCCCCTTCCGTCTTTGCTGAACCTTACGTCGCCGTACGCGACCTTGTCTCCGCGCTTCGTCCCCGCAGGCATGAGCGCCGTCTTTTCGCCGGTCTTGGTGTCCACCAGCCACAAATACGCCTCGTTCAGCGAAATCTCTTCTTTCAGCAAAATCTTTGAATCATCCGGCGACCAATCCTCTGGTCCCCACCCTCCGCCCTCCAATTTCGTCAGCAAGCGATCGCTCTTCGGATCCGCCGGATTCATCACCCACAAATCCGTATCCTTCCCCGTCCTCCGCGTCGACATATAAGCAATCTGGTCCCCGCCGGAAGACCACGGCCCCATCAAGTTCCGCGCCTTCCCATCGGTTAGCAACGTCACATCGCCGCTCGCCAGGTCATATCGATACAGCTGGTACCACTCCCCTCCCCCAATATCCTTTGAGAAAACAATGTAATCGCCGCCCTTCGGATGAAATCTTCCATTTCCAACCGCGTCCGCAAAAAACGTAAGCTGTTGCCGCTCCCCGCCCGGCATCTTCACCAAATGCAACTGCGCCGTATCCGCAAACCTTGTAGCAATCAGCATCTCCCGTCCAGTCGGGCTCCAGTCCACCAGCGTCGCGCTCCGGAACGACCCATACCGCCCCGCCGTCTCCACCAGCGACGCCGGAATCGCCGGCACTCCCTCCACGATCAAGTTCTCCGCGGGCGCAATCGCTCCGTCCTGCGCGATTGCGTAGTATGGGCGTAGCACGCTGCGCCCCAGCTCGGCACAAACACAAAGAGCAATCACAACCGAAATCCCCGCCAACTTGCTTTTCATAGTCCTCCCTCGCCGATTTTCAACGCACCTTCATACACCGCTACGATTAGACACGCAACCTACGCGTTGACCCAAACCTCTCGCATCCCCATGCTAAAATCCGCAGCGCCACAAACCCAGCATGTTCAACAAAATCCTAATCGCCAATCGCGGCGAAATCGCCGTTCGCATCCTCCGCGCCTGCCGCGAACTCGGCATCCGCTCCGTCGCCGTTTTCAGCGAAGCCGACCGCGCCTCCCTTCACGTTCGCCTCGCCGATGAAGCCTATCCCATCGGCCCCGCGCCGTCCCGCGAAAGCTATCTGCGCATCGATAAAATAATCGACGTCGCCCGCCGCTCCCACTGCGACGCCATCCACCCCGGCTATGGTTTTCTCGCCGAAAATCCCGCGCTCCCTCGCGCTTGCGAACAAGCCGGCATCATTTTCATCGGCCCCTCCGCCGAAGCCATGGAATCGCTCGGCTCGAAAACCGCCGGCCGCCAGCTCGCTCGCCGCTGCGACGTTCCCACCGTCCCCGGCGCCAACGACCCCATCGAAAAACCGGAAGAAGCCCAGGCTCTCGCGCAATCCATGGGCTACCCGGTTCTCCTCAAAGCCGTTTCCGGCGGCGGTGGAAAAGGCATGCGGGTGGTCGCCAGCGATCCCGACTTCGCCTCCGCTTGGCGCGATGCTTCCTCCGAAGCCCTCAACGCCTTCGGCGACGCCCGCCTCTATCTGGAAAAATATCTTGAAAAGCCTCGCCACATCGAAATCCAAATCTTTGCCGACTCCCACGGCCGCGTCGTCTCCCTCGGCGAACGCGAATGTTCTGTGCAGCGCCGCCACCAAAAAGTGATCGAAGAGGCCCCTTCCCCCATCGTCACTCCCGAGCTCCGCAAAAAAATGGGCGATGCCGCCGTGCGCCTTGCCCGCGCGGGCCGCTACGTCAACGCCGGCACCGTCGAGTTTCTCGTCGACACCAACCTCAATTTCTATTTCCTCGAGGTTAACACCCGCCTGCAAGTCGAGCATCCCGTCACCGAGCAAGTCACGGGCCTCGACCTCGTCAAACTCCAAATCGCCATTGCTGCCGGCCATCGGCTCCCCTTCGAATGGGAAACCATCACGCCCCGCGGTCACGCCATGGAAGTTCGCCTGTACGCCGAAGATCCCGACAACAATTTCTTCCCCTCGCCAGGAAAAATCCTCTCCCGCCGTGTCCCCAGCGGCCCCGGCATCCGCCTTGACGACGGCGTCTACGAAGGCTGGACCGTTCCCAACGATTACGATCCCCTCCTCAGCAAACTCATCGCCTGGGGCAACTCTCGCGAAGAAACCATCGCGCGCCTCCGCCGCGCCCTCGACGAATACACCGTCACCGGAATCAAGACCAACGCCGGCCTTTTCCGCCGCATCCTCACCGAACCCGATTTCCTCCGCGGCGAAATCCACACCAAATGGCTCGACCAGCTTCTAACGCGACAAGCACCCGCCGCATCCGAGAGCGATACCAGCACATCGGACGCTGCTGCCATTGCCGCCGCATTGTGGCAATACTCGCAAACGGAAAGAAACTCCTCGCCACATTCCACACAAGCTACATCCTCCCGCTGGAAACAAGACGCCCGCCGCGATCAACTGGACCGCACTCCATGAAATTCGAAGTTACGATCAGTGACACCCGCCGCATCGTCGAACTCGAGCGCGACGCCAACCGCTGGCGTATTTCTCTCGATGGCGAGCCCGTTGACGCCGACGCCGTCGAAATCGCGCCCAATAATTTTTCCGTCCTCCTCAACGGCAAATCGCACGAGATCCTCGTAACACCAAGTCCCAACGGCACTCTCACTTTGCAGGCTGCCCACCGCGAATTCATTGCTGAAGTCATCGACCCGCGCGCCTGGCGCGGCCGCCGCCACGGCGCACTCGAAGCCGAAGGCCGCCAGCAAATCCTCGCGCCTATGCCCGGCAAGATTGTTCGCGTGTTAGTCAAATCGGGAGAGAAAGTAGAGGCTGGTCAAGGCCTGCTCGTAGTAGAGGCCATGAAAATGCAAAACGAAATCCGCTCGCCCAAAAGCGGCACAGTCGATCGCCTATTGGTAAAAGAAGGCCAGCCAGTAAACGCCGGCGAAGTCCTGGCGTGGATCGATTGAATCGTTAAGATTAGTCAGATTACGGCTGAAATGGCTTGACCGGCTTCGCAGTCTTCGCGGCATCCGGCAGTTTCCCCGCCGCTTCAATCACCCGCTCCGCCAAATAATTGCTGACGCGAGCCTCATCGCGCGCAATCGCCAAATAAGCCGCGCGCAGCAACTGTTCCTTGCGATTGCGCAGCGTGTCTCGAATCGTTTGTTGCACCTGCGGATCGGTAATCCCGCGCTGCCCTGGCGATTCGCGCGTAACCAATTTCAGAATCCTGTACCCGTCCTTCACCTGCAGTACCGGACTGACTTGCCCCGGCTTCATCGCCACCACCATCTTCTTCAGCGCCGGGTCCGACTGATTCAGCGCCGACTCCGGCACATATCCCAAGTCTCCGCCGGTCGTAGTAGTGTTCATGTCCTCGGAATAGTCCATCGCCAACTGCGCGAAATCTGCCCCGCTGTTCAGCCGGTCCGTCAGCATTTTGACTTTGCGCTGCGCCTCGGCCTCGTTCGTCGCGTCATCATTCTTGCGATTTCGAATCTGCGGCTCCTTGCGCGGTGTCACCACAATCTGCGCGATGCGATACTGCGGCTCCGCCACGTTGAACTGCGCCTTGTTCGCGCTATAAAAATCCGATACGTCTTGATCCGTAATCGTAATCTTGGCGACTACCTCGCGGTTCAGCAGTTTCTGAATCGAAAGCTGCCGCCGCAAATCGCGTTTCAAATCATCCACGGAAACGCCGCGCTCCTTCACTTGCCGTTGAAACTCGTCCTCCGTAAACGGGCTTTTCAGCTCCGTGAACTTGTCCTCCACCTCGCCGTCGCTGGCCTCCAAGTTCAGCTTCTTCGCCCGTTCCAGCAGAATCTCGTTGTTGATCAGTTCGTCCAGAACATTCAGCTTCAGCGACAACGCCTCTTCCTGCGAAGGTTCCTGCCCCTCCGGGCTAACCCGCGTGCGGTAAAACTTGTCGACATCGTCGCGCTTGATCTCTTGCCCGTTGACCGTCGCCCACACATCTGCCGACGGCTGCTTCTGCTGCTTGCAACCCGCTCCGAAAAAGATCAATGCGCACAGCGGCAACAGCGCTATCGTGCGCGCCCACCGAACCGCATGGGCGAAGTTATACGGGTACGCTTTTTTACCCTGGAAGGGAGCGCGTCCCAGCCCCGAAAGGGCTGTCTTCTTCATAAGAAAGGAAGACCTCAAGGTCAGGTGCTCAGGCAGCTTTCTTCACGCGGCCTGCGCGAATGCACGCCGCACAAACCCGCATATGCTTCGTCGCGCCGTTCACCACTCCGCGCACGCGCCGCAAATTCGGATTCCACCGCCGCCGCCGCGTGTTGTTCGCGTGGCTGATCACGTTTCCAAAATGCGGCATTTTGCCGCACAATTCACACTTCATCGCCATAATTTTCCTGTTCAATCCACTGAAAAATGTTCAAAAAGCAAGCCCTCATTCTAGCAGACCCCGCCCGCTTTTCCCAATAAGGCTCGGTGCAACCGTCCGCATTCGATGTAGCGGCGCCCCTTCAGGGCGCCCTCTCCGAGGCGTCCCATCCATGCCCCGCGTTGACACTCCCGCCTCCGTGCTCAATACTCTCTCCGATGATTGGCCAGCTTCGCGGACGCCTCACCGACAAACGCCCGAATCAAGTTCTAGTCGATGTCGGCGGCGTCGGCTACCTCGTCCAAGTCCCGCTCTCCACCTTCGCCTCGCTCGGCGAACTCCACACCGAAGTCACGCTCCTGATCCACACCCACGTGCGCGAAGACGCACTCTCTCTCTATGGCTTTCTCTCTTCCCGCGAAAAGCATTTCTTCGAGCTGCTACTCTCCGCGTCCGGCGTAGGCCCATCGCTCGCCCTGAAAATCCTCTCCGGCATGAGCGTAGAAGAATTGGTCCCTGCCATCCGCGGCGGCGACTTGGCACGCCTGACGCGCATTCCCGGCGTCGGCCGCAAAACCGCGGAGCGCATAGTAGTAGAGCTGAAAGACAAGCTCGAAGCCGTCGCCCTCGAAGCCCAGAAACCCGCGGCCGCCTCCCCTGCAGGAGCCGAAGCCGACGTAGTTTCCGCGCTCGTAAATCTCGGCTACGACGCGCGCGCCGCGGAAAATGCCGCCTCCGAAGCAAAACAAGAAGTCGGCACCGCCAGCTTCGAGAAACTCCTCCGCGCCGCCCTCCAGTCCTTGAGCGCCCCCAAAAGCCGGTCCACCCGCGCGGGCGCGTAGACGATTCTCTCTCTGCTTTGTTTGTGACTAAGCGGCCCGCATGGACTGCGGCCGCCGCCGATCGCTGCCGTCCTAACTGGCTAGTGCCTGCGCAGCAAGATCAAGACTGCAAAACCGAGACCTAGCAGAACAGCTGTCCGCGGCTCCGGCGTCGGTGCCGGCGGAGGCGGTTGCGCCAGATTAAAATACTCGTCGGACCCGATCAGCGATGCGATCACTTGCTCGTCGGTCACCTTTTTGGCATTTAAATCATTCGCGAAGAAATTGAGCTCCGTGGAACCCGCTGGCCGCCGCAGATACTGAAGAAAGTAGCCGCTAACCAGACTGCGGTCGTAGTCGATGCCCTCCAGGAACAGCGTGGCCACGTCGTTGCGGCTCTTTGTGCCCAGGAGGCCCACCCACAATGCGAGATCGGTGCTCGTCGGCGTCCTGTTGAGGAAGTCTTTGAACAATGCGGTCACAAAGTCTGCGTCAGTCCCGCCGCTTTTCAAGAAGAATTCCAAGGAGCCCGCGATCTGGGCTTGAACGAATTGGTCCGATTCAGTGGAAAGGAGTGGAACGAAAAACGACAAGTCTGTCGGATTCGCCGCTCGGCCGAGTAGGTCTTGAACATACGATTGCACCAGCAGTTGTCGATACTCTGTGCTGGTGTCGAGCATGAACGCGTACGTTTCGCGGTTTTCGCTCCCGAGAAGTAACAAACCATTTGCAACGTCTGTTGGGCTTGGGGACCTTTGCAGTAAGTCCTGGTACGCCTTATCAATAAAATTGGTGTTCTCGGAAGTGATGTCGGCCCTCAGGGTGGAACTCGTTGCCAGACACACGGCTGCCGCCAGCCCCAGCAAGCCTATGATTCTCTTCCTCTTCATCTCGGATTCACCTTTCCCGTTGGCCGCCGTGGACAAACGCGGGACCGGCGGGCTCTTCGCGCACACTACCCTATTCGCTCGAAGAGCATCCCAGAGACCACACCAAACCGGCTGAAAAGACGTCAGTTACGCGCGCGCGCCTGCAACAGACTGCAAACCATTGCACACAAATCACCCAGGGTTTGGAGTTTCGAGACTCCGCTGGAGGCCGACTTTTTCGCCTCTTCGTGCTCTCAGTGCGCTTCGCTCCATGCCCTCTGTGTTAATCTCTTGCCCGCATGTCTGACGCCAGCGCAAGACGCCAGCCCGCCCGTATCGTCTCCGGCCAAGCCATCGACGAAGACCTCCGCATCGAAGCCAGCGTCCGCCCCAAGCGTCTGGACGAATACATTGGCCAAAAGCGCGTAAAAGAAAACATCCAGATCGCCATCGAGGCCGCTCGCAGCCGCGGCGAAGCCCTCGACCACGTTCTTCTCTACGGTCCCCCAGGCCTGGGCAAAACCACGTTAGCTCAAATCATCGCTAACGAACTCGCCGTACCCATCAAGACCAGCGCTGGCCCACTCCTCGAGCGCAAAGGCGACCTGACCGCTATCCTCACCTCGCTAGAGACAAAGGAAGTATTTTTCCTCGACGAAATCCATCGCCTCCAGCCCGCCGTGGAAGAAGTCCTCTATCCCGCCATGGAAGATTTCCGCGTCGACCTCATCATTGGCCAAGGTCCCGGCGCTCGCATCCATCCCTTCCCGCTCGGCCACTTCACGCTAATCGGCGCCACCACCCGCGCCGGACTGATCACTGCCCCGCTGCGCTCCCGCTTCGGCATCGTTCATCGCCTCGATTTCTATGAACCCGACGATCTCCTCATCATCCTGCACCGCTCCGCCAAGATTCTCGCCATCGAGATGGACGAAGGTGGCGCCGAAGAAATCGCCCGCCGCTGTCGTGGAACGCCGCGCGTCGCCAATCGCTTGCTGCGCCGCGCCCGTGATTTCGCGGAGGTCCGCGCTGCTGGCCGCATCACCCGCGCCGTGGCACAGGAATCGCTCGCTATGCTCGGCATCGACGAAAACGGCCTCGACGAAGTCGACCGCAACCTGATGCTAGCCCTAATCGACAAATACGGCGGCGGCCCCGTCGGCGTAGGCACGCTAGCCGCTGCCCTCAGCGAAGAAGAGGACGCGATAGAAGAAATGTACGAGCCCTACCTGATGCAGATCGGCATGATCGACCGCACCCCCCGCGGCCGCGTCGCCACACCCCACGCCTACGAATACTTCCACCGCGAAGCCCCCCGCCGCCAACCCCGCCTCTTCTAGACCTCGTCCTTCATCCTTGCAATGTCACTGCGCTGGGCTCCCTCGAATTGCGAGCGTGGCCCGTCAACGACCAGCTGACCCAAAATGTTCGTCTGAACATGCCCCTCTGCACTTAGGTCCAGTTGTTTATGTTTTTCCATTTGTTAAAATCAGCCGCGACGTTCGCTTTAAACGGCGCGATGAGAACTCTCGGCGCGTCTACGCTTTCGCTCCCGTGCCGTTCAAAGCATGTGCGATGGCACTCGGTTGGGTGTTGGGTTCTCTTGCTTCTGAGCTCGGTCACCACCTAAGTCCCGTCCTTGTCGCAGATTGGCGGATAGGGATGCAAGTACCTTTAGAATGAACAGATCCGAACTCGTGAGAAGTAAGTCCTTTGTAATGAACAGATCCGAAAAAGGGGGAGGGGGGCTGCAATGGGATGTAATAGGCGCCACACCCTTTCAGAAGCGCAAGAAGAAATGTCACTGTGGCGCATTGCGTGAAAAAAACGGTCTACCTCTCGCTGGGCTCCAATGTCGGCGATCGCCCTAAAAATTTGCAGGACGCGCTGGCCGCATTGCCCAAGTCCGGCGTAAACGTGAAACGAATATCTTCGATATACGAAACCGAGCCCGTCGACTATCTCGATCAACCGTGGTTCCTCAACATGGCCGTGGAAGCCGAAACGGAACTCACTCCATCCAAATTGCTGCAAACGCTGCGCGAAATCGAAGCGCAAATGGGCAGCAAGAAACAAATCGCCAAAGGCCCGCGCCTCATCGACATGGATATCTTGCTATTCGGAAACGAAGTCATCGACACGCCGGATCTGCAAGTCCCTCATCCGCGCATGCATCTTCGCCGCTTCGTGTTACAACCGCTGTCCGAAATCGCGCCGACGGTGCAGCACCCAGTTTCGCATCAGAGCATTTCGGATCTGTTAGCCCGGACGCTAGACAAAGGCGCCGTGCGCGTAGTAAGCCGTCTCTAGTGGCACGTTGTAGGGGTGCGCTTCAGCGCATCCCAGCCGCCGCCCGGCGGCCAGAAAAAATTCGGTAGAAGCATCCGAGCCCGCTGTACGGGCCGCCTTCCGCCTGGCCAGCAACAGAGGAATTGCAAAGTGAACATAAGCAGTCCCACCTCACGATGCGCGATGCAGCAGCAAGCGGTGCAGTGTCATCGTCTTGGGTTGCAGCGCATCGAGCTCAATCAGCGCGAGTCGTCCCTCGGTGATTTCGCGCCAACGGTACACGCCAGCTTCCGTTTCTTGTACTTCGCGGCCGTTGGGACGCCGCAAGAACTCCCGCGCGTCATCTGCGGATGCCGTCTCGCGCAGCGCGGGACGCGCCAGCGCTTCCACCGCATAGCTGCGCAACAGCTTGCTCCAGTACTGATGGAAGAGGTCGCCGGAAGCAAAAATGTCGCTCCACGCCACTTCGCCCCCGTACGCGACAATAACGCCGACAACGTGCTCGCCTTTGAGATTGCCAGTAGTCCGCGCGAAACGTCGCTGCACCTGCTCCACGAATTCGTCAACAGAACCACCCACGCGCCGGCCTTCGTAGATCTTCCGGTAGGACTGCGTCGGCGCTTCGGACGAGATGGCATCCGCCAACGTGTCAGTGCTAAGGCGAGGCGCCGGAGCGGAAGGCACGGCAGCCGAAAGCCTCGCGGCGGCGGTGGAACCGCCGGCAACCGCGGCCCACACTTCCGTTTGCTTCTGTTCCACAGCGGCTTGTTCGCGCACGCTCGGATGCACAATGGTGTTTGACGAAGTAAATTGCGAGCTGCTACCGGTCCAGCGGCCGTGCTCGACGCAAAAGACATCGAGCGGCAGAGGCTCCGCGCCCACCGGCACGATGCGATCTTTGCCGATGATGCGATCTTGCTTGCCGCCGCTGACCAGTTCGCCGGCCAGCAACAGCAGCGGACGCTTGCTGCGGTTGATGAGCACAAGCTGGTTGACCGAGGCCCCGGCGTCATACTGCGGCACCGCGATCGGACGCACTCCTCCGCGGTTGCGCACCATGCCGGCCGCGCCGCGCTCGCTGACAATCACTTCACCGCTGGCCAGCCCCTCCTCCAGCGTCAGAAAACTGCTGGTGTCTTGCGAAGAACCGCTAACGACGGGGAAGACCGCAATGTTTTCATAGGTGACGGGATCGAGAATGCGCCAATCGCCTTCGGCACGCTGCGAAGCCTTGCTGGGACGCGGTGCAGCCCAGATAAATGCCATGCCGCCAAATGTGGTGATGGTCGCGAGGGCAGCAACAACGACAGCGCAGAGCGAACGTTGCATAAAACCTCCTTGCAGTGCTGGAAGACCTGCTCAGGAGTTAGAACGATGGGTCTGAGATTTCTTGCAAGGAAAAAACGAGGAAAGCGAAGGAGATTTTAAATTCAGGAGTTTGCCTAAGAGACCGAGAAGGTGTATTAACCGTGCGGGTCGCCCAGATTGAGGCGGCCCTTCGGACGCTTTTTGAGTGCTTCACCTTCTTCGCGCTCGTATTCGGCGATTTCCTCTTCGCTGTAGGAAAAGGAGTCCCGGGAAGCAAACATGGTGTTGGACTTGGCGGCCTTTTTCTTCTTTTTGCGCAGCTCGCCAAATTCGTAGCGCACTTGGCGCAGCGGAGCCTCGATGGCCTTGACCTCGACGAGCAGGTCGCTCACCTTTTCCAGGAAATCGTGAAGATGGAAAGGCCTCAAGACATATGGCAACTTGGCGCGCTCCAGCTGTTGAACGTACTCTTCGCCGCCTTCGCCTGGAACCATATAAAGAGCGCGAAGCCGCCCACCTTCCTCCGCGGACACATTGGTAAGCTCGCGCAGGGTTACAAACAGGGGGCTTTCCGTCCCCGTAATCGTCACATTGACGATTACCAGGGACCACTCGCCGGTGCGGAGTTCGGCCAGAAACAGCTTAGTATCCGGCACCACGCGCACACGCCAACCCTCTGAATCGAGGATCTGCTTCAGCGCGCCCTGGCTCTGGACATCATCATCGAGGATGAGGATGCCAACCTGCCGGGGCGCAATCGGGGCCGCAGGGGTACCCATTGTCAAAGTATAGCGTTCGCGGTCGCGGGGCGGTGTGCGAATGCGACACCGAGAAGCGTATCGGCCAACAGACTTCTGTATTTACCTTTTTTGACCGCCCGTGGGCGTTTGAAACGCCGGAGCCAAAGAATCACGTCAAAGATAGTGAAGCCTGAACGCATTGGTCCCCATTGGAGGCCTATCTTGAGGATCATCGAACTACGAGCGCTCTGGGTAGCAGTGGCGATCCTGGCATCGATCCCGGCCTTGAAGGCGCAGATGCCAAAAGACTCTGCGCCTGCGCCGGTGCCCCCGCAGCCGGTGCTGCTCAAAAAGTGTTCATTTCCAACGCTGGTGGCGATAGCTTCGCGATGGCCATTGATCAGACTGTTTTCAACGGCGGGCCGGATCGGCCTTACAACCAGTTCTATACGGCGATGAAAGGGTGGGGTCGCTATGAACTCTTGCCGTCCCCAACGGATGCGGATCTGGTCCTCGAAATCAGTTGGGCGCTCACGGATACAGGACTGAAGCTTCCGGTTCTCGGGCAACTGCGATTGGTGGTCGTCGACCCCAAAACGCACGTCACACTGTGGAATCTTACCGAGTACGTGCGGGGAGCCATACTACTTGGCAACCGTAACAAGAATTTCGATCAAACGATGAACACGATCGTGAACCGCATGAAAGAACTGGCGAGCAGGCCGGCGACCAACGGAGCGAAAACTCCGGAGAAGTGATCCTTTAGACGGCGCGAAGTCTCATCTGCGTTTGGCGATAAATGATGATGCAACAAGATGAGAGACTCACCCCGCTAGGTTTTACTGGCCGATGACGAAGTTGGTGGCGGGGACGTAGCGTTTGGAGGCGGAGCCGTCCCAGAAGACGCGGTAAGTGGTTGACGCCCCGGAAGTAGGCCGGACGGTGTAGAAGATCTGGACGCCATCTCGCGACCATTCCCCGTGGCTTGCCGACTGGTCCGGCGGGCTAAGAACAACGCGGCGCTTGCTGCGCACTTCGTATAGGAACAGGCCGCTTGCGGGACGGTTTGCGCCAGCAGCCGCACCCAGCGGAGGCGGAGCGTAGTCCGCGGAGACCAGCAGCAGATCTGGATTGCCGGGATTGACGCGGATCGCATCCGACTCGTGGATTTGAAAAGCCGGCCCGTAAATTTCTTGCAGGGGGACCGTTTGCGTCACTTTGCCATCATCGGAGAACCAGTAGGCGTTTTGCAGGTTGGTCGTGAGCAGGAGATGCGTATCGACCCAGCCTTGTAAGTTACTGATATTGTTGGTTAAAAGAGGCGCTGGAGTCTCTGGTGGCGTCACAGGAACCGTCCACACCTGCCATTTTTGGTCCTGATTCGTGAGATAGGCGACGCGCGCATCATCGAGTGACCAAAACGGCTGGCGAACTGCGCCGTGCACCAGGTCGCGGGAGCGGCCGGTATCGAAATCGTAGAGAACAATGGTGCTTTCGGGAGCGGATTTCGCGTCTCCGCGCACGTAAAGCAGTTTCTTTCCGTCATGAGAGAGCGCGAGATCGGTTCCGGCCGGCCCAGGGATTTTCTTTATGGCCCCGTGACTTACCACAATTTTCCCAGCCGAATTGACGTACGCGATGGCCGTAGGAGATTTGAATCCGGTAACTGTTGTCTCGGGAGCGGGTTTTTTCTTGGCCGGATCGTCAGGATCGTCCTCGCTCTGGTTGGTGATGCGCGGAAACAGCTCGGCGGCGATGCGCGCGCAACCGCTCCACGCGCCAAGTTGTGGATCCTCGACAGCGGCGCGAAACGTGTACCTAGTGGCGGACATACCGTCGGAGCAGGCTTCGCGTGAGACGCGAACCAAGATGGCCACTCCGCTCTGGGTATCTTTCGCATGGTAGATCCAAGCGTCGCCGGAAGGGTCATGCGTAACCTCGGCAGCTTCGAGGTTAATGGGCGGGTACCCGGGACGGTCCAGGCGCTCGGGGCCTTTTTGGCCGATGCGCACACTCCAGGCAGGATTATTTCCGGAAGCGAGCAGCAGAATGGGGAAATGTTTCGATTGCGGCGAAGCGGGCGCCGCGGCGGCAGTCGGTGCTATTGCTGTGGAAGGCTTCTTGGCCGGAGCTGGCGTCTGCGCCCATGTGAGAGGGCGAGCGCTTGCGACCATAATCACGAGGCCAAGAACACAGGACCGTGCTCTGAAGGGCATGCGCCTGGACAAATCCTCCGGATTGAGGATACCGCGCGACAGGTGAACGGCACAAATGGCGATTGGCGCAGACAATAGGTGAGCTGCCCAAGCGCTTCTAACCGGCCAGCGGTTTATTCGTCAAAATCGGTCAGATGTTGGGAACAAGGGGAGGGTAAGGAGCGTTTAGGTGACAAGGCTTTCTGAAGGGGCGCTTCTCAGAATCTGGAAGAGGGATAAATGAAGCGAGAGCTGCAATTTGCCATTCGCATGTTATTGAAACAACCCGGCTTTAGCCTGATTGCGGTACTGACACTGGCGCTGGGAATCGGGGCGACATCGGCGGTGTTCAGCTTGATTCAGGGCGTGCTGTTGACGCCGCCACCCTACAAAAATCCGCGGCAACTGGTGCTCGTTCCGACCGTGCGAACGGACGGACAAAAACAGGAAAACCCGCGCGGGTGGCCCTCCCAACAATGGATGGAATGGCAAAAAGAAGCGAAGTCGTTTGAAGGAATTGCGGCGTACGGCTGGACGTTCAATTTTCTGCTCCGCAACGAGGGCAGCAAATCCATGCAGGGCATGGTAGTGACCGAAGACTATCTCCCCGTGATGGGACTGCAACCTGTGCTCGGGCGC
>Ga0210409_10005084_pt1 | contig 13889 bp, 11 predicted proteins | sample IncBWH17MmetaG_FD_161649 | JGI IMG/M metagenome (GOLD analysis project Ga0210409, IMG submission 161649) | Forest soil microbial communities from Barre Woods Harvard Forest LTER site, Petersham, Massachusetts, United States - Inc-BW-H-17-M | ecosystem: Environmental > Terrestrial > Soil >... | reverse complement strand
GTGCGCTTCCAGTTCCTTCGAGCCGTGACTCGGAACGCCTGTGGTGCTGGAGAACTCGCCGTCCTCCACGTAGGCCCCCGCCGTGGCGTGCGCATCGTGCCGGTTCCAGGCATCTTCCCACGCGGCCACGCACTGCTTGATCGCGGCCGAATCCGCGTCCATCTTGGACGCCATCTGCGCCCAGGCGAGGCCGGAAGAAAACGCAAAGAACAAAGTAACCGCCAGCGCCACTTTCAAACGACGTGAAATCATCGCATCCTCCTGATTTTTGAACTCTTCGATTACGGCCCGCAGCACGCTGCGGCCGGCGTCACTGCGCAAGAATTTAAAACGATTGCTCGTGGTAAATCACGATCATCCATTGTCCGTTGCGCTTGCTCAGCATCCAGGTCAGCAGCCCTTTTCGCAGCACGCCGCCCGGCGCGCTTGGTTCCGTCACCAGCCAATCGATATCCACGGAAGCCAGGTCCGGCGCGAGAAAGCGGATGCTTCTCACCGTGTCCGTGGTGTGCGCGTTCTTGAGGAACGTCGTGAAGATGGTCGAGTAATGATCTTCGAGTTCTTTCCGGCCGTGGCTCGCCTCCGCCTTGATGCTTGAAAAATCGCCGTCCTCCACGTAATGCATGGCCACGGCGTGCGCATCATGGCTGTTCCACGCGTCCGCGAAGTTGGCGACGAATTGCTTGATCGCGGCAGTATCCGCATCATGGCTGGACGCCATCTGCGCCCGCGCACTAGCGGCTGAAAAAGTGAGGAACAACAAAACCGCGAGCGCGGCTTTCGAGCAACCTGAATTCATCGCGCACCCCTGTTGAAGCGATCTTAAATCGGTGCCTGCTCAGCGCCAATCCCAGCCGATTGGCGCCATCATACAACAAACGCCTCGAGTTTGCCCTGTTCAACCCCTCCGAGTGACCGGCTCGACATGTGAGAAGGTTTTCTTCTGCTAGAATGAAGCATTCGCCGCGCATCGCCGCGAAACACTCATGCTATCGATCTTCGGCAAGGACGACGAAAGCAAGAAACCCAAGGATGGCGGTTCGCTGCTCGACCGGCTGAAGCAGTCGATCACCAAAACCCGCACGCAGATCACCGCCAAGGTCGAAGACCTGATCTCCGGCGAAAAGAAAATCGATCCCGATCTGCTCACCAAACTTGAGAACGCCTTGCTCGCCGCCGATCTCGGCCCTCGGACTACTCATCAAATTCTCGAAGCCGTGCGGCAGAAACTCGAGCGGCAAGCCCTCGGCAGCGCCGCGGAACTCAAAACGGAACTGAAAAACCAACTCCTCTATGCCCTGCGCACCGTCCCTTCGCCGAATGGAACCTCGGCGGGCGCGCAAGGGCCGCGTCCACGCGTCATTTTTGTCGTCGGCGTGAACGGCACGGGAAAAACCACGACCATCGGCAAGCTCGCGCACCGCTTGCGCCAGACCGGCAAAAACGTGGTCCTTGCCGCGGGCGATACTTTTCGCGCGGCCGCCATCGAGCAGCTCGCCGTGTGGGCCACGCGCACTGGCTCGGAAATCGTGAAAACAAAATCCGGCGGCGACCCCGCTGCGGTTGTGTATGACGCGCTGGCTTCGGCGCGTGCGCGAAACGCCGACGTGGTTATCGTGGATACGGCGGGACGCCTGCACACGAAAATGAACCTCATGGCCGAGCTCGACAAAATGAAACGCACGGCCACAAAAATAATTCCCGGCGCCCCGCACGAAGTCTTGCTGGTGATGGACGCGACCACGGGACAGAACGGACTATCCCAGGCGCGCGAATTCACCGCCACCGCCGGCGTCACCGGAATCGTCCTCACCAAGCTCGACGGCACAGCCAAAGGCGGCATCGTCGTCGCCATCACCCGCGAACTCGGCCTGCCCGTCCAATATGTCGGCACAGGCGAATCCGTGGACGACCTGGTGCCCTTTGATGCGGAAACATTCGTCTCATCGCTTTTCGATTGAATGCCGAGCCGGCATTTCATACAAGATCTCGGGGCCTGTGCAGATGTCCATTGGAAACAAAACGTCGGAAATACGGATTGAATCACCACGCCCCTACAGGCACAAAGAAACCGAGCTGAGAATATGATTGCGTCCGCATCTTCGAGTACCGCCGCCACTCTGGCCGCTGACGCCGTCTTCATGGACCGCGCGCTGGAGCTGGCTGCCCGCGGCGTCGCTCTCGCCAGCCCCAACCCGCTCGTCGGCGCGATTCTTGCGCGCGACGGCCGCGTCGTTGGTGAAGCATTCCACACCTATGACGGCCTCCGCCACGCGGAGATCATCGCGCTTGAGGCCGCAGGCCAATCCGCGCGAAGCGCAACGCTCTACATCAACCTCGAGCCTTGCTGCCACACCGGCCGCACCGGCCCGTGCACGCAAGCCTTGATCGCGGCGGGCGTCGCGCGCGTCGTGGCGGCGATGGCGGACCCCAACCCTGCCGTGGCCGGCCGCGGCTTCCAGCAATTGCGCGCGGCGGGAATCGAAGTCAATAATGGACTGCGAGAGGCCGAAGCACGCCGGCTGAACGAAGCTTTCGCGCTCTGGATTGTCTCGCGCAAGCCGTTGGTGACGCTCAAATCCGCTCTCACCCTCGACGGCCAGCTGGTTCTCTCCCAAGCAAAAAAGGGCGTGCGCGCGAGCGCCCGCACTTCGCAAAAAGACCGCTGGATTTCTTCGCCCGATTCGCGCGCCGAAGTGCAGCGCATGCGCCACGCCTCCGACGCACTGCTCACCGGCATCGGCACCGTGCTCGTTGACAACCCGCTGCTCACCGACCGCACCGGCCTGCCGCGTCGCCGCAAGTTGCTGCGCGTGGTGTTGGATTCGCGCCTGCGTTTGCCGCTGCGCTCCAAGCTGGTGCGCTCGGCGGATCAAGATGTCCTGGTCTTCACTCGCGCGAAGGAAAATTCTCCCAAAGCGCGCGCCCTGCGCCGCGCCGGAGTGGAAGTCGTGCGCCTCCCCGGCCGCGCTGCGCAGCCCAATCTCGTCGAAGCCGTCGCGGAACTTGGCCGCCGCGAAATCCTGAGCGTCCTTCTCGAAGCCGGTGCGACTATGAATTCCGCTGCGCTCGCCGCCGGAATTGTGGATAAAATGCGCGTGTTCTTCGCGCCCAAAGTCGCGGGCCTCCCAGGAGCAGGAAAGAGGCCAAGCACGCCTTCCGCGCCCGCGCGCCTTCGCGCCGTGCAGGAATTGCGGAACATCACCATCGAATCGTTTGGCCCGGATTTCGCAATCGAGGGGTATCTCCGCGATGTTTACCGGAATCGTTGAGCACGTCGGCACCGTCGAATCGGTGGAACTGGCCGACATCGGCGCCCGCGGGGTGTCCAGCGGGACGCTGACCGATCAAATCGGTGCAACCATACGCGTGCACGCAGGTCCTCTCCTCGATGGCCTGGCACAATCGGGGAGTATCGCCGTGAATGGCTGTTGCCTGACCGCGGTGGAAATTTCAGACAAAAGTTTCGCTGCCGACCTCTCCGGCGAAACATTGCGCCGCACCAGCCTCGGCGAAATGAGGCCCGGCGCGCGCGTCAATCTCGAGCGCCCGCTGACCGCGATGAAAGAACTCGGCGGCCACTTCGTGCAGGGCCACGTGGATGGAGTCGGCCGGGTGGCGCGCCTCGAACCCGAAGGCGCCAACTGGTGGTTCGGCGTCCAGGTGCCCGCCGGCCTCGCCCGTTACATCGCCATGAAAGGCTCGATCGCTCTCGACGGCATCAGCCTCACGGTAGCCGGCTGGCACGACGGCATCGTCGAAACCGCCATCATCCCCTTCACCTACGAGCACACCAATTTGTGTTCCCTGAAATTGGGCGATCCCGTAAATATCGAGTGCGACATCCTCGCGAAATACGTCGAGCGCATAGTGGAATCGCGCAAGGAATACGCAACATCGCGCCTCAGCGTCGCGCGCCTGGTCGAAGAAGGGTTCTAGGCTAAACCGTTCCCGCGCCTGGGATAATTCAGGCAGTCCATCGCAAAACTTCAAAAAGCGGATCTTGAAATTTCGTCTCGCTATTTCTTTTACTGATATTTACTGATACATTAGCCGCGCACATTTTGTTTGCTGCGCGTGCATCACTGCATCCGGGAAGCCGGGAGGTCTATCTAAGATGCGGCCAAGGGTCCTGCAACTCCTAGTCCTTCTACTCGACGTCTGCGTTATTTCCGGATGCGGCACGAGTGGAGGCACTCCCGCCAGTGTTTCTCCAGTGGTTGCCGCGCTCGACCTGCCCTCCTCGCTGGCGTCGATCGCCGTGAGTGGGACAGAACAAGTCACGGCAACGGCAAAAGACAGCGGCGGCAACGTGATCAGCGGGGTTGCCTTCAGTTGGGCCAGCAGCAACCCCAACGTGGCAACGATTAACGCCGGAAGCGGCCTGACTATGGGTTTACACCCAGGCACGACGCAGATTACGGCCTCCGCAAATGGAGTCACCAGCGCGCCGGTAATGCTCACCGTAACGCCCGGATTTCTGAACATCGTCACGCTGGTCCAAGCGCGCTCGCTTACTTCCATAACCATGCTCGACAACGGACTGGCTCTGGTGGCTGCCGGCATTAATACCGCCGGCATTCTGAACACAGCGGAGCTATACAACCCGGCGACGGCCACCTTCAGCTTGACCGGCAACCTGAATACTCCTCGCTACGACCACACAGCCACCCTGCTCGATAACGGCATGGTATTGATCGCCGGGGGCTGGAACAACGGCGGCATCGTGGGCAGCGCGGAATTGTATAACCCCTCGTCGGGCACATTTGCTTCGACTTGCAATTTAATTACGCCGCGCCTCTATCACACGGCTACGCATTTGCAAAATGGAATGGTGCTGATTGCCGGCGGCAGCAACGGTACAGGCGCCATTTGGTCAAGCGCTGAGCTATATGACCCGACCACGGGCGTGTTCACCCCCACAGGCAGCCTGAACGTGGCGCGCCGGTTAGCCACGGCCACCCTGTTGAATGACGGAACCGTGCTCATCGCGGGCGGTTTCGACGCGTCGGGCGTGGCCCTCGCCAGCGCGGAGATTTACGACCCCGAGACAGGAACATTTATCTTGACGGGCACCCTGGCCGCCGCACGCGCCGCGCATACTGCTACATTGCTGAACGGCGGAGCTGTGCTCATCGCGGGAGGCTCGCCATCAGACGACTCGGGCGAAATTCCGCTTTCAAGCGCGGAGCTGTACAATCCCGCGAGCCGCACATTTTCCACGACCGGCGCTCTTAACGCAGCCCGCATGGTTGCCAGCGCGACGCTCTTGAATAACGGAACCGTACTCGTTGCCGGCGGTGATGGCCCAGGAAGCCCGAAATTAACTCCTCTGACCAGCGCGGAAATTTACGACCCCACGGCTGGAGCTTTTTCTACTACCGGCAGCCTGAATGTCCCGCACGATGCCCCAGCCTCTTTGTTGCTGCCGAACGGGTTTGTATTGTTCGCGGGCAATTTTATCTTGCCCGGCCAGAAAGCACCGGCGGAATTGTACGAGCCCGCCACGTTGACCCCGCCGGGGCTCCAATCGATTTCGGTATCTCCAGGAGGTGCCACGGTCTCGCCGGGAGCCTACCAGCCTTACGTTGCCACCGGCACATTCTCAACCGGCGCTCAGCAACTCGCCGCAGTGGCCTGGAGTTCCTCGGACACCACGACCGCCCAGATAAGCAATGACGCCTCGAACCCGGGAGCCAGTGTCGCTGTTGGATCACCCACGGCAACGGTGCCCGTGACGGTTACTGCCACCGCGGGAAATCTCAGTGGGTCCGCAACATTGAATGTCAGACCGACGGGCTTCGCTGCAACGGGCAATATGACCACGGGGCGCGCTGACTTCACGGCAACGCTTCTCAACAACGGGAAGGTGTTAATGGCTGGCGGCGCCAGCCCGAACAATATTGTGGCCAGCGCGGAACTGTACGACCCTGCCACGGGAGCTTTTACAGCCACCGGCGCTATGAGCCAGCCACGCTTTTTCCATACCGCGACACGGCTCAACAACGGAATGGTCCTGATTGCCGGCGGATTTGGCCCCAGTAGTTCAGGCAGCACACTGGCCAGTGCGGAACTCTACAATCCCGCCACAGGGAGTTTCAGCGTCACCGGCAGCATGACCACAGGCCGGTATAGCCCTACCGCGACGCTGCTCACCAACGGTAAAGTACTCGTGGCTGGCGGCACAGGCTCCAACGGGTCGTACTTATCCAGTGCGGAACTCTATGATCCCGCAACTGGTTCGTTCACCGTCACCGGCGCTCTTCAGGTTGGCCGTATAGGTCACGCCGCGACTCTGCTCAGTAATGGGGAGGTACTCATTACCGGCGGGATTGGCGTAATTAATTCAGTCAACGAGGTTTTGTCGAGCGCCGAGTTGTATGACCCTATTTCAGGCACTTTCACCTTTACGGGAAGCATGACCATGGTTCGCATCAACCACACTGCGACCGTGCTCCAGAACGGAATGGTTCTCATCGCAGGCGGAGTTGTTTCCGCCAATGGGACGATCACCGCGGAAATATATGACCCATCGGCCGGAACGTTTTCCGCGACGGGCAGTATGAATTCGGCGCGCGTCAATCACACCGCAACCCTGCTGAACAGCGGGAAGGTGCTGATTGCCGGCGGCCAGGGCGATTCCTTTCCGGCCCTAGCCACCACGGAGCTGTACGATCCCTCCAGCGGGACATTTTCCTTCACACCGAGTTTGAATGCGGCACGCCAACTACCCACGGCGACTCGGCTATGGAGCGGAATGGTGCTGATCGCTGGGGGAATAGACACAAGGGGGAACGTCTTAGGATCTGCAGAACTCTTCTAGGGCCCCCTAGTGCTTCAACGCGTCCGCAAGGCTAATGTTATTCACCTCCAGCGTGCGTCCCATGGCCTGATTGAATTTCAACTCATCCTCAAGCAGGTTGATTCGATCGCGCAACTCAACGCCCTCGGCGGCCGTGACGTCGCGCGAGCGCAGCACCACGTTGTAACTCGTGGACGCTCCCAGCCGGTATTTTTCCTGTTCGTCCTCTAGCGTCTGAGCGGCCAACTTTCGCGCCTCTTCCGCGGCCGCGAGCGAAGCGCGATCCTCCTGCATGGCAATCAGCGCGTTGCGCACGCTGACGAAAATGGCGTTTTGTTCCTGGCGATACTGGACTTTTTGCTGCCGTTCATTGAGCAGCGCCTGGGCGTTGTCCGCTTGCGCCGCCCGATTGCGAATCGGCAGCGTGAAATTGATCCCTCCCTCAAACGAAGAATAATTTCCGCGGAACAGGCGGCCGAGGTCCTGTCCCGCTCCGCCCGGGAAGACGACTCGCGACGCAGTGGTCACCGCCGTGGCCTGAAATTCATCGACCACAGGAACGCCCGCCGAATCCACCACCGGCAGGCCCGCCAAAAATGCTCCCGTCGGCGTTGTGGTCGTGGAGGTCTGCACGCCGCCAAGGCCGGTGGCGACATATTGTCCAAAAATATTGACCGACGGCCGCAGTTCATTCTTCGTGGCTTTCACGTCGGTCCCCGCGTTTTCCAGATTCAGCGCCGCCTGCTTCAATTCAGGGCGCTTCTGCCACGCCTCTCTTACAGCATCCTCGATCCGCGCGTTTTGGCCCGTGCCCGGAGTGGAAATCGCCGTGGTCGGAATAATTTCCGCGCCCAGCAGCGGCCCGTCCAGCGGGTTCTTGGTGATGTCGTTGAGCAGCGTGGTTTCATCCTGCAATTGGACCGATTGCGCCTGAACCAGGGCTTGCCTGTCCGAAGCGGCTTGCGATTGCGCCGTCAGCACATCGAGAGAGGACAGCGTGCCGATTTGCAGCCTCCTGGAATTTTCTTCATACAATCGCTGCGAAACTCCCACCGCCGCTTCCTGCACTTTTACGTTTTCCCGCGCGTACACCAGCTCCCAATAATCGTTCGATACTTGCGTGGTCGTGGCCATCACTTGCTGCTCCAGTTGCGACAGGCCGACCTTGATGGTGCGCTTGGCCTCGATAATCAGGCGAGTATTTGGCAGGGTTCCGAAGCCGCGAAGAAGCGGCTGAGTAACGGTCAAAGTCAGCGCCGACTGCAAATAGGGATTGTACAAATTGAAAAATCCGAAATTAGTGGAAGTACGATTGTTGGTCATGCCCGCCTGAAACTGTGTCCCTGTCGCAAAATACTGGTTGTATTGGAAATTCACGTTGCCGATGTGCTGAACGTACGCGACAGGCGTTTGAGCCGTGGGAGTTGTCGTCCCGGTCGGAATGACCCCGGCGAAGAGCGGGTTATTCAGCGGCGTGACCGAATCCTGAACGTTGAGATTGCTCGTCAGCGTAGGATCAAACGGGACCAGCCCGTTACTCCCCGATTTCGCGCGCAGCAAGCCGACTTCGTCCAGCCACGGCGTGTAGCGCTCCACGTCAATCGCCAGATTATTTTCCAGCGCGAGCGAAATGGCGTCCTGCAGACCCAGCATCAGCTTGCCGCCCTGCAACAACTGCTCGATGCGGGGAGAATTTGTGAGCGATGGCTCTTCGCTTTTCATCGGCGTGTACGGTCCGACGATGTCCGGATACCATTTTCTTCCTGCTGAATAGTCCAGCTTCAAGTCCACCGTACGCGGCGGAACAGCGCCCGATGGCGCGGCCTGCGTTGCAGGCTGAGCCGCAGTCTGCCCCGCCGGCTGATTGTTCCCTATCTGATCCTGTGCAAAAACCGGCGCAGGCAGTAGCGAGAAAACAACTAAGAGTGCGACCCCGCCATGAATAAGCTTCCTGCTCATTATTTTTTCCTCCTCGAATTGAGGGCCCATTACGAATAGAAAAAGTACCCTAAATACGGAAATATCGGAAACCTGCCGGCGCCCGGAAACAATTCGGTTCAATCGCGCGGCCCTCGGGTGTATAAGTGTCCGCATTCAAGATTCACTAGGCAAATTCTTAACGAAAAGTTCCGGGCGCGTGTCGTCTGCGCGAAGGTTCAGTTCGGATCTGAAATGGACGAGGAGGCCAGGCAATGCGATCCAAATCTTTGCTGCTAGCGGCATGCGCAATTTTACTGACCACGACCGCCCTTTGCGCCCAGAGCCAGCGTCCGGCGGCTCCCTGGCGAGGAGCGGGACCGACACCGTGCGTAGGTTCCGACGGCGGCGTTGAGCAATGCGCGCCGCCACCGCACGCCATTGCAGTCCGAGCCGGCCGCATGTTTGACAGCAAGACCGGGCAGATGCTCTCCAATCAAGTGGTGCTTCTCTTCGGCGAACGCATCACCGCCGTCGGTCCGGAGGCGCAAGTAAAAATTCCCGCCGGAGCGCAAGTGATCGACCTCAGCCAGGCCACGGTGCTGCCCGGATTGATTGATGGGCACACGCACATGTTCAATCCGCGTAAGCCCGGCGGGACCACGGAAGATTACATGCTCATCGCCGTGCAGAACGTGCAGGCCAATCTGCGCGCGGGTTTCACCGCCGCCCGCGATATGACCTCGCACGGCAATGGCTACGGCGACGTCGCCATCCGCAACGCCATCAACGAAGGCCGCATTGACGGGCCCCGCTATCAAGTTTCCACTCGCGGCATCGTGTGGGGAGCCGCGCCCCCGAATCCTGCCGCTCCTGACAACCCGCTGGCCAGCGCCGTGGTTCGCTCCGCGGAGGAAGGGCGCGCAGCTGTGCGCGACCAGATCGCGCACGGCGCCGATTGGATCAAGCTGTATCCGGCAGGCGCGTATTCTTTCAGCCCCACGGGTGAGGCTCAATATGTCGTCACCTATCCATTGCCGGTGTTGCAGGCGATGATTGACGAAACTCATCGACTCGGAAAGAAAGCGGGCTGCCACGTCTACGGAGGCGAAGGGCAGAAGAACGCCATCGTCGCAGGATGCGACACCATCGAGCACGCCTTTGGCCTGGACCAGGAACAAGCGAATATGATGGTCGCCAAGGGCCTCTACTACGACCCGACCCTCCAGCGTTACACCGAGCCCTACCTCGACGATAACGACGCCAAAAATACCGGCGGCAAATACCGCATCATCCCTATTTTTGAACACGCCGTGCAAATGGCGGCCGCCACCAAGGGATTGAAAATCATGGTAGGCAGCGGAGCCGACGGCGAAACCTACGTGCATGGAACGCAGGCTCTCGACTTTGAAATGCTGGTGAAGCACGGCGGCCTGACTCCGGTGAGAGCCCTCCAGGGCGCAACCACGATTAACGCCGAGGTGCTCGGATGGCAGGACCAGATCGGCTCCATCGACAAAGGAAAATACGCCGATCTGGTCGCGGTTTCGGGAGACCCGTTAGCCGACATCACCGAGCTGCAGCGCGTCAAATTTGTAATGAAAGGCGGAAAGGTCATCAAGAATGAGATGAATCCATCTCACAATTGAGTTTTGTGGGTCGCGGCTTCAGCCGCGACATCATAATGCACCGGAATACAGCGCTTTATAGTCCGCGTGAGAACTCGAAATTGTTTGTGGGTCGTGGCTTTAGCCACGACATAAGGCCCGCAAAATCAGATCGGCTTTACAGGCCGCGGAAAAACTCAAAGCGCTGCCATTCTGAGCGAAGCGAAGAATCTCTCCTTGTTTCTTTTCTTATGCTTAAGTCGAAGAGAGATTCTTCGCTTCGCTCAGAATGACAAAACAAGACATTATTTCCGCGGCCTGTTTAGCCGCTGACGGTCCAACCACGCAGTCCACACTCAGACTCTTTACCCCCTGGCGGCCCATTGAGTGTCGTGCCGATATACTTTTGAGGCAAACCTTCCTTTTTCGCATTTGACGAGTCGAACTTCCCGCACGATAGTGGACACGGCAGTGCATGCGGGACTCGCCGTGTAAAGTAAGTCCTGCTGCTCTGTCTCAAAAAATAAAAAGCGATACACTTCCCAAAAGGAAATAGGGCCAACTGTGCGAATGCGCGAACCCCCAGTCCCGGCGCCAGAACGCCGTCAAGCTCCGCGAACGAAACTCGTAGAGGTTGCTTATATCGGCATGGGCCCCGAAAACGGCGGCCTCGTTTTGGATGTCTCCGACGGCGGCCTTTCCTTTCAGGCCGTCGCTCCCGTGCAACCTTCCGAAACCATTCATTTTTTATTATCCCTGCGCGGACAAAATCGAATCGAAGGCGCCGGAGAAGTTGTCTGGACCGACGAAATGAAGACAGTTTGCGGCTTGCGATTTACTTCCCTCTCCGGCGACGCCCGCGAACATCTGAATAATTGGACCAATCAATCGCGCATGTCCGTGGCCGCGCGGAAAATGGACGTCTCGCCGGACGCGGCGAACATCCGGCAAGTGGAAGTGACTTCCGCCTCCGGTGCGGACCCTGCCAACACAAACTCCGCGCCAATCTTTGCGATATCTCCCGCCGTCGAGACTTATTTATCGGAGCCATTGGGCAAATCCATGTGGGGCGGACAACTCTTGCTTTGGATCATATTCGCCCTCACGGGCGCCGCGCTTCTTGGCTCCGCCTATCTCTACGGCGTCCACGTGGGAAGATCGGAAATCAGTTCCGAAACCCGATCCGCAGTGTCTCCCGGCCCGCAAGTTGAACCCCCAACGCTTGCGCACGCTTCCATGCCGTCTTCACCGGCTCCAAACGAGCCGCCAACAGTCGCCGGCGATGCGACTCCCGCCCCAGTTGACGCGCCTGTGGGCCCCTTAAAAATTGTGGACAAATCCCCCGGCGCATTGCCGCCGCCCGCCCCCGAGGCGCATGGCGCCGCCTCGCCAGACCAGCATGCGGAGCAGGCGTCGGAATCCGGCAATTCGGATTTGGCGGCCGCCAAGGAATTCCTCGGAGGGCCCATCGGAAAACGTGACAGTTCCAAAGCCGCGCGCCTGTTGTGGTCCGCTGTGGGCAACGGCAATTCCGACGCTGAGGTGGTTCTGGCTGATCTTTACCTTCACGGGAACGGCGTTGTAAAAAGCTGTGAACAGGGGCGAGTGCTGCTGCAAGCAGCCGCCATCAGTGGAAATGTCCAGGGACAAAAAAAATTAGACGAGCTCGATACGAACGGGTGCCCGTAAATCCCGGTCAACTTCGGCCGAAGCGGGGTCCCGTTTCTCTTCTTTCCGGCTGCAAACCATTGCCGCGCTATTTCAATGCTTTCTTCAGCCGTCTGGTGCTCTTGTTCAATTGCTTCTTGAGCGCGTCCACTTGCTTCGACAAGTGCGTGAGTTCCAGTCTCGCCACGTGCGCCGCTTTGGCGGCTTTCGCCAACGCTTTTTGAGCTTTTCCTTCCGCTTTGCCCACTGCTGTGCCGATCTTCACCGCTGCATCTCTTAGTTTTTCATTCGTGGCCATGTGTTCGCCTCCGGGCCAGGTAACGATGGCAGATATTCAATACCCTTTGCAAGGCCGAATCACTTTGCGACACGGGAGAGCAAAGCAGCTCAACGGTCCTGGCGCGGTTTATAGTCTGGCCCAAAATCGCTAACCGAGGATAAGGATGACGCCATTGCGGCGCTGATGGCAGCGGGATAGACTCTTCGAGGAACTTCTCACGCGAGCCCTGAAAAGAAAACCATGCCCGCGCCGCGCATCAATGGCATCGTCGAATCCTGTCTCTACTGCAGCGATCTTCCCCGCTCGGTTCGCTTCTACCAGGAAAAACTGGGACTCCGCCTCTTGGAATCCGGCGAGCATCTCTGCGTGTTCAGCGTGGCGGACAAGCAAGTGCTCCTCATCTTCCGAAGCGGCAGCAGGCCGGAACCGGTTCCCACGCCTGGCGGCATAATTCCGCCGCACGAAGCTTCAGGCCAGTTGCACTTCGCCTTCTCGATATCAAAAGAGGATTTTGCCGCCTGGGAAGAGCGCTTGATCGCACAAAGGATCCGGATCGAGAGCAAAGTAACCTGGCCGGCCGGTGGCCACAGTCTTTATTTCCGCGATCCCGACAATCACCTGGTGGAGCTGGTGACGCCGGGAATTTGGGAAGTGTACTGAGATTTTACAATGGCAAAATTCTGAGCCTGCGAGGCAACTTGGATCCCGAACGGGTGGGTTCCCGAACGGATTGGATTCCAAACGGTCAAGATCGCGAACGGTTTTGTAGCGCCCGCCTTCAGGCGGGCATCTTGAATTCAACCACATGCCCGCCTGAAGGCGGGCGCTACAAAAACCAAAACCGGGTCACCAGACGGATCTTCAATTTTTCTGCTCTTGAAGTCCGTTCGTGCGCGACCGCGCCCCGCGATAGTACAAAATCAGTCCGACGGCAATTGTCCCCAGGCTTCCCCCGGCCACTTTAACCTCAAACAATATCTTGTTGGTTTCTTCGCCCGGCGGAATCAGCGAAAAGACAATCCCTGCGATTACCGCCAGCAATCCCAAAATTCCGCAGATGCAAACGCCGGCCTTGCCGCCGGGAATCAATACCGCGTTCTTATCTTTCTCCCGGTCCTCCTTCCAGGCCAGCTTGATGACCGCCGCATACATGTAAATAAACGGAATGAAATACAAAACGATGGCGGCGGAAACCAGCACCGCGTACGCGGTTCTTTCCGTCGCCTTGAATTGGCTGAGCACAAGAACCACCGCAGAAAGTCCGGCCTGAACCAAAATCGAAATATGCGGCGTCTTCCATTTCGGATGGATCTTGCCGAACCAGGACGGAAGATAATGATCGATGCCCACCGTAAACGGCACTCGCGAAATCCCCGCCACCGTGCTTCCGACTCCCCCGGCATTCCCCACGGTGACGAGTAGCGCCGCAATCACTCCCACAATTCCGATCCGCAGCGCGCTCGAGCCGGTCGTAATCGCCTGAAAGACCCCGCTCTTCGGGTCCACCACATCGGCGGGAATCATGGTCAGGATCGCCACCGTTCCCGCAATATAAATGACCGCGATCAGACCTCCCGATGCGAAGATCGCTTTCGGAAGCGTGCGCTGCGGGTCC
>Ga0210409_10005083_pt1 | contig 13891 bp, 17 predicted proteins | sample IncBWH17MmetaG_FD_161649 | JGI IMG/M metagenome (GOLD analysis project Ga0210409, IMG submission 161649) | Forest soil microbial communities from Barre Woods Harvard Forest LTER site, Petersham, Massachusetts, United States - Inc-BW-H-17-M | ecosystem: Environmental > Terrestrial > Soil >... | reverse complement strand
CGTAGGAAACGATCTGGGCCGCCGAACGCATGGCTCCGAAGAGAGCGTACTTATTGTCGGAGGCCCAACCGGCCATGATGAGCCCCACGGTCGCCAGGCTCGAAACCGCGCTCACGTAGAAGACGCCGACGTTCAGGTCCACGGCCTGAAGCCGCGCCCCCCAGGGGATGACCACGAAGGGGAGAAAGGAGCCCGTGACCACGATGATGGGGGCGACCAAGAACAAGAGCTTGTCCACCCCGGCCGGGAAGATCGCTTCCTTGAAAAGCAGCTTGATGGCGTCGGCGATGGTCTGGAGCAAACCGTACGGCCCCACCCGCATGGGCCCCAGGCGGTCCTGCATGAAGGCGGAGATCTTGCGCTCGGCGTAGACGTAGATGATCGGGCCCAGCCCCACGAAGTTGAAGGTGATGAAGGCGGGGATGAGGCCGCCCAGGGCCACCAAGACCCAGGAAGGGGCCCCTGCCAGTCCCGGGATCAAGCCTGTGAGGAGGCCGTAGGTGAACTCCATCAGCGGTCGATTTCTCCGAGGACGATGTCCAGCGACCCGATGAGAGCTATGATGTCGGCGATCATCATCCCCCGGGCAAGGATGTGGAAGACGCTCATGGCCGTGAAGCAGGGACTCTTCACCTTCACGCGATAGGGGTTCACACCCGTTCCGTCGGCGACGATGTAGTAGCCGAGCTGTCCGCGGGGGGCCTCCGTCCGGAAGTAGATCTCCCCCGCCGCGGGCTTCACGCGCTTGGGCACCTTCTCGTGGACGTCGGTCTTCTCCGTCTTCTCCAGGGCTTCCACGGCCTGGTGGAGTATCTTGGAGCTCTCCGCCATCTCCCGGGCGCGGACGAGGTTCCGGTCGAAGCAGGAGCCGGTGGGGCCGTAGTCCCCCTTTCCGAGGCAGACCGCGAAGTCGTAGTTCTGGTAGCCGCAGTAGGGCGCGTCCTTGCGCAGGTCGCGGGGGACCCCGCTGCCGCGCAGGTTGGGACCGGTCAGATCGAAGGAAACGGCCAGGGGCACCGGGCAGACGCCGATGTTCGCCGTGCGCTTGACAAAGATCTTGTTGCCGATCAGGAGCTCCATCAGCTCCGGGAAGGTGATGGCGTCGAACTCCCGGAGGAAGTCGCGGCACGCGCGCGGGAAGCCCTCCGGTAGGTCGTGGCTCACGCCCCCCACCCAGTTGTAGTTGTAGAGAAGTCGCGCCCCGCAGGTCCACTCGAAGAGATCCAGGATCTTCTCCCGGTCCCGGAGCAGGTGCAGAAAGGGGGTGAAGGCCCCGATGTCCATCCCGTAGGTGCCCACGGCCACGCAGTGCGAGGCAATCCGCTGCAGCTCGGCCACGATCACGCGGATGATCTGGACGTAGGGGCTGACCTCGATCCCCATTAGCTTCTCGACCGCCAAGGCATAGCCCAGCGAGTTGCCCATGGAGGCCACGTAGTCCATGCGGTCGGTGTAGGGAATGACCCCGGGGTAGTCGACGTTCTCCGCATGCTTCTCGAAGCAGCGATGCAGATATCCGATGTGGGGGCGTGCCGCCTTGACGACCTCACCGTCGGTGCGGAGCTCGATGCGGAGCACGCCATGGGTAGCCGGGTGCTGCGGCCCCATGTTGAGGATCATCTCGTCAGTGTCGATCTCTCCGACGTCCCAGGCGTAGTCGGCGGCTCTGTGTTCGCTGGCCATGCTCAATCTGCGATGTGGGCGTTCGGGGGCGTGAAGTCGAAGGGCCCTACGCCAATCTTCTCCCCTCCCATCGCCCTATCCGCCATCTGCGGCGTCGGCTTAACATGCATCCCATTGTAGAAGTCGGGGTCGGTCCAGTCCTTGCGCAGGGGGTGGCCCACCCAGTCGTCTGGCAAGAGGATGCGCCGCAGGTCGCTGTGTCCGGTGAACACGATGCCCAGAAGGTCGTAGGCCTCGCGCTCGTGCCAGTTCGCCACGCCCCACACGTTCTCCACGGTGGGGACGGCGGGGCTATCGCGGGGGACGTGGACTTTCAGTGCGAAGGTATGGCCGTGGGGGTAGGAGAGCAGGTGGTAGACCACCTCCATCCGCGCCGGCGTCTCCTTTGGAAAGTCAACCCCGGCCAGGCACATGAGATTGTCGAAGGCCAGGTCGGGATCCGCCTTGCAAAAAACCGCGACCTCCTCGATGGCTTCTACCGCCACCACGGCGAAAGGGCTCGCGGCCTCGAGATTGGCGCCCGTGATCTTCTCGCCGAACTTCTGCTTGAGCCGCTCGTGGACGGCCTTGGCGTCCATCGAGCTACTTGACGGCCTCGGGGGCCATGGAGGCGCCGGCCAAGCTGCCCAGAGTCTCCCCCTTGCGCCGCAGCACGCGGTCTTCCTGGATCTTCTCTTGAAGCTTCATGATGCCGTACAGCAGGGCCTCGGGCCGGGGCGGACAGCCGGGCACGTAGACATCCACCGGCACCACCTCGTCCACACCCTTCAGGACGTGGTAACCGTGCCGCCAGTAGGGGCCTCCATTGTTGGCGCACGAGCCCATGGAGATCACATACTTCGGCTCCGCCATCTGCTCGTAGAGCCGCTTCACCCGCGTGGCCATCTTGAGGGTGACGGTGCCGGCGACGATCATGAGGTCGCTTTGTCGCGGCGTTCCACGGGGGATGAGACCGAAGCGGTCCCAATCGTAGCGAGTCCCCCCGGTGGCCATCATCTCGATCGCACAACAGGCAAGGCCGAAGGTCATGGGCCAAAGGCTTGACTTACGGGCCCAGTTGATCAGGTTGTCGACCGTGGTCGTGACGACGCCATCGGCGAACCGGTTCTGGATCAGCCCCTTGACCTCGGGCATAGCCGCTTCAGCTCCTGTCTTCCGCCCGCACCCACTCGAGATCGCCTTTGCGCCAGACATAGGCGAGGGCGACCACGAGGATAGCGATGAAGACAAGGCCCTCCACATACGCTAGCAGCCCCAGCTCCCGGAACACAACCGCCCAGGGAAGCAGGAAGACGGCCTCCACGTCGAAGATGATGAAGATCAGGGCGAAGACGTAAAAGCGGATATTGAACTGGATCCAGGCGGGGCCACTGGGGTTCTCGCCGCACTCGTACGTTGTGAGCTTCTCTTCACTAAATCGCGAGGGGCGGATCACCCACCAGAGGACAAGGGTGAAGGCCAGGAGGCCCACGACCATGAACAGAAAGCTGAGAATGACGGAATGGGCGGCCAAGAAACTGCTGTCGAGGGGGCCGGTGGGCAATAGGGTCTCCTGCTGGGTTCAGGCGACGACTTCCTCAGGAACGTCCCAGCGGCCGGGACTTTAACAGAAGGCCCTAGTGAAGTAAAGGCCGCCCGCGTGGGAGGCAAGTCCCCCCGGCTGAGATGTTTAGGCCATGCCGCGACGGTACGGGAAGCGCTATTGGGCGCCCCTCAAAACCAAGAGGGCCTGCACGTCGACACGTAAGTCCCGTCGCCCCGCCGGAGATAACCTGCGGAACTGACAATAGCGTACTGGTCGTCGAAAGTGTTCGTGTTCTTGACCCCGAGTTCGGCTCCGTCGTAGATCGCGCAGAGACCGCGCTGTCCAAGGATCGAGACCATTCCTTGGCCGAAGCGGTCCGCGTAGAGAACGCGGTAACAGTTGTCACACTTCTTATCGTTCAGGTTGAAGATATCCGGCTGTTGCTTGACGAGCTGGTCGATGGCGCTCTGGACATCGCTCATGAACGATGCGCTCGTCGAAACGCAGGTGTTGGTGCCGGGGCTGCGGGGAAGCTGGCAGCTCCCGGATACCGGCGCTGGATTGGGAGTGGGAGTGGGACCGGGAGCGGGGGTTGGAGCGGGAGCGGGAGCCGGGGCAGCAGTGGGCTTCGGGGCGGGTGTGGGTGCCGGGCTCGTGATGACGGGAAGGGGTGCGGGCGGCACGGTAATGAGCGCCCGCGTCGGCAGTTCCTCGGTGAAGGTAGTTTGGCAGGCGGCCGCCAGTAGGCCCGTGGCCAGGGCCCCTGTCACCGTCAAGACCAGGGTTCGTGTCACGACTCCCCCTTTCGACAAAGCTTTAACATTATTGCAGTAACTACCGTCCAAGGCAAGTTTTTTCTCATTTCCAGGCGGCCCGTGCGCAGGTGTCCAAACCAGCACCCGGGCTGTCGTTCGCCCCGGCCTTCTGCTAGGATTCGTTGCTTAAGGCCAAGTGGAATTCGGCTTGATCCTGCCGGCGTAGCTCAGCGGTAGAGCAGCTGATTCGTAATCAGCAGGTCCTCGGTTCAATCCCGAGCGCCGGCTCCAGTCCTTCAAGGACTTACACAGCCAAGCAAAGGCGAGGCAGAGCGTTCGTGGCGCCATGGGTTGCAACTGGGTTGCAGCGCGCCGAGTGTGCGAATGGAGCGGTGACTTTGATTCGCCGGTCCGAGCCTTCGCGGCTTCTAATGCCTGAGACCACCTACCAGCATAGACCGTCGACCTCTCAGGGGCGCTCGCAAGAACTTGGGGGTCAGACCGTTAGGTCGCCAGGGGCGCTGGAGGGGCGCAGGTAAGTGCCCTTGGCCGTTGAATTTCTTGCCGCAGTAGCGGCGTGTCGTGTGCATACGAGGGCGGAAGCCCGAGTGTGCCCGAGAAAGCGCGCGCGAAGCGCGCTGGCCGCGGGGAGTGTTAGCCATGTCCCCGGACATTCGGTTAGGTATCTTCCCGGTTGTACAGCCTCACCTAAGCCCCTCGTTCATAGACACTGTGCGGGAACCCTCGCAGCCCCTCGCGAGGTCGCTGTACGACAGGACCTTGAAGCGAGTCGGCTGACCGTGACGGGCTGCAAGGAGGTGACTCCATAGTTCCGCTGGGCTGTGGTAGAGACAGGCTGTCGTATCTCCGGATCGCACGCCGGCGCGTTCGAACCTACCTCCTTGTGCGACGCTCACGATGACAAGGGCAGAGTAGGTGGCACCACCGAACGGGATAGTTCGGCGCTCCGCAGTGAAGCCGAACTCGCTCTGAAGGAGAGGGCCTTCGAAACGCTCGACCCACCACCAGTAGATCGGATTGAGGAAAGCAAAAGCCGCGGCAACAGACAGAGCGATGAGAACCGCGTAGAGGAACGCAAAGCGTCGAAACGTAGATTGAACCTGCTCGCCGCACCCTTTCACGGCGCCCATAACCTCCTATTCGATGTCAGCCCAACACCGCGTTCAGCTGCGAGGCTACATTCTACGAAGGCCTCGTCACCTGCAACGCCTTGTTATACGAACCCAGGTCTTCCTAAAAGGCCTCGGACCGTCGCATATCCGAGGAGCACGAAGGCTGCAAGCAGGGCACCGGAATATGGCCACGCCCACGACTCGAAGCACTGTGCAGCCAAAGTAACCCCAAGCGCGAGGGCCACGCCGAGTAGAGCGCCGCGCCCTTGTGCGCTGAACGGCGCAAGCCCACCCACCAGGACACAAACGGCGTAGGCCGTGAAGAAGATCCGCACGAGGTAGACCGGCTCCCCAAAGATCAGCCACGGTAGCGCCAAGCTCAGAACCGCTGCAACCATCCGAGGGAGGGGGTGGCCACGCCACCAGTGCAATCGCGCTAGCGGAAGGGCGGCCAGAGCGCAGCCGCAGATGGCGACAGCCGCGTTCTGGACCACGAAGGCGTAGCCGGGATCGGGCCATGAAAGCCACCACTGCGTGACGATCAGCCCAGGCCAATACACGGTGTAGAACCGAGGATCGTGATCCCAACCCAGTTGAAACCAGGCGGGGACCGCTCCCACGAACCACCAGAAGGCGGGCAGGAGAACAAGGAAAGTCGAAATGTACCAGCCCCCCAAGGGGTCTCTCTCGTTCTTCACAGAATGCTCGTATAACACCGGGGTTGAGCTGCAAGCCGGCCCCGGCCGGCCGAGATCACAGCTGTGGCTTGTCAGCTCCAAGTTCGACGGTTCCGCCTTTCGCCAGGTAGGTCGCCACGCTCGCCTTGATCGCGGCGGCATCGTCAGGCGCCAGTCCCCGCTTCGGAATCGCGTACGCAAAACCTCCTCCAACGACAAGGAAGAAATGGTCAGCCGTTTCCCGCAAACCTTCGACGGCTCTCCATTCGTGCATGTGGACTGCCGAGGGTCCTTCTTCTCGAATTCCGTCGACACCGAGACTGAGTCGGTGACGCCCGAATTGGAGCTGTCCGGCTTGGGTCTTGGCTATGGCGACCACGGACGCGTGGATCCACGCTCTGGCAACGGCAACTGCGAGGCCCCAACCGGCGAGTAGGCCAAGTAAGCCGAGAGCGATTGGGCTGGTCTGGAAGGTGAGGCCAATCCTAGTACCCGCCCACGCGCCACTTCCAGCTATGAGAGCCGCACTGAGCCAGTAGTTGAGCCGATAGGGCATGCTGTGCCGCGAGTAGTACTGCCACCACGCCTCGACATCGCGTGGTTCATGGTTGTACTCACATTCCATCTGCAGGTACCGTCACAGCGTAATGCGGTCGCTTTTGTTGAACCCCTCTGGATCCGTCGAACACGAAGATCACCTGCAGAGCTCCCTCGCTTGCGCCGGCTTTGTCAGGAGCATCCTCTTGGGCTGTTCGCCAACTTTCGGAGCACCCGCGCCCCAGTACGACCGACCTAGGGGCGGAACAGATAGACATCCTTGAGCGTGAGCTGGGTGGGCACTTTGAGCCGCTCCCGCTGCTCTGCAAACTCGCCGCTGTTTAGAGGCCCGTAAACCTGCGGAAGACGAACGTCCAAGATCCAGTAGTGGTACTTCCCTGGGGTCGGCTCCATATACTGGTCGCCGGGATCGGCGGGGCTTCGGCGACGAAGCTCCTGCTGCCGAGCGATTACAAAAGTCGAGTCGAAATCGCACTCGACAATCTTGGTGGGGATGATGGGCGTGCGGTAGTCCCACGTATCTGGAGCAATCATGACCTCGTTGGCCGACGTGCGATGAATGTAGTAGCTCCCTGCAATCCGAGTGGAGAATCGCTAGAGCCAGGGCATCCCGTCAGAACTCCAACGAGGGCGAGGCCGATCACGATGTGCTCGTAGGTTCTCCTCATGTCTACTTGGTCAGCCCAACCGCGCCAACCTGCGGGCGCCGGTCGCCGAATGGCGGCGCGCTCACGGGAGCCGAACGAGTGTCCCGGGCGCGAGGCGTCCGGCAGGTTCAGCGCTTTGTTGTGCCGTCTGCCCACTCGATGAAAGGATACCTTCTGAGCGCGGTCAACCCCAACGCTGCCAGCGCCCTCTGGTTGACAGCCACACTTCCGAAGAAGGCCGCCCAGAGCGTGAGAAATATGAGGCTCAGCGGCACCGGAAAGAATATGGGGGCGACCATCGCAAGCGGGACAAGAAAGGCGAGAGCAAAGAACGCAGGAATCCAAAGAGCTGCGCCGAGCAGGGCTAGGATGATGCCGAAAGCCCGATCCTGCCACGTCGCACGCGACCGAAGGGCGAGAAGTCCCCAAATCACGCCAACCACAGCGAGCGGGACCAGGATCTGACCAGGTCGGATCCAAACACACCACGCCGCCCAGATGACCGCTTGCAAGACACCAAGAGCGAAGGCCATCCCTTGGTTCCGCGAGCTGTCGAATCGCGTGCTAAACGATCTCAAAGATCATCCAACCGATCGGTTCAACACATGGATCAGCTGCGAAGGGCCGTCGGTCCGCCTGGCATTCGTGGACCTCGCCAGCTCCTGCATCCATTCGTTATGCCGCTCATTCATTCAGTTGTCCATTCGAAGGACGATCCTGTGACCGTGGCGCACAGCCCTTTCGCAGAACGCGATCCAGCTGTCCACCGCGTCTCGGAACGGTTGTGCGAATGTGCTCTCGTCATACGGGTCAGAGAATCGAAGCCAGGCCCATACCTGCTGTTGCTTAAGCACACCTGGCTCGTCGAGCGCCTTGCGAAGCCACACGAGAGACTTCAATACAGCTCCTGGTTCGATACACAACTCTCGTGGCGGATGAGGCCACACGGACTTCTCCGCTTGAGCAGCCTGCCCCGCTGGACAGCGGAAGTACTGGTGCCACCACCACGCGAAGTCAGGGGCCCCACCCGGGTCTGCAGCGGCGTGGTCACCCGAACAGGAGGGATCGATCGCAAGTCGATCGAGTAGCCCACTCACCGCCCACCGTGGTTTCCCGTCCGTACATAGGGTCTCGACTGGTTCGGGCGGCTCTTTACCCACGTCCACTGCTTCGAGCCAAAGCGGCTTCAAGCTGTCTCTCGTTGTTCTCGCTCAGTCGGCACAACACTGCATCAAGCTGCGCGCGGCGCCCACTGAACCCCATGAGCACGAAGGAGCAGCACGGAGCGCTGCTCCGGTGGCGAGCCACCTCCGCCTCGCGTCAGCTTCAACGTGTTGTTCTGCAGCACCACCCTCGGGTCGTGACCTCGATGGTAGACGGGCTGCGCCAGCTGGAATCACGTGCCACTTGAAGTCGGCGAAGGGATCGACAGGGATCGGGATGCCGGCGTAGCACAGCCAGGCGTTAGCTGTGCCCGCCAACCCACCGCAGAACGCAACGCGAATGACTTTACTCAGCTCGCTTTGCACAGGCAGCGCACCCTCCGTTCGCATAACACCGCGTTCAGCTCCGGCGCCGGTGCGCGAGTGCGCACGCGGCGGCCGCAAACCCTGCCCGGTACCTGCCGCCGCGAGGTGCCGGCAGCTGCAACGCGTCGTTGTGCAGCACGCCAACAACCAGGTGGGATGTCGGGATCATTAGTGGCTCGTGTCCGAAAGACGTCGATCCTTCCGGATGAGATAGAAAAAGGCTAGCAGAAACGCCGCCCCCCCCCCAGCGGCTCACTTTGCGCCAGCGCTGCTTCTCGGCCTCTGTCAGTTCATCCGTGGCGTGGAGGTGGAGCGACATGAGAACTGCGGGCACGATGAAGAAGACTGCCGCGCCCGGGCCTGCCCACTTCAGGAGCGCATTGCTTAGCACACCCTCTCCAAGAAGCAGCGCAAAGAACAATCCAACGCTGCAAAGCGCGAAGCCCGATAGGCATGTAAGCCCGACAACGCGCAGCATTCAGTTAGCACGCCACGATTGCCGCGACTTTAAGCCGTTGGGAGCGCGTCATTCTGTGCCCGCCCCATCACGCCATGTCTGCACAACACCGCTTGAGCTGCCGAAGGCCGCGGTACCGGGCCGGCGCGGACTTCGTCGGCTCCAACGCATTGTTCTGCGGCCCGGTGGTGCCTTGTGGCGTCACACGGAACGGTCCCAATCGCGCGGAAGCCGGCCGGACCGTTCGTGCTGGCGAAAGCTCTTTAGGTCCGACGGTTCAACGACCATGAACGTTACGTCGAAGGTCTTGCGCTTGTGAACGGCGCGAGACTCGTTGTCCATCAGCACGAACACCGCATTGCGCTTGGTGAAGTGCGATCCCAGATGCCATCTGACGTGAAGTTCGTAGTGCTCGGCGGGCTCCGCCCCAGCCATGATCGCCATGTGCTTCGCAATCCGCCGGAAAGCCTGAGCATTGCCGTAGACCCAGACGCCTTCTTTCTCCACAGTAATGCAGATGTCGGTCTTTGGTTCACGCTTCCGGCGGGTTGCCATCTTGACTCTCATTCCTCGCCATTCGTCGGTCCGTCGAGCACCGGACTAACCTGCGGGCGCTGGTCGCCGGATGGCGAAGCGCCCGTCAGGTTCAGTCTCTTGTTGGACGGCGCTCCGCTAGCCACGTTTGGCCTTGAACATCGATTCCAGCCAGACTGACACTTCCCACGAAACACCCGCCTGCGCCAACAAATCGAGGGTCTCGGGAGGGATCGCGACGCCAACGGGATAGGATTCGTTCGCGTCAAGCCGAATGGAGGTCGTCAAATCATTGTGTTCGATCGAACTCGCGAGGGCACGAGCGGCCCCGAAAAGACGGACCTCGCGACGGAGACAGTGGAGAACGGCCAGATTCAGTTCAGCGTCGGACCAACCCGAATAGACATTCATGGTGAGCCCAGAGGTCAGGTTACGTCCTTCACCGACAGGAACTTCGTTTGGGTCGCCAAGCCGCCAGACATCGCAAACGGCCACAGGCTCTCCCCGCTTGAGCAATAGGTCAACGTCGAGTGTCGAGCCCCAGATTGAGAGCTCAGTGGAAAGGCGAGGAGGCCTGTCTGGGACCACTCTCGTAGCACCTCTGAGGACGCTCTCGCGCCCGCTCAACACTCGGATCAGCTGCGGCGCCGGTGCGCGAATGCGCACAAGGCGGCCGCGTCCACGCCTACGTTATCATCGCGGCCGCCGAGAGGCGCCGTCAGTTGCATCCGGTTGTTGGGCCGCCGCATGATCCTACTCCGCGGCAGGCACCGATACGGTCATTCCACAAGTGCCTGTCCTCTCTCCGTTGGCCACTGCGACGGCGACCTGATGTGTGCCCAGGCTTGAGAATTCGTGTGAAATGCTCCGAGACAGGCTGTACTTGATGAAACGACCATTCGTCACCCGGGGCCTCGGCTCGCGGCTCGGCGGAAGCGCAACACCATCGAACGACCAACGGACCTCGAGGTCGCCACCGCCCTCGGCGAAGTCGACCAACGAAGCCTCCGCCTCGATCTTACGACCGCTCACGACCCACGCTCGGCAGTCGACGGCGAAGATCTTCGCGGAGGCGCTTCGCTCTGTGCTTGTATCGGCCACGGGCCTGTCAACGAAGCAGCTTTCCAGCGAAGACGACACCAGAAGGACCCACATCGCCAAGCGCCGTCTCACGTTCGCAATCCGCATAGGTCGGTCCAACACCCGGATCAACTGCGGCGCCGGTGTGCGCCGAAGGGCGCGCACGAGGCGGCCGCATCTAGACTTCCGTCACCGGCTCGGCCGCCGAGAGGCGCCGCCAGTTGCATCTGGTCGTTCGACGGCGACTGGCCGCGACGTCGTCGAGCCTTAGCCAGACCCAGTTTTGCGCCTCCCCCGATGCTCACCGCCAGAAGACCACCAGCCCAACAGTTTCCCCAACACAGCTGTTACTCCCAGGATGGTAAACAGAATCAGCACCCCAAGGGGGTATGCCTCGAGTCCAGCGAGGGAAGTGTAGGGCACGAGTCCCGCACCGCTCTGTACCCTCATCACCATTCGAGCCACGAAAGCGAAGGCTCCCAGACACGCTGCTGTGCCTGCAATCCACTGGGCCACGCGGCTCTTCTGAAACCAACGTACGCTCATGATTACTTCACGCTAGTGCCCCAGCCAACTGGCCTTCGCGAAGAGAGTCTGTTGCGGCAACGCCCGTCGAACACACGGATAGGTCGTTCGGCCTAGTTCCCGTTAGGACCGCCTCGAATGCAGTATAGCGCCCCGGGAAACGGGCAAGAAGGCAAGCAAGCAGTCTCCCATCAGCCCGTTTGGCGAAGGGACGTGTGGCAGGCTACCGGGTTAGGCCGTTCTATCTAGCACGGGGTGACTCGCGCGGAGGGAGGATGCAGGAATGGTCCAGGTGGCCCACCAGAGCCAGATCTCCAACAAGGGAGAATAGTCGAGCCGGCTGACCACGTCGTGGCCTCTGCGATTGAGGACGTGAGTCTAGATCATCGCAGTGTTCACGTCTGAGTGGCCCAGGGAGCCCCTAGACGGAGCGGATACCATCGGTGTCAACCCAAAACCCTGCCGGGAGCGCCGTCGCGTTGTAAACGATCCAGGTGTGTGGAACGTCTTGAAACAACCCTATGGCGTCGCTCAGGCCCCACTGACCTCCGCTGCCACGCTTCACAGATCCCGGACGCGGGGTTCTTCAGCAAGCGATCTGCCGTTCCTCTCGAGGTCGCCGGAGGACGCCCCGGCACGGGTAGAGCTGTGGCTGGACCAGCTCCTGGCGACGGCCACGACCTTATCCGACCACTGCCGGCGAACCCGTCCGATTCCGCGGTTGGTTACCGCCGCAACACGCAGCAGGGGTGTCCTTTCTCGCGAGCGCCAGAGGATAGAATTAGGTTTGAGAATGCAATGAGGAGATGGGTCCTCCGGACGCTCGGTCTTGCGGTCCTTGCCATCCTTCTCTGGCTCGGGGTTGGGAATCTTGTCGCGGCCTATCAGGAAGGTCGCGCGCGCCGCGGGTGGGCGGAGACGGGACTCTCGATGGAGGAATTCGAGAGGCAACATCCCAAGACCGCCGCGAACTCTTTGGCCTTGGCTATCGAAGCCAAGGCGCGCGTCTTGGGCTTCGAGCTTGGTCTTTCAGCGGAATCGCGAAAGAAGGACCGTCAGCCCGGAGCTCTCGATTCGTTGTACGAGTCAGATCTCTTGCAATTCGTTTCTTCCCAGATCTCTCGGACGGATGGTGGCCCGATCAAAGAGCTCCCTCCGGAGCTTGACGCCTTCCTGAAGCGCAACTCCACTGCCATCGAGTCGCTCGAGGCGGAGATTCTGGGGAGCGGCGAGATCGTATGGCCGAGGGCGGCACCTGGCGTCCTCGACCCACGTTTCCCTTTTAGCCTGCGCTTCCGGCAGCTTGTGGACGTGCTTCGCCTCGATGCCCTCGAGAAGAGTCGAAGGGGAGATCCGGCCGGGGTCGACCGTGCGCTGGAGGCTGGCTGGAAGCTCAACTCGGCCTATCGAGATCATCCCTTAGTCATCGGCCAATTCCTCGCGATCGCGATCGACTCGAACCTCCTCGCGGTCCTGAGACGGCTCGCACCTGCGTCGGACGGGTGGGGTGCTCGGCTGGCGGCCCATGACTATCGACGCTCCTTTCTGGCTTCGCTCCAGGGCGAGCTCCTGTTCGCATCGGCACATATGAAGGGGACGGAAGACGCGGAGGCCGGCCTTTGGTGCCGTTTCGCGGGGGCATTTGTGGCCCCATTCTCCAGAATCTGGCTCGCGAGCTATTCGAATCTGATGCGGCGCGCGATCCTCCAGCTTCGGGCCCAGAAGGATCCCTGCACCCTCGACCTGGATTCTGTCGTCGAGACCCTTGGGATTCACCCTTGGAACACCTCGGCGCAGGAGGCGTTACCCTCGCTCATCTTAGGCTACGCAGCCACTACAGAGGCAGCGCTCAATCGCGAAGTCACGAGCCGGATCCTCGAAGGCCACAACGCAGTCGGGGAAGTCGCTTGGCTCAAGGAAGGCGGCGTCCGCTCCTCGGTTTGCGAGAGTCTCATGTGGAAGGTCAAACATGGTGCAGATGGGGCCGTCACTTTGGCGCCGAGCCGCCCCTTGCCCCGGTCTCTTGGGTGTCTGGTGGTGCGGTGGCCGAAGCCTGCGCAAAAGTCGTAGAGAGAAGTCGTGAACACGTGCACTCAGCAGCTCTACGTCAATGCCCACCGGCACCCGCAGACCCGTCAGATGTCCGCAGTTTCTCAGCGCCGCTAACAGCCGCGAGCGCGAGGTAGTCCACGCGCTCGCAAAGTAGGGCGAAAATGCACCCCTGTTAGAGGACTTTGGAGGGGAGCGTCGCGCCTTGGTTTTGGCCTTCCGGCGGGCCACGAACGAGATCGCGCAGCAGTGTGATTCCGTTACGAGCCAGTGCTCTACCGCGAGAAGGTCAGCATCTTTCCGCTTCCCTTCTTCTTCCCGGCCAGGATGCGGCCAAGGTCACGCTCCCATGCCTTCAACGCGGCGGTCTTTTCTTTGACGTGGTCGTAGACCTGGTACGTCTGCGTGAGCCGGCCCTCGCGGTGGCCAAGCACGGCATCAACTGTCTCCCGCGGAAAGCCGAGTGCCCGAATCCTTGTCGCCATGGTGCGCCGGAGGTCGTGTGCCCTTAGGTCAGCGACGCCCGTCTTCTCGCGGACGGCCTCGTCCTCAGCGCTGCCCCATTTCCAGAAGCTGCCTGAGCGTTTCGCGGGGAAGACCCAGCGGCATGCCTCCGGGAGCATGGCCCGCCGCCGCCGAAGCAGCTCCACAATCTCCTGGGTCAGAGGGACGGCGTGGGCCGACGGTTTCATCTTTCTGGTCTTCCGCTTCTCCGCAGGGATGATCCAAAGGCCCTGCT